>JAESGE010000124.1_pt1 | contig 57623 bp, 78 predicted proteins | sample 9269601 | NCBI WGS metagenome assembly JAESGE01 (sample SAMN14515569, study PRJNA621662) | algae metagenome | isolation source: Tolypothrix brevis GSE-NOS-MK-07-07A and co-occurring heterotrophs from wet... | place: USA: Grand Staircase Escalante National Monument, Utah | collected 2006-04-16
ATATCTCATCAAGACTAGTTCTCATGCAATGAGCGTATTTATTTAGTTAAAAAACATACTTTGTACTGAAACTAGTTTTTAGCGATCGCTTGTTTTTTACCCGATCTCACCAAATCACGTTGCTCCCTTGTTAGTCATACTATTTACCTGTCCTATTTGAGTGTTTGAATAAAAGCTAGGGTTTTGTAGCGCTGTCAATACTGTAGTTTCTAAAGAACGAATATGGTCATCTTTTTGTAATAAAAGTAATTTTATTTCCCCCGACAAGCCTTTGATCTGATTATAAGTGGTGAAATATTCTTCACTTAGTTCAGATTTGTCAGCCGTGGCTGCGGTTTTAGCACGGAGTAAAAATTTATCCTCACCCCGCACTTCCATCCCCACAATTCGCAAATCTGCCTCTGGATTGTTTTCAGCAAGTTGCTTGAAAGCGATCGCAATAGCACGGGGGTCAACACCTTGGTTATGGTAAAGGTCAAGGGTATCAAAAATTGGTTTAATAAAATCTCCAAAATCGCCATCCGCAAATACTTCTTCTCTGTTGTCAGGCTTGCGACAGGGGTCAGAGTTTTCTTTGGTGGGCGATCGCATGAAAACATACTCGCATGTTACCCTATCAAACAGTGCTTTTTCACCATCGCTAACCCTGGCAATAAACGCGTAGTTTACCTTTCCGGTGGCATCGCCCCGTCAGATTCAACAACCCAAGGAAGCGATCGCGCTCTTCAAGCGAGGAAACTTCAAGCGATCGCATAGGGAGCAAAAATTCTTCGTGTCAAGAGTAACTTGGCTCATCTCTGCCAATACCCAATTTTCTTAGAGGATAAAGAGCGATCGCATCTCCAATTTTCTTAGAGGATAAAAATCAATCATCCTCGATAGAATCACTTACCTTATCTTCAGTGGAGAGTAATACAACACCAGAGAAATTCTTAGAGGAAAGCACTGCTGATACAAAGCAATTACCCCCACAAAAACGCAGGCAACGCAAGGGATGTTTGTATAAATACTTAGAAAATAAGAAGCTTAAAAATGGCAACATAGCCTCATACCCGCGTGTGATTGGTGAAACACGCGACCCTGACAATCCGAAGCATTGGCGATGGGGTTTTAATTGGGAAGAAAAAATTGATGGCGAATGGAAGGGGCGCAGCATTGGTAGTGTGCCAATAGGAGCGATCGCCCTTATTCAATCAATGCAAAAATCTGGAGTGCCGTTATCGGAAATTATCAGCTTTATTAAGCGGTCAAAGAATAAAGCATGAAACAATTCGCGATCGCCTCTGGCGGGCGGTTACGCCCGGAGCGCCATTTTCCTCGCTTGCCTTCTTAAGCGATCGCTCTTTCCCCTATTACTTAAGTTTCCTCTAAGAAACCTTTATGGGGCGATCGCCTCCGGCGGGGCTTCTCTCCGAGACGCTACGCGAACGCCCATCGCACTTGCCGGTTATGAATCCAAGGAGGAGGGGCGATCGCTCACTTAAAACCAGTGCGTGAAGAAAGAGAAAATGAAACAATCAACATTTGAAGCATTGTTGCAAGTGTATGACCGACTAGACGAAATAACAAGGGAATTATACGATTTAGCTGAAATTGAGCTAGAACTTGAAAGTTTTGAAGATGCTAGCTTACTACAAACTAGGGCAGATATATTATATGAACAGATGGAAAATTTGGATGTTGTAATCTCAGAACTGGAGGGTTAAAGATGGAAGAATTAAAAACCAAAATCAAGGAACTGGGTAAACAAGCAGCCGCATTAAGCCGTCAAGCTGGAGAAATACCCAGTCAACCTGCATATAACCGCAAGCGTAAACTTGATTTGATGCGGCAAGCCAGAGATACCAGTAAACAGTGTCAAGCATTAATACAAGAGTTAAAGCAACACTCTGCTGCTTAATTATTTTAAGAGTTAAAAATAACGTCTCAAACTGTTGTAACTTATGGGTTACAGCAGTTTTTGATTAAGCACAGTGTTGAAAATTGACTGCTAGGTTAAATTATTTGCTTTCTCAACAGCTTCCTTTAACTCTTCAAAGGTAATACTACCATCTTCGTCTAAACCATACTGTGCTAGTAACTCCTGAGGGGTGTTGGTATTTGTTTCTGATGAGATGATTGCACTTAAGCCAGGACTTAAAAAAAGCTCATTAATAGATACTTTGCCGTCTTGATCGCGATCTAATTTCTCAAAAAGAGATTGAAGCTCTTGCTCGGTTGCCATAACTTTCTTTTCTTTATTAATTTTCAATTTAATATTCTATTAATATCTTAATATCTCAAAATTAAATAAACTTATATCCAAAGACGTAGAAACGGGTATCGCTGGGGCTATTATCAGGTGTAGGCTGTGGATTGCAAGCTATCAACTAGCCCGTGGTACTACGAATCTCCATCACCTTGCACTGTTTTTATGGCTGCTTTCAGGCGATAAAGAGACTCTTGGATATAATGCCCAGCCGCCCCAAGGTCTTCAAACACATCGTTAAATTGTGGATGGTCTGTTGGAAACAATTTTCTTAGTTTATCGCCAGTTTGCTCTAGTTCTTGCTCAATTTCTAATAGCTTCTCACTATCGTCCATACTGCAACTCCGTTTTGGTACGATGAAGAGTGGATTCTCAAATAATAGTGCGATTACAAAGCATCAGTGCGATGTATCGATTCAATCAACTCCTCAACTTCTTCAGAGTCCAGACATTGTTTCACTTGGGTGTTGAACCACTTTAATTCTTCCGGTTCTGTCTCCTCGATTTGGTAGACCAGTAATGTTCCTACAACGCGGGCAAGGGTAAGGGGTGATGGGGAAACGTGGCTTTTGTAAATCACATGCATTCTGGTATATTTCCATAATTGATGCTTCGTCTAAGGGAGTTCCCAACTGAGCGGAAAGCTGTTTTAAATTCTCCTGAATAGACGAATGGAAGTCTGGATCTTCTGTAGGGGAAAGAGGGTTACTCATGATTGTCGTTCAAATTCGTTTATACACACCTATAAACTAATACCGCAATTGCCAAAATTATCTTCAAAGTGGATATTCAGCTATCAATTCTTCAATTGGGAGGATGTCAAACAGCAGCTGATATGGTTTGCGGTTAGGAATTGCAACCCTCGCACACACTAACCCCATTTTGATTGGCAGTTCTTCGATGGGTGATGGCAAACAAATTTCACTAGCTACAGCTTTTTCATACCAAGCTTTTTGTTCCAAGGTTAACCTCTCACTCGCCGCAAGAGGTTCTGGTACATCCTGACGGGCATCTGGTTGGGCATTGGTATTCGCTGGTTTATCTTGCCACCACTTTTGTTCCAGACACTTTTTGAGCCAGCTATAGGGATTATGAATTTGCTGTTTCTGCTGCCGTTGCTGGTAGAGTACTAGGGCTTTTCTCAAATCAGAAACGATGTTAGGGCGTTCGATTAAATATGTGTTATTCATTGTTCTTAAGCGATGTAAACCTTGCCGTCGAGAGCATTGCAAGAAAGGGCAAATCATAGAATCTGACTCGCCCCAAGTGGTCTAATCAACATTTTTTAGGTGTCTTAATTCCCAAGGCAGCGATCGCCTGCTTTGTCTGAGGATTGATTCGTATGCTTCTGGCGACAGCCAAGACCCATCCTCTAGTTGCTGGTAGCCGGATGGCACTTCTCCTGGTGGGGTAGATGCGCTTAGTGTCCAGGGGCGTTTGGGTTTTGCACTCTTGAGTGATTTAAGTGAGTGATGAATTTCGCTTAGTTGTTGGTTAATGGGGGTCAGGGCTTGTTCGAGTGCAGCGGTGATGGCAGCAGATAATTCTTCTCTACTTATCATTCCGTTCACTTCACTGGATGATATTTCCCATCTTTCGAGCTAAATCGCCATCCCACCGGACTTGGATCTTTGCGACGACACCAAATTTCAAATTCACTTTCACTCTGACTTTCTCGCTCACGAGTTAGGGTTGCGATATCAACCCCCAATCTTTTAGCCAAATTCTCACCCGTGTAAGGTTGAAGTTCTAGTTGTGGGGGATGATAGTTAAAAGATTGCCTTCTGTAACCGCCACTTGTATGCTGCGATAGCGAAGCGCTGCCGCCTACGGCAGATCGCTGACTAAGGGTTGTTATAGCTCCTTCAATTTTTGCCAACTGTAATGCTTGTGCTTCTAGTTTCTGCTCTAACAAACGCGCGTCTGTTGTCCACACCACTGTCTTCACGCTTATCTTTATTATTGGCGAGGTGGTTTAATTGTTCTTCGAGTTGAGCAAGACGGGTTTCTACACTGTCTTCTATACCCGGAACTGAACCCAGGACGTGGTGCAGTCCCTCGATGACCAAATTGGTAGCGATCGCGGTCTAGCTCGGCAGCTTTGGCTCGAAGTGCGTCAGCTAAGGGTTTGGGGAGTTTAAAGTTGATGGATTCCCGTTCGATTCGTACCATATCTACACCCATTATATACGCTCGTGTAGATAGTTTACAACGGTGGAAGCGTTCGGCACAAAGCAAGTTATCGTGTCGGTTCGCGGACTAAAGGAAGCGATGGCGTACCCGCCCGCCGGAGGCGATCGCACTCTTTGAAATCGCGGGTACTTCAAAAGCACTATAAGCGGAGGGGGGCGCACAAAGCCGCGCATACGTAAAAAGTGAAAAGCTAATTTAGTAACGATGGCTGGGAAGCGATCGCATCCTGAGGTTGAGGAATCAGCAACTATTTCCAGATTTTTGTATTACCTCGTATCCTACAAGTTGAAGTGCGGAATGTGAGTTGTAAGAGTGAAGTTGAATCGGCTAAGTTTGCTTTTTGCTCCCACTCCTTAATTACATAATTTTCTACATAACTCACAAATATTGGAATGCATGTGGCTGATGACTATCATTCGCATAACCACACCTAAACGGACGGACACCACTACAGTTATAAAGATTAAGATTACTTAACATCTCGTTACGATAGAGACATTAAGAGGGTTGAAATTAAATCTCTTGATGTTGAAATCAAAGGTGAACGCCATGAATGGCAATATTCGATGTTACAACCTCTTCGGGATTCCTTTCTATATCAATCCGTCATGGTTTTTAGTCCTGGGCTTGGTAACTTGGAGCTATAGCAGTGGATTAGCAGCACAATTTCCCCAGTTGGGTGGGGGATTACCTCTGTTACTGGGATTGATGACAGCACTGTTGTTATTTAGTTCTGTCGTTGCCCATGAATTAGGACACAGCTTTGTCGCGATTCGCCAAGGAATTGATGTCAAATCAATCACGCTATTTATATTTGGTGGGTTGGCAAGCTTAGAAAAAGAGTCAAAAACCCCAGCAGATACTTTTTGGGTGGCGATCGCAGGTCCCCTAGTAAGCCTACTGTTATTTGGTATATTTGTGGGCATTGGTTTTGGTACTGCCGCATCGGGACCATTGGCAGCGATTATCGGTGTACTGGCTTCTGTCAACTTGGCACTCTTCGCATTTAACTTAATTCCTGGCTTGCCATTGGACGGCGGAAATATACTGAAAGCAATCGTATGGAAGATTACAGGCAATCCTTATAAAGGTGTGGCTTTTGCCAGTCGAGTTGGGCAAATATTTGGTATTGTAGCGATCGCAAGCGGTTTACTTCCGTTAGTGTTATTTGGCAGCTTTGGTAACTTCTGGAACTTGTTAATTGGTTTCTTCTTGCTGCGAAATGCTGGCAATGCGGCTCAATTTGCGAGGGTGCAACAACAACTGACAGGTTTGACAGCAGCTGATGTGGTAACACCAGATAGCCCCATTGTTTCTGATAAAATTACCCTGAGAGAGTTTGCCGATGAGCGGATATTGAGCGGGCAAAATTGGCATCGGTTCTTAGTAACTGATGATAACGGGCTTCTTGTGGGTGCGATATCTGCTCCGGACATGCGTTTGATCAATACCGCACTTTGGTCAGAAACTAAGGTCAAAGAAGTGATGCGACCAATCGAGCAGTCTGGCACTATACAATCCAATCAACCGTTATTGGAAGTAGTACAACTACTCGAAGGACAAAAGTTATCTGCACTTCCTGTGATTCGTGACAATGGCGTGCTAGTCGGAATCTTAGAAAAAGCTTCAATTATCAACTTGCTTCAAAAACGAGTGCAACCAAACCCTGCATAATGCACTTTTTTATCACGCATTAGAGGAATTAGTCAAATCTAAATAAAAATACTTAACAATCAACCCGTTTTATATTGTGAAAAGCGGGTTTTTTGTAGTTAGCTACATCTACATGAAACCACGGTGCGATTTTTTGGCGGGGAAAATCGAGTTCTTGAGGCAATTGAGATATCTGGGCAAGTTTTGAATAGGAATCATCCCGCTTGTAATGGGGTGGCAAATGCCATATTTTTCTCTGCTGAACCAATACATCCCAAATGGATCGGGTCAGATAATTGGTTAGAACATTTCCCAATTGATTTCGCAGTTTAGCCCACCAAACGTCTTTATATCTCCAGTGAGTGAAATAAGGAGGAACACCAGGTTCTTTATTAATGGGTAGTGCATTGCAGACTGTAATAAAAGGTAAGTTTAAATAGTCAGCGATGGTTCCCCCAGCGCTTGTGACTTGATCGATAAGAAGAAGGTCAATTTGAGCGTTACGAATAGCGTTAGGAGCATCACGAAACAACATATTACCTTCTTTCTTAAAAAACTGGATGGCAAATTTTAAGCCTTCCAATCCAGTTAATTGTCCCAATTGAGCATACATAGTTTCTATGCTGCCAAGGGGAAAATCACTACCCCCAATTTCACAAAATTCCAAGTTAGACTGAGAAATTTTTTCTTCTACTTCTGGCACACCAAACAATATGACTTTGTGTCCACGGCGTAGCAGTTCAATTCCCAAATTGCACATCGGATTTAGATGTCCGATTGCGCCAGGACACAGAATACCAATACGAGACATATAGTGTAAATAGTTAAGAAAGCACGTCACTTCAGTATAGATAATAAACCAAGTCGAAGCGTTTATGAAATTCCGTATTCCAAATCTCTTATATACCCAGTAAGTTTCAAGTTTTACAAAGTGTAAATACTACATTTATTAGCTTTAAATAAAACTAACAATATACTTTTGTTACTGAGCAACACTGACAAAACTGTGATTTTTAGCTACAGATTAAGCTTTCCCACTGAAAAAAAATGTGCTTTTTTGTAGGTAGTAATTGCACGCACTCACTCGTCGGCTTATCATAACTTTGATGAAAACGAGCGATCGCCCAGAAGTGGAACCCAATCAACTTAACTTGTTCTCAAACTTTACTTATCAATATGGGCTGAGAACAGCAGTTAATATCGCGTTTTGGTGTTTTTGAATGCTGCCTTTTTTTTAAGGGCTATGGAAAACAGACCTGCCATCAAGCAACCACCTAAAGTTGTTGGTTCCGGAACTGGGGTCGCAGTGCGTTGTGGTGAGTACTCTACTCTTCCTGATATGAATGGACCCCTGTTCACAATACCGCCGAAATTTTGGTTAGCAATTACAAATTGTGACCTGACAGAATTATCATCGATTTTAAACCCAACAATCACTAACCCTGTCGCCGAGCCGCCATAACCAGCTCCTTGAACCAAATCTGAAACAGTAAATTGTTCTCCTAAAAAATTAAACCTAAAATCTGTCAAAGGAAACTTAGGCTCAGATGTTGCCCCTGAGAGCGGTGTTGCTGAATCATCATAGCTGTAAAAACCCGAAAGCGGTTGATTTAAAATCGGTAGTCCGCCATACGCAGATATTTCTACAACATTGAAATCTCCGCTGATAACGGCAGCGTGTGCTGGGTTCGCTTTCATTGCAGTCAGACCCAGAACTACGCCCGCAGTGGTAACTGCTAGTTTTTGGTTTAGTTTCATGTTTTTCTGTCGTATGGCTCTAGTATGTTATGGCTACAATATCTTGAACATACTCTTCTTTACCAAATATTACTGAAAGGGTTACGTACATTTATACAACCTTATTTCCAGCTTTATCATAACTTTATAAAGTGATTTGTCCTTTTACAGAATGCCAGCGCTTGGAAAATGGGACGCTTGCATTTGCTTCATCCTGGACAACACTGTGCTGCTCGTTCTCTGCATTGGGGAAACCTGCTGCTTAAGTAGTCAATTGTAATACTTTTATCCGTGAGTCCGGCGTATGGTTTTTTGTTATAGTCGCAGTGTTTCTGGGATTGGGAAATGCGATCGCACCCCTATCAGGCAAGTATCACAGCTAACCAAAGAAATTCTTAGAGGAAAATTAAACAGGGCAATAGGCGCGATCGCTTATAGATAAGATAAATGCATAGTTTGCAGCATTCAAAACTTTGGACAACTTGAAATATGCAACTGGCTCTCACTTACACCATTGAAATTTTGATACTTGCTTTTGCACTGAGTAAATGGCATTTGATTTTGCTGTCGGACTGTTAAGACTCTGGCAACAAGCTGCACCACCAACCAAAACTGAGGCTGTTACACCCGATAACGTCTACAATTTTAACAAAATCCTAGCTCTGGCAGATGTTGAGTAAGTTTGGCTGGCACTCAGGACATAAGAGCGATCGCCCTTATGTGCTACGAACTGAAGCGCTTTTACTTTTGTCTAATTCGCTGCCATGAGACAGTGATAAATGACACTGCAAACAATGAATGTATGATGATTACAAGTGTATTAGCCATGCCACCAATAAAGCTGTAGATTTGGGAAACCGCTACCAGGGTATGAAAAATAGACAAAGCGATTAATCCCGGTTTCAATGCTTTTTTGTCGGTCAATGAGAGCATTAAAAAACTCAAAGTCCCCAAGGACAAAGCACCACATCCTATTACCCGCAGTAAAGAAATAGACAATTCGCTATCTAGGGCAAACAAAGTTGGAAACAAGAGAAATACACAACCAATTCCTATTTCAAAAATAGTATTGGCTATTAATAGCATTCGCATTCAGCAAACCATACTTCAGACTCGAACACAACCTTAACATAACTTTATACGCGGGACTCACATACAAGCAATCTGTTTGTCATGGGGGTGCTGAAGCTGATACCAAAACTTGGTAAAGTTGTTAAAACTCTCCAATTGCTTAATCTGTACTGTAGGAAAATGCCTATTTATAGAGAGCGTTACGCAGATGATTGGAATGACATAGCTACTGCCATTAAAGCGGCAGCTTCTTGGCGCTGTCGGCATTGTGGGCAACAGTGTTTGCGCCCAGGTGAAAAGCCAAAGGAACTGTCACGCTCTGAGTGGACAATGCTGACGCTCTCGGTACACCATGCCAATTTTACACCTGAAGATAACCGACCAGAGAACCTTATTCCGCTTTGCACACCATGCCACCTTGCGCTGCACAGTCGGGCGCGAGGAAGGACAAACACAACACAGGGGCAGTTGGAGTTGGCACTTTGGACGAATTAAAGGTTGGGGTATGGGGGTGCGTTGGCGCAAGCCCTTAGAGTAAGACATCGCTTGGGATTTCCTCTAAGAATAAAAGGGACGAAGTGCGATCGCTCTTGGGTTTCCTCGCTTGAGTTGGAAGTGCGCTTGGGGTTTCCTCGCTTGAATGAAGGCGCGATCGCGCTTGGCTTGAATTTTCAGCGTAAATGAGCAGAATCACCACTCATTTGATCCCGAAACCGCTACTTTTGATCTCGTTGACAAGAGTTTGTGGGGGAATTGACTTTTTTGGTTGATTACTTTGTCCTGGTGTCACAGACTCGATTGCGAGATTGATGGTAGTTTATTTTTGCACAAACTCAGTAAATCGCAACCGCGATACAAGCTATGACACTCAATTTATATTTGCTGCGACACGGAGAAACTACTTTTAGTCAAAGTGGTAATTTCTGCGGTGAAACTGATGCGGAGTTGACAACAGAGGGGGTGCAGATGGCATTCGGTTTTGCCGATGTCTATCAAAAATTGAAGTGGGAGGCTGTTTATGTTAGCCCGATGAAGCGCACAATTGCAACTGCCAAGCCATTTTGTGATGCTATCGGTATGGATATGCAGTTGCGTGACGGACTTAGAGAGGGTAGTTACGGCGAATGGGAAGGGAAGAGTAAATCGTTTGCCCAAGAGAATTACGCCCAAAACTATCTAAAATGGTTGACAGAACCAGCTTGGAATGCACCACTAGGCGGAGAAACTGCGGTAGATATTGCTAACCGTTCTATGCCTGTAATTGCTGAAATTCAAGAAAAACATCCCCAAGGTAATGTTTTAGTGGTTTCCCATAAAGCCACGATTCGGATTATGCTTTGCAGTTTACTGGGAATTGATTTGGGACGCTATCGCTATCGGGTGAATATTTTGGTCGCGTCGGTAAGTATGGTTAAATTTGACGTTAATGGTCCCTTGTTAGAAATATTAGGCGATCGCCATCATATACCCGATCATATTCGCTCTCGTCCGGGAACATAATAGACATTTTTCAATTAGTTCTGTGAGTCAAGATTGCGTGGGCTGGGCGTAAGCTACCAGTTTACGGCGTAATATTCGCTTACCCTTGTTGTAAATATTTAGATACATTCCCTCATTAGAATTTTCACGCCAGGAAACTGAATAAGTATAGTCTCCATTTTCCCAAGTAATACCTCGATAACCGTTATCACGCCAGGATGTTCCGTCTTTTAAGTCGATGCATTTACTTTTAGCATCACAGCCTCTATAAGTATTACCGTTTTCCCCAACACCCAAAGTAATGGTAAATTCTCCGGCACGGTAAGTCTCAGCTTTTACATGATTAGCAGTTGCTCCAATCAAAGAAGCAGTCAAAATTGCGGTCAACAGGAATTTTTTTAAGGGTTTAATCATATTTACATAAGTGAATTTTTGCTAATAACAAAGCCGTTACTTTGTTGCTTGTTTACTGCGGTAATATTTGGGGTTGCCCTGAAAAAGCCAGTATGTCATTGTTGTTTGGTAGATTTCCTCGCTTGAATTAGGTGCGTGGGCGATCGCACTTAGTACAAAAAAGTGTTTTGTAAATTCATAACTACTCACATTTTTATATAGATTAGCTACTTCCTTTAAGCTAGCGATTGTGAGGAGGCGATCGCGATCGCTCACACCAAAACTGAGCAAACAACTAATTCGACAAATACTTAGCCAACAAATCCTGCCCCTGAGCGCCCATCTCATCAAGCTTCTGCTCAATAAGCTTCATCGCCATCGGGGACGGCGTTGAGCGTCCATTTTCCCAACGATTAATCGTGGTATATGTCACACCGAGAGTTGCTGCAAACTGTTCTTGCGTTAGCCCAGCTAAAAGCCGCAAATCACGAATGATCCGCCCTACCTCTGACTGGTTGATAGCCAAGGGTTTTTTAATAGTCATTTAACTTCTAGCCTAACTAGTAGACCTTAATCGTCGATCACCGGATAGAGGTTTTCAAGTTTTGCGAAGACGTTTTCAATGATTAATGGCAAAATTTATCCGGCAATCGTCAAGGATGCTCTACTAGGGCTTGCTATATGATTTGTTACATATTAACCATGCGAAATCTCAATTAACCTCAGTGTATATCCGTAAAATCCATTTTTACAGTAAAATTTATTGCTTGAGTGAATGGGAGTTTTTTAAGTGATGTTGAACTTGAATTCTTAGAGGAAAAGTCTAGATGGGCGATGGCGTAACCGCGATTTCAAAGAGTGCGATCGCGGCTTAAACAAATTTGATATACAATCCCAAGCAGTAATAGTACCCTTAAGGGTACTATCGGATATGTTTTTAAGGTTGTAAATAATAGATTATCATTACGTAAGCCTTTGTTTACTTTTAAAACATCCTCTGAGAACTATTAAGTCAACCACCCACCACTAATCGGAGTACCGATATAGTGGGGGCTTGAAAGAGCCGAGTTGACCAGTCTAAGTGTTAAATCACTACGTTTAAGGCAAGTGTTCAAGACCTACCAAGGGATGCGTAGCTAGTCCCTTGCTCTAGAACTTAAAAGTTAAACAGGCTTAAGGGTTAAACCAGTGCTTTTGAGATAGTTACCGACCTTAAACATTGACGTTCGCGAAGCGTCTCCCCTTGGGAGAAGCTAACTTTACCCGAAAGGAGGGGCAGAAATGTCCAAAGTGTTTGTAATTGATTCCCAAAAAAGACCGTTAGACCCGATTCACTCCGCACAGGCGAGGCAGTTATTACGAAACAAAAAAGCAGCAATATTTAGGCACTTCCCGTTCACCCTCATCTTAAAAGAATCACGCATTGAAACTCCTGTATCACCACTCAGATTAAAAATCGATCCAGGTGCAAAAACTACAGGGATAGCTTTAGTTAACGATATAACAGGAGAAGTTGTATTTGCTGCTGAGTTAAAACACAGAGGTTTTGCAATCCGAGATGCTTTAACCTCTAGAAGACAGCTAAGACGGGCTAGACGGGCTAGAAAAACTCGTTACAGAAAACCAAGGTTTTTGAATAGAACCCGTTCAGAGGGATGGTTAGCACCTAGTCTACAAAGCCGAGTTGACAACATCAAGACTTGGGTTGATAAATTACGTCGATTTGCACCAATCACGACTATCAGTCAAGAGTTAGTACGGTTTGATATGCAACTGATGCGGAATCCAGATATTCAAGGGGAGGAGTATCAACAAGGCACTCTCCAAGGGTTTGAGACTCGTGAGTACTTGCTTGAAAAGTGGAACAGGGAATGCGTTTATTGCGGTATTAAAGACATTCCTCTTCAGATTGAACACATTCACCCAAGAGCCAAAGGAGGTTCTAACTCAATCACAAATCTGACACTGAGTTGCGAAAAATGTAACACCAAGAAAGGAATCAAAGATATCAAAGATTTTCTTAAAAAAGACCCATCAAGGTTAGAGAAAATCTTAAAACAAGTAAAAATACCATTGGCAGATGCAGCAGCCGTAAACACAACTAGATTCGCATTACTGAATGCTTTAAAATCAACTGGGCTGCCAGTAGAAACAGGTTCAGGAGGTTTAACTAAGTTTAACCGTAGCCAACAAAACCTAGAAAAGACTCATTGGTTAGATGCTGCTGCTGTTGGTGAATCAACTCCTAAATTAATTATCAAAGGAATTAAACCATTGTTAATTACAGCGAACGGACATGGTTCTAGACAATCATGCCGTACTGATAAGTTTGGGTTCCCCTCTCGTTACGTTCCCAGGTTCAAGTTTGTTAATGGCTTTCAGACCGGAGATATTGTTAAAGCTATTGTCACAAAAGGTAAAAAGATTGGTCAATATATTGGGCGAGTAGCTGTCAGAACCAGTGGTAGCTTTAATATCTCAGATACTTTCGGTCTAGTTCAAGGCATTTCTCACAAATACTGTAAATCAATTCATAAAAAGGACGGCTACGAATATGGAAAATAAAAGATTTGTTAATTGTTCAACTGTCCCTCTCATTGTTTGTGCTGACGCACAAAATTATTCAAGGGACGTTTCACAATTAACCCGGACATCCTCCCGCCACCAAACTGAGTACAGTTTTGGTGGGAGTCTCCTGGAGGTTTAAATGATTCCTCCTCAACAGCTAATCCAAGAAACTATAGAACGATATAAAACGCGCTCCGCAGAGCGCGGGAGCAACATTCGTAAACTTTCATCTGGTTCGGTTCTCAATGTAGACACCCCTGAACGTGTCAACAGACGTTTGGAAAGAATTGCTCGTAATCCTGTAGCTGCTTCTATTTTATCTGAAGCCAAAATTTCCATAGACGATTTGTCTAGCGAGGAGTTTAATCGCGTTGTTCAAGAGCGGATTATTGGTCAAAGAGACCTAATGAGTATTTCATACTTGGAATATGGACTGAAGGTTTCGCGGTCTATCTGCCGCATCATTTTACGCAGTCGTAGTGGGAGCGTGATAGGGTACGGGACTGGCTTTATGGTTTCTCCCCGTCTATTACTTACCAACAATCATGTACTATCTTCGGTGGAAGAGGCTATGCCAGCCTTAGCCGAGTTTAATTACCAAAGCAGCATAGAGGGACAGATGTTGCAGTCCTCTGCCTATGAATTAGATCCCATTACTTTCTTTATCACAAATCAATACCTCGACTATAGCCTGGTTGCTGTTAAAGAAAAGCTGGATGGCTCTCCTCTAAATGACTTTGGCTGGAACCCCTTGATAGAAGAGCAGGGCAAGGTGATTGTAGGAGAGTACGTTAACATCATTCAGCATCCCAAAGGGGAACCAAAGCAAGTAGCGCTAAGAGAAAATCAATTAGTCGATTTGTTAGATGATTTTCTGCACTATCAAACGGACACAGCTCCTGGTTCTTCCGGCTCACCTGTTTTTAATGATCAGTGGGAAGTTGTAGGACTCCATCATTCTGGCGTTCCTAAAATGGATGACCAAGGTAACTACTTGACAATTGATGGAAGTGTCTGGACTCCGGGAATGGGAGAAGACCGCATTGCTTGGGTAGCTAATGAAGGAATTCGCATTAGCCAGATTATTAAAGACATCAAAAACCAGCAAAATCTGTCCCAAGTGCAACGCACTTTGCGTTCTGGGCTGTTTGATGGGAGTCAGTTGCCTTTGCCTGTTGTCAAAGAGCAGAAGTCACTAACTACTACCATAAATAACGGCATTGTTACCTGGACTATTCCTCTTCAAGTCAGTGTAAACCTTGGACAAGCAGGGATTGTTTCATCATCTCAAACGAATTCAGTTACCGTGCATCCAACTCCAGATTCACAAAGCGCCAAAACTTCGCTATCTGATGTTGAATTGCCAGATATTGCTCCCGATGCTGAGTGGCAGGCAGAACTGAGACAATTAGAGCGCCTTCGTACTGGAGAAATTCTCTATTATGATCAGGTTGAAGATACGCAAAATCGTGACCAATATTACAGTGAAATTGTCTCAAAACTCAACTCCTTAAATAAGTCTGAATTGTTTAATCATCTGCATCAGTTATTGGAAAAAACCCACACCAGAAAGTTAGATTATGAGCCGAAAAAGTATTTGTATCCGTGGGTGGATCTGCAACCTGACTCAAAGATTAGAAGTATTTACTCGCGTCTTGAATACACACCAGAACAAATTATCCAAGAGGATCTCCTAATTGAAAAAAGGCGAGCATCTCGTTTGCAAGAAATTATACTTAGAGAGTCACTCACGACAGCAGAGATTTTAGAAAGGGTAAATACCCTTGAAAGAGATTTACCATACAACTGTGAGCATGTAGTTCCACAGTCGTGGTTTAAAGATGTATCACCCAAACCTATGAAAGGCGATTTGCATCATTTGTTCGCATGTGAGATGGCGTGTAACTCCTTCCGAGGAAATAGTCCCTTCACTGACTTTGATGACTTTGATAACTTTGAAGAAGCAACTCGTAACAATTGCGGTAAATCTGAAGGTAACAGGTTTGAACCGGGTTTTGGTAAAGGGGAAGCCGCCCGTGCTACTCTTTACTTTTTGTTGCGTTACCCAGGCGTGATCAATAACTTAAATAAGGAGTACAAACCAGAACATTTAAAAACTTTACTTGATTGGCATAAGCAATATCCTGTCACCGAGCATGAGAAACATAGAAATATGGCTGTTGCCAGTAAGCAGAAGCAGGGCAACCGTAACCCATTAATTGACTTTCCAGAATGGACAGATTTAATAGATTTTAGCCTAGGCATTGGGTAAATTATAGACGCAGCAGCATTGGCTCAATATAAGAATCTTTCATATTTTCTGTTTTGGATAGAAATAGTGATGGGGTGCGATCGCACATTACTCGTCCAAGTGCGTTCACGTACTCGTGTGCCGTTCGCGCAGCGTCTGGTGCGATTGAGAAGGTATCGCACTCACCCAACTATTTACGCTTGACGACAGGAGTATCATTCAGAAAAAGAACCAGATAAAAATTTGGGACAAATACTAAACCCAAAAAATACATATAAAGAAGCTTCTCCTTCTTTGCTTCCTGAAGGAAGTGCTGTTTCTGAGGAAGTAGCAAATGTCGAAACATAATAAGACTTTTAAGCTTAACCCGGTTTTCTGTTCCAATGATCCTCATACTCTGAATCCGGTTTGATTTTTGAACAAAATTACGCATTTGTAGGGTGAGGAGCGTGAAACGCGCTCCTCACCATTCTTAAGGATTTGGTACGTTAGTGCCCTCATTCTTAGAGGAAAGATTAGAAGCGATAGTGATAGTAGTCGAATACTTGCCATTGTTACCCACCCAAGGTTTAATCCGCTTAATATAGCCTTCACGGGGCGATCGCAGTAACGGTATTTGTGCGAGTCTATCATCGATGTTGGTAAGGGATATATTAAGTTGTGCTAATTGATAATCTCTGTCTCTAAGATTTTCTGCATACTGCTGTTGCTGCCGTGAATGCTCCTGCTCTAACTGTTGCTGGTACTGCGATCGCTTAAGACTTTCGACGCTGGCATCATATTCAAGCAGTCTTCGTTTCTCGCGTGAAGTGGCAAGTTTAGAATTAGCTAATTCTAACTCTGATTCAGCTAGTCTTACTGACAGAGTTAATTGTTGTAATTCTTGCTGCTGCTCGATTCCCGAAGAATCAAGCTTTGCTCTACTGCTTTCAAAAGCGCTGCGCTGCTGGTCATATTCAGAGCGGATTTGTTTAAGCTTTGCTTCTTCATCCTCTAAGAATATTGTTTCAATGGTTGTAACTGCCGCTTGTGATTTATCTGCCGTTATGCGATCGCTTAAAATCTGACAATCTGGATCGCTACCCACTTTATATATTTCTCCAGATTTAGAACGTACAATAAAGCCCTTTCCATCGGATTGAATTACCAAAAAATCACCATCAATTCGAGAGCGATCCATGAGCCTCACTCCTTCAATATGGGCAATTATTAAATGGTTAGAACCCGATTCGTTGTAAATTTGCTCTACGCCAGATGTGCCTCCAATCAATCTATTAAATTGTGTTAAAAGTCCTCCAGAGTTGTTCAAGTTAAAGATTAATAGCGCAACTACTGTAAGCAGAACTAAGATAAAATACTCTGTATTACTGCCAGTTCTCAAGCGTAAGTTTCGATTTCCGGGGCATACCCACCTTACTCGCGAGGGAAAGAACATTTCTACACCACTGCGGGTAAACATATCAGCAAACCAGCCGAAGAAATAGCCGATTGTTATCGCACTCGCCAAATTGGGGAAGCGATCGCCTGTAAGATAATTCACACCATATGCACACGAACCAACAATTACACTAGCCAACAAGCTGTGTGTACAACTGCGGTGAGGCATGTTCTTTTCAAAAAAGCTGCTAATCCAGGGTAAAACTTTGCCGACTGGGGAACTGGATATGTCAATATCTGGGAATAAACCAGCGATCGCGCCGACTGCGATAATTGCTGGTGAAGCTGTGCCAAGTATTAGGGATGTTGCAGCAGCGCTGATAAGTAAGTGGTTAACTGCTGCAATTCCACTAAATATGTAGAGTGCCTGGTTGTTGGTGCCACGGGCAAAAAAGCGCGTTACTACAAAACCCACACCAGCCAGTAAAATTAAAGGTGTTGCATCCGCATATCGTCGATGGTCTGCACCTTCAACTTCTAGCCCCAAATATTCCTCTTCAATTGCCCTTTGTGCTAAAGCTGGGTTGCCTCCTGCTCGTTCTTGTAACTTTGCTAAGTCTGAATTCTTCAGATTAATTCCGCGTTCTAATGCCGATTGCTCCATAATTTCTCTAATTGCGTACTCTGGTAGCTGTGCTAATTCAATTCTGGGAATTGATGTAAATATGTCACTCCTCGGTGGATCTGTCGCACAAATCAACATTGGTACTTTGGAGCGCTTCAGGATTTTCAGCCATTGCCGAAACTTAGTATCTAGAAGCTGCGCGTCATCGATGACAAGAAAAGCAGTATTTTGATCGAAGTGGGTTGCGATCGCTCTCTTTAGTTGGTCAGCTGATAAAACTTTGCCTTCTAAGCTTTGGTTATCCACCCCTAATTGCGATGCAATCTCTAGTAGCATCTGCTTTGGTGTAGCTGGTTCGATTGATGCTACCGTAAAGCTTTCCGCTAAAAGGCTTTCTACCACTGCATTACAAAGAACACTCTTACCGCTGCCCTCTTCGCCCACAATCAAAATACTTCCATTAGCTAACAGTGCTGCCTTTGTTCTATTAACTTCTGTAATTCGATAAAGTCGAAATTCAGAACTTACTATTGGTTGTGGTTCTACTGGTGCATCAGGCATTGGAGAAAGTTGGGAACTGAGGGTTGGAGCAGAAGAATGATGTTCTCTATTCTTAGAGGAAAAACTGGGTAATTTAATTTGGGATGCGATCGCTATTGTTCCAATAATCACTGCTACCCATTCCAGCCCAATTATTACTAACGTTGTAACTGCGATACCTACGGCAGGCAAAGCCAACGCTGCAACTAGATTTAGCGTCCATTTTTCCTCTAGGAAAATCTGCCTATTGCCGCCTCCACGAAAAAATCGGGGTTATATTGCTCCTGCCGTCGTTCGGTTCGTTCGTTATTTCTAGCCTTGTATCCTTCTACTTGCTGTCTCAAATCTTCTGGCAGTCTGTCAGGATTTTCGAGTAGATGGTACATTACTGCATCTTCACCAATGAGTAATGCCGCTGCTCTTTCGGCACCACGACGAGCGATCGCTTCTAAGTCTGAATTTGGCGTACCAGAATATCCAGATTGTTGAGTATCCACATTGGTACGGCTGTTGGTACTGGCTTCAACTTTTCCATCTTCCCGTACCGTCAAAGCTTGATTATCTTCTGTATGATTTGGTACATTCTCTGGTACATTTTCTGGTACTAGAGACTTTCTCCACTCTGCTATGTACCTTGATACATCGCGATCGCTGCCTCCGGTTTCTTCCCGTACCACAGCGCGTGTAACCTTGCCTCCAGAATTTTCGATTTTATTACATACCAAAAAAACTTTTTCTTTTAAACTTTTCGCTTCTTGTACCACCTCTAGTTTTTTCTGTACCGTCGCTGGTTTGGTTTTGTACCATCGTTAATGTCTGTTCTTCAATCCATTAGACATCTCCAGAGTCATAGGTAAAGACTATTCTGTGCTACGTCTCTACAAGTGTTTGGGGCAACGCATAATTAATTTCTGGAGATGTCTATTGAGAGAAGTTGCCCTTGCTAGTCTGAATCTTCGAGTATCCGCTGTCTTCTTAGGATGTAGAATTTTATCTATATATATAGTTGTCCGCTAGTAACTTGGGTGTGTAGTTTACCGTTGCAGGCGATCGCTTGCCTTTTTCGAGCAAGGAAATTTCAGGTGTCTCGTGCTTTTTTGATATGAGCGCTGGTAGGGGAATTTTAGGCAGGCAAGAAGGCGATCGCGTTAAGGCATCAAATTGTCCCTAGTGTAGAAAGTTCCGACTCCTTAACAATTGGGGTACTTTCACGCCGCACGCCCAAGCGTGACACCTTCCGTGACGCTGCCCCGCCGTGCCTTGTTTCCCAAGTTTTTCAAAAATTCAGGAATTATACTGATGACACTTGTAGGTAGTGTAGAAGTTACTAACTTGATACTTGAGTCATTATTGCGGACTAAGTGGACAGATTAGTATTTTCGTCCCCTTGGCGCAAGTATTAGATTATTTGCCGTATCTAAATATCGGCATCATTTCATCTAATGTATTTATTTTTCAAAGCGCTTGTGTTGCATTGGGCTGTTGCCCTAATCGGTTTATAAATATTCAGGCTAAAAAGACTGCATTTCAAGCGTCTTATCTAGTTATTTTGGGACGAATATATGATTAATAATGTTTATACTGGACGTGTATTAGACGGCGAAACTAAAACCAAAGTTGAGGGTGCAAAAATAACTCTCGAACTTTATGGTAAATCAGATATTGTTCACTCTGATAGTGAAGGATTCTATCAATTTTGTGCTGACTTGAGAGAAGAAAGTGCCTCAGCGCGTATACGTGTAGAGGCAGAAGAATACGAAAAGTACAATAGAAATATTGTGTTAACCACCAAAGATAATAAGATTGAAGAAATTCATCTTACCTCAACCAAAAAGAAACCAAAAGGTTCTTTAGATAAAATAGCAGCAGTAGCAACAGTAATTGGGACAATTATTGCAATTGCTACTTATGTAAGTACTAATCCAGTCAGCACTGGACAACCAAATTCTGGTAAATTGGAAGGCTCTCAGCCCAAGCCGGAAGTATTATCTAAACAAAACTGTTACCCTGCCTACCCAGATTTGTGTGTACCTAAAGATTCACCCGATTTAAAATGCTCGGATGTTAAAGAACGCAACTTCAAAGTTCTGTCTCCAGACCCCCACGGCTTTGACCGCGATCGCAATGGAGTAGGCTGTGAGAAAAAGTGAGGGAGCGCGGTGCGATAAGCGGAACTTAACACGAGTGGCGATCGCACCCTACACTCTTAACCGATAAGATATCTAGATAATCAGGTAGATAGAAAATCGGGAAATTATATCCATGTCGGAGATTGAAGATTATGGCGTGACTGTCGAAGAATATTTAGATGGACTGGCAGCAGGGGTTGATGTTTTGGAACTGAAGCGATTAGAGGCAAGGGGTATTCCTACAAATCTGGCTTTGGAAGTTATGGCAATTACGCCGAAAGTAGTTGATGGCACGGCTACCCCCGAAGAAATTGTTAGGGGACTGATGATTTTGACACCATCGCTTAGACAACAAATTGAATAGCTTTTCACATAAAAATAAGTATAAGGGACTTAAAGCACACAATGGGACAATTAGAAAGTTTGTTGTCAATGGCTCTTGATGAACTCACGCAATACAGCACCGATGCTCGTAAAATTGAAAAACTGCGACGGAAGATTTGTTTATCTGTACCAATGGCACAACAGCGAGAGGTAAAAGAAGCATTGTTGACCCAAATGCCATCAGGTGAAGTAAATAAGATTATTGAAGAACAGCGGCAAACAGTAGCCTTACCGTTTTGGGGAATCGCTGGCTTGGGTTTGTTGCTCGGAATTTCACTTAATCAACCCATTGGCTTGTTGGCTGCTATCGGTGGTACTTTTGCTGCTATCAAAGTTCAGAAATTGGGTTGGCAAATGCAAGCCAAGCGCCTTTTACTGCAAACACTTGAAGATATCGAAGTTCGTTCCAATCAACCGAAGTAGAGTGTCGGTAACAATCATACGCGGGAGTTAACATCTCAGACTACAGTATTGCATGATTTTTGCGTATTTAAAAAGTTGAATATTCATTATTAAGACGTTACCAGCGCTGATGGTTTCGTGTAAACGAGAAATTTTGCGTACCCAAAAACTCAAAAATCTAACCACCCAAGTTTTTGACAGTCTAAATGTTCACGCTTTGCTGGTAAAGTATTAGCATCAGACTTTTATCATTTTGCGTATTCAAAAGTGCAAAAGTTTGAACATTCAACTTTTCAGCAACGTAAATATCTATGATTATCACAGTTGCGTCGTTCAAGGGAGGGGTGGGGAAAACTACAACTGCCGTCCACCTTGCGGCTTATCTCCAAGCAAAGGGAGAAACACTATTAATTGATGGCGACCCGAATCGGTCGGCTAGCGGCTGGGCAAAGCGTGGCAATTTACCTTTCAAAGTTATTGACGAGAGACAAGCTGCGAAGTTTGCTAAAAACTACGAGCATATTGTCATCGACACTCAAGCACGACCGGAGCAAGAAGATTTAGAGGCATTGGTGGAAGGCTGTGATTTATTGGTACTCCCCACCACCCCGGATGCATTATCACTCGATGCTTTGATGCAGACTGTTAACACCCTCAAATCATTGGGTGCAGATAAATTCCGCATCCTTATTACCCGCGTTCCAGCCAAACCCCGACGGGATGGCGAAGAAGCGCGAGAAATGCTGACTGAAGCGGGGTTGCCTTTATTTAAAGTGAGTATCCGTGATGCAGTGGCTTTTCAGAAAGCAGCGCTGGCTGGTGTGCCAGTTAATAAGGTTTCTGACGCAAGGGCAAAAATTGCTTGGAAAGACTACCAAAGCATCGGTATTGAGGTGATGAAGTGAGCAAGTTTAAGGGTATTTTGGATGCAGCAAAGGATCGTCAGCCTGAACCGGAACCAGAAAAACCGAGCCAGGAAACAGAAACTCAAAAGTCAGAAGTTCAACAGCCTGAAAAGTTGCAACTACAGCCAGTTGCTCAATTGCAAAGCGAATTGCCAAAACGGGGACGACCCAAAGCCAAACGTTCTGATCCTGACTATGAGCAGGTGACGGCTTACATTAAAAGAAATACTCATACAACAGTCAAAATTGAACTGCTTAAGAATAGCCAGAATGGTGAAAAGCGTGAGTTTAGCGAACTTGTTCAGGATTTGCTAGAGCAATGGCTAAGTTCGCGTACTTGAAGTTTCAGATATTCAAAAAGGTGAAAACTTGGGTTTTTAGATATTTGAGTTGTTGACTCAACTAAGGGCGATGTGGAAAAACTGTTGGTTGAGAGTAGCGATGCGATCGCAGTCAGTACAACATAGGAGCGATCGCACACTGGATCATCCTTTTCCTCTAAGAAAAATAGCTAGTTGAGTGCAGATGCGATCGCACCCACCAACAACATAAAGGCAATCGCACTTACAAATATCTCTATGCAATGCCAGATTGCTGGCAATTTGTTTGTAGAGTTGGGCAACTGTTCGGTTTACACCTACCAAGCCACCCAACCCAGTTTTATTTTTGGATATCGTCACCGACATCACAGGAGCAGGTCTGGACTGCTTTTAACACGCTTGACGCATTCCCATACGCCAACTCTGGCACAAAGCAGCGCTCGCGGCGGAAACCACAACCCGAAACCCGATGTTGTTGTTCCTGTTGTCCGGCTCGTTGTTGTTACGATACGCTGAACGGCAATTCCTCGGATTGTTGTTCCAGGAGCCACCGCGCAGCACCCGGAAGTGCCTACCCCTTCTTCACTCTCTTGTAAATACAAGAGATGCGAATATCTTTTGACATAGCTGCCAACTATCCCCATGAGCAAGATGAGCTCGCCAACTCAAAATTGAGCAATGTACGTCTTGAAAGCTGATTTTACCCTGAGCGTAGTCCCGTTGCAACTGGTGTAGTCTCCGCCTTCCTCTTCGCAAATTCTCACTTCGCACTCTGATTCTGTCTGGAAGAATGCGAAATCCCAGAAAATTTGCACCATGACGGGTTTCATATAATTGGCTTTTCACAGGATGAAGTTTTAACCTGAGACTAACCAAGAACTTTTCTATTGCTGTTCGTGCTTGGGCTAAAAATTCATAGTCGTCTGAAAATAAAGCAAAATCATCAACATAGCGGACATATTTTTTCGCTTTGAGTTGCTCTTTAATAAAATGGTCTAAGCTGTTTAAATATATATTGGCAAAGAATTGACTACTAAGGTTGCCAATCGGTAATCCTCTTCGGTGTTGTAATGGGGAAAGCAAATCATCACCGGGAAAATGGTCAATCACCGGCACTTGGGGATTGCTGCCATTGATGATAGTTTCTGCTAACCAAAGAGTATCGTGACATTTTAGTTTGCGACGTAGGAGAGATTTGAGAATTTCGTGGTCAATACTAGGAAAATATTTCTTAATATCGCATTGTAAAATATAGCGACTGTCACGAGCAAAACTGGTAAAGCGGCGTAAAGCTTTGTGGGTACCAAACCCTAAACGATTGGCGTATGAATCAGCAATAAAAGTGTTCTCGAAAATTGGTACTATGATATTGCATAAAGCGTGATGTACTACTCTGTCTCGGTAGGGTGCAGCAGATATCAAACGGGGTTTGGGTTCACAAATCTCAAAAGTTTTGTAGCGTCCTGGTTGATAGGTTTTTGACTCCAACTCACTCTGAATTTTTGCCAGTTGTGCTTCCAGATTATAGTTGAATTTCAAAACATTTTCTCGAAATCGTTTCCCCCGCTGTGCCTGACGCGCTGCTAAAACTAAATTACTAAAATCTGTAATTTGGGGATAAAGATTATTGTATCGTTTCATCCCTTCCCCCTTTGGCGCTGTTGTCTAATCCAGCCACCCAGTTCATTGCCAATTTCATTGATGAGTTGACCAGCATATTCATATCGCCGTTCATCAAATTGCTGAAAGTCAAATAACAATCTGGTTTGATGACGCAGAATATCTAACTTAGCATTCAATAGTTCTAACTGAGCCAACTTTTCTTGAGCGTATCGTGCTAATATTAAGCCTTCCAGCAGGTCGTAAAGTCCGGCTATCATCCTGTCTCCCAAAGCAAATTTATGTTTTCTAGGCAAACGATTTAAAACAGGCACGTACCATTTAATCAGGTCATAGGTTTTTTGAATAATTGGTAAATCTTGCATTTGGTCAAAAACAAATTTTTAGTTTCCACAGCCCCCTTGACAAAATCTACCACTTCTTTTATACTATATTATAGTCGTGCCAAATATAAAAAATATCGACCGCCTTCGGCGGGGGTAAGGGAAAAAGAAAAAGCTTAGAGGGCTAAAGCGCAAGAGTGTAAAGAACTAAGTCCTCGCGGCGGAAACCACAACCCGAAACCCGATGATGACGTACCTGCCGTCCGGCTCGATGATGATACGATACGCCGAACGGCAACCCCACGGATCGCCGTTCCAGGAGCCACCGCGCAGCACCCGTGTTTGATTATCATTCTCACTAACTTTAGCGGCATCTATCCAAGGACTACCATCTATGGGAGCGCCTTCATAGTTATCGTGCCAGCGATCATAACACCATTCCCAAACATTACCGTGCATATCATACAAACCAAAAGGATTTGGTACAAAGTTGCCTACTGGTGTTGTTTGATCTGCGGATTTACCTTTAGGCTCATCAGCATAGGTGACTTCAGCATTGTAACTTGCGAAATCCGCTGTGATAGTTTCGCCAAAGTAGAACGGAGTTGTCGTGCCTGCTCTACAAGCGTACTCCCACTCGGCTTCGCTAGGAAGTCGGTAGTTTTTTTCGGTATGTTCTGATAGTCTAGCACAAAACTCTACCGCTTCATACCAAGAAATTTGCTCTACTGGTAAATTATCGCCTTTAAAGTTTGATGGGTCTGGTTCAAGTGGGTGGTTTATTTGTGGTAAAGAGGCGACAACCCGCCATTGTGCTTGGGTGACGGGGTACTTACCCATGAAGAAGGAACTCACTGTGACTTCATGCTGGGGACTTTCGTCATCATAACGTTGGGCTTCAGTTTCTGGGGAACCCATCATAAATTTACCACCTGGGATGGCAACCATTTGTAGCAATATCCCTTGAGCTATAGTTTCAGTAAAGTAGCGGGCGACTTTAGTTGAACGACTAATGACTTTGCCACGACGGTTAACTGTGACGGTTTCAAACTTCTCGGTTGGTAAAGCTACTAGTTCTATAGATTCAGATGACAGATCAAGATAATTATCTGCTACTTCAATCAGCTTGCTACTGGTACTAGAACTAAAACTCATGAGTTCGACAGTTTTACCGCGACTTTGAAGCTGGCGGACTGGTTCAACAAAATCACTATCGCCACTGACTAAAATAGCAATATCATAAGCCTCAGATAAGCTAATTAAATCGGTAATCATTAAGGAATCGATATCAGATTTACCTCCGGCGCTTACTGTTTGAGTTCTAATTTGATAGCCATATCCTTCTAATGTATTCAATAACTGTTTTTGTGTTTTATTGGTAGTAACACTCAGATAAAAATAAGCTTGGCAAGATGGCGCTCTCTTCTGCACAAGCGAAAGAAATTTCTGATAATCAAATTGACTATTTGAAGAAGCAGCAGAATTCAAATTATCACCATCTATGAAAATAAATATTCGTTTTAAAAATTCTGGTTGCGAAATTATTATTGGATTTTGATTTTGATTTGGCTGTGAAATTTTGTGCTGAATTTGCTCACCCATATCAGCATACTTTCCCCCTAATAGCTGTAAAGTTTGAGCCGTAATCCGAGCAAAAGGTAAATAATCTGGGTCAACCTCTACATCAGGATTAAACAACATTGCATCAAAATTTCTGACTGATTGCCTTAATTGCAACTCTCTATTAATAAACTCAGAAAGACAGAAAATTACGTCAATAGTCTGGCTTTTGCGTGTGATTTTGATGAGTTCTTCTCTCACACCAGGATAAAATTCGTAATTCACTTCTTCATTTACCCCTTCTCTGGGTTGTTCTGCTGTTGGTTTGAGCAATCCACCCATCAAAACTTCTGCTAAATGAACTGCATGGGAGTCAGGTAATAGGGTTTGCTGAATTAATCGAATTACAGGTAAGCTAACTGGAGCCGCCGCCATCATCCGCGCTAATTGGCGAGATAGAGGGGAAGCAGCCGCCTGAAAACGACTTACCCTAGCTTTAGGAGAAAGCTGCTTGTCTTCGTCATCATTGGCACTAGCTTGAGGCGTGATTTTTTCTGGTAGAAAAACTAGCCCTGGTGTCCTACTTCCTCCTACACCTGCTAAAACCTTTGCCCAGTTTTTCATGGGAAAAGATTCTAAGGTGACGATGGGTAAAGTCAAAGCTTGTGGGGAATTAAACTGTTTATCCACAAGTTGGCGGGTTTTTAATAAACGAGAATTGGGAACGCCTGGATTTTCTGAGTACAATTTAACCTCAATTCCCCAGCCTAAAGCTGTACGTGACCATAAGCGTTCTGGTAATAACTGAAGTAGCGAGACTGGTTGTATTTTAGCCCAATCTCTCAACACCTTCAGTAAAGAGCCATCGTGCCAAATTGATGATACACAGTCACTAACTAGCCAAATTAAACGCCTACCACTGGGATCATTCAGTTCTTTTAAGCTGGCTTGACGGTGTTTGAGATAAAGTTGTACTTCGCCCTCGTCGCCCATTTTTAAATGCCATAGGCTAACATTCCGAAATGCCCCATGTCTCTCTAAAAGTTGTTGAAATTCTGTTAGTATTTGTCGCCAAAGGGGATACCTTGCTGTTTCTTCAATCACTAAAGCAACTTCTAGCCATCTAGTAGAGACAGGTTGAAGCACAGGAAGCCAGAAATCTTCTTCAGCAATGCTGGTGACGGTTGCTTCTTCATCCAAAACCGTTTCAGTTAAAGAAGGCACTTTTCGCATTAATGGACGGAGCGATCGCCCCAATGCTAAAGTATTTCTCAGTGCCAGGGGATCAGTAACTTTAAGTGGTAATCCCGCCGATGCAGATTCAGAACCTTGGTTAGCCGGAGAATCTACATAAGCGGGGGCAGTATTTTCGATTGGTTCAACAATCTCAGGAAAATCAATGCTCTCAGAATTAGGAGGAGGCGATGGGAAATTATCTTGAGTTGGAACTGGCGCAACTTCAGCAGTATCAATTGACGGCTTAATTTGAACCATTAACCAGATAATATCTGCTAACTCCTGCGCCGTTAGGTTAATTTCTGGTAATTTAGGGTTCTCTTTTTCTGGCGGCGCAGACATATATCCTCTCAAACCAAGTTGGATAAATACTGTAATAATTTCTCTACAAACTTATCTTTATCCATCTCTGGAAAATCTTTTCTAGTGACGAGATAGATAACATTTAATAGCTGGTCGGTTGCTAATTGTCCTTTTTTTTGTAATTCCTGATATTTTTCGATAATCGGCTTGGCTTTGACTAAAATATCTTTGTCTTCTTGAAAGTGAGCCTGAACAATTTTTTTGATGCGTCCAGAGTCAGGTTCTGGCATAGTCAAGCGAATACAGCGACGTAAAAACGGCGGAGGAAAATCCCGTTCTCCGTTACTCGTGAGAATTACAAAAGGAAAAGCTGAACAGGCAATTTTCCCTCCTTCAATATCGACTTCTTCATTTTCAGATGTAAACACTGTGACTTTAGGTTGCTGTTTTTTGATCCGAGCTAATTCGGGAATATCAAATTGCCCTTCTTCAAAAATATGCAGGAGATTATTGGGCAAGTCAATATCACTTTTATCAATTTCATCTATGAGCAGAACTCTGGGTTTTTTGTCTTGACTTTGGTACAAAGCTGTGCATACTGCCCCTAATCGGACATACTTACCAATATCGTCTGCTTGATTACTTTCTTGCTTGTCTGTTTTACTGTCCAATTCGTTACTTTCTGGCTTGTCTGTGCTATTGTCTGAACTTTGGGAATCCTGATTTTGTTTCCTGATACTCTGTAACCGTCCTACTGCGTCGTAACTGTAAAGACCCTCTGTTAAAGTAGAACGAGTTGTGATATTCCATCGTAGGACTTTGCCTAATTTTAATTGATGAGCGATCGCGTAGGCAAGAGAGGTTTTTCCTGTCCCTGGTTGTCCTTCAACTAACAAAGGACGGCGCAAGTATAGGGCTGCATTCACCAATTCCACTTCTTCATCTCGGATTTGAAACGTTGCCCCGCGTTTCTCCTCTTCAGTCTTTTCTCCTGCTGTCGAACTGAAACTACGCCAGCTTGGTGCTGGGGGTAGGTTTTCAATTCCGTCATGAGGTTTATTGTCTTTTTTAAAGATTTTCCAGTCATTCATTTGAGTTGATAGGTAGGAATTAGGCGGTTTGGATCATCCCAGATCAGGGAAATATGGCGTTCTGGCTGAGAACGTTGTTGACGTACTTGCATTGAGAGTTGTAATAAGTCATGCTGTAACAAATTATCAAGTTCAGTTTTGCAATCACCTTCTGGCGGTTCACTTCTAAACCACAGAGCGATCGGTGTGCCAGAATAGTATAAAGCTGAAGCAATCTCTTCATGATTCGATTTTAGAGCCGATGTCAATTTCAATCCAATAATTTTGTTATCTTGTAACTGACCAATTAAAGTATTCACATTACAGTTAATATCACTGTTTAAAAATTGCGGGAGTGGGCTAACACATCTTTTAAGATATCTCCATTTATTTTCCCATCTATTTTTGTATAGTTTATACATAGGTTTCATCCGGTCTAAAGAACGAATTCTGACTTCATGTACTATTCCTAAACAAATTTTATTTGATGAATCGAATTTCCATTTATCTACCTCCCAACCGAACAAAGACGAAGGCAGAAAAAATTCAATAATTAACTCTTGAATTTCCTCGCTCTCAGTAATTTGAGTTATAAAACTTTTAACAATTTCTTCGATATTTTCTTTTTTATAATATTGTTCTTGTGTTCTTTTTTCTTCAGTCTCTACTCTTAGCTGCTGATTATTTAAAGGTTTTAAATAATCAGGGATGTTGTTTTTTGCTAACCAACCAGAAATTTGAAATAAATTTGGATGAGATTGGCTATCTTTAATTTCAATTATTAAATAATTTATATTTGAGGATTTTTTATATTCTTGTTTAAAATTTCTTAAGGCTTCTTTAAAAGCATCCATTGTCATAACTGGATAAATATCAATGTGCTTCTTTACTATTTTTTGTAAAATCCGCACAATTTCCAGATATTGATTACTATCTTTATTTGATAAATACGCAAGTAAACGAGGAATAAATTCCAGAATAATTGTCTTTTCAGTCCAATCTTCTAACTGTAATAATAAATGTTCCCTTAAATTATCTGATTCAAACTCTAAATCAGGTTCGTTTAGTTGCCATAAAAAATCTTGATATACTTGCTTGACACATTGCCAAAATAAGTCATCTTGTTGAGAGAATATATCTGTTAATTCCTCAATTAATTGACTATCTGAATTTTCTACTTTTAACCCAGAGAGGGGCAAAATATTTTTATTATCAGAACCATTTAAATTATTAACGTAATTATTATAAGCTTCAGAATTACACTCTTGAATGGCTTTTAAAAAGTTTAAAAAATCTTCTTGATGTCTTTCAAAATAGTCAAGAATTATTCTGTCTCTAAGATATTTTTGCTGTCCATCAGTAAACTGATTCCGCACGGAAGGAAAACTGTCAAGTGATTCATCGAGTTCTTGAGCGGTTAAAGATTTTATTAATTCCCTAAATTTGGAACGATCATACTTCATTGACTACTTACCTAGCTCCCAATAATCCAATAATTTTGTCCATTTTCTTGTTTTTTTCGCAAGCCAAATCGTTGTTCAGGAGATGTATTATGTATCAACAATTGGTGCATATCTTGAAGCAAATCGCGGGCATCTGCAAAATAACCATGACCTAGAAGGGTTAAATCAATATTAGAAACTTCTACTGTATCTATGCCATCAACAACTGTAATCGGTGGAAAAAAACCAACACGGGGATGATCATGAATAATACCTGATGTTGCCAAAGCTTTATCTTTAGCAGAAATGTAAAGAGTCGTGCGTTCAGCCAGGCTTTGATAAGCTACTGCTAATTCTTGGAAGATATCCGGATCAACATCAGGAGCTGCAAGAAAGATTTGTCCAAAGGAGACTTTACTCTCGGCTTGAACTTGAGCCAAAATTCGCTGCATTGCTCTGAGTAACCCGCGATTTCCCATACTATGAGCAATAATATGGATTTTTTCTGCCCCACTCTTTTGCGCCAAGTTAAGTAAAAACTCAGTAATATATTTCTCACTGGCTTCAATCGTCGCCTCGTCTGCTGGATAGCCGACTAGTTTTCCTCTTGACGGCCAGCTATAGAATGCCATAATCCCTGGCACTTGCAAATCTACCCCTATCTGCGCTGCTCGTAAAGCTGCATCTTCAAAACTGACGTTAAAGCCATGAATGAAGACTAAAGCCGAACGCTCATCTGGCTGATTTGCTTGCAATGTCCTTTGAATTTCCACCCAAAAATTATTTTCCTGGAAGAATTCCAGAGTTTCTTGCTTGAGTTTAAGGCGATCGTCTGTAAACGTTAACAATCTCTGCCAGAAGGGAGAACCAGTAGAACCAATTTTATGAGACTTTGGTACTGCTACTTGACAAGTGCCATAGTGAAGCTGGCGATCGCGCTCTCCTGAAAATCCAAGGGATAGATCCTGTGGATTCTTCGGTTTCCGGTTAGTCCCAAACCAAAGAGGATATAGGGTGGCTTCCGTTGATCCTGTGCGGGGAACACTACGAGTAACTTTTGGTTTTACCTCCTCTTGCTGAAGGAGCGATGTATCACGAGTGATGAAATGTGGCACTGCACTGTCTGGCAAATTCAATAATTTAATTTCATTACGACCAAGTTCAAAGGCAGTGTAATATCCCCTACCAAATCCTAAACCTCGATAAAAACCTGCGGCAAATGTTACGGCAGATTGATCGCTAATTTCTTTACTCATACCGACAACACAGCTAACTTGCTCTGCTAGTGCATCGGCTTTCTCTAATGAAAAGCAGGCATTGAGTACCACACATTCTATCCGTCCCCGAAGCACAGCCAATAATTCTGCCAGTGCTTCTGGAGAAACTGGCTGTGCAAGTCTTTGAGAGTTATTTAAAATAATTTCACCACTGGGACTGCCGTGACCACTAAAGTGGAGAATTAGCGGTTGATATTGCAGTAAATATTTAGACAGGTCTTCTACCTGAACGGCTCTTTCGACTTTAACTATATAGTTTTTTCCCACTTCTCCTTCTCGCAATCGCAGTCGAATTCGATTGGCTTCTTCCTCCAATTGGAGTCGGTCAGTACCGATTGGATTGGCAGCAAGAACTAGAATATCGCAGTTTTTATCTTCTGGGACATTAGGTGGCTTAGTTGGAGGTTTTATGTCGCTTGGAGCTAACGGATTTTCTGAATTTTTATAACTCTCTAACTCGGAAACATACTTATTATAAGCTGTCAAATTGCACTGTTTAATGGCTTCTAATAATTTATCAATTTCTTCTAGATGTCTTTCAAAATAGTCAAGAATTATTCTGTCTCTAAGATATTTTTCCTGTCCATCAGTAAACTGATTCCGCACAGCAGAAAAATCGTCAAGTGATTCATCCAGTTCTTGAGAAGTTAAAGATTTTATTAATTCCCTAAATTTGCTACGATCGTACTTCATTGACTACTTACCTATTTTAAAGTTATCGCATAGAGAAAAATAATTGAAGCATAATTTTTTTAAGTCTTTGGCATTTAGAGCTTACTTAAGTAATTACCTAATTTTTTATAATTTCGATGCCACATTAGCTCTGCTTTACTGTTAGAATGCCCCCAATTTATTTGGGCTTTACTAAAGCTTCCAATTCCGCCATCTTTCTCTCCAATTCAGCCACCCTCTGACTCAATGGCACATCTGAACCACAGCCCAGATAAGTAGCGATCGCACTGACTATCACATCAGTCTTCGACGTGCCAGTTCGCTCAACGTGGCTATTGAGTTCTTCTAACAGAGATGGGGGAATTCTGATGGCGATTTGCGGCTTGCTCATACTGGTATATTGGGAATTAAAAACTACATTAACTTTTAATCCTGTTTGACTAAGTAATGCTTAGTGATATTGTAGTACGACATTTTTTCTTTTGGTGGATGTCTGACCGAAACTTTGGAGTTGCGCGATCGCCCACCCAACAACAACAAAAAACCCCGGCGTTAAATACCGAGGTTATTGGGAGAAGTCCATATGTCAATGAGATACTGATACCAAAATCAATTTTTTTAGCTAACACTCAAGCCAACCAAAACTAGAGTGGTGACAATTAATGTAGCGAACACACTCTGTACAACATATTTGCGTTGTTCCCAAATTGCTGGGTACTCTGCATAGTACATCTGGGGTTCGTTTGCATAGTTATTTAAAACGCCGTCTTCGTTAACTGTTGTATACATAGGTTTTTTGGTATTTGTTACTTTATGTAAACAAATATAACAATTACGTTACAAACAGTCAATACAGCTTGACAAATAATAGTGGATATGAATTATAAGAAGTGCTTATATTGGATGGCACAAAATAACCCCCATGCGGGTAAGTGCAGCGATCGCTTGACTGAAAGATAGGAGCGATCGCACCCTCAAATATTTCCTCTAAGAAAATTTATCAGAACTTTCTACGTTTGAACTTTTCTTTAAGCGATAAGCGCGGCACACGAGTACGCGATCGCCTGCGGACAAGCGAGGAAACAAAGCGATCGCACCATCAAATCTTTCCTCGCTTGTAAATCTTCAGAACCTCCTACGTTTGAACTTTTCTTTAAGCGATCGCCTAATTCTTAGAGGAAACATTGCGATCGCCTAATCCTTAGAGGAAACAAGGCGATCGCACCTCCAAATCTTTCCTCGCTTGTAAACACTCAGAACTTTCTACGTTTGAACTTTTCTTTAAGCGATCGCATCTGTTCTTTTAAATGGGCAGGGACATCTGAATGAAGCAACTGTCCTAAATCCCAGTTATGCACCTCAGCAGCCCTTCTGAAGCACACCCAGTAGTCAGAGTCCGATCGCAACTTCGGATAAGGACTCGGTGGGTAGTGCGATGTCTGACGACAAGGCGGGTGCGGACAACGCACTCTCTACTTTTTCTTCGATTGCGATCGCGTTCGCGTAAGCGTCCGCTCTGCGGAAGCGCGACGGCGTTGGCGTTGGCGTTGGCGTTGGCGAAGCCTCTCCAAGAGTTGCCTCTCCAAGAGTTGCCTCTCCGTAAGGAGAAGCGCCGATCGCAGTCACACCCGATTTTAAGGAAAGCAACTCATGCTCAGTTTGTATGAATTCAGAGACGACAGCATACATTAAACCGTTGTTCGCCTCAAATTTTTCATTAAGCCACCGGGCATTCTCTGAGTCCGGAATCTCTCCAGCAATGCGAAGACTCCTGTTGCCACCACCAGGAGATGCTGCCCACTCCACACCGTTTAACTTTGCTTTCTTTTGGGGAGCGGGAACGAGTTCTTTCTTTAGGGCGTTGACTATTTCTTGATCAACTGGTTCATTCATCTCTAGGATGTGCTTACGCACCACTTCCATCCGAGGGGCAGAGAGTGTTATCAACATGCTTGCTCCAAGTCCGACAAACAGGTGTTTCGCGTCTCCAAATTTTTCGTGAAGCTTGATATATTTGTTGATTTCTGTTCTCACTAACCGCTCGTTAAAATCTGTACAAAGCTACCCAGAGGTAGCCAATACTAGACAATAACGTTTGCAATCTTAGTCCAAAGTCCTAAAACTACTGGGATAAACGGCAATCCCACTATCCCATCCATAAAGTTTGGGATTACTTTACGGGCTATATTCAAACTTCCATTGGTATCAGCATTTATTGTTCTACCAGTGGAAGTCCTGTATAAACCACGCTTGACACGCCTACCGCTAAACACTGGTTTTGTTTCTCGTTTATCACCGTATTTTGGTAGCTCATCACCATCTAACGCACTAGCTTTGGAAGTGTAACTTTCTTCAGTTACAATTACTTCAATACCGATTAGTTGCGCTTTGTAGGTTAATAAGTTAATTAGTTTGGCGTGTGGAATATTAGTAAATTCTTGGTTATTCTTTTTGCCGATGTTTATATCTTGTTTCCACAAAGAATTATTACCAATTATTAGATGCCCGATATCGTTTATCTGACACCAATCAATTACACGACGACTAACAGTGTGAAGATAATTGTCTATCCTTCTATCACGTTTCCCGTTCAGTTTTTTGATTTGGCGGTAGGCATCAATTGATTGCGATGAAGCTACTCGTTTATTAAAAAATTGGTTAATACTTTTTAATGGTCTACCGTTTATCAGCAGCGGTCTTACACCGGGCTGGTTTGAGGTTATAGCCATTAAATTGTTTAAACCTAAGTCAGCACCTGCAACATATTGTCCACTACTTTTAGCTGCATCCTCAACTGTGTAAACTACTTCAAGAACGTAGTGGTCAAGCTTCGGTACTATTCGTACTTGGTCAACGCTTGCAGCACGAGTAGGAAATTCGATACTAGTCTGAGACAGCTTAACAATACCTTTCAGTAAAGCAGGTTTTGATATTGCATCTATTGGGTAAATGACGACATTTCGACCGCGTTCTTTATGCTTGTATCCAGGCATTTTTGGCTTACCTAAATACTTATCAGGATGCTTCGACCAATCTTTTAATGCTGCTAACCAACCTTTCCAGGCTTCTGAAATTCTACGAACAGTCTGCTTGCTAACTTTGGTAGGCAGGTATCGATAAGCTTCCAAATTCTTGGTTTGATGATAGATATCAATTGAGTTGTAATATTTCTTGGTTTCAAAGAAATATTGACGCTGAATATAGTTAGCCGAATTATAAAGATGTTTGGATTGCAATGCCAAGTTATCGCATTCCTTCCAAAATTTATGCTGACGACTAATAACGTGTTTTTCTACTAGCTGCATTGTTTCGACCTGACAATGTTGTTATACTATCTAGTATATCAGATGTTTTTAGAAATTATCATGTCTAAAATAAAATTTAAACCAGATAATAATGTAGCCTACGACAAAGCCCCAGTCCAATTTAAAGTTTTACCGGGGGTGAGGGAAAAGCTTAGAACTATACCAAACTGGCAAGATCGTCTTAGAGAGTTTGTAGATAATTTAATTGAAGATATAGACAAAAAGTAAGCTTTGTCTAGTTATGGGTAAAAATTAGTTAACAGTTAACAACCCCTGAGAAGACAACTCCAATGAGATTTTTTTTGGTCTGAGTAGTTCCTGCTTTAAGGCAGCAGCAGCTTCACCGACACTAAGGGATGCGATCGCACTCGCTTGTAAGCGTTCAGTAAGGGTGCATTGCTCTAGTAGCTGCTGGATAACTTCCAATGGGGAAGAATTTTCGTGCGCTGCTTGATTGATTAAAAGAGTTGATGTTAGTGTAGACATATATTCGTCCTTTGAATGTAAGGCAGAAACCCGGAAAGCTGTGAACTTTTTACCGGGTTTTTTGCTTTGAAATAATCAGAAGTCGTCGCTAGGGGCGATCGCATATCGAAGAATGTGACTATCGGTGAAGAGCGATTACCATAAGCACTAGTCACTTACTTCCTCTGCAATATCAGGTTCTTCATTGTTCGTCAGACAAGTCCAGTCAATTCCATCCACATCAATTGATTCCTCATAGCCATCTGTTGTGAGGATTTCTTTAATCAATTCTTCAATCGATATCTTACGGATTGCCGCCTCTTGCCGCAAATCCTTACAGACCTCATTCCAGTTATCTGCGTTTGACACGCTATCGATTAGTATCGCTTCCGCCATCCGAGTTTTCGATACGCCTCTTGTGTGTCCCCATAGCGATAAACGAATTTCTTTAACTATCGGAAGATTCACAGGAAATCGGCGATCGCGTTTCCTAACCATTGGCACTATAAATACGCTTACCCCTTTATTTTACCAGATGTTTCCTTTTTGGTGTCCAATTGGAGTAAAATCTGAACATATCAGTTAATGTCCTGTGGTGTGAATTAGACACCACAGGACTACCCCCTGCACCAAACAAAGCCACAGGAGGCAATCTAATTATGCACCCACGCGAACTGAAACAAAACTGGAATTTAAGCTACACAAAACTCGCATTATTCTTATGCCGCGACCAACGAACAGTCGAGAGATACTGCTCCGAAGGCGCGGAGATACCAGAGATAGTTATAGGCTATTGCTGGTTTCTAAATAATTGGTTTTCGCTTCATGGCGTTACGCCACCCCCTTTTATTTTTGCGCCGGCAAATTGACGGAAGATAACTCGATTAAACGACCGTAGACCCGCACCGTGCGGGTTTTTTAGTATAGAGACAACCTAAACGCACCATTAAAACAGAGTGAATGAAGCGCGATCGCAATATGAACATAAATATTGAGTTCACACAGACTTCATTCGGAAAGCAGAAAGAAAAATAACACCATTAATCACGTCACTATGCGAGGAGATTGGAGAAGCGAATTATTTAAACCTAATTCAAAATTGGAATTACAAAAACTTGAACATCTTGGCTTTCCGATGTCGATTGCTAAAGGCAGAAAAATTTTAGGAAATATCTGTCACGAAACTTGGAAACGATGGGAGACTGTGGCGACGGAAATTCCAGAGTATAAATTGATACATTAAAGAATGTATAACGCAGCCAATCGTCGTCGAAAAAATTCAACTAAAAAAATAACACCGCCGATAACTGCGTATCAAGTTTGGGTTGTGGGTAACATTGGCGACTTGTACGGAAGATACGAGCAAGGAATTGAGAAAACTTGGCTAGTTGAACAATATTTGGCTGGAACAAAAGACCAGTTCACTCGCGATGAATATCAAAAAGAACAAGAGAGATTACGCTAGCGAATGAATCCACGCCTGATTTTGATGTTGATGCTTTTTTAGAAGAGAAGGGGGTAGAAAATCCTGGGACAAAAAAGCTAACCCCCCAGACTATTCGCGATACACAGGCGCTGGTCAAATCGCTAGTCCGACGAAACCTAACATGAGGGGCAAGTCTTGGCTAGAAAAAAACCCCAACGTCGCCATACTTTTTTTCATTGGATGCACAATTTTGGCGCTTTCGCGTACCACTATTGAAGCGAATTTGCAGTCGTCAAATATGATCCAAGCTGCGAACCGTGCCAAGTCAGAGAAAGAAAAGCAAATGGAGATTTCGGAAGCACTGTTAACTAAGCAAGAAGCGATCGCTAAACGCAGATTCAAAAACGGCTGCATCATGGTTGTGGCTATGAAAGCCCCGGACAAATTTACTAGCTTGACTGAAGGCAGTCCGGTAATTGATCGCGTTAGAAAAACTCCATTAGGAGCGAATAATGTTGTGTGCGATCGCAATGGGGGAACGTCAGTTTTGATTCATAACCAAGAAGGTGAGTCTGTTGTGGGAGAAATCTTCTACACGGGAGATTCAGCCCTAATTAAAATCGCCAGTAAAAATGCCAATGCGCGTTACGCGCTACCGAATCAATGAATACTGAACCAACTGATTACGAAAAGACTTTTGTAGACTTTTGGCAAGAGATTGTATGCGATGAAAAGGGAGAGATTGACTTAGATAAATTAAAACGAGAATTACACGACTACTTGATAGTTATACAAGAAGCTTCACTCGTTTACTACTCATTGACTGGCGGGAGAATTTCTAAAGCTAACGCAGATTCCGAAATTCATGATTTTGGCTGTGTTGCCCACGCATTAGAAGGGAGTAATTTTAAGGCTTTTAGAGCGCAGGTGGGAGACTCTGAAGCGATCGCTCAATGCCAGTGGGCGCGTATCAATAATTACCCTTTAAGCGCATCTGCGGCTGAGTTTTTAGATCAGGAATTAGGAGCAAACCAAACTATCGAAGTAGAGGCACAACAAGTGGTAAATCAACAGCAATTACAAATCAATCCACCAAGTCAGCAACATCTTCCATTAACTGATAGATTAAGCGACCGGATTTCTGGCACCCAAACAGCAAAAAAGAGTTTGGAAAATATTACCCTAATCATTGCTGAAAATCTAAAAAATACGCTGATAGTCGGGGTTCCTGGAGTAGGAAAGGATTTATTTCTATCAAATCTATTGCGGGATATTAGAAAGGTAACGCCTTCAGCAACAATATTTTTTATCGATCCGAAAAATGACCCGAAAGAATCGGGATACTTTCAAGATGTAGATTATCCTTACCGCATGAACATTACCGAAGTCTCACCGGACGAAGTTTATAGTTGGGTTTGTGAATGCCTGGAAGAATTTGAAAGTTTTGATGCTGGATGCGAGCTAAAAATTCTTTGCTTTGGCGAGATTGCAGCGACGATGAAGCTTCTGGCGACTGTCAAGGGGGCAGCGCAGCTCATCAAGGCGAAATTTGTTAGCTATTCAAGTTCGGGTGATTCGCGAGGCATCAAATTTATTGCATCCTCCCAAAATGCACACACCGACGGCATCGGTTTTAATGGGGGTGAGCGCTCTATCTTCACTCCAATCGTTCTTATCTCGGCGGCGCAAATATCCGCATCTGAGCAAATTCTCAAAGCCCAAATAATCCCCAATGATAAACGTCTATCTTCAACTCAATTAGAAGCACTATGCAGAAAATCTCCCGTGGGAAGAGCTATCTACCACGGTGGATTAAACGACTGGCTGCCCATGCCAGAGCTACCCAACTATTCAGGCTACAACCGTGATACTCGCAGTTTTGTCAATCAAGAAGCGGCGCTGCTTGTGAAGTTAGAAGCAACCCAAGAAACCAGCATAGCTGGATTTGTGGCGAATGATTTGGGTTTAACGGCAGAGAAGGCAGCGGCAATGGAATTGGCGATAAACAAGGCTTTAAATGAATGCGATCGCCCTTCATTAGTGAAAAAATTCAACGCTTCAAGTAAAATTTAGTTTGAGCGAAATGTTAAAGAAGTCTGGCTACATTTACCTGATTCGTGCAGTTGATACAAGTCGCTACAAGATTGGTTTGACTACGCGAACTCCAGGAGAACGCCTCGCCGAACTTAATTCTTCGCAGTCACCTTACCCACTCGAACTAATCGATTATATTTCCGTAAACGACGTTCACGCCGCCGAAAAATATTATCACCAAAAATATCAAAGCGATCGCAAGCATGGCGAGTGGTTTGAATTTGACAGCCGCAAGCTGCGATCTATTGCTTCGGAGTTTAGAAATCATCGAAAACCCCCAAAACCGCTAGTCTCTCTCAAAACTTTTATGCTGGCACTGGGATTAGTTTTGCTGCTAATTCAATGCCACTATTCGCACAACGAAAACCGCAATCGCCCTTTGAAGCATGAAAAACAAAACTTTCAATAGCGATACGTCTGATCGTGAGGACAAGCGCGACTTAGCTATTACGCCGTAAGCCTCCGACGAATGTAGGTAGTTCACGGAGTTTAAAAGCTTAAAAAAAATCCGAGGTGGTTTCCTAATGCTAAAAGATTCTTTTTTGGCATTAATTTAAATTTTGGATCTGTTTTTCTTCTGATAGCTTTGCTGTTTGTGTCGAGTTATTTTCTGTCTTCTCGTAATTACCCGGAAGTTATTAGAACTGAAGTTAACTAAAAGTGATGGCTCTCCTGTTACCGATTTGAAGCTAGACAAAACTTTAGCTCAAGAAATTGAACAATTGACGACTCAACTAGAAAGCCTCAATCCCAATCCCAACCCACTGCTCTATGCTACTTCTTTACTAGAGGGGGCTTGGCAATTGCAATATTCTACTGCTAGAGAAATCCGTTCTTTAGACTCTCTGCCATTGGGATTAAAGCTGGGTAAAGTATATCAGGTAATTAATGTTGCCAATAAATTGTTTTTCAATTTAGCTAAAGTTAAACATCCTCTGGGGCTAATATCGGGATATGTAAAAGTAACAGCTAGCTTTGAAGTAGCAACAGTTGATTCATCACTTCCACCAAATCAACGTATTAACGTTTATTTTGACAAACGCTACCTATCAATTGAAAAGATTGTTGGCATTGATACCCCCCAACTTAGCCCATTTAAGGTTGTTCCAGCTAACAATCCTACTGGCAGAATTGCTACCCTGGACATTACTTACTTGGATGAAACCTTAAGAATTGGACGTGGAGGCGATGGAAGTTTATTCATTCTTAGTAAATCCAATGATTTACCTGACAACAGAGCGATCATCTGAGTGCGATGGCTCTCTTATCCTCTAAGAAAAATATAGAAGCGATCGCCGTTTCATCGCTATTGGTATGAGAAAGCCGGAATATCATCGGTTGTGCTTTACTGAGTGCTTTTGAAGTACCCGCGATTTCACTTGTGCGATCGCACTTCCTGTGGATTGTGGCTTTGCTGCATTCAGTTTTGCTTATGGTATTTTTGTTAAAATAGTTAATAAAAATGATTAAGCCTAAAAATAATGTATATCGCGGACACGCAATAGAAAAAGTTGGTCACGGGAAAAGGGCGATATTTCAAACAACTATTAACGAAAAAGAATGGTCTGCTGTCACTGAATCAGAAGTGAAAACAGGCATTGATGTTTGGATTGATGAGGGAATAGAGCCGTAGTCCTAATTGCCGATATTTATTGAATGAAATTATGCCAACTAATTTAATCGTCCTCATAGCTGCATTAATTGTTGCACTGCTGGTCTTTAGAGCTTTGTTGAGTCTGCTGAAAACAGTCATAAGTACAGCAGTTGCCCTTGTTGTAATCGTCGTCATATTAATGGTTTTTGGCTTTACTCCCCAAGATTTGCTGCAAGAAATCATTAACTTACCCCAAACTCTCACTTCTCTGGTGACAGAGGTAAGAAAGTCATTGGGATTGTGAAAAGGATTAATTGGCTAAGGGTGCTTTTTTTAACTTGTATCAATTATTCATGCGAGTAGCAATTACACATTGGAAATGAACATCGGACAACAAGCAGATACACTCCAATCCGAAATTGACCTTTATAGACGGGAAATTCGGACAGATCACTCTTATTTCGGTATATTCAGCTTCGGTGATATCTCCGGCAAACAGGGCATCTCCAAAAGCTCTACCTGCGTTGACCCGTGCTTGAACTTGCCCGTAATCTAGCCAAGCTTCAAGATTTAAGCGCTGTTGGATAATACCTTTTGCCCAGAATTCATTAATCTTAGTGCGGAATAGAGGAATTGCGATCGCAATGCCGTAACCCATGTAATCAGGTGTTTTTTGTTGTATTGGGTTTGTAAATTCTCTTTGGGTGCTGTAGTAACGTTCGGTTCCAGCTTTGGCTCTGTCTTCTGCTTGCCAGTGGGGATGTAGGGCAAAATAGCCGATGCTGGCAATGGTTGATACACGACTTACTGATTTCCAGAAGTCCGGGTTAAATTCTAGGCTGAAACCTTTTTCTGAGATGGCAATGCTGAATTGTTCAAAGGCTGCGATCGCAGCTGTCATCACTGCGACGCTGTAGCCAATGGTACATACCATCGCGGGGATGGCGATAATCCTGGCTATGGCGAAACTACCCGCCATGATTGAGGCAACAGCAAAGGTACTGGAACCGACGGCAAGGGTGTTGGCGTTTTTGAAAAGGATATCTAGAAAGCCCTCAACCCGTGCGTTGTCTTTGGGAGTTATTTCGGTGAAAGTTGGCTGTGCATCGCTCCCCGATTCTTGTTGTTGAATCGGGGATGATTGCTGTTGGAATAATTGCAGGAGGATGTCGTCAAATTGCGGGTTCTGCATGGCGGTACGCTCCGCGTGAAATTTGCAGCCGTTGAACTCAAAACCTTCGTATTTTCTGGACAGTTAAAGCGATCGCATTAGGCGACCAAAGAAGTTACCGACACCTCGGAAGAAACCACTGATTGCACCTGTGATACCGGACAGGTTAAACCTGCCACTACCGTTAACACCGCCAATTGAACCAGGTACAGTGCGTTGGGGAATGGCTCCCAGGTTAGCTTGGCTACCGTCGCGTTGAATTGCGGCAAGTCTGGCAGCTTCGTATTCTCGATCCGCTTGGGTTTGCATTGCAGCTAATTTTTGCTGTGCGCGATCGCCCATTAATGTTGGATGGCGAAGTATTTAAACAATTCCAGCAACAGCAACAAGCAGCAGCCAAGAGAGGAAAACCCAATGATTTTCAAATGGCGATCGCATTCCCGCAAATCTATCTAATTCAAGGGAAGGGGAAGGAACAAAAGCTGAAATATCTGCCTCTGTTCACAGTTGATATTACTCCCATATTCAAAGGCAATTATCGGAAAACTGGCTGGGACTTGACCGAATATGAGTTTCAGCCAGTAGTGGTTAATTTGATGCGGCTGTATGGGCTAGAGGAGGAACAAGCCGAATCATTGATAGTCGCGTCGGGAATATTGAAATTTTTAGAAGACACTTTTAAAGGAAGATTTGCAACCCTGCGGGATTTTATCGATTTGGTGGATTTACCAGATGGGAGATATAAAAGCTTTCGTCAACCTTATTTACTACGCTGCGATTTTACCCCCTATAATGCCCTGCTCAAACTCGACTTGCAAGCAATCCTACAGCAACTACAAGAAACACCCCATCCTTGCAACTGGCTAACAGAGACTCACCCCGCAATGCAATACCTTTATTTCCCTTACTAGTGCGATCGCAACGGGCAGTAGTGGCAGGCGACCCCCAACAAATTGAGCCAATTGTCAACCTTTGTGACGATACCATCAAACAATATCTGAAAACCGCCTTTCTGGATGTGGGAATGGGGAACGAAGACTACTATCGCTATGCCCCCACCGCCAAATATACAGCCACCGCTTACCATCGCGCTGCTGGTGCTAGCGGTACAGAATCAGACTTAGGCAACGGCATTATTCTCAGAAATCACTACCGTTGTACCCCACCCATTATCCAGTTTTGCAGCCCCAACTATCCCGGTGGTTTGCAAATCCTTTCCAATTATGACGAAACTGCAACAGTGAAACATCTGCTGGCTTACCACGTCGAGGGAAGCCACTTAAATCACACCAATCCCGAAGAAATCGATGCCGTCGAAGATGCGATCGCACTCCTTGAAGCCCGTTTTTCTAACCCAATCATCCGAGTGCGATCGGCTAATTGATGATTGATGGTTTGAATTGCCGGGTCTTTTTTAATGCGTTCAAATAATTGCTGTGCCGTCTCCCCCTGTTTTGGAGCCAATCTGTCCAATTCCAGCGTCAAAGGCTCCTTATTTACTGCCTCATAATATTCCTTCACCTTCGTGTGGGTAGCTTGACTGCCTTTTACCCCACGTTCAATTCCTAAAGGTGCAAGTGCCTTGGCATAAGAATCTTGAAACTTAGATAATTTAATACTGGCTTGCCGTCCATCACCCCCAAACATCGCTTTATGACTTAATTGTTTGGTTTTATCGTTGAGGGGAACTATATAAGCGTGGATGTGGGGAGTAGATTCATCCAAATGCAACTCAGCGCGAACGCATTTATCGCCAAAATTATCTTGCAACCATTTCTTTGATGCATTAAAATTGCTTAATTCGACGATGAGTTACTGTTTGATGGTTTGAGCATGATAAAAACTAAGTCTAAAAATATTTTTACTTTAGTTAAAAAGTTATAACGAGCGGAAAAATATCCTGTAAATTACCTATTTTATATATTTTGCTTGTTAGGTTACTTTAGCTTTTATAAATTCCAATTCCTTTTTTGTGTAACTTGTGTCGTCTAAATTAAATTTCGCTAAAATTTCAAAAGCAAAAGCGCTTGCATGACGTGCTGCTATTTCTTGAGAGCCGGCAGCATCAGCGTTGCTTTTACCATCTATAAGGTCAGAAATGAATAATGAGTCCCGATACTTGCTCATTGGCATGAGCCGCTTGGAGTATTCCTCGTCCTTCCATTTCCACTGCGATCGCATCATTGCAATTTGTCCTGAGAAACTTATAAGTAATAGACTGGGTATCAGCTACTACTTTTTCCCCAGCAGCGATAGGAGCAACGAATACACGAGGAGTAGAAGTTTGTGTGGGTTCGGTTAACCTTTGCAGCCAGTCTGGTTTTCTCGCCTCAGCCTTAGCTCGTTGTATTAGGTTGTAAGCAGATTGTCCAACATCCGGTCTAGATTTAAATTCAAGTCTTGCTTTACCTGACTCATAACCATATACTTTTGTCGCAGCGACCACATCACCAAGGGCAACATCCTTTATACCGCCTGCTACACCAACGAAAAATATAATACGAGGATTAAAGTGCGCGATCGCATTCTTGAACGTCTCGACAGAGGATTGAAAAAAATATTTACAGAATTGGGGATTGAAGTCATTAAGTATGAAACATTTGACCAAGGTAGCTATGCAATGGGAACTGGTACTAAGCCAGTTGGAGAAACCACTCTGCGTGTAGGCGATCGCATAATCCAACTCACCAACGATTACGAGCGCGAAGTATTTAACGGCGATGTTGGGTTTATCTCCAAAATCGACACCGAAGAACAGGAAGTTATCGTCCAGTACGCAGAACGTGAAGTTACTTACGACTATGCAGACTTAAACGAAATTGCCCTGGCGTGGAGCGTTACCATTCACAAATCCCAAGGTTCTGAGTACCCGGTGGTGATACTGCCCATGTATACCCAACATTATATGATGCTGTCGCGTAATTTACTTTACACTGGTTTGACACGGGCGAAGAAGTTAGCGATTATTATTGGTTCCCAAAAAGCTATTGGTATGGCAGTGCGTTCTGTGAACCAGAAACCGCGTTATACGCAATTGCGGCAAAGGTTAATGCAAGTAGGGTTGCAGCAATCATGTTTTTAAGGACTCTTCAATCGCCGGAATGGTAGAATTTTTTAAACAGTAAGTAAGTAGGCGGAAATAAACGAAACTATGTAACAGAATGTAAATTCATCTCAAAGCCTTACCCCTACTCACTACTCACTACTCACTACTCCCTGACCACAACGATAATTTTTTCTACCCACCTACTTAATGACTTAAGTTGGGTGTAGCGAACTGCGGAGTTAAGTGGGTTAGCGCTAAAAATTCTCGTTATGGCAGGGCAGCTATGCTGTTCGCGTAGCGTCTCGCAGAGAAGGAAAGAGATTTTTGGACGATTTTACTTTTCGTTACAAAATAGCTGTTTTTTTGTGCCTTTCTGCTTACTAATTAATAAATCTGTCTTCAGAAGTAAAGGCAAAAAAACATTTCATAGACTAAGATTTAGAAGACTGCTTCATCTGACACAGGGTTGCTTCTTTATACTCAAGAACATCCTTAAAAGCTTTGTTTTTAAAGGGTAGTGTCAAGAAAACTATATACAGGTTTTGATTGAACTGAATCCAGGAATTGCAGAACGTCTCTTTGGGTGGAGATAACACACCTGCACGAGCCGCCATTTGGCTAGTTCAACTATTAAGCATCTCCCGAAAAAACGATTCATACGTTCCACATGCTTCGTCTCTACAAGGGTTTCGGGCAACGCATAATTAATTTCTACTAAAGAGTGTCTATTGAAGGTGTTCCTAGTCATCAATTACTGCGTTTTGCAGGGACAATACCGCCTGATGATATCCAGTTAATGTGCGAAGCAATTGACACAATTGTGAGCAGGTTTGTCTTTTCGTCACTCACATCACGGAGTAATTAAGTGCTAAAGTTATCATTGATATTAATTGCAATGTCTGGACTTGCTTGCAGTAACCCTGTCAAAGCAATGAACACCAATCATGTATATACTGCTGAACCAAGTGTCAGAACTGCTTGGGGAAAAGATTTTCTCCTGGCTCAGAATAATTATCAGTCTGAATTGCTGGATTTGATCAACAATGCTAGACAAGAAATAGGTTTGCCACCGTTGCGCTTCTCTAGTAGTCTATCTAGAGCAGCACAGGCTCATGCGGAAGACCTTGTTCAAAATAACTATGTTCTTGGGCATGTAGGATCAGGTGGTTCTTCAGTGAGTGATCGCGCCCAACGAGCAGGATATTCTTCTCGTTTCGTTGGGGAAAATGCGGCTGCTGGCGATAGCACTCCCAACAAAATTTTTGACCAATGGATGAATAGTCGTGGACATCGAGCAAATATGCTCAACTCTGATTACACGGAGGTTGGTATCGGTTATGTTCTTAATGCGTCCGAAACCACTTATAAACACTACTGGGTTCTTGTGTTGGGAAATCCAGACATTTGATGCATTCTCACATAATTGTTCTGCAACTGCTGGTCTGTTTAGTTGGAATTTAAAGTATTAAATCTGACCGATAAGTGTAGGTTTGCGAGATTGGTGCAATAATCCCATGAGATGCGATGGCGTACCCGCGATTTCACTCTCGTGTGCGATCGCTTCCTTTAGTCCGCGAACCGACACGATAACTTGCTTTGTGCCAAACGCTTCCACCGTTGTAAACTATCTACACGACCGTATATGCGTGGGTGTAGAAATGACCAAAATCGAACGGGAATCCATCAATTTCAAACTGCCCAAACCTTTAACAGCAGCACTTCGCAAAGTTGCAGCAGAACGCAACACCACCGCTACAGATTTAGTAATTCAAGGGCTGCATCAAATCCTGGGTTCAGTTCCGGGTATAGAAGACAGTGTAGAAACCCGTCTTGCCCAACTCGAAGCTCAATTAAACCACCTCTCTAACAGTACAGATAAGCGTGTAGACAGTGCTGTAGACAACAGACTTAGCTCGTTAGAGCAGAAACTAGAAGCACAAGCATTACAGTTGGCAAAAATTGAAGGAGTTATAACAACCCTTAGTCAGCAGCGATCTGCCGTAGGCGGCAGCGCTTCGCTATCGCAGCATACAAGTGGCGGTTACAGAAGGCAATCTTTTTCAGATGACTGGGGGTTTGAGACGAAGGTGGGCTTCTAAACCTTTGAACGCTTTTACTGAAGCTTTAGAAGCCTTCAGAACGGCTATGTCTTATCGTTTTTTTGATTGGTTGACCCATAATCGTGACGTATTTGCCGCTTATAAAGCTAGTTTGGGCTACATTTGGGCTTAATTAGCGATCGCAACTGCAATGCCGAATATTCGCGCCATTTTGGAAAGGCGATCGTAAATTAATCTTGGTTTTGCCCTATATAGAGCTTTTTGAAGTATCTGACGATCGCAAAGTTTGATTATTAGAAGAAGTTTCACCTTTTAGCCCAATATTAAAACTCGAAAAGTTCAACTTAAGAATTGCTCAATTGTCTAAATCTTAAATTTTTGCTGTTTTTGCGATCGCTATCCTGATAGGGGTGGTAGTAAATGAGACAATAATCCGATAAAATAATCCTAACTGTGACCTGGTACTACATCTTTAAGGACTATGGCGCGATCGCTCAAAATTAGTCAAAAATCTATTGAAACAGTCAAACAAGCGTCACCATTATCCTGGCTAAGTCCTGAAACAAAGAACCAGGTCATAAACCAAGCGGAAACAAATTTATATGCGCTTGGAGAAAAAATTTGGTCTACAGAAACAGAAGGTTCTCATTTCTTAATAATTGATGGTACGGTACGTCTGCGAGAAGACCGATTTGGCAAACCACTCGCAACCCTCAAATCAGGTGATTGGTTTGGGGGCTTACAAAAACTTCCTTTAAAATATAAAGCTGTTGCCGCTAGTAAAAAAGTTCTAGTTGCGTGTTGGAACATAACAGCTTTAGCGCAAGTTTCCACACTCGAAATTCAAGCATTTTGGCTACAGAATATGATTGCTAGCATAGAAGCTGCAATCACTCTTTACTATAAATCTCCGCAAATCGAGGAATCCATCAATGATTTAGAAGGTAAAGCGGCGATTTTTCACGCGCTCGCTTATTTAAAAACACAACAGGGTGAAGTGGAACAAGCGATCGCCCTTTACCAACAGTCTTTGGAATTAAAGGAAAAAATTGGTGATGTCCAAGGAAAAGCAGCTTCCTTACACCAACTTGCTGGGATTTACGCTCAACAGGGTGAAGTGGAACATGCGATCGCCCTTTACGAGCAATCTTTACAAATTAATCAGCAAATAAATGATTTAAAAGGTAAAGCGACAACTTTGTTGAAATTAGGAAATATTTATGCCCAAAAAGGAGAAATAGGGCAAGCGGTTGCTCTCTACCAGAACTCTTTGGAAATATTTCAACAGATAGGCGATCGCCAAAATGAGGCTATATCTCTCGGTAATTTGGGTAATGCTTATCATTCCCTTGGTCAATACCAGGAGGCAATTGAACTTTATCAAGCATCGTTAGCAATTGCGCGGGAGATAGGCGATCGCCAAAGTGAAGCTATATCTCTCAGTAATTTAGGTGGAGCCTTCGCTCGACCGGGTAAGACCAAAATCCAGGCAGAACTTTACGTTGGCGAAACCTACAAAACCACCCTGGAAACGGAAGTCGAAGTTACCGCATTTGAACCTACCCAACTCCATCCCCTGATTGCAGCCCGATCGCGTCCTGTTCCCCAGCCAAATTTAATTCTTCAGGTGCGAACTCAATGGGATGCAGATATCTCGGCTTGTGCTTTCCACTACCACATCGATAGCTATCAACCGCGTTTGTTATTTGCCGATGGTGTTGATTGCTGTTCCCAGTCTTTACCTGCTGTTTGGGTGGAAAGAACGCGACAATTATTACAAACTACCCTGGAGGAAGCCGCAACTAGCCAAGCAGGGGATTTTCGTTCCCGTCTGGCTTCCCTTGGTCAATACCTTTGGCGATCGCTATTCCCAGAGGAGTTGCAAAGTACCTTTCGTACTATAGCCAGTTTAAATCATCCTTTCACTTTGTTGATAATCGCCGACCATGATGCTTGGTTTCCTTGGGAATTATTCCATGATGGGCAGAAATTTTTAGGCGATCGCTTGATTATTGGGCGGTGGTTTTGGGAGTTAGAAAAGGCACGTCCCTATGAGTTTCCTGTGGGTGCGGTGAATGTTGCCCATTATGCCAGTGTGGAACAACCGGAATTGTGGACTGAGCTTTTGCATTCTTCGGGAGCGCCGCCACCAGTGCCGATGAAAGCTGGTATATTTCATGATATGAGTTTGTTTGAATCAATACGTGGTTTGCATTTAATTCGCTACGGTCAATCCATGGAGGCTGCAAACCTTCAGGATGCACCCGTGCGGGTTGATAGCGATCGCGGGACTGAGGATATTGAGCGGGAATTACAACCAGCCAAGTTGAGTTTGCGTCGCAATCATCCCCTGGTGTCTTTAAGTTATGTGAATGCGGGGCAAATGGAATTGACTGCGTTAGAGCAAACCTGGGCTTCTACCTTTTTGGGAGCGGGTTGTAGTGCCTTTGTTGGTTCTCTCTGGGCTGTAGATTCCTCGGTAGAAGCGGCTTTTATTGGTGCTTTTTATCGCGGTATTTGGGCTGGACAAAGTTTAGGTGTGGCGTTTAATACGGCTCGTCACTTGGCTCAAGCTGCTGTACCGGAATCCGGGGATTGGTTGGCTTATGTATTATTTGGCGACCCAATGGCGCGTCCTTAAAGAAAAGATTGACATTCAAGGAATTTATGCCACATGGTTCATATTTTTCGTCAATATGGCTATGGCTGTAATTATTGCTATGGCTACTGGAACTTTTACTGTGGCTATAGCTAATGCTTGCAATAGCGGATTGGGAGAAAATCGAGTGACTGCGATCGCTATTAGTAGGGATGATTCTGGGGAAGCTCGATTATGGGTAGGTACGGCTTGTGGTTTGAGTTGTTATCGTTATTAATTTTTTTGAAAAGTGAGCAACCTAAAATAGAGCTATCCTATTAATTGATATTTAATCAGTAAAAACTAAGGTTAACAATGGTATCTACTGAGTTAGAGGAACAACTACGCAGACTTAATCGCGTAGATAAACTTCAGGTTATTCAACTTTTGGCTGCCGAGCTAGCAAACGAAGAAAATAATCTGATAAAATCTGGTGCGTCCTACCCCGTTTGGTCTCCCTATGATGCGGTAGACGCAGCCAATATCATGCTAGAGGCTTTAAATGCTGAAACTTCCTTAAATCATGAGTAATCCCGCAAGATATTCTTTTATTTCAACCGATAGCAGTTTGGGGGAAGCAAGCTTCAAGCCATTTTTACCACTGACATTAAATTATAGGGAAAAATCACAGGAAGTTATTGGGCTTTTAGATACGGGAGCGATGGTAAATGTCCTTCCCTATCAAATAGGAGTTGAATTAGGAGCTGTTTGGGAAGAGCAGACAACAATGCTTGAACTATCAGGGAACTTGGCTCAGTTTGAAGCACGAGTGTTAATTTTATCTGTAATTGTAAGTCAATTTACGAGTGCTAGATTGGTATTTGCTTGGACAAAGGCAACTCAGATACCCCTGATACTAGGGCAAGCAAACTTTTTTATGGAATTTGATGTGTGTTTTTATCGTTCCCAAAAGATGTTTGATGTAACCCCTAAAAAATCAGCTTAAAAGGGGTTTGGTATGTTTTGAGAGAAATTTGGAAATGCGATGGCACGGAGCGAATTGCTGGAGGTGATCACGTAAAATTTACCCTACCCGAAGACAACCCCAGGAAAGCGATCGCCTCACATACTCTATTCTTATACCTCCAAGCGTTGATTTTTGTTTGTGCGGGAATATTACATAGGGAAAAATGTAATAATTAAAAACAGATTTTCAGTATCTACTTATATGGAAAACCCCAGTAGCATTTGGATTATCACTGACGATACCTCTCAAATATCCTTTCCCGACGGTAAAAAAGGTGGAAACAATAATGAGCTTGTCCAGCTGGAATCGAGAAGACTAGAGAGAATAGCGCAAGAGAATATAGCGCCAGGAAGAACGCAAGAAAGAATTAATGAGTCACCTTTTTAGTAGTAATTTCAACAGGGGCTAGCCGATGAGCGAAGTAGATATCCTGGGGATTGATTTAGGGACAACCAATTCAGCGATCGCAATCTGGGAACCAGAGACAGGACAAGCCAGAATTTTGTCCAATTCGGAGGGCGAATCCATCACTCCCTCCGTTGTCATGTTGGATACCCAAACCGATCGAACCCTCGTTGGAAAATCAGCCCTAAGTTTTATTAACACCCATCCTGGTCAAGTCATCTACTCCGTCAAACGCTTTATTGGCTGTACTTTTCGTGACCAAAGGGTACACAACGACCAAACCCAAGTTACCTATACCATCGAGGAATTCCAGCGTAGTTGTGCAGTTCGATACCCTCAGCGACAGAGAAAACACTTATCGCATACATATCCCAGCCAAGGGTGAAAAGCGAGAAATTCAAAATATTCCAGAGCAAAACACGGGAAATCCCGACTCTCTAAGGGACTTTATTATTTGGGGAGCCGAGAATTATCAAGCCGAAAACTATGCTGTCATCCTCTGGAATCACGGTACTGGATGGAAAGAAGATGACATTTATGCATTTGCGCGATCGCGTGGTGTTGAAATTCAAGCAAGTCAGGATGAAGTGCGTTCTTTAACCCGAAATAATCGACGGTTATCCCATGCTTTTTTCCTGTCTTCAATTACGGAAGTGCTGCAATTAGAAGATGAAGATTCCCGTGCGATCGCTTTCGACGATTCATCTTTAGATTTCCTCGACAACGCCAAACTTCAACAAGCTTTTCGGGAAGCAGAAGAGAAAACAGGTACAAAGGTTAGTTTAATTGGGATGGATGCCTGTTTAATGAGCATGGTGGAAGTAGCTTACCAACTGCGAGCAAATGCTGATTATATGGTTGCATCCCAGGAGTTAGAACCACTTACAGGTTATCCCTACACAGCAATTTTGGAGAATTTAACCGCCAATGCAGAGATGACACCGGATGCACTAGCAAAGTTAATCGTGCAGGAATACGGACAATATTATGGGGGAGAATCGCGGGGTAGTACGTCTCAAGTTACCCAATCAGCGACAAATTTGATGGTGGTTGAGAAACTGGCTGATGCATTGGGAAAATTGGCAGGTGTTTTGCAGCGATCGCTATCAGAAGAGGATATTTATACTGAGAATGCACTGTATCATGCTCAACGGAAAGCAGTACGTTTTCATGATCAGGATTTCGTGGATTTATATGACTTTTTGAGATTGTTGAGGGATAAATATGCTGGAGATAGTGATGAATTGATTCAGGTTATTGATGAGGTAATTGATTTGATGGTGATGCAAATAGAACCGCAATTAATTTTGGCGAATGTGGGTTTAGGGTTGAGATTTGAGCGGGTTAAGGGTTTGTCGATTTATTCACCAGTGAGAGGGTATTCTCAGTTTTATGAAAGGTCTGATTTTGCGAGTTGTGGATGGGGGGAGTTTATCAGAGTTTTGAACAGCACAGAAAAATAGTCAAGCTATAATTGGGATACTAGACAAGCCGGATAGCGATAATAGCAATGGCAGAATTAACGATTCAAATATCTGATGAACTAGCTCAACGTTTGGAACCTCTGCACAATCGTTTACCTGAATTGCTTTGGCAATTGTTAGACGTTGCTAATTTACCAATAAATTCTCAGTCAAAAGTAAAAACAGAGATTACAGATATTCCCGCAGTTTATCAAGAAGTTCTAGATTTTTTAATCAAGCGTCCAACACCAGAAGAAATTATTGCTTTTAAAGTTTCACCCCAAGCTCAATCGCGATTGTCAGAATTATTAGAAAAAAATCGTTTGGGGACACTGACTTCTATCGAATTAGCGGAGTTAGATATTTACGAGCAATTAGAACATATGATGATTTTATTAAAAGCAAGGGCTTTCAAGCGCGATTAAGAAACATGGCTGATTATATTTCTGTAGAACTGCGTAAGCTTGTAGTAAATAGAGCTTCAAAGCGCTGTGAATATTGCTTAATACATCAGGATTTTTCGATTTATACTCACGAAGTAGACCATATTATTGCAGTAAAACATGGCGGTGAAACCACTGCGGATAATTTGGCACTTTCATGTTTATCTTGTAACCGTCATAAAGGTTCTGATTTTGCTACGATAGACCAAGTTACTAAAGAAATTGTCCCGTTGTTTAATCCCCGTCGTCAGGTTTGGGATGAACATTTTTATCTTGAAGGTGCGAGAATTGAAGGAAAAACTCAGATTGGTCAAGGGACTGCAAGGTTACTTCAATTAAATATTCCTAATCGCGTACTTGAACGACAAGTCTTGATGAGTCAAGGACTGTATCCATAGAGGTAATTACATTGTTGAAATATTTTATTTTGAGATTAGTGTTGGTTAAAAATCTGTAAATTGAGTTCCACAGTTACGACACTTGTAGTTTTGCTTTCCTTGAAAGTAGCCATATTTGCCAATTTGAGTAGAAGTACATTTAGGGCATTTCATCTTTTTAAGAACACCACGCTGCTTGACATCTGCCAAAGTTTTATTAACGGCATACTTCTGAGAAATGGAGTTAATGAGTATTGTTTGATTGTGTTTTTTAGCAACGCACCAAAGGTCACAAATCATGTCAAAACTTCCATCAGAATTGCGAGTCCAACCTATATCACATTCGCCTTCAAGAACGGCAACAATGTCAGTACGAACTCTCATACCGTTATAACCACGAACATCAGCATCTGTTTTCACGGTTATTCCTAAGTCTCGGAGAGTAGCTTTGATAATTTCCGCATCTGTCATTTTGCTACGTAGGGTACTAAAGTGACTACCCTGTCTAATATCTCGCCAATCAACATCTACAGCCTGACAAATTCTGATAAAATCATCTTCAGGAATTTTTAATCTATTCCAAAAGTTTTCTAAATTCTCTACTGAAGTTTTAGCAGCTTTAATCCAACGTTTATCGACTTTTTCCCAACGCCTTCCTTCTATAGCTTGTTCAATTCTTATTAATCCCTCTTCAGAGGCTTGAAGATAAAGAACTTTAGGTTCTTTAGTTTCTAAAATTGCACTGATTATCTCTTCAGGAACAGGCAAACTTACACCAGCAACCCATAGCTGATTTTCCTCATCAAGAATTTCCTCAAATTGCTCAATAGCATCTTCTAGCTTGCCAAATATAAAACTCTTGGTTGCAAGTGAGTAAACTAACAAAGGTTCAAACCCAGCCTCCACTATGGGTTCCGCTAAACTCTCCACCAAGGAAGCAAGCCATAACATTTCTCCCACATCGTCCCCTGTTACCCTCTCACTCAACCTTTGCGCCAACTCCCGCGCTGCCTCATTTGGCTTAGTATAAGCCAACGCTGTCCACTCCTGCGCTTCCCGCAAATCCCGCGCTGCGTCATCATCTGTTAATCGTTGCGCCACATAATCTAGCAAAAACTCCCCCACTTCATCAAATCTTTCCTGCCCAAACTCCACCTTCAATTCCCGCAATAAGAAATTTCGGTCAGCAATATCCATCTCATACATTTCATAACTCACATGCCGACACAACCGCGACAGCAACACATGAGCTACAGCCGTCCAAGGAGCTTCGGGGACAAAATTTGCCCAAATTTGGTAAAGTAAATCGGGTGTAAGTACCAAAGGAAACGCTGCATGACGAGCCAAGTTGCGGTGTGCTTCCCCAAACTGCTGGGCAAACCCTTCAACCCTTTTTTGGGCGATTCGTATTTCCCGCTCCTTGTTTGTGGTAGGCATCAAATAACCTCAACTAACTCCCATTGCAAATAACTGATTCCAAATAAAAGCCACAATTAAAGGGAGTATCCCACTTTTTAGTATGTCATTGCGAGAGCAACGAAGTGAAGCGCGGCAATCCCATCAACTGTTTCGTAGTGAGATATTGTGGGATTGCTTCGTCGTTCCTCCTCGCAATGACTGATTATTCTATGGCTACGAAATAAAAACTGGGATGTACCCCAATTAAACATTATCCCGCAGCCAATTTCTAAAAGCTTGAATTGCTTGGCTGCTACCAACAACTTGACTTTGCTGGACGTATTGATTTACTAACTCAATTATCGGGATATCTGGAAAAGTAGGACTAAAATTTGACTCTACATATTTTCCACCTTGCAAGACGTTAATTTGTAAGCCTTGTTTTCCATATCGCCAAAGTTCTGGTACTCCCAAAATTTGGTAATTATCCAATTGCGTGCGAGAAGTTAAATCAATTTCTATGGCTAAGTCCGGGGGTGGGTCTACACTTAAATTTATGCGATTTTTACCAATAACTGCCGCTTGATTTTGAATGTAAAAACAAGTATCTGGTTCTACCCCCTGATTCATTTTTTCGTTTTTTAGGGTGGTTGAACCTAAAGCATCATAATTAATACTTAGTTCATTCAATAAAATTTTCACCAAATCGCCAATAATTTCTTTGGCTTTTTCATGTTCGGGTAAGGGAACCATAATTTCTAAAAAACCGTGACTATAGGATATTCTGGCAGCGCGATGTTCTCCTAATTCTGCCAAAATATTTTCAAATTGCTGCCAGCTAACGTCCTCAAGTAACAGTTGCTGTCCCGGTTGAATCCTCAATTGTCTTAACTCTAAAAGCATAAAGATTCATCCAATTCTTTTACTACAATATATCGACCCCGCAACACACTAATTGCCGCATTCATCCCCTGGGAACTCATCTCAAACATCGGCACAAAACGGGCAATTTCTCCAGCAGTAGTTTGCTGCCAACATTCACTCGGCATCGGGTTGAGCCAAGCGAAATAGCGTACCGACTGCTGTAACTCCTCAATCCACACTTTAGTATTATCAACCCGTTCCTGGTCAAAATTCCCCCGTGCAGCCCCCGCATCGCTAACAATTAATACTGCCGCTCGTTCGCCAATTTCTTCCAAAACCTGCTTCCAAACTACGCACAACCAGCAAATATTCTTCTACCCCCAACGGCAAGCCATGACGTTGACGGAGGCTGTTAAAAATATCTAGCAGTGGTAGTTGGTCTAGGTTCATGATTGTTGTAAATACCGCAAATGGTCTTCCCACTTCTTCAACAAAACTTCGGGAAAAGGTATTTCTCCCTCTAACTGCTTTAACACCTCATCGTTAGAAAATTGCCGCAACACTGCAAACCAATCCAACAACTCACTGGTACTAACCTTTTTACCAGCTTTCCCCTTCTCCATTTTCTGCCGTAATTCGCTAAAACGACTCACCGCAGTTTCAACTAAACCAGGTTCAGATTCGGGAAAGTGGGACTTGACAATATTAGCTAATTGTAGATAAGGAAACTGAATATAATAAAACAAACAACGCCGTAGAAAAGCATCGGGTAAATCTTTTTCGTCGTTGCTGGTAACAATAACAATAGGTGGGTAATTTGCTTTGACTTCTTCCCCCTTTTCTTCAATGGTAAACTTCTGCTCATCCAACTCTCGCAATAAATCGTTGGGGAAGTCAATATCTGCTTTATCAATCTCATCAATTAAAACCACAGTGCGCTGTTGATTGGTAAAAGCCCGTCCCAATGGTCCCAATTTAATATAATTTTCTAAATTCTCGACTTTGGAATCACTGGCTTTTCCCACGCGAGAAAGTTGAGCATCGTGCAAACGTCCCACCGCATCGTAGGTGTAGAGTCCATCCCTCGCCCTGGTTGTGGATTTAATATACCAAGCTTCGTAGGGTAAACCCAATTCGTGAGCGATCGCCTGCGCTAATGTAGTCTTACCGCATCCCGGTTCGCCTTTGAGCAATAAGGGACGTTTTTCCAGGAAAATAGCGAGATTAACGGCTTTGATGAGTTCGGTTGATGGTAGGTAAGGGGAAAGTCCGTATTCTTGGCAATCCTGGGGTGAAATTGGCTTACCACTATAATATTGCTTACCGTTGGCAGTAAGTACGCTTGCTAAATCAGCCATTTCGCCAATCCTCCTTCCCAACTATGACCGCAAAAATCGCAAATTTCTTCATAAACAAACTCAGGAATCCCGTTTTCCGACTTTTCTAATAATATTTGGGAAGTTAAATCAACATGCATTTGCAGTTTTGGTATTGTCGCCACCCGATCAATATTGCTCCCCGTGAATCAAAAAAGCTGCCGTTTGGTGGTTCTGTATAACTTCTTTGACGACGGGTACTTGGTGTTTGAAGTCAGCATTGAGTATTTCGTGAAAAAGTAACCGAAATTGGATGTTGACAGCATCCTCATTTTGTGATTCTGATGCGGGTTTTGCTTTTCCTTGCACCAGCTTAATAGCTTCCCCGTGGTTGCTAATCAGTGGAGATTGGGGAATTTTTGCTAAATCGTAGTATTTTTGTAGGCTCTGCTCAACGGAAACCGCAAGCGTCCGATTTGTAATCCATTCGTCTTCTGGAACTTGATGCGGGTTAAGTCCTTCTAATATCGCACCTGTAAGTAACCCATGCTTCCCATCTAACTGCTGATAGGCTACTTCGTAGTCACGGGATGCTGCAATTAACATGCGATCGCGTCCCGAACTTTGTTTTTCCAGTTCCGTATCTTTGAAATTGAGCAATTCTCCAGCAAAACAGCAATCTAACCCAGGGGAAACGCACCAAAATGCGCGAAAAACAAAAATAATGGGTACTTAGTTTCTACGTATAAGACTTGAGTTTATAGAATCATATTTAAAATTACATATTTCGGGAAAATTAATAATTAAATATAA
>JAESGE010000125.1_pt1 | contig 57508 bp, 50 predicted proteins | sample 9269601 | NCBI WGS metagenome assembly JAESGE01 (sample SAMN14515569, study PRJNA621662) | algae metagenome | isolation source: Tolypothrix brevis GSE-NOS-MK-07-07A and co-occurring heterotrophs from wet... | place: USA: Grand Staircase Escalante National Monument, Utah | collected 2006-04-16
TGGCTTGCCAAGACAATGCGGTTCCATCTTCGCCCATTGAGCGTCCGTCAGAATGAAGCGTTCCATCCGAAGTGTGAATCACACTTCACCCCAAATGGGAACCCTCAATCCCCACAATCCCTAGTCCAGCTATCGCCCGGAGGTTAGGTGTCAGAGGCCCTTCGACACGAAGTTCCGCACCACGATGCCGCTGCGTTCCTTGCTGCACAAAGGTGCGCGTGCCGTTGCCGTTGGTGCGGAAAAACTCGAGTGGGCGGGAAAGTTCGAAAACGGCAGCGGTCGCAAGCACCTTGCCAAACTGCCATTTCACCCCTGCTTCTGCCTGCTCGACCTGGCGAGCCGGCAGCGCCTGGCCCGGATTGGTGATGTCGGGCTCAAGCCCCGCGCGCCCGCCGAATTCAAGGCCCTTGGAATAGCTTACATAGACCGTCTGATCAGGTGCGAAAAAATAGTTCAAGGCGCCAAACGGCGTCGTGGCGCTATTTGTCGTGCCAAATGAATTGTCCAGTTCTCGATAGCGTACGCCGGCGATCACTGAAATTTTGCCATTCAGCAGCCGGATGTCGTCATACGCTGTGATGGTCGTGCTGGACGGAGCAAATCGCCCATCGCTTACGCCGGGAAGCCGTACGGCATCTGGTGTGGCGACACGTGCGTATAAATTGCTTTGAAAGTTCTCGATCGACCCACAGCGATTGGGGCTCCGATTTTCATACGTTCCAACGATTACCGCCGGGTGATGTTCGATCGACCCGGTGTTGAAGCGCGCCCGCGCCGCAATGTTGCCGGACTTGACGGTTGATTCAATATCGCAGAACCCACCCAAGATATCGAGCGTGCCGACATCATCGATCACGAAGCCGAAGCTGCTCAGATAGCCACCGTCGGCACGCATCTCGCCATATGCCGCCTCGAGCGTGATCGCTTCGATCGGCTTCCATTCGGCCGAAGCATACCAGCGCGTGCCTTCATAACGCAGGAAACCCCAAGCCTGCTGATAGGCGCGTGACGGATCGGGGGCGCGCGGCACGCGGGTAACATTTGGGCCAAGCCCGACATTGTCGGCATAGCCGCCGGTCTCGTCACGCGCCGCGCCGAATTCGACGTTAAAGGTAAACGTGTCGGTGGGCTTGGCGATCACGTTGATCGTGCCCGCCAGAACCCTGCGGGTCACATCCTCCACTGCCGTGTTGCCATTTTGCCAGAAGCCGTTGACCCGCACGCCGAACCGGCCATCAGCGGTGCTGCGCGAGATATCCACCCCGGCGGAGGGCAGATTACTTTCGTCATAGCCAAGATTGATGAGCGTTAGCGGGGTATCGCCCGGGCGCTTAGGCACCTGATTGATTGTGCCGCCAATGTCGGCAAACGGCGATGAACCCGCAGAAAGCGCATTAACGCCGCGATAAACCTCGATCCGCTCAATGTTCTGGAGATTGAATCGTCCGCCACCCGCCGAGTAGAGCAGTTCGGTGAGGCCAGCATATTGATTGCCCGCCTCAAACCCGCGAATATTGACAAAGTCGCCAAAGCTCGAGTCACCGACTTGTACCTGAATTGCCGGATCGAACCGCAGCAGCTGGTTCAAGGTGCGCACATTCAAGTTTCGAATCAAACTCTCATCATATGTTGATACCGAAAACGGAGTTTCAATCGACGTCCGGCCAAGTACGCTTCCGGCGATATCTTGATTGTTCAGCTTGATCGCAGTGACGACGATATCGCCTTGCTGGCCTGTATTGTCGCCTGCTTCAGGTGCCGTTGCCTCGGACGCAGGCTCCTGTGCCAATGCTGGCACAGCCCCCAATGCGGTAGCCATCGCCAGCGCGGATAGGCCTAGCGTATGTCGGATCATCGGGAGCGGCCTTGAGATTGCTATTGCGAACAAGTCGCAATCTATTAATCAATTCGTTTTGCGAGTCAATCGCAATCTGTCAAACAGCGTGAGAACGGGATCCCTTTTCGGACGAAATCGGCGTCGAACCAGCCCCCCTCGGGCGCTGGGATAAAGTCCGCGCAACAATCAGAACGAGTGGCATTTGCGGGGCCTCCGGTGGGGGGCGGGCGGAGCTTGGTCGGAGGCGCAAGCCCCAGCAACAACGTACTGTTCGCCTTTCCGCATGGGTGCTCAGCTGCGGTTCTTGAAACGCCAGCTGTCGTGCCCGGTTTCGACGATGTCGCAATGATGGCTGATAGGATGGGGCAGCGCGGTGGTCATCTTGGGATCGCCAAACACCGTCGGCCATTCGCCGCACGCCGGGTTGGTAGTGATGATCACCGAGGTGTGCGCGTGCAGCTTGGTGGCGAGGTGGAACAGCAGATTTCCGCCCGAGTGGGCGAACGGCGGATAGCCGAGTTCGTCGAGCACGACTGGATCGAAACGCACGAGTTTGGCCGCGATCGCATCGGCCTTGCCGAGGCGGTTCACTGTTGGTGCTCCGACCCGGACGGGCAGCGCCTACTGCCTGTTCGGATCCAGCAAAAATACTGCATTCGAAAGAGGCAGCAACCAGGTCAACAACCGCTAACAATACGGCCATTCCCGGATCATTGTGACAGGATCAGATCTTGCCGTTCATTCCCCGGCCAAAATGACGGCACTTCGGCGGATTGTGCGGTCTGCTACGAAAAGGCTTGGAAAGCCGACAAAGGGCCTAGAACTGACGCCGCTAGTGATCGTTATCAGAGCGGGTTCTGCCGATCCCTCGCCGCGACTTTTGCGATGAAATCGTCGTGGCGAGGGGACAGCAGCACGGGGCCATGTCTTCAACCGATCAGCACTTGCACAACATAACCGGCCACGACGCCGAAGAGCGCGTGGAGGAAGAAGGCCATCCAGACGGGGTTGAGCTCGGCAAGTTGCTTCGAGCCGGCATGAACCGCGCCGACGACATAATAGTTGAACAGCCACACCGCGACGCCGACGAGCAGGCCGGTGAGGATAAAGCCAAGCCCGAGCAGAGGTGCCAGGGCAACGATGGCAATGCCGTAAATCGCCGACAGCACCATATGGAGCGCAACGCCGGTCAGGGTCGTAAGGCCGAACGCACGGCTCGCACCGGCCTCTGGCCCGAGCGCGATGCCGCCGATGCTGTTGGGCAGCGACCAGAAGCCTTTGCCGATGGCAGCACGGTAAACCATGCCGACACCGGCAATGGCGACGCCGCCGGCGACGCCGGCAATGGCGGGAAGCGTGATCAGAATGGACATTTTTATTCTCCTAGTAGGTCGAGGGTGGATGGCCGGGCGCGGAAATGCGCCCGGCCACAGGGTATTCCAGGGTATTCCAGGGTATTCCAGGGTATTCAGGCCGCCAGGGCGAGATCGATCTTGGGGAAATCGATGTCGGTGTGGGCGACGTTGTTCATGAAGTTGGTCATCGTGTTGAGCGCGACCGCAGCGACGATTTCGACAATGTGCGTGTCGCTGAGGCCCGAAAGCCGGGCGCTGGCGAGTTGCGCATCGCTGATCTGGCCGCGGGCTTCGACCAGCGCGTGAGCCAGGTTGGCGATGGCGTGATCAAGCGTCTCACCGCCCTTGGCACTGCGTGCAGCGACAATCGCGTCGGATGACAAACCGGCGCCCTTGCCCATCATCGTGTGCGCAGACACGCAGTAGGTGCAACCATTGGCCTGAGCGGCGGCAAGTGCCACGATCTGGCGCTGACGAGCCGTAAGTTCGCCAGCAGCGAGCGAATCCGACAGGGCAAGATAGGCATTGAGAACGGCAGGTGAGTGCGCAAAAGTTTTAAAGACATTCGGGACCATCCCGATCTTGGCATTGACAGCGGCAAGTGTCGCCTGAACGCCTGTATCAGCGGCGGCGAGGTCAATGGGTTGGATACGGGGCATGAGGTATTTCCTTCACTTCAGGTGCGCGGTTGCACTATGCTCATATATGCGCCGACTGATGCGCAAAGGTGCCAAATACATTGCCGAACGTTCCAATCGATCCTTTTGCGGCGCTGTTTGACCACGCGGCCCCGGTCGCGCGGACATTCTTTTCGGGCAATCTGTGCGCCACTGCGCAGTTCACCGAATGCGGCCATCTCCACCTGCTTAAAGGCGGCGCGCTGACGCTCAGCCAGGCGGGCGCACCCGACATCGACGTGACCGAGCCCACGCTGCTGTTCTTCCCGCGGGGTCGGGCGCATCGCTTTACCGGGGCGGCCGACGGCGGTGCCGATCTGGTCTGTGCGACAGTTGATCTGGGGGATGGCGTCGGCAATCCGATCGGCGAAGGCCTGCCCGAACTTGTCCTGCTTCCGCTCGCTTCGCATCTCTCGCTGGGTCCGGTCTGCGACCTGCTGGTTGCTGAAGGCTTTGCTGAGAATAGCGGGCGGCACGCCGCAATCGACCGGCTGTTCGATTATCTGCTGATCCTGATCGTGCGCCACGTTGTGGCGAGCGGGATGGTCGCGGACGGGGTGTTGGGCGGCCTTGCCGATCCGCGCCTCGCCAAGGCGCTGACCGCGATGCACGAAGCGCCGAAGCGCGCTTGGTCGCTGGATGATCTGGCCGAGGTCGCGGGGATGTCGCGGACGCGATTTGCCACGCATTTCCGCGCTGTCATCGGGCGGGCCCCGATCGATTACCTGACCCGCTGGCGGATGACGCTCGCACGCCAGTTGCTAGCCCAGGGCAAACCCGTGAAGGCGGTGGCCGCGCATGTTGGCTACGATAGCGCTGCTGCATTTGCGCGTGTGTTTGCCAGGATTACCGGCGGTGCCCCGCGCGATGTAGCGCGCCAGACTAAGCGGTTCGATCAGTTTATGGCCCCCTGAGCGGTCCATCCAGCGATTGATGCTCGGACGGGCTGATACGAAGGAATCGCCACAAGATGATTGACAAGATTTGCAAAGGCACCAAGCGATAATGTAATGTTAAACGCACCAAGGCGATGAGGTTTGAATGTCCTGCTCTTTGTCGACTTGAACTTTGGCAAATAATTATGAGTTTTAGACCCAGACCAGAGACAAGTGCAACACTGCTGAAGGCGACGGTGAAATCGCTGGTGCGTTCAGTATTACAATACCGTGAGAAATGAAGGGGATGAGTTCACTGCAGAGTGTCTGCTTTCAGCGGTCGACGACATACCTTGAATGACCAGGATGAGGGCGCTTTGGTGACTGGCAGCTTCCTCAACTCCCAGGTTGAAAGCTACGTATGCAATTTTTGGGTTGCCGAAACACGGTGTCATTCCGGGCGTTCGGGTTGCTTTGGCCAAACATCCTCCGGTATCTCGTCGAGTAATGTCTTGCCACTGGCGAACCGGCGGCCGAGCGTTTCGACGAAGCCCTCGTAACGCTTGCGGCCCTTTACCTGAGCCGCGGCCTGCTCGTCGTCGGGCAGAGGGGGCGTCACGGACAACCAGAAACGCACGAACAGTGTCAGCGCCTCGGTCGTCAGACCGGTGTTGCGTTCAAGCCGCTGGATTTGACGCGACAATCGGTCGAGCCGCCGAGCGAACGCCGCCTCCATGCGGTCGGCACCGTCGGGCGACAGGTATGACGCCACCGCCGCTTCCACGATCGCCGATCGTGAGATGCGCCGCCTGATCGCCAGTTCATCGACCTGCTTGGCGAGCGCAGGCGGAAAATAGACGTTGAGCCTTGTTCGCATTATCGGTTCCTAAAGCTGGATGCCGTCGCCAGGATCGAGCGATGCCTGCCGCGCGAGCCCCTGCATCCGCCGACGCACCGCCGCCTGCCGCGCTGCGTCGTCCTGCTCGTCATCGACGATGGAAAACTCCTGGGCGGGCGGCGCGGTCGTCTCCGGCGCGATGGCAACGTGCTCTGGAAGCTCCGGCTCGCGCCGCAATCCGCCATTGGCGGCGTCCTCTTGCGCCCGCACGATTTTGGCGATGTCAGCCGGATGGGCGGCCGCAGCGCGTCCGGTCCAGTCGTCGGGTCGCACGGCAGAAATGGCGGGCGCTGGCGCGGCCAAAATCCGCTCGGACAGACGCCGGTCTTGGAAGTAGCGCACCTTCTTCGCGCGGATCGGCTGGACGCCTGCGATCATGACGATCTCGTCGTCGGGCGGGAGTTGCATCACTTCACCGGGGGTGAGGAGCTGGCGCGCAGTCTCCGACCGCGACACCATCAGATGCCCGAGCCAGGGCGAGAGGCGATGCCCGGCATAGTTCTTCATTGCGCGCATCTCGGTCGCGGTGCCGAGCGCGTCCGACACTCGCTTGGCGGTGCGCTCGTCATTGGTGGCGAAGCTCACGCGAACATGGCAGTTGTCGAGGATCGCGTTGTTCGGGCCGTACGCCTTTTCGATCTGGTTAAGCGACTGCGCGATCAGGAATGCCTTGAGTCCGTAGCCGGCCATGAACGCCAGGGCGGACTCGAAGAAGTCAAGGCGGCCGAGTGCCGGGAATTCGTCGAGCATCAGGAGCACGCGATGGCGGTTGCCCTTCGGCGTCAGCTCCTCGGTCAAACGGCGCCCGATCTGGTTGAGGATGAGGCGGATGAGTGGCTTGGTCCGCGAGATGTCACTGGGCGGCACGACCAGATAGAGCGTCGCCGGTCGTTCCCCCTCGACCAGATCCGATATGCGCCACTGGCAGGCCCGCGTGACCTGCGCGACGACTGGATCACGGTAGAGACCGAGGAACGACATGGCTGTGCTCAGCACGCCGGAGCGCTCGTTGTCGGATTTGTTCAGTAGCTCCCGCGCCGCGCTGGCAACGACGGGATGCACACCAGCTTCGCCGGGGTGCGGCGTCGCCATCATCGCCGCCAGCGTCTCCTCGATCGTGCGCGACGGGTCGGAAAGGAATGCGGCCACCCCCGCCAGCGTCTTGTCCGGCTCAGCATAAAGGACGTGGAGGATCGCGCCGACCAGCAGCGAGTGCGATGTCTTCTCCCAATGATTGCGACGTTCCAGCGACCCCTCGGGATCGACCAGTACGTCTGCGACATTCTGGACGTCGCGCACCTCCCACTGGCCGCGCCGCACCTCCAGCAGCGGGTTGTAGGCAGCAGACGCGGAGTTGGTCGGATCGAACAACAGCACGCGGCCATGCTGGGCACGGAAGCCTGCGGTCAGCGTCCAGTTCTCTCCCTTGATGTCATGGACGATCGCCGAGCCCGGCCATGTCAGCAGTGACGGGATGACCAGCCCCACGCCTTTGCCGCTGCGCGTCGGCGCGAAGCAAAGCACGTGCTCCGGGCCATCATGGCGAAGATAGTTGCCTGCGAGCTTGCCAAGCACCACGCCGTTCGGACCGTGAAGACCAGCTGCTCGCACTTCTCGCTCGGTCGCCCAACGTGCGGAGCCGTAGGTCTCGGCATTCTTCAGCTCGCGTGCCCGCCACACGGACATTCCTATGGCGACAGCAATGGACACGAGCCCACCCGACGCGGCAATGAACGCACCCGTCTGGAAGATGTGAGGCGCATAGGCATCGAAGCTGAACCACCACCAGAAAAAGGCGGGCGGCGGATAGATCGGCCATCCAAAAGCCACGAACCACGGCGTTCCCAGCTCCGGCTGATATGCGAGCGCCGCTGCGGTCCACTGCGTCGCGCTCCATACGGCGGCGAGCACGACCAGAAACACGGTGATGATCTGACCCCAGAGGATTTTGGATGCGGACATTGACGTCTCCTTCCGGTCAGAGGCTGAGGCCGCGCTTGCGGCCCAGCGTCCAGTCGATGCCGCCGCCAGCGCGCATGACGCCGGACACCTGACGACCAAGCTGCTGTTCGAGGGTGCTGGCCCAAGGCACGAGGCGAAATCCCAGGCCGTCATCGATCATCGCAAATCGGCCAGAGCTGAGCGCGAGGCGCTGGCGAACAACGCTAGCCACTTTCTCGCCAGCTTGGGTCGGTCGGTAGGCCAGCCCCGTGTCGCTTGCGATCCTGGACCCAACAGAGTCCAGCTCGCGTTTGCGCAACGTATCGAGCATGCCGCGCTCAAAGACCGTGCGCTCGCCGAAGCGCCGGGCCAGCCCTTCCCGGACAAGATGGTCGGTGCGGACGTCCATCGCCCGGCGCACTTCTGCGCCGAACCCAACATCGGCGACGTCAGCACCGCGCTCGATCAGTCGATGGTCAAGCCAGGTTGCGCCGCGCGCTCTCACTTGTGCGGAAAGGTCGATATCCGATCGCGTGGCAAGGATCAGCGTCGGCTTCGGCTCGCCCGCTTTACCGATTGCGCGGACCTCCACGATGCCGCCAAGCGGCGGGCTCTGCTCTAGTGCCTCGATACGGGGAAACCGCACATGGTGCGTTCGTCCGTCAGTGCCGTCGATCACAGCATAGGCTGTGCCGGTCAGCTCGTCGTAGAGTCCCTTGTCGATCAGCCGGCCGGCGATCGGCTTTTCAAGCGTGCCGGTCACGACCGCGTAGCTGTCGAGCGGGCGCTCCTGCCCACGATCCCCGAGCGCGTTGCCGATGGTCCGAATGATGTCGCCGCGGGCACCGAGCTGGCGCAATTTGGTTTGTGCACTGTCCGCGATCGCCCACTGTCCAGGCTCGCCTCTTGCGGCGAGTCCCATCTTCTCCAGTTGCTGCAGGCGGCCAACCATCAGGCGGCGGAGCTGCGGATCGTCAGGGCCCGGCCGTTCGGGACGCAGGTCGATGACGCCCAACTCGTCGGCAGCGCGACCAATCTCGGTATCGAGCCGCGTCCAGCGTTCCGCCGTCACATCGCGATCAAGCACACGCTGGACTTCGTGCTCGGGCTTTGGCCCCAACTCCGCGAACGCCAGTTCCTCGGCACGCGAGCGCAATCCGTGGCTGATATAGTCGCGCGCCATGACGAGATCGGTGCCCTGGTCGGTGACGCCGCGCACCAGCAAATGGACATGCGGATTGTCGGTGTTCCAGTGATCGACCGCCACCCATTCGAGCTGTGTGCCAAGATCGCTCTCCATCTGGCGGACCAGGTCGCGGGTGTATTCGCGAAGATCGGTGAGCTCTGCCGCATCCTCGGGCGAGACGATGATCCGGAAATGGTGCCGGTCGTCCTTGCAGCGCTCGGCAAAAACGCGGTCATCGGCGCGATCGGATTCTGCGTCGAACATGTGGGTCGGCGCACCGTCGCGGGTCACGCCCTCACGCTTCAAATAGGCGACGTGCGCAGAGAGAGGGACAGCGCGGCGCCCGCCGATCCGATGACGCACCGGCAGTGCCTTCACCAGCACGCGCCGGCTGGGGCTGAACAGCCGGCTGCGGGCAAACGCGGTGCGGCCTTTCCCGAAGCTGGACTGGCCACGGCGGCGCGGTCCGCCCCAGCCGGCGCGCTTCGTCCCGCCATGGAGCGCGGCAACGCGGAGAACCTCGGCGACAAGGCCGCGTGCATTGCGGCCCTGCGCCTTGCTGCGCTTGGCCTTGCCCGGTCGGATGCGGAAGTCGCTGTTCTCGCTCATGGCGTGGCCGATTTCCGCCCACAGAGGCGCATGGTGCCATTAGATGTGTTGATATTGCTGGTTTTTTCCTTCCGAGCGGCACGCTCGTCGACCGGCGCCCCCGTGTTAAGCCAAGGAAAACCAGTGGTTTTCCGGCGAAACGGGGTGCGCCTTGTATCTTGCAATCGTTTCTTCAGGCACTTTTCTCCCTGATCCATCCTGATTTCCATCCGGACTACCCCACTGATTGCTGCGGCTATCATTGCGGTCGACCCGCGCCAGCGCGGGGAACAAAGAGGCCGTCGATCGGCATTGCGGCAGATGGATTGGGTGGAGACGAATTGCCGACTGGGGGTTCAGCGGAGGGCTTATCGGCGGCGGCAATTTCGTCTTCGGATCGAGCTAAATCAGTGTCGACTGTGACCGCGGATGTGCGGACGAACAGCGCCGAACGACGCCAGGCGAAGCGATCAGTCGGCGCGATCACAGCCACTTCGACGGCACTGTCTTTGCCAGTGACTGACCCGAGGCGCGCGAGATACGCGACTGTTTCGGCGGGCAGCGGACGGCCATGTGAAAGGTAGTCGTCGTAGCGCCCGGGTCCGGCATTGTACGCCGCCAACATTGCGCTCGCATTGCCGTAGCGGTCGTGCATTTCACGCAGATATGCCGCACCTGCTATGATGTTGTCGCGCGCATCGAAGGGGTCAGTGCCGAGCCCATGGCGTTGACGAAGTTGCGCCCAGGTTCCGGGCATGATCTGCATCAGCCCCATCGCCCCGGCGCGCGATACGGCGCTGGCATTGCCTGCGCTTTCGACACGCATGACCGCCCAGATCCACGCTTCGGGAATGCCGAACCGCCGCGCCGCGTCAGCGACATGCAGTGCATAGGGATGAGTGACAGCGGACGGCGCAGGCGGCGGGTTCGTGTCCTGCGCCAATGCCGGTGCCTGGCCGATTGGCAACGCGGCCATCAGTGCGACCGCCGTCAGCGCTGCGGCGCGCAAACGCAGGTTCAAAGGCCAACTCATCGCAGCAAGACGCATCGGCTCAGTCCTGCTCACGGGCCTTGCGCGGGCGGCTCCAGCGCAGCGACCAGGACGCCGGATCGTTGGCATTCTGGAACAGCGCCGCGCGGATCGGCTGCGCAAAGCTGGGATCGTCGATGCGCAGCGAGACGTAATCGCCCGCGCGTTCGCCGCTCTCGTTCCAACCCGCACCCACTTCCGGCCCGTCGCCGTCATTGCCGCGATGGACACGCCAATCTGGTGATTTGTCGGTACCACCGGATTCAGCCGGGACGAGCGAGATACGGATATCGAGCGTCGCCGTTTCGATGACGCCTTCGAAGCCTTTGTCGGTGCGTATGAAGCTGCCGATCTGCATGGGAATGGTCCTTTCAGTTGGAGTTTGAAGAAGGAGGTCGGCGCCAGGTCAGAGGCGTGTCGGGCGTGTTTCGGGTGAGGATTGGGATCGCGCGGCCGAGCACGGTTGCTGTCGGCAAAGGACCGAAGTAGCGACCGTCCAAGCTGTCAGGATGCGCGGGGTTGAGCAGCAACAGCTCCCCGGCATTGAGCGTACGACAGCCGCGCCAGACAGGCAGCGGACGGCCAGCGCGATCGTGGATCAAAGCCACTGCGGCAGGTCGGCCATCGACATTCACGACGCTGCCAATCCGGCAAACGCGCTGCCCCGCCTTGGCGGCGACATGCTTCAACAGCGGCACGTTTTCGCCGAGATACCCGCGCGCAGCCATCCAGCGAGCGAGGTGCGACGGCGGTGCGATCGCGACCAGCGTACCCAGCGGCGTATTGTGGTCTGGCTGGATCCGGTAAAGCCCGATCGGCGCGCTCGCACTCGCGTTCCACACGACACGGGGCAGCGGATCGGTGACCGCAATCGCTGCGAACGACAAGGCGAATGAAGCCGCAACAATCGCCGTTGCGCGGGCATAGAACCGGCGGGTCATCCTTCGATCTCCCGGCGCTTGAGCCATGCCCGATGGCGCTCCATCGTGTAGGCGCGCGGCTGATGTCCGGCGGCGATGCGGTTGTGGACGTGCCGCCAATGGTCGGGCGCGGCGTCGCACGGATCGACGCCTGCGGTGTCCACTGCGTCGATGTGGCCGAGCACTTGAGAGACCTTAGGCCAGCCCTCGATGGTGAGCAGGATGTCGCCGCCGGGCTGCACGAACGGCAGCGTCGTGAACGGTTCGGCTGCGCCAACGGCACGCACGATATCGATACGCGAGCTGACCGTGCCATAGTCGTTGGCGGCCCAGCGAACGAATGCAAAGACTGCGCCGGGACGGAAGCTGACGATGCGGCGACGGCGATCGACGATCTCGTCCTTGGCGATCCGACCGAAGCGGATCCAGTGCTCGATCCGCTTCTCGATCCACGTCAGTTGAACGTCGGTCAGGTTGTCGGGACGCAGGCGACCGGGCCGCTGATGTGTCGGTGAGACGGTCATTGCCGGCTCCGCGCGAATGGCGAATTGGCGCGCGGCAGCAGATCGTTCTGGCCGGGCTCGCTGGTCGAATGCTTGGTGCCGAGATCGGCCCAGGCCTGAAGGTCGTCGACCGAATAGACCACCCTTCCGCCGATGCGGCGATAGACAGGACCGGTCCCGAAATAGCGGTGCTTCTCCAGGGTCCGCCCGGACAGGCCCAGAAAGCGGGCGGCTTCCGGTGTCCGCAAATAGCGGGGCGGCAGATTATGCGTCGTATCAGGCAAGGTCGGGCTCCTGCGGTCGGGGGTGGCAGGAGGCGAGAATGACGAAGCGCAGATGGAGAGGTGGAGTATGCAGATGTGCGATCGCGGGGATGTGACCACCCCCTGCCGGAGGGCCGCGAAAGCCGGTTCAGCGGATACGCAGCAGCTTGCGATAGTCACCGTTCATCAGCGCTGTGGCGTCGCGGACGAGCCGGATCACGAACGACCGCCCAGCCGATGTCTTCCATTCGGTGGCCGGAAGTTCGGCATCATCTTCGCGGCCGAGGGCTACTGCGATTTGCCGGTAGCTTGCCCCCGACATGCGCAAATCGAGCGCCTGAAGCATCATGGCAAGGCGTGCTTGCCGGTACGTGCTGAGCGGCCATCCACGCGGCGGTGGCCCGGATTGTTTGCCGAACAGTCGGCGTTGGAAGCGCAACAGGCTCGTCACGCGCGTCATGAAATCCTTGTCGAGCGGGATTATCGCCGCCAGCGGCTGATCAGGCCTAGAATCGCGCAGCCAGAGCGAGTGTTCGCCGTCCGGGTCGGCCACTATGACATGCCGACCTTCGACCCCCGCCTGATCGGCCAAAAGCGCGCCCAGCTTCAGCGGATCGACTGGTTTGGCGGCACCGAACCCTTCCGGCGCGGCGTCAAGAATGACGGTGACGGCGGTCTGCTCGGGCCGCCAAATCACCGTGTCGGCAAGGTCACCCGGCGCATAGGCGAAAGGACAACCCCCAGCGCCGCGCGAATGCGGCTTCGGCAGTTTGGCGTGCGATCGATCCGCGCGCGATCCGCTGCTCCATCTGCGCATGTTCGGCGCGGCCGAGCGTCTCGGTCGCCTTCTCACTGCCACCGGTACGCTTGTTCGACGACCTGGGCATGACAGTCTCCCGGCCGCGACCATCGCGGCCCGCGGACCAGAGCGTGGCAACGCCTGTGCGTGTCGAACAGCGCCAAGTCCGCATGCAGCCATGCAAGCTATGCGCTGATCATTCGCCAAAATGGACTGAAGCGTTAATGCTTTAGCTCGCCGTCACGAGCCAGCAGATGCGCATAACCGACCTCGGTCATCCACCGCGCGCGGGCCAGATGAGTGGCGTGCATCCGCTCGGCGCGTTCCGGTTCGCGGGCAGCATCGATTTCGAAAATGACCGCGACGGCCTCTCGCCAACCGGCCCCGTCAGCGTCGGCATCAAGCAGCCGCAGATAGTCGATAAGGTGTGCTTCATCATAAGGTGTAAGCACCGGGACGTCCGGCGCAGCATCGTCGAAACGGCAACTCATGGCAGCGAATCCCCCCTCTTGCCCGCGACTGCAATAACGGAACTACCACCGGAAAATACTTGCAAGTCATGCATAGCTGAATGCACCTTTTGCAGAGCCGAAGCTCAAGTTGTCCAAATACACCTTATAAGAGATAAACCTCATCAGGTGTATCGTCCAGCGTGCCGTGCATGGACATGCGCCGCCTCGTGGGACTGAACTTCGCGCGTTTGCGCCGCGACAAGGGGCTGACGCAAGAGCAGTTCGCAGAGATGTCCGGCTTTACCCAGCAATATGTCAGCGATCTGGAGCGCGGGCGGCGCAACCCGACGGTGGTGACACTGTTCCATCTGGCAGGGCCGCTCGGGGTCGAGCCGTCTGACCTTGTCGCGAAGATCGAAGACGACGGCTCCAATCAGGCCGGAATGGCGTAGCTCAAATTGTAAAGAGCCCCGCCCGGAGTGCCGGGCGGGGCGTCTGGCCGGATCAGCTGTCGCTGCGGCGACCGTTCGGGCGCGACCAGATGAGGCTGAAGCTTTCGCCGCCCTCGTCGTCGAAGAGGTTGGCGTAGATCGGCGCGTTGAAGCTGGGATCGTCGAGCTTGACTGCGAGATAGTCGCGGCCTTCGTTCGAGGTCTTGCTCCAGGCGGCACCGATTTCGGCGCGGTTGACGAGGACTCGGTGCGATGGTGCGTTGTCGTTGGTGCGGCTATCCTGCGGGATGATGCGGACGCCTTTGGCCTGAACCGAGAGGGTGACGATTTCGCCGGTGTATTCGCCCGAAACCGTCTTCTTGAAGGTGCCGATGGTTGCCATGATGAAGTTCCTTTCCTTGGATCGAACCGCCCGATTGCGGTCTCGATGGGTGATCCAAAGGCCGGGACGGACGCCGCCGCACCGCTTGCGGCCGAAGCGTCAGCGGAGGACTGAGGGCGGCGAGTTTCTTGTCTCGCGAGGAATGACCGAAGGTCAGGGGAAGAAAGTCGTAAGCCCGCCGTTGCGGCTAGGTGGACGAGGCGAAGCCGGTTTCGGGCAGATCAAACCCGTGAGAAGACCACTATCGGAAGGAGCGCCATGGAAACAACACATGGGTTGCACAAGGTTGGCGGAAGATTTCTGAGTAGCGCGAACAGAAAATCAGCCATTTGTTAGTCACTGGTCGCTTTGCATGTCTCTCTGACCTGCTGCCAATGTAACCACCGGAAGGCACGGCACCGTTATCCCTCTGAGATCGCCGTGACCGCGTCCAGCAGGACCTTGACGCCTCCGACGGCTGGGCCTTCGACCAGCATCCCGCATTCAAGGTTCGTTGATTTCGACCGCCTCAGCAGATTCGCCGAACCCACATAGGCGGCGACTCCGTCTGCCAAGACGATCTTGGCGTGGAAGGTCTCATTGGCGAGATCCGCGCCACCATATGCGATTATTCGGGTTGCGCTGGCCTCGACGCGCCTACCTGCCACACCGCAGCTTAGGAGCTGGGATGCGTCCCGCAACACCAACACGCGCTCGGCGGCGACCGTGGCCTCGAACAGCTCGGCTGCCCAGTCGGCGCCGACACGGTCGATGAAAGGAATCATGATGGTGAAGCGCTCACGCGCGAGCGCGGCGAGATGCGTGAACGCGTCTGTTGTGCGCGTAAGCGCCACGTAATCGCTGGAGATGTCGGCCGCGAGCGCGTCGGCGAGGCGGCTGGGCACCGGCGGCATCGTCACGACGAGCCGGGCCGTCGCTTTAGGCGACACCAGTATCTCGCCGCTCATCCTGCAAGCGACGGGTCGAAGAAGCCGACCAAGTTCGGAGCGGACCTCGGCTCCCACTCGGGTCCTTTTCCGCCCTTCAGCACCGCTCGCGAAAGAAGCAGGTTCGACGCGATGCAACTGACTTCGGACACCATCACGCACGCCGGGCAGGCTCCGCCACGGGCGTCGCACAGGCTGCCTGATCCACACCGCAGCGTGCGCGGGTCGAGCGCGCGCTTTAGGAACGCCTCGGCATAGTTGCGCCACATCGCCGAGATGTTGCCGAGGTCCGGCGTCATGCCCATGCGGAAGATGACGAACGAGAGGTCGGCGGGGAAGATGTGCTCACCGATCCCATCGCGGTCGACGCCCGAGGTATCAGCCAGCGAGTGCATCATCTGGTGCGATAGCGTGTGGAGCAACAAGTAGACGTAGGCAGGCAGCGTCCGAGGGTATCCGCCCATGCCCTCCCTATCCTTGAACACCTCGAGAAACGGGCCGAAGTCGTCATATCGCTCTAGGAAGGCTCGGCCGACGTGTTCTTCCGGCACGTCAACGATCTGGTTCGCCGCCAGCCAGCGGAGCACTCGGGCCTCGTCAAGCTTGAAGTATAGCGCCTCGTTGAGCTGCTGCGTGACGTATATCGGCCGCTTGTTCTCTGCAATGGGCAGGGGGTCAAACGCCTTGAGACGGACCGGCATGTCGACGCTGTTGCCGTTGTGCTCCCGCTTGTAGACCGGGGTCGCCGACACCCGCGTGTAGCCGAAGCTGAACTCGCAGATTGGCAGTCCGCGGACCAAGACGAGCCGCTCGACGCCGATGTGCCCGAGGAGTGAGCCGACGGACTCCCGATACTTGGCCTTGCGTCCTGGATCGTTGACCACATCGGTCAGAGCGATGTCGGGGTTCATCACATCGACCGCTGCGTGGACCGTCATCGCCTGCTCAATGTGCTCGCGCACGAACGCGTCATGTTGGATCGTCAGCCGAATCGGGTCGTAGCGCCGCGTCCAGTCCTCACGGACCGCTATCGCCTGGAGCACGGCCGGGCTCCCAGCCTGCCGCGTTCGACGACGCCGTCCGCGAACCACGCCTCGCGTTGTTCGTGCGCATTGTCGCGGTGACGGCGCGCAGCTTCTGCCCGGCCGCCTTCCTCGGCCTTTCGGGCCATGCCTAGGTATGTCTCATACTCGGCCCACTCGCCGACGCGCGAAGCATCCGCCTCCACCTTCTCGCGGATATCGTCGTCGGATGGTTCGGAGAACGGGATGTCGTGGATTTGCGCCAGACGCGTGATGAGAGCGTCTCGTCGGGTCGGGGTCATCAGCTCGACGACCGCGCTATCTTCGAAGATGATGAAGCTGGTTCGCTGGACGTAGAAGGTTGAGTTGGCCCGATAGGATACGGGCAGCATGTTGACCTCGATCCACTGGAACGTGCGGCCGCCTTCGTTCTGCTGGATTTGGAGCCGCGACAGCACCTCTGGGTTGGCCTTTTTAAGAGGCCGGGTGTAGCCACAATCTTCGCAGACATATTGCCATTCTGAGAACACGGGCCCGTCGTTGCGCAGCTTAAAGCTGGTAGAACCGCACGTGCACGTGCGCATCTGTTTGGCGCTGCCCGTCTGCGGGTCGAACTTGTAGTTGAAGGGGCTGAGTGGCTCAATGTCCCCCGACCAATGGACGTAGACGACGTCGATCTGGGTCCAGCGCGCCTCGTGCCCGTTGCACTTCCTCGGCAGCGGCTGTCGCGCTTGGTCTCCGACACTTCCGAACTCGCGCGTCGATCCGCAGATGCCGCACCGGTAAAGTAGCGGATAGGGGACGTAGCCAACCTTGTCCGGGCTGGTCATCTGGAAGTCGGTGCGCTCAACCCGCGCCTCGCCGGTTTTTGAATCTCGAAATGGGGTGTCGAGGATGAGTTCGGGCAGCGCGTCGGGAAGCGCCTTGATCGCGCGGTCGCGCCAATTGGTAACGGAATCGCGAAGGTTCTCGAAGATCAGCGCGATCGTAGTCGGCTTGAGGTCCTTGGCCTCATTGGCGAGCGGCACTGACCTACAGATTCCCTTTCCGCCCTCCCATGTCATGAGCACCCCGGGCGCGTAGGATCCAGCTATCTGGACGCGCGAGCGCGACATGGTCGGTGGCTCGAGCGGGTCGGGTTCCGCTCGGGCGGCGCCGAAGGCGGCAGGGCGCCGATTCGGGGCGTTGCGCCAGTCTTTTCCCTTAGCGTCAGCCATTGCTCCCCCCATCCGCATCCATTTCCGAGGCGTTGCCGCGCTGCGTCCTAATGGCGCGCATGACCTTCGCTAGGTCGCGCCGGTCGACGTCGGTCGTTTTCCCCTTCGCAAGCGGATCACGCGCGGCGGCGACGATGTAGCCTGCCTCGTCGACGTCCCGCAGCGAGGTCATCGGCGGTTTGAACGCGGGCAAGTCCTTCCAATAGTCGCGCAGGCTGGAGATCGTTCCCCGGCTTGAGATATCGCGCGCGAAGTTCTCGACTTGCTTGTCGACAAGGCCGCGGTAGAACTCCTCATAGCGCGGCGAGCCCAGATGCGTGGCGCCCTTGCCCGCGAACCCGCTGGCACGAAGCATGAACGCGACGAGCGTCTTGGTGAAAGCGAGGTGGTCGCGCTGCTCCATCGCCGCCAGCCGGTTGACTTGGTCCATGTGCGCGACCTCAAACTTGCGGGCGTCGTCCTTAGCGATGAAGTCGCGCGCCTCGCGCAGCATCGCCCAGGCCTGCACGTATGACGCCATCGTCCGCTTCACCGCGTTCTCGGCCCACCTTTCGACAGCGGGAGGCGCGATCATTCGCTCGAGGAAGCGGTGGAAGATGTCGTGGGTCTCGACGACGTAGCGATCGCGACGGTTCTGCGGCGTTGGAAGAAGCATCACGAACCCGACGTGCGTGCGACCGACGCGGCTCGATGCCTGAATGTATTCCGCGATGTCCGACGGTAGCCCTGCGAAGAACATGCTGTTGAAGCGGTCGACGTCGACGCCGTGGCTGATGGCGGATGTCGCGACGATGTTGCGCACGGTCTGGGCGAGGTCGGGATAGTCGTCGCCGGCGAATGGGGTCTCAGCGGCGCCCATTACCGCTTGGATGTCCTTCATGTCGATGCCGCCAGAGATGAGGCGGCTGTCGAACGCCGCGTGCGCTCGGCCGATGCGCCGGTGCTCGTGCTCGACCCCTGCGCTCAGCGCATCGATTATCTGGTCTCCGCCCTTCTTGTTCGTGACATAGGCGAGCGCGATGCGATGCAGGTCGATGAGCGCCATTACTTCGTCCTCGCGCCCATCGGCGACGGCACGGTCGATAGCGGCGCGGTGCCAGTCGCCAGACCTGCCTGCGGATATGGCGTCGCGGATCTTGGCAATTGTCATTAGGCGACGCGTGTCATCCAAAATGCCATCCCAGAGCGAGGCGATGATGCCGTGGAATGCGGACAGCACGCCAACCGTTGTGACGGTATGCGTCGCGTCGTTGGTCATCAGCGACACGTAGAGGCGCATCCACGGCGCAGTCGCTTCAGGGGCCTGCGCAAAGGGAAGTGAGGCGGCGAGGCTCACCCGGTCTGCGTTCCATTTGGGGGGCGCGGCTGGCTCGGCGAAGAACGAATGGTAGAGATCGGGACCGGGATAGGGAAAGCGAAGCGGGATGCGCTGATAAAGCGTCTCGAGCTGGCGTTCCGGTGCCGATATGGTCGCCGTCGCCGCGATGATCTTGGGCATCCGCGGCGCGCCCCAGCCGTCGCCGGTCCATCGGCGCGCGATCTCCAAATCGTCGCCGGTCATGTCGGCGATGTCCTCTAATGTGGTGTCCAACAGGGTGTCGAACAGGCCACTGAAGGTGCCGAGGCTCTCCTCCAGCAAATGGGCCTCGTCCTGGATGATCAGCGAGGGGAACGGGTCGTGGAACACGCGTCTCCCGTCCGAATACGCGGGGAAGACGTTGTCGCAGCGGTCGACTGCAGGGTCGCGCTTCAGCTCCGCCTCGCTACGCGGATTGTCGAGGTTGCCGCGCTCGTCGATCCGCCGCGCGAGGCCGAACATGCCGAGCACCTTGCTGATCGTGCCAGTGTTCTGTCCGAGCATCGCGAGCTTATCGACGGTGCCGAGCACGATGGCCGGCGCGCGTGCGTAGATCGCATCGTCGGTGAGCAGGAACGGCAGCGGGTGGTGTCGGCCGTGTTCGCGGTTCCATTCGCAGCGGTCGTTGAAGCATACGATCGCCGCACGGCGGCCATAATGCCCGTCGCCCTCGTCGCGCCTGAGGCCGGTGGGCTCGCCGCAGACGGGGCAATCCGGGATCTTGTCGTAGGCTTCACGGGCCTCGATGTAGCGGCGGGCGCGATCACGCTCCTGCTCGTCGCCCGTCTCCCCATCGAGCGCGTCGTCGTCGGGATGGTCGGGATCGGCCGTCAGGGGGATGTCGGCCTTGAATTCGCCATAGTGGTTGGGGGTATTCTGGCTGCCGACCCAGAAACCCATCTCGAACGGCCACATCCCAACGCCGTGCCGCTTGCGCACCAGCTCGGCGTGCATGACCAGCTTCAGGAGCCGCTGGGCCTGCTGGAGCGTGAGTAGGCGTAGCGGATAGCGGATCATGGCGGTGATGCCACGGTCCTTCCCACGGAGGCGGTCGAGGAACATCGCGAACAGCAGCGTGCCGTAAAACGCCTCGGACTTGCCGCCGCCGGTCGGGAAATAGAGCAGGCTGACGCCGTCCTCGTCGAGCAGCGCGTCGTGGTGGTCGCGCCACTCGTTCATCCTCGACGCGAACACCGGAACGTGCGCGAGCACGAATGCCATCTGGAACAGGCGCCAGCCCCGGTTATCGTCGAACGCATCGCGCAGCGCGAACGCCTCGTTGGTCATCGCCCATGCCCGCCAAGGTGCTGCGCGACGCTCGAGCTCGCCCCTGTCGGTGCCCCCACCGCTCTTTAGCGTGTCGAATGCCTTCTTCGACGCCATGAGTAGTTCGACACCAAGCTCAATTTACCGGGCCTCGGCGCGTTGAGCAGCGATGTCCTTGCGCAGCCGCGCCGCCTCGATCGCTACGTCTCCTGGCTCCAGTCCCGCCGTAACCTTTTCCTTGAGACGCGATTCTTGGCCGTCGATCCAAGCTACGTAGGCTCGTGGCAGAGCGAGTAGCCGTGAAGCGTCGAATGCCGGGTCTTTCAGGACTGCAAATTGGAATGGGAGGTCGAGGTTGCGCGCGACGATGCGCGGCTGCGCGAACCGCGGCGCGGATGTCGTGCGCAGGATGACCTCGGCCCCTATGGTATGCGCGTCGACCCCGCAGTTAAGGCCGATCGCCGGATAGTCGAGATGGTCTCGAAAGCGATATGACGGCTCCACCCGGTCCAGTCGCAGTGACCGGTGCGCAGCGGACGGTAGTGCGATCGACAGGCCGGCGTTGAACACGGTGTTGCATCGACCCCGCGCGTCGAGCGGTAAGAGCTCGGCCGACTGGTTGTCCAGCATGATCCGCATCGAGAGCGCGCTGGTATCGAGGAAGTCGGCCTGGCGCTCCACTTTCACGACGACGCGCGACAGGTCCGGGATGATGCGGCTTCGATCGACGGGGCGCGTTGCCAATGCGGCGGTCGCTACGGTCCAGTTGGCTTCCGACAGGGTGTCGTTCGGTTGGACCGTGACGTCCCGCCAAGCGATGGCTGCGCCTTGGCCCACAACCCAGGACTCTAGTTGCGAAGTGATCGCGTCTCCGAGGTCACGATTGTAGGCATCTACGGTCGATCCGAGATCTGTGTCGCTTGCGTCGCAGCGGAATTCGAGGGTGGGCAGTTCTAGGTCAAGCCGCCTCCACTTACCCGGAATCGGCGCCGGATCGACTAAGGTGAGGGGCAGCTCGCGACCCTCGCGGACAAGGCGGGCGATTGGTGGCATCGGCGGAATCGGCGAAGTCTCTTCGTCGGGAGTGGTCGGGTCGGCATCGGGCGACTGATCGGGCTGCAGGTCGATCGGGTCGGGTTCGGGCTCGCCGCTCAGCAGCTTAATGCCATAGGCCGCGTAAGCCTTTCGTCGCACCTCGGCGAGTATTTGTGCCCGCGCTGCCCTGACCTTCGACCGCTTCGCCTCGTCCATCGACTTCCAGTCGGGACTGTCGACACCTGCCGCTTGGAGTGCTGGTGCGCGCTCGTTGCGGATCGCGTCGTCAATCTGCTGCTGGATGTTCGCCCGCAGTCTGAAGTCGAATTCGAGCTCGCCGCCCCCTGCGACCAGATCGGTCCAAGCCGGGATCACCCTCACGTAGATCGACAGGCGCGGAGTCACGCGCATCGATGCGCTAATGTCGGCGTTAACTACGACGTCGATGCCGACGGCCGCGATGCGGATGTCGGTCGTCTCGTCGTCGTTTCCTGTGATGTCAAAGCGCGGCAGCAGCTGACCTGCGAATATGCCCCGGCGCGGCGAGCTGCCGAGTAGATTCCGCCCGCGCTCGTCGGCTCCGCTGACGCGATCGACCAGCGCGTTGACCAGCGCGTCGCAGACTGCCTCCTTCAGCTCAACGTCGATCGCTGACAATTCACCGTTGGATTTTCCCTTCATGATGCCCTGTAACTCCGAACTTCGCCGACGATCGCGACATGCTCCTCGGCCATCGCCCGCAGCGTGCGTATCTCATCGGTGCGGTTGCGGTTGCTCGCCATGGCGCCATGGGGGTCGGTAAGAATGCCTCGGAACGCGTCGTGGAAGACGTTGCCGTAGCGAACGCGGTGTGAGCGCTGCGCGACAACCGCCCAACGCCAGAAAGTAGAGGCCATACGTTCGGAGATGCCGAGCGCGGCCGTGAACCGCATGAAAGTATCCTCATCCTGCGGTGCGTGTGGCACAACGTCATGCAGCGGCTTATCGACTTCGCGGTCTAAATCGACCCAGTAGCGCGCCGTCTCGGGCGCAACTGTGGGCTCACCCATGGCGGCCACCAACGACCGTAGCTTGGCGATCACCGTGGACTCGGGCATCGCGGCGAAGCGCTCCACGACCATCTGGTGGTAGTCTCGAATCTCCTCGGCTGCGGTCGCCCGAATATTCACCAGCGTACGGGCACGCTCCACGAACCCGTGTCCAATCACGCAGACCTCGTCGCCCTTCTTCACCTGCGATGCCTGCCGCGCGACGAACGATGTGGTTGCCGCACCATCGTCCCGAAGAACGATCTCTGTGCTGCGGCGAGCTATTATGCGCTGGCCGTTCTTAAGTTCGATGTCGACCAGGTTGCGCTCGCCACGACCGCCGCCGCTAAGATCAATCACCGACCCGTTGGGAAACTCGACGTCGTCCGTTGGCATTTCGAACCTAACAACGTGTCGACCAATCTCCTCGACGCGCTTATTCGCCTTTGCGGCGAACGCGCGCAGCCGGGTCGCAAGCGGCGCAATGGCGATTTCACCGGCCAGTCGCTCTGCGTCGCGCGCAGCGAAGGCTAGAGTATCGGCATCTGCCAGCATGGTCACATGCTCCGGTAGCCATGGTTGGGTTAGAGTCGTCAGGATCGCGGTCCGGGTCGGTGCCACGACGACCACGCGCTTGAATTGGTTGCGCCATGCCGCTGGGAGATCGGCCGCTGTCTTCAGCAAGCGCTCGCCTCCAAATCGGATGACTTCGGCTCCGATCCGGGTCCCGAGCTTGGGATAACTTGCGGTCAGACGGTCGGCCGCGAACTCCGCTATTAGGTCCGACCTGAACACAAATATCGACCTTGAGCTCGACCTGAGTGCTGGCTGAATCGCGCCTTCCAGCATCGTGGCCATCGGCGTGCCGCCCTCGAGTGTTCGCATCAGCTCCCGGGCTTTGGTGAGCGAGCCGGCTTCGGCATCGACCTGGCTCGCTAGGCTCCGGGAGTCGTTGAGCGTCGCGAGGTCGCCGGTCACCCGGTAAACCGCGAGCAGATCGTCCGCCGCCGCAGTCGAGGTCTCGCGCTCGAGGAACCTGCTGAGTTCGCTAAGGGAACCGGGCAGGAGCGCTGTCCGGCGGACCGTTGCAATTAGGTTGCGCGCCGTCGCCGAACCCTCTGCATCGCCCTTATCGGCTAAGCCGTTGGCTAGGCGTCGCAGTGCCTCGATAATGTGGTCGACATCACCGAAAAAGCCATCCACGTCGATCCGGTCGCCCCCGCCGAACGCAGTGTCGCTGGAGTTAGCGGGCCTGATGATCTCCGGCACTTCCGAATAGGCAACATGGCCCATTGCCGGCGTCCGCTTGCTGTTGCGTCCGGGCCTTCTCGTGCCGAGGATCTCGAAGCGTGCAGTCGCATAGGTCCACGGGTCGTCGGCGATAGCGAGTATACCCGTTCCAGGATGCACCTCGCGCAGGCACGCGACCATTTCGGTCGCCTTCGCCGTCCAGTCCCAACCGAGCCGGTTGCGGGCGGCCCGAGTTAGGTCGAGGATCAGTAGGTCAGGCGCGCGCTTAATAGCGCGGAGATCGATTCCGAGCCGTTCACATGCGCGGACCGTGTAAAGGAAGAATGATGCTTTTGCAGGATCGTCGGCGTCTCCGGACCGGCTTTGCTTGGCGATGTCGGTCTTCTTACGCGTGCGCCAAAGCACGGTGCTATTCGATGAACGATCGCCCCTCGGTGACCCATGCGGCACGATCTCGTCGAGAATTGGGTGCTCGAATTCCGCGTAGTCGCGCCCGTCTATGGCTCGGCCGGTCAAATTGCGGACACGTGCCAAGACCTGGTGGAAGTCCTTCGCCGCATCGGTGGCTTCGCGCATGTAGCGTTTCAAGTGGTCAAAGTTGACCGCTCCGAGCGTGTGCCTGTCGACTTGGACCTGACGCGCCTGCGCGTGTGTGCTGCGCGCGTAGGGGAACACGATCGCGCGGACCTCGTCAGACCGTCGACGGCCCGTTTCGGACGAACCCTGCACGACCACCTGCTCCGTTTCGGAGCTGGCCACGGCGGCAATCGTTAACAGACCTACGATGGCAGACGTCGACACTCGTGCGGGAGGCCATGGCATCACGACCTGTACCGAGCCATCGGCTGCCACTTCGGCCGCCGATCGCACCAATCGCAGATATGCGGGCGTGATCTCAGCTACCTCGGTACGCCCGAGCGGATGGAAGGGCTGCGCTGCTAACGCGCTCATGTATCGGTCAATCTCTCGTCCGGGGCGCTCTGGCGGCGCAGCCTTCGGGCTCGCCGTCGCAGCGACGCTGCGTGCGGCGTTTGATTTCGCCATCTTCGCGAGCAGTGCCTGCCGCTTGTCCAGGGCGGCCTGCCGCTGCTTGGCACGGTCCACGAGCGCCACGCCTTGTGGTTGCTGGAAGGGCAAGCCGCGCCTCATAAGGCTTCAACTGTTTCGAAATGCATCGAATATGCCCGAATCGCGGACACTTCTGCGTCTTCGGTTTCGGAAAGCGCCGCTGCAAACGCTGCGGGTCTCGGCAGGTCGAGTTGCCTGAGCAGCGTTACCGACACGGCAGCAGTGCCTGACACGCGACGGTAGCGCTGATCGACGGCGGCGGTGTTCAGGAGGCGGACGGCCAACTCAAGCTTGGCAGCGTCATTGGCGGTTAGCACAATCGTATGATTCTCGCTGACGAAACCGCCCCATTTCGCCTGCACCGCTGGATCGACTATCGCCGCTACCAGCCGACGAGGCTGCTTGTCGTTCGTCGTGCGCTGCATGACAGCGGCCGGGCCGGTGACAATAGCGGCGCTATCGCCTGCGAAAGTCACGAAGTCTGCGCCTGCCCCTTTTTTTCCGCCCGGACGGCATAACTCGCCCGGTCGCACGTTCTTCGCCCAGATCAACGGGTATCCGCGCTGGCGCCGCGCGAGTTTCGCAACTAGTCGATCCGTTTCGCGGTTCCAGACGAAATAGCCTGCGCGCGCCGATACGCCATAGTCGGCAAGCGTTGCCCCGCCTACCAGCTTTGGATCGATCGCGGGCAACGGCCAAGCATCACCAGGGCAGTCTGGAAGTCGCTGCTCGATAACAGGATCACTCGACGGCATTAGGCCGACCACCGGGAAACGCACAAATGCGCAAGTGTCGTGGGCTTCCCCCTTTCGGGCAATCAGCACGCTTATGTCTTGCGCGACGTCGATGAACACCCCGTCTCGGCCTGCGATCGAAGCGATCGCCAGCACGTTAGCCTGTGAGCGAATGAACGCACGCATGCGATCGTACAGAGGGCCGGCCCGGAAGCTGGACGGGATGACGAGCGCGACGATGCCCCCTGGCTTCGCGTGCCGGAAGCACAGCTCGGCGAAGAGAGCATACTTGTTAATGTGCCCGCTATGGGCAACCTTTCGCCAAGCTCGGCCGCGGACTTCTTCGATGGCTATGCGGCCATAGGGAGGATTGGCGATTACCAATCCATAGGACGCAGGTATCGTCACGCTCAAGGCATCACCAGTTAAGATTACCTCGCGCGGCAGCGGCGCGCCGAGGCGCTCTGCGATGAGTCGGCAAGAGAGCATCGCGAGGCCTTTGTCGATTTCGATGCCGTTCAACCGGTATGCAACCTCGTCGGCCCTCAGCCCCGCATTCGACATCCGTCCCGCTAACGTTGACAGAAATGCAGCGCCACCTGCGGCTGGGTCGAGCACGTCGTCCGTAGCTAGGTTGAACCCCGCATCGATGGCGAGATCAACGACAGCATCGGCAACAGTCGGCGGCGTGAAGTACGTTGCCTGCGACCGGCGGACCTTGGCTGACAACATCAGAGTGTAGAGCGTGCCAATCCAATAGTGACGCTCGTCGGATGGCAGCGCGTGAAGCATGCGGCGGAATGCGTTTTCAGAGGGGTCCTTGTCGATGTCTGAAAGGAGGTCGAGACAGATTTCAGCGCGGCTCTCTGGCGTAGTTGCAAGCGCAACCGACGCTCGGGCACTCGCGCGTGCGAGGGAAAGCAGCGCCGATTTCGTCCCCTTCTGATCCAAATTCACCCCCTCGCAACGTCACAGGAGCCATTGCCTTAAGCCAATGCAATAGCGGATTTTTCCGTTCAGACCAATTCTAAGGTCAGCACCAGGCCATGGCAGTTATACTTTGGTATCTTTACGCAGTTGCCAGCGATTCGAACAAATTCATCGCTCGGTTCTTCGCACGCAAATTTTGCCGAAGCAGTCAGAACGGATCATATACCCGAACGATCAGCATCGGATCACCATCGTAATCGGCATCGGTCATCACCGCGTATCCGTCGCTGGTCTGGATCAGCACCACGCAGGTCATCAGCGTCTTGGCGAGGCTCCAAGCGAACTTCTGGGCGGTGGGAAGCGACATGATCTTTGCTCGTGTTTCCGGAGCGGGGACCGTCCCCGCTCGACAGGCGCACAGGCGACCGACGCGCGGCCGCGATCACTGGAGGCGGAGCTGAAGGCCGCAAGCTGTGCATAGCGGACCCCCTGCGGGTTGATCGTCACAAGGCAGCGCATAGGTCAGCGGTAAGCCAAGGAGAGCGGGGCGTTCCCGCTTCCAAACTGGATGCTGCGTCGTTTCACCACCCAGAAGTTCGCTGGCGTGCCGTTCACGCTGATGACAGTCGGGGCAGTTCTCCTGCCCGCCGTGAGGCCATGCCCATCGATCAGGTTGGGGGCTGGCTCGTGCGGAAGTCGAACACCGGGATGCCGAGCTTGCGGGCCTTGTCGGCAAGGTTATCCTGAATGCCAGTGCCGGGGAACACGACCACGCCGATCGGCAGGACATCAAGCATCGCATCGTTGCGCTTGAACGGTGCTGCCTTGGCATGACGGGACCAGTCGGGCTTGAATGCCACCTGCGTGACTTTGCGATTGTCGGCCCAACAGGTTGCAATACGTTCGGCGCCTGATGGCGCGCCGCCATGCAGCAGCACCATGTTCGGATGTTTGGCGCGCACCCGGTCCAGTGCCGCCCAGATTGCGTCGGTATCATTGCAGTCCTTGCCGCCGGTAAAGGCGACCTTAGGGCCAACGGGCAGCATGACCTCGGTTTCGGCACGGCGCCGGGCGGCGATGAAGTCGCGGCTGTCGACCATCGCTGCGGTCAGCGCGCGGCGGTTGACGAGGCTGCCGTGGCGGGGATGCCAGGCCGAGCCGGTGTGGGTGCGATAGAGATCGCAGGCGGCATCGCGCATCAGTTCGTGGGCGTTGCGCCGTTCGATCAGGGTCAGCCCCTGTGTCAGCAATCGCTCCAGTTCGACCGATGCGACTTCGGAGCCGTCCTGCTCGCGTTGCGACCTGCGCTGTGCCTGTTCATTGTCGTCGAGTTCCCGTTCGACCCGCTCGGCGGCGCGGTGGAACAGATTGACCGTCGACCAGAGCAGATCGTCGAGATCGGGTTCGATCCGCGTGTCGGCCAGCGTGCCGATCAGCGCGTCGAAGATGTCAGCGACGGCCCCTGCGACACGGTCGCCTTCGGGCAATGGTCGCGGGTCGGGTTCGTCATAGAATGGACGGAAGCCGTAGAGTTGCAGTTCATCGAGGATATGCGCGGTCGGGGATTGTTCCTGGGGTTCGTCGTGATCGGTCATGGCGTTCGCTCCGTGTTGGGCCGCGCCTCTCGCGGCCTTCATGGGCGAGCAAAGAGCGGGGGCGGACCGGGTCGGCACCCGCCCGGGGTCCCCAGAAAGTACCACTTTCTGGGGTGGGCTTTGTGGCCGGAGCGCAGCGAAGGATGGCGAGCACGACTTTCTTGGCGCGCGAGGAGCCGCGGATCCGGGGTCCCCGCGCGGCTTTACGCGTGGGGTGGTCGCGGCGGGGAAGAAAGTCACGCACAGCCATTGCCGGCCCGGTCGGCTTCCGCTTCTCTCGCCCCTCTCGAAGGCAGAGGCGCGGCTTTGTTCGGGGAGTGACGAATCATGGCGAACATAGCTCGGGCGCAAAGACGTCACCGCTTATGCTCAGCCGATGAACTGTTCGGCGTCCTCCGGCGCAAGCTGCAAGCGCACCGCTGCCCGCATCTCGTCCCGGCCAAGCCGCTGCAAATCGTCATTGAAGTCACCAAGGCTGGCAGTCAGCATCAATGGCTCGATACCAGCCCCGATCGCGCGCTCGGCCAACGTGTCAGCCGCATGTTGTCCAGCGGGATCGTTATCGCACGCAATGTAGAGCCGACGCAGCGGGGGCGCTATTTGCAACGCGGACAGGTGAGCCGCTGAGAGGCCGGCGATCATGGGCATGGTCGGTATGATCTGACGGAGCGACAAGATCGTTTCGATGCCCTCTCCGGCGACCAGGACTGATCCGGCCCGACCGAACCGCAAGCCATTGCCGTGGAGATTACCCATGGCCCGACGCGGAGTGGCAACGGGTGCCTTTCCGCTGCCATTCGGATCGAGCCAGGTGCGGTGGATGCCGGTCAATGATCCGTCGTCACTGCGGACTGCTGCAATCAATGCCGGGAACGCGTTCGGCGTGCCGGGTGGATCGTCGGCATCGGCGCGATACCAGCATTGGGGATGGAACCGCAGCGAACCGCACTCGCGCAGGTCGATGATGCCACGCTGGCGCAGATAGGTTTCCGCAAGCGTGCCCTGGATTGGCCGGGATATCGCCCATAGCCGTCGTGCAGCTTCCGGCGATCCGGTCGGCACAGGCGGCAGCGGTTCAAATGCTTTTGGCTCTGGCCGCGGAAGAGACAGAAAGCGCCGTGCCTCGTTGAGCGTTTCGGCAAGCGAAGCAAAGCGTTGGTTGGCGGCTATGAGATCGAGCATATCGCCATGCTCGCCGGTGGCCGCATCGGTCCATTTTCCCGCAGCGCCCTTGCCGGCGTCGAGTCCGGTCAGTCGCACGAACAGGCTGCGACCCGGCGTGCCTTCGACATCACCGATGAGCCAGTAGCGGCCTTGCTTGCGGCCGTGCGGAAGATAGTGGCGGCAGACGCTCTCGGCATGGCGAGCAAGCTGCCGCGCAAGGTCGGATGCATCGGGCATCTGATCCTCCTGAGACAAGAAGAGGGTCCGCCGCGTCCGAGTTATCCCCACGAAGCAGGCTTCGCGGGGACCCCGATGCACGGCGGACCCTCAGTTGCGAGCGGGTCTGGGGAGCGCGACCTACTCGGCGGCGACGGCGAAGGGGGTGTCGCCCTCGGCCTCGGCATTGTCGTCGATCGGCGCTTCATCCGCTACGGACCGTTCGCCGTCATCTGCCGCCGACGGCGCTTCGCCAATGGCATCGGCATCGACGATAGCATCTTGGGTGGTAGACTCGACCTCGCGGTCGGTTGGCGTTGGTATCGCTCGACCCGGCGTGCGCAGCGGTTCGGGCAACCAACCGCTCCCTTCGAGCAGCACAGCGGCGCGCGCCGCCATGTCCGGCTTCTTGAGATGCGCGATGCTCTCGGCCGCCCGTTCGCCCTTCGCCTCGGCCACCGCCTGCAATATGCGCGCCTTGGTCACCCGGCCAAGGAACGTGTCAGTCGTCGGCCTCCAACCCGCCGCCGCCATGTCGAGATCGACCGCTTGGGCAATCATATCGGCGTGGGCAAGCGCACGCGGCCTGCGGTTGTATGCCTCGAATGTGGCATTGACCGTGCAGGCGACGCAGTGGGCGAACAACGCCTTCTGCCGCTCGCCGTCCATGTCGCCAAGGGCATCCCACAGTGCTTCGGGCTGCGCGGGCAGCAGATCGGCGAGCGCCTGGTGCCGCGCATCGATCGCCTGCGCGGACGCCGTATCGCCAAGCCCCGGTGTCTGCTGGCCGAAACCGACATGCTTGGCGTCCAGTTCGAGGCAGCTGTCGAGCGCATAGCGGTAGAACAGCCGCAGCACGAGCGCATGGAGGCATGCGTGGAACGCCACATCTGGCGAACGGGCCACTGCATCGCGCAGCGCCAGCGTACGGTGCGCGGTCAGTTCGGACATCAGCCGATCGGGAATCGGGCGCAGGCCTTCATCCTCATCGGGCTCAGGCGCCACATCGACATTGCTGTCGATGCTGGCCTGCTCACCGCCATGGAAGGAGCCGTTGTCGGCATGTTCGTAGTCGCCTTCTGCAACCGCACCCTGCTCGGGCTCGATGGGCAGTTCGTCCTCGGGCCGAACGAAGCCTCGCTCGATCCGCAGGCTGCCATCGGGCGCGATGCTGACGAATGCACCGGCCCGGGCGACCTCGTCGGCGTCATAGGCCAGCGGTCGCTGGTCGAGCGCCTCGATCGCGGTTTTCAGTTCGCTCAGCCGTTCGTCGACCTCGTCGGGAAGTTCCGGCAAGTCTTCGTGCTCGGCGACCAGCGCGTCATATTCGACTTGGAGCGCATCGCGCGTGGCCTGCTCTTCGGCGGTGATCTCCACTGGCGTCCCGCGCAACTGGCGGAGGCCATAGGTGTGCCCGTACGGGAAGTCAGGTGCAGCATCGATCCAGCACCAACCTTCGGCCGGCACCTTCATCGCCTCCTCGCGCAGTCGCTCGGAGACCATCAGATCGACCAGGCCGACATCCTGCAGCCATCCGCCGTCGTCGCCCTGGAACAGGTCGCGCATGACGCCGCCGCCCGCCTCGATATAGGCATCGATGTCGATGAACCGGGCGCGCTTGTCGCAGGCACGCACCGCGCCTTCGGTCAGCATCCGCCGGATCGCATAGGGCTGGCGGTCATAGGAACCGGCGAGCCGCTCGAAGACCTGCTCCTGACGCTTATGGTCGCCGTTGACGGTGAACGCCATCAACTGGTCGAGCGTGATCTCGTCTTCGGCATAGGCGTCGAGGATCTTCGGCGACACGCTGGCGAGCTTCAGCCGCTGCTTGACGACTGCGACCGACACGAACTGGTGCGCGGCGATCTCTTCCTCGGACTGACCTTTCTCGCGGAGCGCCAGAAAGGCACGGAATTGGTCGAGCGGGTGCAGCGGTGCCCGCTGGATGTTCTCGGCCAAGCTGTCTTCCTCGGCATCGCCAGCGGTGCGGATGATGCACGGCACCGGCGCGTTGCGCGGAAGCTGCTTGCGCTTCACCAGCAATTCGAGCGCCCGGTAACGGCGGCCGCCCGACGGCACCTCGAACATGCCGGTCTCGTTACCATCGGCATCGACCACGGCGCGGACGGTGAGCGACTGCAACAGCGTGCGCCGCGCGATATCCTCGGCAAGGTCCTCGATGCCGACACCCGCCTTGATCCGGCGGACGTTGGACTGAGACAGCACCAGTCTGTCGAACGGGATGTCGCGCGAAACGCTGAGTGCGAGCTTGGGGTTGGACTTGGGCATGACACTTCTCCGGACGGCCCGGCCGGGAGCCACTCTCCCGACACCTCGAACCGTCACGAAGCGAAGCGCCGCCCTCTTCCTCTGAAGAGAGCGACGCCGCGAACTGGGATGACGTCGAAATGGAGAGCTATGCCGCCACCCGGTCGAACAGCTTCTTGGCACGACCCTCCAGATCAAGACGCGCATCCTGCTGGGATCTGCTGCGGGCGAAAGCGGTGATGCCCTGGACGAAGTCGAACACGGACTCGGGTGGGCGACCTTCCTCGGCCAGAACCGTGTCGATGATCCTTGCCGTCTCGGCCTTCCCGAACCCGCGCTTGCGCAGGAAATCGGTGCGGTCCTCGTCCGAGCGCGCGACGATGCGCTCGCGCGCCTGTCGGATGCCATTGACGAACGGAAGCGGCGAGGAATCAGCGAACCGGGTCAGCGCCGGTGCCGCCTCATGCGCAAAGCGATTCGCGGCGTATTTGCTGTGCCGGATGCTGATTTCTTCGAAATCCTCGACGCCCCAGAGATTGCGGTTCTGGCAGACGGCGCGCAGGTAGAAGCTGGCAATGCCGAGTGTCTTGGCGCCCACCTCGCTGTTCCAGCAATAGAAGCCCCGGAAATACAAGTCCGGTGAGCCGTCCGGGAGTTTGCCCGCTTCGATCGGATTGAGGTCGTCAACCAGGAACAGGAACACGTCGCGGTCGCTAGCATAGAGCGTGGTCGTATCGGCGCTGATATCGACCATCGGATTGTAGATGCCGCTCGACCAATCGAGCACGCCCGGCACTTTCCAACGGGTATCTCCCGTGCCGTTGCCTGCAATACGTTGGACGGCGGCAACCAGCTCATGGTCGTAGATGCGGCCGTAATCCGGGCCGGTGACGGCGCGCAGTTCCAGCCGGCCATCATCGGTTTCCAGCGTCTTGACCTGCTCGGCGCGGTGGTTGGTGAGGCCATATTGCAGGTTGATGCCTGCCAGCGGTGCCGGAAGCTGGCGCAGATACGCCGCTGGCGCGCCGACCAAGGCTGCCAACTGGCCGAAGCTCCAGTGGGTGGGCGAGATGGGAAGGTCAGCACCGGGCAGGATCAGATCGAGCCGTTCGGCATTGTCGCGGCTGGCTTCGACCCGAACGGCGGCGCTTTCAACCGTGCGCGTGCGGCTGCGCTCGGCGCGGCCCTTCACCGACGCCATCAGCGTATCGAGCGACAGATAGCGCTCGTCGGCGGGGCGGCTGAACCATTCCGACGATACCCGCCCGACCCGCTGGCCGCGACCGACATCGACCTTGTAACCACCGCTCCCGTCGGGGCTCGCGTCGAGAACTTGAAGTTGCGTCATGATTTGTCTCCGCGACGGCCCGGCCGGGAGCCTCTCTCCCGACACTCGAACCGTCACGGCGACAGCCGCCGCCCTCTTCCTCTCACCTTGACATTGTAAGGCATTCTCCTTACAAAGCGCACGTACAGGAGACCGCCATGTCCGCAATGCTCGAAGAGATCAGCACCATCACGGCAAAGGGCCAGACCACTGTCCCGAAGTCGGTCCGTACCGCGCTCGGTGTCGATTATGGCGGCAAGATCGCGTTCCGGGTCGACGAGCGCGGCGTGTCGGTCCATCGCGCGGAGGTTGATAACGAAGACCCAGCGATCGACCGGTTCCTGGCGTTCCTTGCCGATGATATTGCGCGGCGGCCCGAAGCGGTCACGGCGCTGACGCCGGCATTGGCCGAGCGTCTTGCGGCGCTGACCGAAAGTGTGAAGGTCGACTTCAATGCGCCGATCGACGGCGACGTCGATCTGTAATGCTGGAGGTGAACGGGTGGCAGCTGTTCGCCCACCCGCTGTTCCTCGATCAGATCGAGAAGTTGGCAGCGGCGGTCGAGAAGGCGCGAGCAAAAGACCCGCGCGGCTGGCGCAAGTCGGCCAACGCGAAGCTGCTCGCGGCCCTACGCCAACTCGTGTTCGAGACGATCCCGCAAGACCCCACCCGTCCTGAATACCGCCAGGGCGGCACACTCGGCGATGCACGCAAGCACTGGTTCAGGGCCAAGTTTGGCGGCGGGCGGTTCCGGCTGTTCTTCCGCTACAGCAGTAGCGCCAAGGTGATCGTATTCGCCTGGGTCAACGACGAGAACACGCTGCGGACCTATGGCGCGAAGTCGGACGCCTATGCGGTGTTCCGCAAAATGCTCGACGGCGGCAATCCGCCTGACGACTGGGCGGCGCTGATGGCAGCGGCAAGTGACCATGAAGCGCTCCAACGATTGGAGGCGGCTACGCCGGAAGCGCCATGAGCACGTATCTGCGCTACGCTGGTAATCAGGGTTTGCGTGACGCGATGTGCAGCGACAGCATCGTCAGATGCCTTTGCCACGCAAACGCCGGATCCGCGCGCCGCGCAAATGGTCGCAAGACATTGGCGACCTGCACGATTATGTTCAAGCTCCACCGCAGCGCGCATGCGTTGGCAAGCCGGAGACGCAGATCGCGGTCTCCGATGACTGGCCCGATCAGGTTCCGATCAGCGATGCAGAGCTGCGGGTCATCGAAGGCCATTTGCGCAGCGAGCTCGACAAGCTGTTCGGACCGCTGCCGTGAGGTAAGGAGTAGCAAGCCATGACCAGCGCCGCCCGCCGACCGGATCAGGAGAAGGTGCCGGTTGCCACCACCGCACGCGCTGCACTGTATCTGCGCGTATCGACCAGCAAGCAGGCCGAAAGTGACCTGTCGATCCCCGACCAGCGTCGCCAAATCGAAAGCTATTGCTTGTCACGCGGCTGGGAGGTCACAGATACGTTTGTGGAACCGGGTAACACGGCCACCGATGATCGTCGCCCCGCTTTCCAGGCAATGATCGAAGCGGCGATGGCCAAGCCGCCTGCATTTACCGTGATCGTCGTTCACAGCTTCTCGCGCTTTTTTCGCGATCAGTTCCAGTTCGAGTTCTACGTTCGCAAGCTTGCCAAGAACGGGGTCAAGCTCGTCTCGATCACGCAGGACCTGGGCGATGATCCGATGAGCGTGATGATGCGGCAGATCATGACGCTGTTCGACGAGTATCAGTCGAAAGAGAACGGCAAACACACTCTGCGCGCTATGAACGAGAACGCCCGGCAGGGCTTCTGGAACGGCGCGCGGGCACCGATCGGCTACCGGATCGTGGCAGCCGGGCAGCGCGGGGCGAAGATCAAGAAGGCGCTGGAAATCGATCCGATCCAGGCCGAAACGGTGCGGCGCATCTTTCGCATGGCGCTGAACGGGGTCGAAGATCGCGGTCCGATGGGGCTCAAGGCGATCGCAAGCTGGCTTAACGAGAACAACATTCGCACTCGTGACGGCGGACGCTGGGGGGTCGGCGCGGTCCATCAGATACTGACCCGCACGACTTACATCGGGCAGCACCGGTTCAACACCCGCGATCACAAGACCCGGCGACCGAAGCCCGAGAGCGAGCACGCGATCATGCAGGTGCCTGCCATCGTCTCCGAGGCAGAGTTCGATACCGTGCAGCGGTCGCTGAAGGCGCGAAGCCCGAAGATGATGCCGCCGATGGCGGTCGGCGGTCCCACGTTGCTCACCGGCATATGTTTCTGCGCCTGCTGCGGCGGCGCGATGACGTTGCGCACCGGCACCAGCAACACCGGCAAGGAATACCGCTACTACACTTGCGCCACCAAAGCCCGGCAGGGCGTGAAGGGCTGCCCCGGCATCACCGTGCCGATGGACCGGCTGAACGATGCCGTCATCGCGCATATCGAGAAGCGGCTGCTTGAACCGGCGCGGTTGGAAGCGCTGATGGACCAGATCCTCGAACGCAGGGACGACTGGGTGGGCCAGCGCCGGCTCCATGTCGCTGATCTTGAGCGTCGCGCGACCGAGGCCGAGGCCAAGCTCAAGCGGCTCTACGAAGCGATAGAGAATGGCGTGCTCGATATGGGCGACCCATCGCTCAAGGACCGCATTGCGGAACTGGCCGCAACGCGGGATCAGGCGCGCGGCGACGCTGACCGTGCGGTGTCGCACATCGAAAAGATCGGTCCGACCATCACGGCGGAAAGCCTTCGGACGTTCGCAAAGGCCGCCCGGAAGAAGCTGCGCAACAACGATGGGTCGTTCGCTCGCGACCATATCCGTGCCGTCGCGCAGCGAGTCGAAGTGATCAGCAAAACCGAAGTCCGCATTCTCGGTCAGCGCAGCGAACTGCTCCGAACCTTGACCGCCGCCTCTGGCGTAGAGGCGGCGGTGCTAGGCGTTCGTGGTTTTGAACCGAAATGGTGCGCCCGGCAGGACTCGAACCTGCTGCCTCAAGATTAGAAGTCTCGCGCTCTATCCAGATGAGCTACGGGCGCGCGCCGTTTGCGCCAATAGCGCGCTTTTCCGCCGATGGGAATCGCGCTAACCGGGCTAGCGATGGAAAACACAACGCCCGCTGATCCCGCAGCCCTTTTTGATCGCGATCCTGCCGATGGCATCCTTGCCACCAGCCGCCCGCCGGTCACCTTCCGCTATTACGATCTGGTGATGGCGGCGTTTGTCGCGATCCTGCTGCTGTCGAACATCATCGGCGCAGCCAAGCTCACCTTCGTCAGCGTGCCGTTCTGGCCCGAAGGCTGGTGGCCAGCAGCCGATGGCACCTTCATCTATGGCGCGGGGATACTGTTCTTCCCACTCGGTTACGTCATCGGCGACGTGCTGACCGAAATTTACGGCTTCGCCAAGGCGCGGCGGGTGATCTGGGTGGGCACAGGGGCGATGCTGTTCCTTGCCTTCATGTCCTATGTCGTCACCGCCCTCCCACCGTTCGGCGGGTGGGAATGCGCTGCGAGCGGATTTGGCGGCGAGCGCCCGCTCACCTCCAATGGCGATCCGGCCATCACCGGCGGCGCGATCTGCCAGATGACCTATGACAGCGTGTTCGGCAGCACTTGGCGCATCGTGGTCGCCTCGATCACCGCCTTCTGGGCGGGCGAGTTCGTCAATTCCTTCGTCATGGCCAAGATGAAGGTCTGGACCAAGGGCCGCGCCCTGTGGACCCGCACGATCGGTTCGACCTTTGTCGGCCAGGGCGTCGATAGCCTGATCTTCTACCCCGTCGCCTTCCTCGGCATTTGGACGACCGAGGCGGTTATCACCGTGATGATCACCAATTGGGCGCTTAAAGTGGTGTGGGAAGCGGTGCTGACCCCGGTCACTTATGTGGTAGTGAACCGACTCAAAAAGGCTGAGGGCGTCGATCTGTTCGATCTGGAGACTGACTTTTCGCCCTTTGCGAGCACTGCGGCGAAGGCGGGTTAGAGCACGATCTCGGGCACCACGTCGACCCGCCAGCCCAGCCCCAAACGCCCGGCCAGCAGCTTCATGTCCTTCTCGGTCGGCTGACCGAACAGCGCAGCGTGGCTTTCAGCCAGCGTAAGCACCAGCTCACCTTCAACGATCCCCAGCTTGCTGACCTCGAGCGAGCGGCGCGACTGCCCGCCCAGCCGCCGCGCGAGCCGCAGCGCAAGGCCCCAGCGCACCGCTTCTTCCAGCGCTTCGGGGCTTGCGAGCACGCGGACTTCGGCGGGCAGCGTGAGCTGATTGCCATTGGCCGCAATCGCTGCGGCGAGCATCGCCCTGCCCTTGCCGTCAATCCCGACCCAGCGCTTGTGCAGCGCCCAGTTGATCGCTTGCGGCAGGCGGATATTGGGCTCGATCTGCATTGCGGCGAGTGCGAGCATGGTCGCCGCCAGCCGCAATCGCTCGCTGCCATGTTCGCGCGCGGGCGCGGCGTCGAGCGTCCACGCCGCCATCCGCGTCGCCAGCGTCGGCGCGCTGCCGCGATTGCTCGAAAACACTGCGATCCCGGCCAGCAGTGGGTCCTGAGCTCGGGAGTGTGCGGGCAGGCGGTCATAGAGCAACCCTTCGCGCAGTCCCCACGATGAAAAGACCACGCGTTCGGGGTTGAGTTGCGCCAGCAAGGCCTGCAACAGCACGGCCGCATCGGGCAGTTTTTCCGCGCGCATGGTGGAAATCCGCTCGCGCCCCTTGATCACTTCGGCCTCGCTTGCTGCAACGCCATTGGCGAGGTTGAGCGCGGCTGCGGCGTCCAGTTCAAACCCATGCGGATCGCTCAGTGGGTAGGCTTGCGCGGCCATCGCAAACACCGCCATCGCCCGCCATGTGCCGCCGACGAGGTAGAGCGTACCGTTTTCGGCAGGCGGGTTGGCGGCAAGATCCCACCCGGCCTTGCGGATCGCCTTGTCGAGTGACTTCTTCATCTCGGCCCGCCCGCCGCTTTTGCGGTGATCGGGCAGGCGCAGGGTGCCGAGCGGCAGGCTGCTGGCGCTGTCGGTGGCGCCGCCCGCCACGCGCACCAATTCAAGGCTGCCGCCGCCAAGGTCCGCCACAATCCCACGCGCATCGGGGAAGGCGCCGATCACGCCGTGCGCGCTGAGCAGCGCTTCCTCCTCGCCCGAAATGACCCGTGGGCTAAGTCCGATGGCGAGCAGTTGTTCGACGAATTCCGGACCATTGGCCGCGTCGCGCACCGCCGCCGTCGCCACGGTTTCGATATCGGAGATACCGAGATCGGCGAGCAGCAGGGCAAAGCGTTTGAGGCCCCGCAGCGCCAGCGCCATCGCCTCATCCGCCAGCCTGCCGGTCGCCGCGATTTCGCGCCCCAGCTTGGCGGTGACTTTCTCGTTGAGCAGCACCGTCGGCGCGCGCATCGTGCCGCCGTAGACGACCAGCCGCACTGTGTTCGAGCCGATGTCGATAATGGCGCGTTCCGGACGGCTGCCTGCAATTGCCCCGTCGCGGTCACCCCGCCGCTTGCCATAGCTCACTAGGCAGCCCCCCGGCGCATGCTCAGCTTCGGCACAGCGCCCGCCTCCAACGCGCCGCCGCGTCCTGACAGCGACGGGTTGGTCATGAAATAGCGGTGGCAGTTAAACGGCTTGCTACTGCCCTCGGCCTCGCTCTCAACCCGGGTGTAATGGCCATCGGGGTGTAGCCACCAGCTCTGTTCGCTATCGAGCATATTGGCGAGCAGCACCTGTTGCAGCACCTGATCGTGCACCGTGCGGTTGAGGATCGGGATCAGCGTTTCCACCCGGCGATCAAGATTGCGGGTCATCAGATCGGCCGAGGCGATGAACACGGCGGCCTGCGCGCTGGGCATCTTGTGACCATCGGCGAAGGCATAAATGCGGCTGTGTTCGAGAAAGCGTCCGATGATCGATTTCACCCGGATATTCTCGCTCATGCCGATGATCCCGGGGCGCAGGCAGCAAATGCCGCGCACCACCAGTTCGATCTGCACCCCGGCATTGCTGGCGGCATAAAGCCGGTCGATCACGCCTTGATCGGTCAGCTGGTTGCACTTGAACCAGATGGCGGCCGGCTTTCCGTCTTGCGCATTGGCGATCTCGGTATCGATCCGCGCATAGATTTCGCTGCGCAGATCGATCGGCGCAATGTGGATGCGTTCAAGCGCGTGGGGCTCGACATAGCCTGTGACGAAGTTGAACATCTTGGCCGCATCGCGCCCCAGCTTGGGGTCAGCGGTGAAGAAGCTCAGGTCAGTATAAATCTTGGCGGTGACGGGATGATAATTGCCGGTGCCGAAATGGCAGTAGGTGCGAAAGCCCTCGCCTTCGCGGCGCACGACCATCGCGACCTTGGCATGGGTCTTCCAGTCGGTGAAGCCGTAGATCACCTGCACGCCTGCGCGTTCGAGCGCGCTCGCCCATTTGAGGTTCTGTTCCTCGTCAAAGCGGGCCTTCAGCTCGACCACCGCAGTGACCGATTTGCCCGCCTCGGCCGCCTCGATCAGCGCGCCGATCACCGCTGATTGCGATCCGGCGCGGTAGAGCGTCTGCTTGATCGCGACCACATCGGGGTCAGCGGCGGCCTGACGGACGAAATCGACCACCACTTCGAAACTTTCATAAGGGTGGTGGATAATGATGTCCTTCTCGCGGATCGCGGAGAAGACATCGCCGTCATGCTCGCGCACCCGTTCGGGCAGGCGCGGGGAATAGGCGTCGAACTTCAGATCAGGCCGGTCTTCGCTGACGATTTCTGCGAGGCCATCGACCCCGATGATGCCATCGGTCTTGATCAGCGCGGCTTCATTGATGCCGAGCTGATCGAGCAGCAGAGCCTCTGCCGCAGGATCGAAATCCTCCTCGATCTCAAGCTGGATCACCTGCCCCCGGCGGCGGCGCTGGATCGCAGAACGGAAGGTGCGGACGAGGTCTTCGGCCTCTTCCTCGATTTCGATATCGCTGTCGCGCAGCACACGGAACAAGCCGTCGCCCTGAATGGTGAAACCTGGGAACAGCGCCTCGGCATAACGCTGGATCATCCGCGCGATCGAAATGTAGAGCACGCTCCCATCGCCGCTGACCGCATCAGGCACGCGCACAAAGCGGGGCAGCGCGCTCGGGATCAGCACCATCTCGATCAACTGTTCGCGCGTGGCATCGCGGGTCAGGGTGAAGAGCAGGCCCATGCCTTCATTCTGGACGAAGGGGAACGGGTGTGCGGGATCCAATGCCTGCGGGGTGATGATCGGCAGGATCTCGTTGAGGAAGAAGCTCTTGAGCCACTTGTGCGCCGCTGGGCTGACGCGCTGTTCGTCGGCGATGTGGATATCCACCGCGGCAAGCCCCCCCTGCACCGACCGCCAGATCGCCTGCTGGCGCTGCGACAGCTCGACCAGCTTCTCGCGGATCGCAGCGAGCTGTTGCGAGGGGCTGCGCCCGTCGAGCGAAGGCGTTGCCAAGCCGCGCTGCACCTGACCCACCAGCCCGGCCACGCGGATCATCATGAATTCATCAAGATTGCTGCCGGAAATCGACAGGAAGCGCAGCCGTTCGAGCAGCGGGTAACGTTCGTTGCAAGCTTCAGCCAAGACCCGCTGGTTGAATTGCAGCCAGCTTAGCTCACGGTTGAAATAGGGCGATTCGTCCGGCGCAAGCTCGCTCATCTGCGCAACCCCGGCCCCGGCGGGAATGGCTTCGCTGCCGATCGGTGACGTGCTCATCGCTTTCCTGTTCCGCCTCGCGCCGATGCATTCACTGCGGCGCTCCCCGCACGCCCCAATGTTCGTTGCGCTGCGAGGTGTAAATCACCTTGAAGGGCTTGTCACACCAATGTCAATTTTGTGGAAGCCACCTTGCGGTGGCGCAAATTACACCAAATCCCGGCTATTCGCGATCTGGGTGATCCCGCGCTTGCCATTGGCATCGCGGCCCAGCTGCACCAGCACGTCGATCACGCTGGCGGCATAGGCGATGGTGTCTGACCGGGTGAGGCCAATCCCGGTCTGCATCACCATCAGCGACAATTGCTCCAGCGCGCCGCGCAGCGAATTGGCGTGGATCGTTGAAAAGCTGCCCGGGTGCCCGGTGTTGATCGCACGCAGAAAGCTGACGCTTTCAGCGCCGCGCAATTCGCCCAGCACGATCCGGTCCGGTCGCAGGCGCAAGGCGGCTTGCAGCAATTCGTTGGCGGTGACCTTGGCCTCCCCCAGCTCGCCCTTGATTGCGACAAGACCCACGGAATTTTCGCCTGGGAACTTCAGCTCGGGCGTGTCTTCCACAAGCACCACGCGTTCAGCGCGCGGAATCTCGCCGAGCATCGCATTGAGGAAGGTCGTCTTGCCGGTGCTGGTGCCGCCCGAAATCAGGATCGTGCGCCGCGCGCGGATGGCTTCGCGCAAGAAAGCGATCGGCTGAAACTGCGGGTCGGGCAGGTCGATCACACCCTCCCCCACCAAGGGGCCGGTGTCATAGGCATCAAGCGGCAGATCGAGCCGACGGTGGCGGCGGATTGCCATCACCCAATGCTTGCGGCTGGCAGGCGGGCCGCAGAACTGCACGCGCGCGCCATCGGGCAGAGTCGCGCCGAGCAGCGGGTGTTCACGGTTGATCCCTTGGTGCGAGACGCGCGCGACCTGCTCAGCCAGGCGCTGCACCAGCCGGTCATCAATCTCCGGTGTCTCGATCCGCTGCATGCCGGGGCTGGCAGCGTCTTCGATCCATACCTCGCCCGGGCGGTTGACCATGATTTCGGTCACCGTGTCGCGGTCCAGCCAGCGGCGGAACGGGGCGAGATAGGCGTCAAGATAGACGCTGCGCTCCGCCGAGAGTGGCACGCTGCCGACCTCGTCGCCCGTTTCCGCCATCAGCCGGTGGATATCCGCGCTCATGCTGTGGCTCAGCCGACCGGGCTGAAATCGAGATCGCGCGCGGTGAACACGCGGATTGGCTCGCCCGCACGCACGCGGATGGTGGGGCTGATCTGGCCGGTCTGCTGCACCGCCGAATTGGCCGCCGATTGCGCTCCGCCAGCGACGATTACGCCGCCAACCCCGCCGGTCGCCAGCGCACCAAGGCCGCCCACCACCGACAGCAGCAGCCCCGAGCCAAAGCGCTTGAAGAAGTGGTTGTTGACATCGCCTTCCAGCCCGGTCGTGCCGTCAAACCCGACCGCTGGCGAGGCAAGGCTGACCGATACGCCATCGGGGCGAATCAGCCGCGTCCAGATCACATAGGCGCGGCGCTGGCCCTGCTGCACACCGGCCTGATACTGGCCGATCAGGCGCGAGGAGCGCGGGACCAGCACGCGCTTGCCATCAAAGCTGCGCACATCCTGACTCACCACGGCGCGGACATAGCCCGGCACATCGGTGTTGATCGCCGTTTCAAGGATCGCGGGGATCAGTGTGCCTTCGGTCACTGTGGTCGAAGGGTTGGCCATAGGACGCGCCTGAGCCGTCCCGCCGCCAACGCCGCCCACCCGGCTGGCAAAATCCGCCGCGCCGCCACCACCGCTCGGAGCGCTCGGCGCGCCGGGTGCTGGGATCGGCGGTTGGGCCAACAATGGGCCACTGCTGGCCGCACTGCCGCTGTCAAACACTAGACCGGGGCTGGCATAGGGATTGGCGGCCGTTCCCGGCACAATCCCGGGATTGTTGACCAGCACCGGGGTAGGCGCAGGATCGACCTGCGGAATAGCCACAGGCGCTTGCACCGGATCGGTCGACGCAGGGGCCACCACCGGCACCATCGCAGGAGCAGGCGCGGGAGCGTTCGCGGCGTTACCGGCCAGCTGCTGATCCGGCAGGCGCGCCGAATTCATCGCCCAGAATGTTACAGCACCGAGCAGGCCGACCACGGCCACCCCGGCGGCAAGGCCCATTCCATCGCCCTTGGCCCGGCGATCAGTAACCGCAGGAAAGGCCGCGCGGCTCGCGAGATCGATGATCTCGGCCGATTCGCGGGTGCGCGGATCGACGGTTTCGCCGCTGTCTCCGGCGCCCTTCTTGGACGGCAAACGCATGGCCAGACGCATCACTTGGTCTCCCTTGAAGGCTTGGACAGATTGAGCAGGGCGCTCCGGCCAGACGTTCGAGCCGATGGCTTGACCGGGCCGGTGTTCGTAAGAGTGGCGGTATCCTTGCCCGAGCGCAGGATGATCTGCATCGGCACGCCCTGCACCACCACCATGTCGCCGCGCGTGGTGAAGTTGACCGGGCCTTCTTCGCCTTCATCATTGGTCACCAGGATCGCCGGGATCGGCGTGCCGGCGGGCCAGGTCAGGAACACGGCATCGCCATCATCAAAGGTGCGCGTGGGCAGCAGTTCCGCTGCCCCTGCCTTGGCCCAATCGAAGTTCAGATTGACCGGATCGGAAACCGCATAGGGATCGGATGCCGCAGCGATTTCCACCGGATCGGCGGCGGCGCGCAGCGCTTGCGCTTCAGCCTCGGCAGCGGCGGCAATCCGGGCTTCCTCAGCGGCTTTTTCCAGTTCGGGATAGCGGAATTGCAGCACGTAAAGCGCAGCATTCCGGGGCGAAGCGTCGAGATCGAACAGGTAGGTGCGCTTGTCGGTCACCACGGTCATATTGGTCCGCGCGTTCACTTCCAGCGGCTTGACGAACAGGATCGTCTGCGCCTTGTTGGGCTGCACCTGCCATGCCGCGCTGTCACCAATCGCGACGTTTTCGATCATTTCATCCGGCGCAAACTTGATGGTGGTCTGCACCTTCACCTTGCCTTCGATGCGCACCACGGCGTTTTCATCAAACACCAGGGTTTGCAGGCGGTTGTCCTGTGCGGCCAGCGGTGCGGCAAGAGTAGGGGCCAGCGTGAGGGCGAGCGCGGCGAGGATTGCGGCGCGGGTCATTGATAGGTCTCCGGTGGGGTGGTCACGGCGGGCTTCGCCGCCGACGTGTTCGGGCTGACGGAACGGAAGCGGTTACCGATCCCGCGGGTGCGCGATGTCGCCGGGTTGAGCGGAACCACCTGCGCTCCGCCGCCAGTCGCATAAACGCGTGTTTCACGTGAAACAGTGCCCGCTGGCCCTGCGTCATTGGCGGCAGCCGTGGCCAAGGCGGGGGCAACATCGACCCTGCGCGGGGCAAGGCCAGGGCTGGGACTGGGCGGGGCAATATTGGTGTTGCGCGGCGCGGTGGCCGCTGGAGCAACGGGCGGCGCGGCCACACGCGGGCTATCCGACCCGCGGTCGCGGTCTTTGCTCGGCACAAGACCGAACACTTGCCAGCCCGAAACCATCATGCCCGACACGACCAGCGCCATCAGCATCAGAGCCATGTGCACCGCGCCGATCAGGAAGAACGCCATCGCCGCTTGCTGATCGATCTGGCCCGGCACCGCCACCAGCGCCGACAGCACCGGCACGGCCATTTCCAGCATGATCGACCCGCCCAGCACCGCAAACAGCGGGGCCAAGGCCATCATCACCAGTCCCTTGAGCCAGCCGGTGAACAGCCCGCGCGTGCCATCGAACAGCGCCATCACCACGAAGATCGGCCCCACCGCCAGCAGCAAGGCCAGCGCAATCCGCGCTGTCACCAGCAGGCCCACCGTGCCCAGCAGCAGCAGCATTGCGCCGAGCCACATCATGCCGGGGGGGGAGAACGCGCTGATATCCTTGGTGTCCCCGCTCGCCTTCTGGATCGCGGCAAACACCACGTCGAGTTTCTGCGCGAACACCACCGTTGCGCTTTCACCGCGCGTGCCGGTGAGGATGCCGGCAATCTGATCCGGCCCGCCGATGAAGATATTGTAGAAGATGGTCGAGAAGGCGACGAAACTGGTCGCAAAGGTCAGCACCAGCCCCAGCGTCATCATCTTGGGCAGCAGCACCCGCACCGAAAGATTGGCGCGGCCCAGCATCAGCGAAATGCCAAAGAAGCCGACATACAGCCCAAGCAGCAGCGTCAGCGCGAAGGCCAATTGCCCTTCGGTGCCGAACAGGCGGTTGAAGGCCTGTTCGCTCACACCAGCGGCGATGCAGTCCACCGCCGTCAGCGCGGAGGAAACGCCGGTGCCCATTGCTTCGGCGGCGAGATCGCAGGCGGTGCTCATTCCGCCGCCTGCCAGATGGGCTGGCCATCCTCGTCAACCGGCCCGTCTGGCCATGCCCGCCCGGTCAGCGCCGGGAACCACGCCGATGGCTCGTCCCCCACTGCCTCGCGCAGCAGATCGAGCCGCCGGACTGCGCTTTCGCGGCCCGACAGAATGGTGAGCACCTCAGGCGAGCCTGACAGATCAAGCCGCACCACAACGCTGGCATCGGGCTGGCGTACAAGGAAGCAGCGGCTGTGCGCCGGAAGCGAGCGGATCAGCGCGAATTCGTGGCTGGTCAGCCCGAACCCGTCGCAATAATCCTCAGGCCGGGCGCGGCTGTTGGGCATGAACACCATGGTCGCAGTCTGTTCGACCAGTGCGGTGGAAATACGACTGTCGAGCGCATCGCGGGCGGACTGTGTCGCAAACCCGACCAGTGCATTGCGTTTGCGCAGCGTCTTGAGCCAATCGCGGATGCGCGCGGCGAACACCTCGTCATCCAGCGCCTTCCAGCCCTCATCGATCAGGATCATGGTCGGCTGACCATCAAGCCGTTCTTCGATGCGGTGGAACAGATACATCATCGTCGGCGTGCGCAGGCGCGGGTTTTCGAGCAGCGCGGTCATATCGAACCCGAGCACTCGTTCGCCCAGATCGAGCCGGTCACGCTCATTATCGAACAGCCAGGCATGCTCGCCGCCGTCTCCGCCGGGGCTGCCGATCCATGCGCCCAGCCGGTCAGCCAGATCGCCCGGTTCGGGGCGGCGCGCACCCGCCAGCAGTTCCTTGAAGTGGCGCAACCGCCGTAGCGAGGAATCATTGGCATAGGCCGCATCGACCGCGCCGCTGACGAGGGCGAATTCCTCAGGGCCGTCAGCTTGCAGCAAGACCGCCAACCAATCGCGCAGGAAGGCGCGGTTGGCGGGGTTATCGGGCAGGCTGAGCGGGTTGAACCCGGTCGGCGCGCCGGGACTGATCCTGTCGTAACGCCCGCCGATGCCGCGAATGAACAGCTCGGCGCCGCGATCCTTGTCGAACAAAATGGTGCGCGGCTGGAACTTCTGCGCTTGGGCAGCGAGGAAGTTCATCACCACGGTCTTGCCCGAACCGCTCGGCCCGATGACGCTGAAATTGCCCAGATCGCCGTGGTGGAAATTGAAGAAGAACGGGGTGGCGCTGGTGGTTTCCAGCAGCGTGACCGCATCGCCCCAATGATTACCGCTCGCCTGCCCCAGCGCAAAGCCGTGGAAGCTGCCGAAGCCTGCCATATTGGCCGAGGAAATCAGCGCGCGGCGCACGATATATTCCTCGTTACCGGGGAACTGCGCCCAGAACGCGGGCTCAAGGTTTGTGTCCTCGCGCACCGCAATCGCGCCGGTATCCGCCAGCGCGGCAGCGCAGGACGCCATGGCGTCATCAAGGCGAGGCAGCGTCTTTTCGCGCACCAGCACAGTCAGGTGATGGTCGCCAAAGCCGACCCCGCCATTGCCCAGCGCATCGCGCGCGGCCATCATATCGGCGCGTTCGGCAGCAGCCTCCTCGTCCACCGAGCGTGAACGGCGCAGCGCGAGATCAATCCGCTCCTTCGCCGTGGTGCGTTCGTTAGGGGCGTAGCTTTCGGACACGACCATCTCAAACGGCAAGCGCAGCAGATTGTCGAGCAGGCCGGGCGAGGTTGCTTCGGGATAATCCTTCAACCCAAGGATAGCGGCGAAATCGGGTGCGGCTGACCCGCGCAGCTCCATCGCATCCAGCCCGAAGCTGGCGCGGCGATAGGGCAGCATATGGCCGATATCCGTGTCGTCTGAAGGGCGGCGCACGGGGCGCATTTCGCCATTATAGAGCGCCGAGAGCAGCTCCAGCATTTCCGAATTGGTGCCGCCATTGGCGCTGCCGGGCGCCTGATAATCGCCCAGCACAGCCGCGCCGTAATTCTGCAAGCTGGCGACCAGCCCGGTGATCGCGGCCTTCAAGCTGCGGATATCCTTGGGATCGGCCTCAAGCTCGTCTGCCCCGGCGCGCGAGAACAGCTTGCTCATGCGCTCAGGCAGCCCGGTCTTGCCGCGTGCGGGACGGCGGATCAGGGTGACGAATTGGTCGTTGATGAACAACGATCCGCCCGCCAGCCGCTGCTTCCAGCGCGCATCAATGTGGCGCGAAAGGGCATCGGGGAATTCCGCATCCAGCTCCACCTCAACCCGGCGGCGGATGACGTGGTGATACATCACGAACCGCGCATCGAGCGTGGAGCGCAGCATCACTTCGCGCGTCGCCGCGTGGGAATTGAGCGCGTCCGAATCCTCGGTTTCGAACAATAAGCCCGGCACCTGGATCGCGCTCATCACCGATCCATCGCGCAGCAGCACGGTGTTCTCGTCAATCAGGCGGGCATAGGGCAGCCGGTCGCCCACGCGCGCTTCCTTTGCGCTCCAGGCGGCAGCTCCAATCCATTTCACCATGTCCGGCCCTCCTTGTTGAGGCCACTCATAAACTGCGTCACGGGGCGTAACTGTTGCAGCCCCAGCGCTTGAAATTGGGAATACGCGGGCATTTCGAAACCTTGGTGATCCACAGATCGAAAATGCGCGGCTCGCGCAGCGAAGCAAAATATCCGACCGCGTGCATCACCGCCGGAACGGGCAGGATCCACCAGCTTTTCAGGACAAGAAACGCGATCGTCGTCACCATCAGGTTAATGATGAAGAAATTCATCGTCACACCCGCAAACATCTGCGGGCGGGTGAGCGCGCGGTGCACCGGGTTGCGGTTGAGCTCGCTCATCGCGCGCTTACCCTGCCGCCGTCTGGATGCCGGCGACGATCGTGGTCGCACCGAACAGGATGAACACGCCAATGATTACCGTCGCACCAAAGCGCCAGTTCATCCGGCCGGTCAGCATCATGAAGCCAATCGCCGCCACCGCCATCACCGCCACGGTGGTGGCCACGGTGCCCAGCAGCGTGCCCTGCAACCACAGCAGTGCGTTGTTGATCGGGCCAGAGCCAGCAGGATCAACGCCCTGCGCAAAGGCGGCAGCAGGGGTCAGCGCCAGCACGAGCAGAGCGGCAAGACGGGTAGGCAAACGAAGCAGCGACATCATTTCTTTTCTCGGACTTTCGATCAGTTGGGCCGCGCGGGATTATTGCCCCGGCACGCGGGAATGGTTGGCAAGCCGCCCCATGATGGCGGAGACATATTGCCTTGTTTCGCGGATATTGGGAATCCCCCCCGCGCGCTCGACCCTTCCGGGGCCGGCATTATAGGCGGCGAGCGCCTTTTCGAGATTGCCGTCAAACCGGTCGAGCTGTTCGCGCAGGTAACGCGCCCCGCCTTCAAGGTTCTGGAACGGATCGCTCGAATCGACCCCGAGATAGCGCGCCGTGCCCGGCATCAGCTGCGCCAAACCCCGCGCGCCTACGGGCGACACGGCGTTTTCGCGCCAACGGCTTTCCTGCCACACCAGCGCTTCAAGCAGGCTGGGCGAAAGATCGAACCGCGCGGCCAGCTCTGCAATCTTGGGCGCATAACGCGTAGGAATGCCCGCAGCGTGGCGCGCAGGATCGGCGATGGCGTGATCGGGCAGAACAAGGCCTTCCACCTGTTCGAGCGGTGGCGGCACGTTCGCAGCAGTGTCAGGAACGGCGGCCGCCCCAGCCAGCGGCCCGGCCACCCAACGCGCCCCGTCCGCCCCCAGTTCGAGCACATCGGCCTGAGCCTGCGCCGCGAGCCCCGCAGCAACAACAATCATGACGCGGCTAACCGCGGCGAGAATCATGTCTCGGCCCTCCAGAACGTCCACCCTTGTCTAACCTAAATGACAAGTGGGTGACAGTCTTACCAAAGCTTGGTTTCGAAATGACGAATTTCCAGGCGCGCCAGCCGGACCGAAAACGGGCGGACTGTGCCTGAACACAGCCCGCCCGCACGGCTTTGGGTGCGACCCGTGGGTCGCGGGTTACCCAATAAGCTCAATCGCGATAGGTCAGTTGCTCGCCGCGCGCGGAGGCCGGGCGGAATTCGCCGCGCTCCAGCATCTTGATGGCCTTGCGCGCCAGCCGCCGCGAATCGGTGCTGGTGCCATCGGCTGTATCAAGCTCCACCACCTCGTGGCAGGCCAGCGCCGCTTCAAAAGCAGAGCGCGCCTTCGTGTCATTGCCGGCTTGGGCATAAGCAATGCCAAGGTTGATCAGCACCGCCGCATCATGCGGATCGGCGGCGCTGGCTTTCTCCAGCACAGCCAAGGCCTCACCCTCGCGCCCGGCCGCGAGCGGCTGTGCGGCGAGTTCGTTAAGCTGAGCGGGCGCGACAACGGGTGCAGATTGCGGCGTGAGCGGAGCAGGCACGGCGATCAGCGCGGCGGCGAATGCGAAGACGGTGACAGACATCAGCGGGACTCCCAGTTTCCATGAGAAGCATGATGCCTGAGTCGCACATGAAGTGCAACAAAACTGAAACATTGTAATTTATTTGTAATTTAAATAGCTAGAGTGTTATATTTCCTTGGTTTTTAGGTGAAATTCAGCCAGGACGCCCAGGGCATTGTCCCGCACCTCAGCGGTCATGATGGTCATTCTTCGGTCATAATGTCACAATTGCAACTTCACTGTCATGATGCAAGAATTCTGTCATGCGAGCCCCCTAGCGCGGCGTCGCGCATCAAATTTCGTCGCGCTCAACTGATTCTCGGCACTTGAGGGGACCACTCGCTGTGAAAAATATTCAACGCACTCTTATCTTGGGTTGCAGCCTGGTCGCGCTGGCTGGTTGCGGCGCGGATGAAATCGTCTCGCCGGGCACCAGCGGCGACATCATCATCAACAATCCGCCCCCGTCGCCGACCCCGACGCCCACGCCCACGCCGACTCAGTCGCTGGTGACGCCTGCAGCGGGTTGCCCGACCATCGCGACCTCTGGCGGTCTCGTCGATGCCAACACGATCAGCGGCCCGACCGGCACCTACCGCGTCTGCCAGCTGCCCGCCCGCTTCACCAGCACCGATACCCTGCCCTTCGTTCGCGGCCTGGTTTACCAGATCAATGGCCGCGTCGATGTCGGCACCGATCGCGGCTTTACCGGCACCATGGGCGCCGGCGTCAGCGTGACGATTGAGCCAGGCGTGATCCTTTTCGCACAGCAGGATTCATTCTTCGTGGTCAATCGCGGCAATACGATCCAGTCAAACGGCACGGCAGACCGTCCGATCATCTGGACCAGCCGCGACAACATCATCGGCCTGGCCAACGACAACAGCCAGCAGCAGTGGGGCGGCGTTGTGCTGCTCGGCACTGCGCCGATCTCGGATTGCTCGAACGGCGTGTTCAACACGGCCGCTTCGCCGACCAACAACCCGACCTGCGAAGGCCGTCTTGAAGGTGCGGCAACCGCGACCCCGTTCGGTGGTAACACCCCCGCATCGAATTCGGGCTCGTTCCGCTTCAACCAGATCCGCTTCTCAGGCTTCGAACTGGCTCCGAACAACGAACTCCAGTCGCTGACCACCGGCGGCGTAGGTTCGGGCACGGTGATTGAGAACCTGCTCTCGTTCAACAGCTCGGATGATGGCGTCGAATTCTTCGGCGGCGGCTTCAATGCCCGCAACTTCGCGATCATCGGTGCATCGGACGACTCGATCGATGTTGACACCGGCGCGCTCGTCAATGTCGACACCATGATCGCGGTACAGCGTTCCACCACGGGTGACCGTCTGATCGAACTCGATTCGCCCAACGTGGCTGATCGCACCCCGTCGAACAACATTCCGGTGACCCGCTTTCAGCTGAACAACTTCACCTTCGTGGCGCGCGATGCGGCACCGCAGGTCGTTCAGGCGCGCGGCGGTGCGGCGCTCGGCCTCACCAATGGCGTGATCAATGCCGGCACCAACCACTGCTTCCAGATCGATGAAGCGCCAACCCTGGCGGCGATCATCGGCGTCGATTCGGTGGTCGGTGATTGCCCGGCGGTTGATCCGATCCGTGGCGGTGGCGGCAACACCAATGCCGATGTGGCCGCGCGCATCAATGGTGGCACCAACAACAACTTCGCCTTTGCCATCACGCTGACCAACAATGTGGTCAACGGAACGGGTGAAACCGGCCGCACAGCGTTCAATGCCAACACCCGGTCGACCTTCTTCCCGACCCGTACCTTCATCGGTGCGATCCAGAACGCGGCGGCCCTGACCAGCACTTTTGGTAACTGGACCTGCAACTCGTCGATCCAGAACTTCAGCAGCACCAACGGCGCCTGCACCTCGCTGCCGGTCTTCAGCTGATTGCTGATCGCTAAATGTGGGGGGGTGTGGCCACGTCGGTGCGCTGCGCCTCCCCCTTTTTTCTTCGTTCCGGGTTGCTGGGCAGCCCCTGAAGTTCAAAAGACCTATTCATGAGGGGGTCTCGAATGATGTCGACCGGCAAGCGCCTGGCAGGGCTGCTGCTTCTCACCACGTCGCTTACCTTGCCCAGCGTTCTGCATGCGCAGGATGCCGCGGAAGAGACGGCCACGGATGAACTCACCGAACAGGTAGAGGAAGCACCGCCCGAGGAGGAATTGCAGGAAACCGACATTTCGGTACCCGGCGGCGGGATCATCGTCACTGGTCGCCGCAACCGCGATCCGGCGCGCAATTCGGGCCAGGTGCTGAACGTGCTGTCCGAAGCGGACATCGCCCGCAGCGGCGAAGGCGACATTGCAGGCTCGCTTGCGCGCGTCAGCGGCCTGTCACTCGTCGGCAACGGCCGGGTGTTTGTGCGCGGTCTGGGTGATCGCTACTCGCTCGCGCTCCTCAACGGCCTCCCCCTGCCCAGCCCCGAACCGCTGAGCCGCGTGGTTCCGCTCGACATTTTCCCGACCAGCGTGATTTCCTCTTCGCTGGTGCAGAAGACCTATTCGGCCAACTTCCCCGGTGAATTCGGCGGCGGTGTGATCAACCTCACCACCAAGGCAATCCCGACCGAGGATTTCCTGACGCTCGGCTTCACTGCCAGCGGCGACACCGAAACCACCTTTGAAAACGGCCTGACATATTTCGGTTCGCGCTGGGACACCTTCGGCTTTGACAATGGCAACCGCGATCTTCCCACTGCATTGCAAGGTTTGATCGCCAGCGGCACGCGAGTGACCGATGCCCCCGCCGACGTCCAGCGCCAACTGGCCGGGCAGATCCTGCCGCTGAACCTCGTCACTCTGCAGCGCAACGACGAGCTGCCGATCAACTTCTCCGCCAACATCACCGGCGGTACTTCATTCGAAGTGGGCGACGGCAATTACCTTGGTATCATCGCAACCGCCGGGATCACCAACACCTGGCGCAACCGTTCAGTCACCAGCCAGCAGTTCGGCGACGCCGAAGCGGGCGATATCAACTTCGATTCGATCAATTTCATCACCGATAACCGGGTGCTGGTGAATGGCCTGATCGGTCTGGGTCTCGACATTGGTGAACACACCATTCGCTGGACCAACCTGTACATCCGCGACACACTCAAGACGGCACGTCTTGCGCAAGGGACCGATTTCTTCGCCGCTGGTGGGTCGGGTGCCGATGAACTGGGATTTGATTTCCAGACCCAGCAGACCGCCTGGTTCGAACGGCAATTGCTCGACACGCAGCTGGTGGCCGAATTCAATTTTGACGAGCTCGAACTCGATCTGCGCGGCGGCTTTGCCCAGACCGATCGCGAAGCGCCCTTCAATGCCATCGTGCCCTATATCCGCACGAACATCCAAGGCGATCCATTCGGTGGTCGGTTTGTCGTTGACGTGAACGGCAACACCAGCGGGACTGATGATATTCAGGTCAGCTTCGAAGACCTGACCGAACAGCTGATTTTCGGCAGCGCTGACCTTTCCTATGAACTCACTGACGATCTGCGCGTCACTGTGGGTTACGCCTATTCGGATACCGAACGTACGTCGCAGTCGTTCATCGTCCGTCCTTTGCTCGGCGCAACCGCCGAATTCACCACCGCTGTCCGCGCGTTGGGCCTGCGGCGTCCAGGCGACATCTTCAACGGAGCCACGCTGGCGACCGATGCCAATGGCGTCGGCTTTTTCAACGTGACCGTGTCCGATCCGACGCCGTTCCCGGTGTTTGACGCGGCGCTAACGGTGCATGCCGGATACGGCCTGTTCCGCTACCGGCCGACCGAGACGATCACTATCGAAGGTGGCGTGCGCTTCGAAGACGGGTTGCAGGTCGCCGCTCCGGACCCAACCTTCATCTCGCCCGGCGGCGTTGCCACGCCGACCCGGATCGCCAATGATTACTTCCTGCCCTCGGCCACGGTGACCTGGGAAGTGATCGACAATTTGCAACTGCGCGTTGCGGCCTCGCAGACCATCGCGCGCCCGCAGTTCCGCGAATTGGTCGAACAGACCTATTTCGATCCGGAATCAAACCGTCGCTTCCGCGGGAACCCGTTCCTGCAGGACAGCGAGCTGATCAACGCCGAAGCGCGCGCCGAGTACTACCTTGGCGGCCCCAACAAGATCAGCCTCGCCGGGTTCTATAAGGAAATCGACAACCCGATCGAGAACTTCCTGCTTACCGCGCCGGGCGTAATCGAGACCAGCTATGCCAATGCTCCTTCGGCTGAATTGTATGGTGCCGAGTTCGACGTTGCCTATGGGATCGACCTGTTCGACTGGGGCGGGTTCTTTGAAACCAAGCAGATCCTGATCCTTGCCAACTACACCTACACCCAATCGAGCATTTCGGTCGGTGTGGATGACCTCGCGCCGATCCCTGGTGCTCCGACGCAGGTAGCAAGCCAGCTGTTTGACGAAAGCGCGCCGCTGGTGGGTCAGTCGGATCACGTCGCCAACCTTTCGCTCGGCATCGAGGATACCGACAAGGTGCAGCAGTTCACCGTCTTGCTCAACTATGCGAGCGAGCGGGTGACCCTGCGCGGCGGGGCGCTGCCCGATGTGGTGGAAGACCCTGGCCTGACGGTGGACGTGGTCGCCCGTTCAGAAATCAAGCTCGGCGGCCTGCCGCTCGAATTGTCGCTGGAGGCCCGCAACATCTTCGGGCGCGACAATTTCGAGTTCCAGGAGATCAACGGCAACCGTGCCGAGATCAACACCTATGACGTGGGCACCAGCTTCTCGATCGGGCTGAAGGCGCAATTTTAAGAGAGAGCCGCCGCCCCTCCGTGCGGCGGCTTCCTCGCTCACGCGATCTGACGATCGGATGTCCCGCCTGCGGCGGTTCAGCTTCGCTTCCGCTGCGGGCGGGCGCCTGATCGCTTTGGCGGCCTTGCGGGCCTCTGGCCCGTTTGGCGCTATAAATTTACGGTCATCCGGCCCTACCCCAGATCGAACACGTAGCCCAATGACCGCACGGTGCGCAGCGGGTTGCCGCCGCCTGCCCCCTTGATCGCGCGGCGCAAGCGGCCGATCCAGACGTCGACGGTGCGCTCATCAATCGGCGGTTCGCGCTTGCCCAGCCCGCTGATCAGATCATCACGGGTGAGCACCCGGTTGGGGTTTTCGGCAAAGAAGCGCAGCAGCCGGAATTCGTTGGGCCGCAGCACAATCGGTGCCTCGTTCCAGCGCGCCTGCAAAGCGGCCATGTCGATCGACAGTGCGCCAAGTTCGAACCGCTGCGTCGCGTGGCGATCAGCCCCGCGCGATTGCAGCGCCAGCACCCGGTCCAGCACGGCGGTGCGGGTGAGCGGGCCGGTCACATAATCATCTGCGCCCGCCCGCAGCGCGCGGCGGCGATCCTCAGCGTCGTCTTCCTCCAGCACCATCGTGACATGGGCATCAGCGGTGCGGGGATCGGCGCGCAGGCGGCGGCACATTTCCAGCCCGGCGAGTTGCGGCAGCACCCAGTCGACAAAGGCCCACATCGGCCCTTCGACCAATCGCCGCGGCCCTTCGGGTCCAAGCCGATCAAAGGTAAAGCGCCGCTGATCGTGCACGAAATCCTCAAGGCTTTCGCCAAGGTCGCTGGTCAGGAAGATATTGACGACGTCCATGCGTGCCCCGCGCTGCTGTCAGCGCAGGGAGTGGCGCAGGTGTGTGACGCGTTCATGACTGGATTGCAGCAATGCGAAAGGCTGCGGTTGCGACCTATCCTCGGCCCGTTTCAGGACAGGGTCAGCCCTCCATCGACCACCAGCGTCTGCCCGGTGATATAGCCCGAAAGCGGCGAAGCGAGGAACAGCGCGGCGCCCGCCATATCCTCGGGCGTGCCCATGCGGCGCAGCGGGATCGCCTTGAGGCTGGCTTCGAGCCGCTCAGGGTTGTCGGTGGTCACCGATGTGAGCTTGGTCGGCACCAGCCCCGGCGCGATGCCATTGACCCGGATGCCATCGCGCGCCCAGGCCTCGCCCAGCGTCTTGGTGAGGCTCGCCGCACCCGCCTTCGACGCGGCATAGGCGGGCGTTCCGATGGTGGATTTGAACGCCGCAACGCTGGAGACAATGATGATCGCGCCCTTGCTTGCGGCCAGCGCGGGATGGAAGGCGCGGGCGGCGTCCATCACCGAATTGAGGTTGATGTCGACCACCGCGTCCCAGCCCTCGCGGGAGAACTCCTGCCGGCCGTAACGCACCGTGCCTTGGGAGAGGACGAGGACATCTATAGCGCCGAGGTTGGCCGCCAGCCGGTCGGCGGAATCGCGGTCGGTGAGGTCGAGCTGGCGGTAATCGAGGCCGGTGAAATCGCTGTCCTCGGCCTCGAGATAGTCGCCGAAATCGGGCCGCGTGCCGGTGACGGTAACGCTCGCGCCCCGTGTCCGGAAACCATGCGCAATGCCGTTCCCGATCCCGCTCGACCCGCCGATGACGAGCACGCGTTTGCCGGTGAAGTCGAGGGGGTCGGTCATTTGTCGGTTGCTCCGCTTAAAGCCCCTTCCCTTGAGGGGAGTCGAAGACGGCCCGCTTGCGGGCCAACGGGTTGGAGATGGGTGTGCGACGCCCGCTACTGCCGTACCCCCACCCCCCAACCCCTCCCCAAGGGGAGGGGAGACTTAGGCCTCAAATACTCCGCGAGATCACTTCCTTCATGATCTCATTCGTCCCACCGAAGATCCGCGTCACGCGCGCGTCGCGCCACAGCCTCGCGATGGCGTATTCGTTCATATAGCCCGCCCCGCCGTGGAGTTGCAGCGACGCGTCGCACAGTTCCCATTGCAGGTCGGTGTGCCACAGCTTGGCCGCGCTTGCTTCGGACGTGGTGAGTTCGCCCGCGAGGTGCTTGCGGATCGCCCAGTCGAGGTGCGCCCAGCCGACTTGCAGCTTGGCCTTTAGGTCCGCGAGCGTGAACTTGGTGTTCTGGAACTCGAACACGGTCTTGCCGAAAGCCTTGCGATCCTTGGTGAATGTGACCGCCTCGTCAAACGCCCGCTGCGCCGCGGCCTGCGCGCCCACCGCGATGCCGAGGCGTTCCTGCGGCAGTTCCTCCATCAGGTGGACAAACCCCATGCCTTCCGCGCCGAGGATATTGGTCATCGGCACACGGCAGTCGTTAAAGAAAAGCTCGGAGGTGTCGGCGGCGTGCTGGCCGATCTTGTCGAGATTGCGCCCGCGCTCGAAGCCGGGGGTGTCGGCGTCGACCAGCACGAGGCTGATGCCTTTGGAGCCCAGCTCGGGATCGGTCTTGGCGACCACGATCACGCAATCGGCGTTTTGCCCGTTGGTGATATAGGTTTTCGAGCCGTTGATGACGAGGTGGTTGCCGTCTTTCTTGGCCGTGGTGCGGATGCCCTGAAGGTCGGAGCCCGCGCCCGGCTCGGTCATGGCGATGGCGGTGATGATGTCGCCGCTGACCATGCCGGGCAGATACTTGGCGCGCTGTTCGGGATTGCCGAGGCGCTCGAAGTAATTGGCGGTGATGTCGTTCTGCAGCGTGAAGCCTGCTGATGAGCCGAGGTAGCTCAATTCCTCGGTCAGCACGCAGTTGAAGCCGAAATCGAGGCCGAGGCCGCCGTTTTCCTCCTTCACCGTCATGCACAGCATTCCGGCGTCGCCCATTGTCTTCCAGACGTCGCGCGGGACGATGCCGTTGGCTTCGTGCTCGTCCATGTGCGGGGTCAGGGCTTCCGCGAAGACTTTGCGGACAGTGTCGCGGAAGGCCTCGTGGTCTTCGTTATAGGCGGTGCGGTATGAGGTCGCGAGCATGGCGGGGGTCTCTCCGGGCAAAGGGTTTTGATTTGCCGCGATAGAGCCGTGCTTGCTGCCGGGGGTCAAGCGCGAAAGTGGGGGTGGAGGCGGGTCGCCCCATCGGGCTTAGAAGTCGACGAAGACTCTGCGGATGCCGAGACTAGCGGCGCTTCGGTTGCCTGCCACGCCGCAGATGCTTCACAATGCCGCGAGAAGCCCCGTGGCCTCGTCCCGCATCAAAAAGATTGCGCCGGTGCATTAGGGCTATCGATTCCCCACGTGCAGAAGCTTTATCAATCCGCATCTTGCAGCGATTATCTAGCCACAAATCCAGATCTTTGCGAGGTATCGGGCGGAAGACCTTTTTCCAATCCTTCCACGAAGTCGCTGTCGATCTGGTCAGTTTTCGGCGAAAAGTGCGCAGCTGTGATATATACAGCTGCGCAAAGGTGGCCGATTGCCCACCGCCAACGCGGCCACCGGCACCAAGCTTATGCAACCGACGCAATTGATACTGGTCATCAGAAGGGTCTAGCCAGTCCATGTGCGAGCCTTAGCTGGGAGGCATTTAACACACAGTTTCAAGACGAAGCGAATTTTGGGACTACCGCGCTGATTAAGCGAAAGCTGGGACTTAGGGCGGCGAGCGCTGCCCAGTGAGGCTCTAGGTTGTATCGACATTCAGGGATTCCCAAAGCGTTGCGTGTCTGATTCATAGGTTTCCGCGATTTGCGGAGGTTGTGATGGGTATCAAGCGGTATGAGTTGAGCGAGGCGCAGTGGCAGAAGATT
>JAESGE010000126.1_pt1 | contig 56201 bp, 51 predicted proteins | sample 9269601 | NCBI WGS metagenome assembly JAESGE01 (sample SAMN14515569, study PRJNA621662) | algae metagenome | isolation source: Tolypothrix brevis GSE-NOS-MK-07-07A and co-occurring heterotrophs from wet... | place: USA: Grand Staircase Escalante National Monument, Utah | collected 2006-04-16
GCCAACTACGTCAGAAATTAACCTCTGTGCTAGAAACTATTACACCAGCGGTGATTACTTCTCTCACCTCTTACGACTTCATTCTTGAAGCTTTATTTAGCGCAGCTTCATAAAGAATTGGTATAAGGTCAGTGGAAGTGGGGGGAGATAAGGAAGATAGAGAAATTTCTGGCGTTGCTGATTTGAAATATGAATTTTAAATTTTGACGGGTGATTGTAACATTAAAACCCGTCTTTGTAGAGACGTTCCGCCGGAACGTCTTTAGCAATAATTAGGAATTTCATATTAATATTCAGCAACGCCAAATTTCTTCCTTATCCTCTTAAGTGCGATCGCATAAAAATGAAATACTAAAATCCCCGATTTTAACAACATCTATATCTTGGGTTTTAGGTCAAGGCGATCGCATTTAATTGCATAATTTACTGTGCGATCGCTAACTCATTTTCTTCAATAACTTCATAACCATTAGCGAGTTGCTCAATTGCGCGATCAATCAAATCTAGACCATGCTGCACTTTGTCAACCACGCTCAACTGTCCGCGTAAATCAGCAGCACCGGCGAAGTTTTTAGCATACCATGTCATATGCTTGCGTGCTTGACGCACACCGCGATCGCCTTTATATTCATACAACGCTTGTAAATGTTCCCTAGCACATTCCAAACGCTGAATTGGGGTTGGTGTCGGTAATAATTCCCCAGTTTTCAAGAAGTGATCAACTTCTCCCACCAAAAACGGATAGCCCAAAGTCCCCCTTGAACACATTACCCCATCAGCGCCGGTTTGCTCCAAACACTTCACCGCTGCTTCCACTGAGAAAATATCGCCATTCCCAATTACGGGTATAGAAAGCACCTCTTTCACACGCGCAATCCATTCCCAGCGAGCGTTACCATTGTAACCTTGAGCGCGAGTGCGTCCATGCACCGTAATCATTTGCGCTCCTGCGTCCTCCATCCGTTTGGCAAAATCGAGAATCGTAATTTCCTGGTCGTTCCAACCGATGCGTGTTTTCACCGTCACAGGTACATTTACTGCCTTCACCACTTCCCGGACAATTGCCTCAGCAATATCTGGTTGACGCAACAGCGAAGAACCACCACCATTCTTAGTAATTTTATTTACCGGACAACCCATGTTGATATCAACAGTATCAGCGCCTTCTTTAACCGCTTTTATTGCCGCTTCTGCGAGAAAATCCGGACGACAATCAAATAGTTGAATGCTGATTGGTCGTTCGTTGGGGTCTACCTCCATAATTTTCGGCAATTGCTCGACATAGTGCAACCCCGTAGCATTCACCATCTCCGTATACATCATCGATTCTGGGGCATAACGGCGTACCAAACGACGAAACACCAAATCTGTCACCCCAGACAAAGGCGACTGCAAAACGCGACTTTTGACCTCAAGGGAGCCAATTTTTAGGGGTGTCGAGAGTCTAGCTTTGAGTTCGGGAGATAACATAAAGAATTATTATTTTAAGTAAGCAAGCATCTGTACCTAGCTTATCTAGGACAAAAACAGCGTGACGATATGTGTTTAAAGCAAATAATCACTAAAAATAAACCCTAACCAGACTTAAAGACGGCAAACACCACTATATAGTTACGGTTCACCCTAATTACTGAAAGTGTTTATTCTCATACATTAGACGAAGTGAGAGCAAATAAATCAATGAGCCGATTAGACAAGCCTTGAAGTAACCGTCCCAAACAAGGTTCGGGAAACCCTCCTTCATGGACTGCCTAGACAGGCTCAGTATATATATCAGCATAGCCTGGGATTAAAACCCCCTTAGGATTGCCAAAAAAAGGTATTCATGCTGAACTAGCTGCTTTCTTAACCCAGTTGGTTCAAAATTTAGTCCTAATTCTCCCATTGATTTTCATTCGTTTGTAGTTATACGGAGCCAGCACTTAAAATGGCAAAAGTAGTAGGAATTGACTTAGGTACGACAAACTCCTGCGTCGCAGTGATGGAAGGTGGTAAACCCACAGTTATTGCCAACGCAGAAGGATTTCGGACAACGCCTAGTGTGGTAGCATTTGCCAAAAATGGCGATCGCTTGGTCGGACAAATCGCCAAGCGTCAAGCGGTGATGAACCCGGAAAACACCTTTTACTCGGTGAAACGTTTCATCGGGCGCCGTCACGACGAAGTAACCAAAGAAACTACTGAAGTTTCTTACAAAGTTATCAGCAGCAGTGGCAACGTCAAGATAGAATGTCCAGGACTTAACAAAGCGTTTGCCCCAGAAGAAATTTCTGCCCAGGTTCTTCGCAAACTAGTTGAAGACGCAAGCAAATATCTTGGTGAAACTGTCACCCAAGCTGTAATTACTGTTCCCGCTTACTTCAACGACTCCCAACGCCAAGCCACCAAAGATGCTGGTAAAATTGCGGGGATCGAAGTTCTGCGGATTATCAACGAACCTACCGCAGCTTCACTCGCATACGGATTTGACAAAAAGAGTAACGAAACCATCTTAGTATTTGACCTTGGTGGTGGTACTTTCGACGTGTCTGTCCTCGAAGTTGGTGACGGTGTATTTGAAGTACTAGCGACATCGGGTGATACTCACCTTGGTGGTGACGACTTCGATAAAAAAATCGTTGACTATTTAGCCGACCAATTCAAGAAAGACGAAGGTGTCGAACTTCGTAAAGACAGACAAGCTTTACAACGTTTGACAGAAGCCGCAGAAAAGGCAAAAATTGAACTTTCTAGCGTCACCCAAGCAGAAATCAACTTACCATTTATCACCGCTACCCAGGATGGTCCCAAGCACCTGGATATGACGTTGACTCGTGCTAAGTTTGAAGAACTTTGTTCTGACTTAATCGATCGCTGCCGCATTCCTGTTGAAAATGCGCTGCGTGATGCTAAATTAAGCAAAACCGATATTGATGAAGTCGTGTTAGTTGGTGGTTCTACCCGCATTCCCGCCGTGCAGCAGGTGGTGAAGACTGTTTTGGGTAAAGACCCTAACCAAACCGTTAACCCCGATGAAGTTGTAGCCGTTGGTGCTGCTATTCAAGCGGGTGTGCTTGCTGGTGATGTCACGGGCATTCTGTTGTTAGATGTATCACCTTTGTCTTTGGGTGTAGAAACCTTGGGCGGTGTGATGACTAAGATTATCCCTCGCAACACCACCATTCCTACCAAGAAGTCGGAAGTCTTCTCTACTGCCGTAGATGGTCAAAGCAACGTGGAAATTCATGTTCTCCAAGGGGAACGCGAGATGTCCAACGATAACAAGAGTTTGGGAACCTTCCGACTTGATGGTATTCCCCCAGCACCTCGCGGTGTACCTCAAATTGAAGTGACTTTTGACATTGACGCTAATGGTATTCTCAACGTTACCGCTAAAGACAAAGGCACCGGTAAGGAACAGTCTATCAGCATTACAGGCGCTTCTACACTCGACAAAACCGATGTTGAGCGGATGGTAAGAGAAGCTGAACAAAACGCTTCTACTGACAAAGAGCGTCGTGAGAAAATCGAACGCAAGAATCAAGCCGACTCGTTGTCATACCAAGCTGAGAAGCAGTTGCAAGAGTTGGGTGATAAAGTTCCCGAAGCTGACAAAACCAAAGTTGAAGGTTTGGTAAAAGATTTGCGAGATGCTGTTTCTAAAGAAGACGATGAGCAAATCAAGAAGCTGATGCCAGAGTTACAACAAGCGCTATTTGCTGTTGGTAGTAATCTTTATCAACAAGGTGGTGACGGTGCTACTGGAGGTGCTGAACCTCAAGATGGCGGTTCTACCTCTTCTGGTAGCGGTAGCGGTGATGACGTGATTGATGCTGATTTCACTGAATCTAAGTAAGTTTAGCTAATTGCGAATAACAAAACCATCCAAGGTCTATCCTTGGATGGTTATTTTTATTTGTTAGTTCAACTTAATTTTTTTCCCCTTTCCCCTTTCTCCTTTCCCCTTCATTTTTGAGTTAAACGTGCCACCATAGAATATGTAGCGCCAACCAAGTTCAGTAATAGGAAGGCAGGCATAACGTAGTGCAGATAACATTTTTAGGGACGAGTTCTGGTGTACCGACGCGATCGCGCAATGTTTCTAGCGTTGCTCTAAGATTACCACAAAGGGCGGAAATGTGGTTATTTGATTGCGGCGAAGGTACTCAGCATCAAATTATCCGGAGTGAGTTAAAAATCAGCCAACTCTCCCGAATTTTTGTCACTCACATGCACGGCGACCATATCTTTGGTTTAATGGGTCTTCTGGCAACTTGCGGTTTAGCCGGCAATGTAGACCGAATTGATGTTTATGGTCCACCAGGATTGAATGAATATTTGCAAGCTGCCTCGCGCTACTCTCACACTCACTTTTCTTACCCGTTAAAAGTTCACGTTGTCCGTCCGGGAATAATTTACGAAAACGATGAATTTACCGTTAGCTGTGGTCTTTTGCACCACCGCATTCCCGCTTTCGGCTACCGCGTAGTCGAAAAAGACCGTTCGGGACGCTTTGATATTGAAAAAGCGAAAGAATTGCAAATTCCTGCCGGTCGAATTTATGGTCAACTCAAGCGGGGTGAAACTGTTACTCTAAGTGATGGGCGAATAATTGACGGCAATCAGTTGTGTGGACCGACAGAAATTGGACGCAAAATTGCTTATTGTACAGACACAGTTTTTTGTGATGGTGCGGTGGAATTAGCACAGGATGCAGATGTGTTAATTCATGAAGCCACTTTTGCCCATCAAGATGCAGATATGGCTTTTCAACGGTTGCACTCGACAACTACAATGGCAGCGCAAACAGCTTTAGGGGCAGGGGCGCATCGACTGATTATGACTCATTTTAGTCCCCGTTACGCTCCAGGAAATTCTATAGAGTTAAAGGATTTACTTCAAGAAGCCCGTGCTATTTTTCCGAAGACAGATATGGCTTATGATTTTTTCACCTATGATGTACCCAGACGCCGGGAAGTAGAGTTAATTAATCCTCTTTTATGACTCTGGAGAAAGAATAATAATTATGAAGCCCTAACGACTGGAAGTCGCGGCTATAGGAACAAAGCCCGCCTACGCGGGCACTCATTAGGCGCATCTTCATACAGAAATGGTATCAGACCTTGTTTGGATCGCTATACCTCGCTATCGCGTATGATCTGTTTGTCCAGAAACGTACAGCGTGACACCGTCAGTGAGTTCCATAGTTTGAATTAAAGCTTTGGCTTTGAGTAGCGTTTCCTGAAACTCCATCTCAGGATTAGAAAGCGCTATAACTCCCCCACCGATACCAATAGAGGTTTGATGAGGAGTCAAAACAGCAGTCCGAATCACAATATTCAAATCAGCCGAACCATTCAAGCCCAAAAAGCCGATCGCTCCTGAATATATTCCTCGAGCCTCTTGTTCTAAGCGATCAATTATTTGCATGGTACGGATTTTGGGCGCGCCGGTCATCGATCCCCCTGGAAATGAGGACTGAATGCAATCCACGGCTTGTAAGTCTGCTCGCAACTGTCCCCGTATCGTTGTCACCAATTGATGTACTGTTGCATAAGTTTCTACATGCATTAATTTTGGTACATGGACACTACCAACTTCACAGACTCGTCCCAAATCATTGCGTAACAAATCCACAATCATGAGATTTTCAGCTCGATCTTTTTCGCTGTTTTGTAACTGTTCCCGTAGAACAAAATCTTCTAGTGGGGTTTTTCCTCGCGGCAGGGTTCCTTTTATGGGCTTAGTTTCTACGCATTTTTTTCGATCAATCTTGAGAAACCGTTCTGGAGATGAGCAGGCGATCGCTATTTCACCAAATCGCAAAAATGCTGAGTAGGGAGCAGGGTTGATTTGACGTAATGTGCGATAAAACGTCAATGGATCGGGAGTCGCATCGGTGTGCAGCTGATTCGTCAGGCAAACTTGATAGGTTTCTCCTTCGTGAATTTCCTTCAAGCATTGATGAATATCTTGGATGTAAGTTTGGTAACTGCGATGCAAATGGAACTTAATTGGCTGTTGATTTCCCTGGGGTACAACATGATGCAGGGGAGCAAGATTTTCAAGTTGTTGTTGGATACTATCAAACCAAGTTTCTACCTCTTGTGTTTGTCCTTTTTTGACTAATTGCAGCAAATAAAGACACTGTTCTTGATGATCGATCGCAATCATGCGATCGGCAAGTAAAAAAATAGCATCGGGTAAGGGAGAAGAATGTACTAATTGCCCTCCACACTCTGCCTTAAGTTCATAACCAAAATAGCCAACAAACCCACAGTTAAAATCAAAAGGTAGTTCATCAGATTGACAACGCCGATAGTCTATTTCCCGCTTTAGATATTTAAAAATACTTTCACTGCTACGGCTGACGGTATCTGATTGTGCGATCGTGAGTTCTTGCGTTTGAATATAATAACGTACCAATAGACTGTTTTGCCCACTGCCATCACCCATAAACGAAAAGCGAGATAAACCAGTTTCTACACGGCTACTATCTAACCAAAAGGCGTTTGCTGCATCCCCAAATATCTGTACAAATATTTGCTCTGTATCTGGGCAGATATCTAACTTGCGCGTGTACAGTTCAAACTTTTCGGACTGTTTTTGTTCAGGATGATTTATAGTGGAACTAACAGATACATATCCTGGAAAATACCGTTTTCCTGAAATTATTGGCAGTTTATTCGTAAATCCCAGCGTTATATCTCTAAAGTTTTCTAGCAATTTTTGTCCATATTCTGTGCAGATAGACTCTGGGTGAAACTGCACACCCCAAAAAGGTAAATAGCGATGACGCAATCCCATCACCAGTCCTGCTTCAGTCCAAGCAATCTTTTCTAAACATTCAGGTAGTTCATCAGCTACTAACAAAGAGTGATAACGCACCACTGAGAACTGATTGGAAATACCTTGAAACAATTCAGAGCCATTGTGAAAAATTTTACTGAGTCTACCGTGTCTAACTTCTGGGGCATGAATCACTCTACCACCATGTAAGTAGCCAAGTCCTTGATGTCCCAGACAAACTCCCAGCAAGGGCATATTTACATTCTCAATTATTTGTCGGCAAACTCCAAAATCTGCTGACTTTTCTGGACGACCTGGACCTGGAGAAATTACAATATTGTCAAATGCAATGTCTTTAATTTCATCCCAGTTAATCTGATCATTACGAATTACTAGAGGTAGTTGACCATTTACCTCCGCAATCATTTGGTACAGATTAAAGGTATAAGAGTCATAGTTATCAATAATTAATGTTCGCATGAAAAAGTAATAGCAAGATAACTTGAAGGGGACATGATATCAAATTAACCCATTCATCAAAGTTATCATTGACCAACAATTTATTGCCTGTAAAGCCCACACCTTCTGCACCTACAGTAGTGCTAATAACAGGTAAACCAGCTTCTAACATTTCCAGAGTTTTTAGTTTAATACCAGCCCCTTTCAGTAAAGGAACAATACCGATCTCAGCTTTCTCAAAAAATGCGGTAGGGTCTTCTACAAATCCAGTTACTATAATATTATCACTCTTCAGTGTCAAAACTCTGTTAGTTGGACTAGAACCAACAATATAAAGTTTAAATTCTGGGTCTTTTTGCCGCAATTTAGAAAAGCAATTCTCCACAAATGTGAGAATAGCTTGCTCATTTTCTGGTCTATTCATCGCTCCCCAAAATAGTAAGCTTTTTTTCTCGATTTTTTCGGGATGACGCTTGACTTGATAAATAAATTTACTAAGTTGAGGAGGTTTGACAAGAATTTTTTCTTGAGGAATACTAAATAAAGAAGTCAAAATATCGCGGTCTTTTTGAGATAGAACCCATAATTGAGTCGCTGTGGAGTAAAGATTTTTTTCATAATGAAAAATTCTTGCTACTTCAATACCTAAAATAAAGTTACTCTCTGCCTTTCTTAAATAAGACTGAAATACGACATCATGTATACTGATTACAGTTTTAGTGTGTTTGGAGTTAATTTGCTGTTTGATAAAGTTTAAATACACCGCAGCATGAGAATATTCAAAGTGAATTATATCGTATGTATTTTGTTTGAGTAATTCTTGCAGCTTTTTGATAACTGCTATTTGCCGACGGGTAGAGAACTTAAAAGGTATGTGAAAATAAGTTAAGCAAGCGCTAATTTTGTTGAGTTTAAAAAGAGGATGAGTGTAAATGCGATCGCTAAATTTTTCTCTTAAATCTTTTGCCGCAATTATTTCAGCTTGATTAGCTATAACTACTATATCAAGTATACCATGTTTTGCATACTCTTCTAGATTTCTGAACGCTATTTTTTGCCCCGCTTGCGGATACTCATTTGTGGGTGCATGAGCCGAGATAAATAAAATTTTTGACATAGAATAATATGATGAGAGGGCAAATTAACAATTCTAAAACTCTGTAGAGACGTAGCAATGCTACGTCTCTACAATATAGGCAATTTAATATGATATCATTACCACTTACCGTAATCATCTGAAACTGGTTTCTTGAGATATTTGTTAATAAAAGTTTTCACCTTTCTTGCCATTGGTGGTTTAAGAAAATACCTAGCAGGAATAGCAAACACTTCATTAAAAATCCATGTTAGATAAGCTTTATTACGTTGATCATCTAGATTTTTTTCCTTATATTTTGTAGCTTGCTTACTTATTGTCCAACACTCTTTAATTAACTTTGCTCTCTCGAAAAAGTTAGCCGCAGAACTCATCCCATTTAATGAATAAGCTGCAAGTGGAGTATCAACATAATGAAACTTCAAACCCGAAAGAAATAAACGTAGAATCAAATCGTAGTCCGCAGCAATTTTATATTGTAAGTCATATAAACCAATCAAATCATATGCCGATTTTTTTATAAAGCATGATGGATGATTCAAGGTAAATCTGATTGGTAATTTATCTAAATCTCCGGGTGAAAAAGTGGCAATATATTCTCCTTTAAAGTAGTTGTCTATCGGAGAGTAAAGTACATCAATATCTAAATATTTGCTAAATTCTTGCTCTACTATCTTAATTGCGTCATTTTGATACCAATCGTCAGAATTAATAATACCTATAACATCTCCGGTTGCAAGGCTAATTCCTTTATTCATCGCATCATAAGCACCTGCATCTGGCTCAGAAATAAATACATTTACAGAGTTTATATATTTGTTGATAATTTCACAGGTTCTATCTGTAGAGCCACCATCAATAATAATATATTCTAAATAACAGTTTTTCTGTTGAAAAATAACACTTAATATTGTTTTTTCAAGGGTTTTTTCTGAATTAAAACATGGTGTGATAACGGATATTTTTAGAGGTATTGACATAATGTAGTAAGGGATAGAGCCGCTTAAAAGCAAAGATTTGAGAAGATATGAGCGGTAAACCGCTCACTACGAACCAATCTAAAATATACTTCTAGTATTATCTTCAACTGACATCGCGAGAATACTGACGAAAAGAAAAGGGCTAAGTCCTTGTAGTCCAGTATGCAGGAAAAGACAGAAAAATAAATATGGGAAAATAAACTTAAAATTTTCTGGTTTGTAGTATCCGCTAACTACTCTTAAAATGACAAAGAAATAAAGAATACCAAGGGGAATACCAGTATATGCAATCACCTCTAGAAAGGAGCTATGGATAATTGCACCAATGGGTCTAAAAACAGATTCATAATCAGCACCATAGCCTTTTAAAGCTAAATCCCAATTATTAGAATAGGATTCAATCAAGAATCTATTAGCCTCAAATCTGACTAAATTAGATTTATCATTAAAATAAAATAAACGACTTGAATCTGTATTATAGCCAATGCCGATTTCGACATTGTTTAAAAAGTATTCTCCGACGAAAATACCAATGAAATTAGAGATAACAAATAAAATAACAAAATTTATCCGGCTTGCTATTTTTGTAAATATTTTTTCAAAAATCATAATGAAAAAGAAAAATATCAGGCTGAGAAAATAATTTCTACTAGCAAAAAGTAACGTAGAAATTAAAGCTATAATAATTCCAGGCTTAAATTTTATTTTAACGCACAGGAAAAAGAAGAGTAACATGAATAGTCCGGAGATATTTGGATCTCCAACACTTAAAGTTATTCTTTGACTTCCATCAAACTGTATTAGTCTATATACAGCCATTTGATAAATAATTGCTGCATTTATACACCAACACAAGCCTACTAAATAGCTTCTTTTGATGCTAATAAGCGGAGAACCACTAAAGCCTATTGCCATCAGACAAATTGGCAAACTATATCTAAATAAGTGGTAGCTGGAAAAATTGAGAAAAGTTTCTATAATTATCAAGCAAACAGCGAGAATATCGATATTTTGCAACTTGCTTCTGTAATAATAGAGTTGCCAAAGCAAAATTATAGTTAATAAAGGTAGACCGACTTTTACATGTGGCAATTGTAGTTCATAAGGAATGATATATATTGCGACTATGCTGTAGAGGATGAGTCCATAAAAAAAGTAATTTATTTCTCCTTTTATGATGTTTGCGTTGATATTCACTTTGTTGTTTCTACTATTTAATTGAGAGTGTGCTGAGAACTTCTGCAAATAGTTTGGAGTAACGTTGAGCTTGCAATTCTAAAGAGAATTCTTGTTCGACTTTTTCACGAGCGCGTTGTCGCAAAGATAAAGATCTGCTGCTATCTGACAGTACCCAGTCGATACCAGCAGCTAAACTTTCCACATCAATTGGTTTAGCTAAATAACCGTTGCGCTGATGTTCAATCATATCAGGCATTCCGCCAATATCAAAGCCGACGCAGGGAGTACCGCAAGCTAGCGCTTCCATCACAGTATTCGGCAAATTATCTTGAGTTGAGGATGCGACGAAAACATCCGCAGCAGCATAAATTAGAGCCAGGGAGACATCATCGTTGAAGTTTCCCAAATAGTGACATTTAAAGCCGAAGTTGCTTTCCTCCGTTGGTTGAGAAGCACCAAATACAACTAATTCTAGATTGTCTTGCAGCCCAGTTTGACTTAAACTTTGTAAAGCTGATTTTAGTAAGTGAAACCCCTTTCTTGGCTGACTAATTGATGCAGCACCAAATAAAATTAATTGCTTATCTTGAGGAAGATTCAGCCATTCCCGTGCTAGAAAACGGTTAATTGGTTTGTACCTTTGAATATCAATACCGTTGGGGATGACTTCTACGCGATAGTTTTGTAATAAAGAACTTTTACGAACACATTTAGCTAACCAAATGCTTGGTGTGACAATTGTCAAGTTGAGATGTTTCCATGCTTTAGCTTTGCGCTCCCAAACCCACCGTGATAAATCCTGCTCTTTTTGAGAGTGAAGTTGAATACATGCACCACAATAATTTAAATAGCGATCGCAATCTAAACTATATTGGCATCCTCCTGTAAAAGCCCACATATCATGAAGAGTCCAAACTAACGGTTGAGTAAATTTGGGAATGCTCTCAATTTGAAGGTAGCCACAAATCCAATGAAGATTAATAATATCTGGAGATATTTGTTTTATTTTATCATCAATTAAGTCAGGAAACCATTGTGGCGAAAAAGTAGCATAATTATGTTGAGGATAAAAAACAAGTGGTAAGTTATCTAAAGTGGGTCGCATTTGATTAATCCACTTTTCTAACTTATTTTGTGAACCAATTACTGTTTGATCATCACTAGATTTGTACTGAGCTAACATTCGTGAATTAACATTCATCCCTTTTAGACCTTTGTGTAGACGAAATGCGGCACGAGCTGCTCCTCCATTCACATCAAAAGTACTAATAATTAGAGGATTCATTGCCAAATACCTTCATTTATATTGCTCAACAAACTTTTTGAGAACAGAAAACGTAGCTATCAAATATTCCTATATCTTGATCAAGATAGCTAGAAAAATCTACTTTGGTTTCAAATCCAATAGATTTCAAAAAGTCAAAAATATCAATTCCAAATGTTCTATATGCCAAAATTTGACCGCGAATTTTATCCCCATGATACTCAGGTGTTAAAATATGAATATCTTTTTCACCCGAAGTATCTACACGAACAATAGTAGTTTGATCGAAGTTGCAAGGAATCGTAAAAATATGATAACCACCCAATTTTAAAATTCGATGAACTTCACGAAATCCTTTTTCATGATGTCTGACATGTTCAAATACATCTTCAGTCATGACAGCATCAAATGATTCATCTGCAAAAGTTAAATTTTCTAAATCTTGACAAAATACACCTTTCTTAATTTCAGTTCCGGGTTTAATGTCTGGAGAAAAGCTAGAACAAGTGTATAAGGGATAGTTATGTAATACTTGATAAATAGCGTCATTTACATCGGCATTGTAAATACTTATTTGCTGTGTTTTCAGAACGTTGGCAAGGGTTGACCCACTTTTAATAACTTCTTTAATAAGTACTTTAGCTACGTGTCTTTTGCGTGATGAACTTCGACAAAAAGGACAGTACATATTGTTGCGAGCAGTTTGGGAATCAATACAAACAAAGATTGTGATGTTGCCGCATATATTGCATTTTCCTAATTTATGATATCCGAAATTTTTAAGAGCTTTTTTTGCGGCATCAATTAGTTTCATTATATTATCTATACTCTTCGTATAGCAATTTCCAGATTCATGAGGTACAGAAAGAAAGAAAGAATTAACCGCAGATGAAGATAGATAAACGCCGATGGACGCAGATAAATTTGTACCTCAGCAGACTAGGAAACGCTATAATAGTTATTAATATCTTTGGTTTGATGTGGTAGAAAAGACACTGACATAATTTATCTCTCAAAAGACTTTGATACTATCAAGAAAAGAAAATGCACCCGAAAAATTATCGCTTCAAAACATGGTCAGGAGTAAAATTTTCAAATCTTGCGATAAAGACCAAGATTTTATGTAGCTTTGTTCGCAGTTATCAATTTTGTCTTTCAATTGCCACGCTCCTGTGATACCAGGTAAGGCATTCAACAAATTCTTGCTTTCTGAGCTAATTTTAATAGCATCGTGCAACATTATTGGCTGTCGTCCCACTAAACTCATCTCACCTTTGAGTACATTAAATAACTGAGGTAGCTTTTCTAAATTAGACTTACGCATTCCAAATTTTCGGGGCAATTGCTTGCTGTTATCATTAGGCTGTTGCAAGTCTTGAAAGTTATAAAGAAGGAAAAGTTCGCCTTGTTTACCGACACACCATTGTTCGGTAAAGATTGCTTTTTTTAAGTAGATACTTTTCAGTGCGATCGCTCCTAAAGCCGGACTGAGTATAATCAACAATACAAAGGCAATAATCCAATCGAGCAGCAGCTTCAGCAACCAAAGAATCGGGTAACGATATTCAGGTAGTTCCCTATGTCGTGGTATCCACAAAAATATCTTTTTGTCAAAACCCTTGCAAAGCTTTGCCCATGTTTTCAATTTGCACTCACCAAAAACTGGATCTATCCGAACCAAATGTGCCTCAGAATATTGTAACCACTCAGTTAAAAACTGTTCGTTTCGAGAAGATAGCAGATGAATTTCTTCAGCTATACTTCCTTGTCTAACTAGCAGTTGCCCAAGTCGCAATTTGATTTTGTAACCCGGATACATTTGCCCTGAATGCTTAAAAGCATATTCTTCGGCATTAGTAACTTGGTAATCCCAATTGACCGATTCTAAAAGTTTTTCCTTCACAGCAAACAAGTGGATAAATTAATATCTTGTACAAGGGTGATTAAAATTGCGGATACCCAGACAAAACCCACCTGCGCGGGTTCTAAAACTCTTGTTTTTTCTATGGTTTAAAAATAATAAGTTTATATATACGAATAAGTCAACTCGTGTTCAGTAAATTCTGGCAAAATTTACAAAATCTTTATTTTTGTCAGATAATCCAGAAGGTCATTTTAGTTAACTTATTTAAGTTTTGTGTATAAAAATAATTAAAATAAACTTGTAATTATTAAATCAATTTTTATTTTTTTATTCAACAGTGGATGTTACAATCAATGCTGCGCCTGCTTTTGGGTGCTAATAATTCAGTAGCGATCGCCTATTTAGGTTTTCAATACAAGTATTAAATTTTATACATTATTCTTTTTCTCAAATATAAATTGCAATATATCAAAAATAAATATTTAGTTATTTGCGAAAAATATTCAATTTACATGTATAAAAAATCATATTAAAAGTAAAAGATAATTAACTAGTAATAAGACTTAGATATATATTCAAGCATGTTGATATCCAAATAGATATAGAATTATGCGTTGCCCGAAACCCTTGTAGAGACGTAGCAATGCTACGTCTCTACATCTTTTTTGGAGATATTAAATTAAAATTGAAAATCATTTTGGCTGAAATAACAGATAAAATATAGGTATTATTTATTACTTAAACAAATGTTTTCTTTTGATAGATGTAAGATTATGGCTATATTCTAAGGTTGGATATACTGGTAATTCATGTTAGAATTTTTAGCTCAAGTGAAAACGGAAGTTTGAGTATTTTTTCGCAAAAAGCAGGCACATGCAGGCTATAAATCTTAGCTTTGCTTCCTATTTATAAAAATGACTGTTTATTGTCAAGAAATAATTTAGTAAATAATTTGTTGGTAGACGTATAATCGCGTTTACATAGACGGGGGTTTCTAAAATGATTAAAACTGATGTAACGTTTATAACTGTTTCTTACAACTCTGCCAAAAGTTTGCGAGGTGCAATTGAATCTTGCTTAACAGCAGTCGAGATGCACTATCCCGATACAGGCAAAGTCGTAGTCTACGATAACGCTTCTGAGGATAGCTGTCCGCAAATTATCGATGATTTTGCCAAAAGATATCCAAAGACGTTTATAGGTATTAAAGGTGAGGAAAATTTGGGGTTTGGTAAAGCTAACAATAGAGCAGTAGAAGTTTCACCAAGCAAAATGTATGTTTTAGTTAATCCTGACGTGACATTTAAACCTGAGGCAATTACTCAATTATCGGCAACTTTGAACTCCGCTAAAAATGTTGCGATCGCTTGTCCAAAACTACTTTATCTTGACCGTTCAGTTCAACCCTCAATTCGGCGATTTCCCACTTTTACCTACTTATTACTAAAGCATTTATTGGGAGAAAATTTACAAAGTTTACTGCATCCCTTTGATTACTACTATGCGAAAATGCCTGCACCTGAAAAAGTTGTAGAAATCAACTGGACAATAGGAGCCTTTATGGTGATATCGGGAGAATATGTAGCGCGGTATGGTTTGTTTGATGAACGGTTTTTCTTATATTTTGAAGATGTGAGTTTGTGTGTAGATGTATGGCAAAATGGATATAGAGTTTTATTTGAACCCCAAGCGATCGCACTACATTTGTACCAGAGAGTAAGCACTAATTCAAAGTTGAACTACTTAACCCTGATCCACATGATTTCAGCACTTAAGTTTTTTGCCAAATATAGACCATATAAGAAACGCTGGCAGTTAGTTATCTGGTTGCTAAAAATAAATTCAAAATTGCAATCTGCACTGCGGTTTCAAACATCAGTAATACCTCAAGATAGAGAAAATAACTTTATTCCTGTCAAGCGAGGGAGTTGAAACACGCTATCATTTTTCCTGTTGACAATTGCTGAAAATCAGACATATTTATTCAAATGCATCTACCAATTTTCGTTCGCAGACTGTTATTAGCAACAACCTTTTGGCAGGAAAACTATTTAATTTTACGTGCGTTCAAACCTTATGCAAAAACTGCAATAATAGCTGTAATATTCACTTTATTTGGAGCGGTTCTAGAAGCTGGTGGAATTGGTCTAATTGCATCTTTACTACAAGGATTAACAAATGCTAACCAGCCACCTTTGCATACAGGAATTGAATTTTTGGATGTTTGGTTATTAGGAACAAATGCGGCTGCATCTGAGCGAATATATCGCATATCTGGGATGATTTTAGTCACGGTTTGGTTACGCGCTATCTTCAGCTATTTCGGGCGTTATTTTGCCAAAGTGTGTGAAGTTTATTTAATAGATAGTCTTCGCAAAAGGCTTTTTGAACAATTTCAAAGACTTAGTTTGAGTTACTATACACAAAGCCGTTCTGGAGAACTAATTAATACGTTTTCTAATGAAGTAACTTATATTAGTTATGCTTTTAATGAAATAATTAATTTTGTCACTAAATCCTGCGTTATTCTCGCATATGCGATCGCCATGTTTGTCATCTCTTGGCAACTGACGCTGTTTACAATACTTTTATTCAGTTTGCTTGCGGTAGTTGCAGCTTCTTTAGTTCGACGAGTTCGCGAAACTAGCTTTGAAATGACATCCGCAGGTGGAGAGTTGACCTCAAAAGTGATAGAATTTATTGGAGGAGTTCGCACCGTCCAAGCTTTTTGGACTCAAGATTTTGAAAATAAACGTTTTAATAAAGTAGCTGAACGCTTCGCAAAAGCTTGGCTGAAAGCTTCCGCAATTAGTGGAATTGTCCAACCATTTGTTGAGGCAGTTGCGACAACAATTTTAATTGCAATGATTCTGGTGGCAGTCTCGACTTTTGTATCTAATGGCAGCTTGCATGTAATCTCATTATTAGCTTTTTTGTTCGCGCTGTTTCGCTTGCTACCAATTATTGCTCACATGAATAGTTCTTGGGGCATAATTGCGATGCATTATGGGTCAGTAAAAAATGTCCACGAGATGTTGCTCCCTGATAACAAGAATTATTTGATAGATGGAAAAGCGAAGTTTTCTAGTTTAAAAGAGGCGATCGCCTTCGTTGATGTAGACTTTGGCTATGACGACAAATTAGTATTACAAAATATTACCCTAACAATCGAACCTGGTCAGATGCTGGCACTGGTGGGAGCTTCTGGTTCAGGTAAGACAACTATGGCAGACTTGCTGGTGCGTTTTTACGATCCTACCGCTGGTAAGATTTTGATTGATGGAGTTGACTTGCGGCAATATCAACTAGCTTCACTGCGTTCTCAACTTGCGGTGGTAAGTCAAGATACTTTTATTTTTAACACGTCTGTTCGCGATAACATTGCTTATGGATTAGAAAATGTTGACGACGCAGCAATTGAAGAAGCAGCAAGACATGCCAATGCTTTAGAATTTATTTTAGACATGCCTCAAGGATTTGCCACTCAATTAGGCGATCGCGGAGTGCGTTTATCTGGTGGTCAACGAGAGTATCTAACAAAAGTAAAAATTAACACTCTCGTTAATTAATTTACAGACAGCATATTTTTTTCCAGGAATCAAAAAGGCATCTTGTAGCGTCATCAATTTAGTAAAATTAATATTCCAAAAGTTTTCTGGCTCAATTAGAGGACTTTAATAGTGGCTAATACTGGTCTGAATCAAGGGCAATTAATTACTACTTCCCCACAAAGCGCGGTTGACATTAGACAACTATCGACAATTTTGTTTCGTCGGCGCTTTCTCATTCTTGGTGTTTCTGGCTTAGTTATGTCCGTTGCCATTTTTCTGGCAACAATTACCAAACCAAAATACCAAAGCTCTATGCAATTATTGGTAAGTTCCAATTTGTATGAAGGCTTACAATCTAGAAATATTCAAGGAAATACAGATAGCCAATTTACCGACCCAAATTTTCAAGTTGTTGATTACACTGCTCAGTTAAGGCTAATGCTGAGTACTAAGTTAATCCAAAAAGCTGTAGATTTACTGCGTCCGGAATATCCAGATATTAAAGTAGAAGATATTTTAGGTAAGAAAGGTAAACAAGCTAAACCAGGTTCTTTAGTTGTGGCTCAACTAGAAGGAGGGACAGGAGTTAATAAAGTTCCCAGTCAAGTATTTGAAATCACATTTAAAGACCAAGATCCAATTAAAGCCGAAAAAGTACTACAAGCATTAAAAAAAGTTTATCAAGATTACAACATAGAGCAACAAAAGCAACGTCTAAATAAAGGACTTTCTTTTGTTAACGATCGCCTACCCACAATTAAACAAGAGGTGATTAATTCTGAGAATAATTTAAAACAGTTTCGGCAAAAATATAACTTACTCGATCCCGAAGCACAAAGTAAAATTATCCTCGATTCTCTAGCCAACAACCAAAAGCAACTCCAAAGCACTCGTGCCGAGCTTCAAGATGTCCGCGCTCGCTACAATAACTTGCAGCGAAAAATAGCAGCATCACCCCAGAATGCCCTTATTTCCTCTCGTTTGAGTCAATCAACTCGTTATCAAGGGCTATTAAACGAGATTCAAAAAACGGAATTAGCTTTAGGTAAAGAACGATTGCGCTATATAGATACCTCGCCGGTGATCGTCAATCTGACGCAACAACGCTCCAATCAACTATCATTATTACAACAAGAAATTGGGCGATCGCTCGGAAACAGAGCGCCTACAACACCTCAAAGCGGAAAATCACTGCTCACACAAGGGCAAATGGGACAAGTTGACGTCAAGTTGCTAGAAGAATTAATACAGGTGCAAACAGCTTCTTTGGGATTAGTTGCTAATGAACAAAGTTTAGCTAAGTCAGAACAGCAACTTCGCTCAGAGTTAAGCAGATACCCCACCTTAATTGCAGAGTACAATCGGCTGTTGCCAGAAGTCGAAACTAATCGCAAAACACTCGAACAACTTCTAGAAGCACAACAATCTTTAGGAATGAAAATTGCTCAGGGAGGGTTTGATTGGCAAGTCTTGGAAGAACCCCAACCGGGAATTTATATGGGTAGCGGCAAAACATTACGTTTAGCTGGGGGAGCCGTAATCGGACCAATTTTAGGTATTGCGATCGCCCTAATTTGGGAGATGTCTAAAGATGCAATTTATTCTTCACAAGAGTTACAAAACTCAACAAATCTGCGTTTACTTGGCAGAGTTCCGAAATTATCTCTACCGCTGAATAAAAAGCGGCTTTCAACGCTGTTTTTGCAAAAGGGCAGCTTAACTTCTGGGTATCGTGACAAACAACTTAGTGTTTACACTCGGTTGCCCTTTCACGAAACTTTGGATATGATCTACCAAAACATTCAAATATCAAATCCCTACGCCTTCAAGTCACTGATGGTGACTTCAGCACTACCCAAAGAAGGTAAAACAACCATAGCACAGGGATTGGCGTTGAGTGCGGCAAGGATGCATCGGCGAGTTTTGCTAATTGATGCCAACATGCGCGAACCTCACCTACACAAAATTTTGGAGCTTTCTAACGACTGGGGACTATCTCTGCTATTACTTGATGAAACAAATACCCCCGTTCCCGATTACATCCAGCCAATTCACCCGGCGATCGATGTTTTAACCGCAGGTCCGATACCAGAAGATGCAGTGAAATTACTGAGTTCTCGGCGGATGAAAGAACTAATCCAGGTCTTTGAACAAACCTATGATTTAGTATTGATAGATGCCCCAGCAATTTTAGGTACTGTTGATGCCAGAATTTTAGCAACATACTGTCATCAGATTGTATTGGTGGGAAAAATGGGTCAAGTAACTAGAACTGAATTGATTCAAGCTACAGAGATTTTGGGCAAGTTGAATGTAGTTGGCATCATCGCTAATGAAGCGAATAATTGATTTGTCGTAGAGACGTTCCGATGGAACGTCTAGAACTGAATTGATTCAAGCTACAGAGATTTTGGGCAAGTTGAATGTAGTTGGCATCATCGCTAATGAAGCGAATAATTGATTTGTCGTAGAGACGTTCCGATGGAACGTCTTTCAACAGTTTTGGTTTTGTACAAAGGCGATTCCCTTGCGTCTTTGTGATCTATAATTTTTATCAAAAATCCTTATCCGAACCGTTGCATAAGTTCGTGGCGTTTTTTTAACGCAGAGGAGCGCGGAGGTAAACGCAGAGTTTTCGTGATAAATTTTCGACATGAATTTATGCAATATTATACCAAGTACAGCATTTGATTAATTTGTAGCAAATTAAACTTGGCAACAGCCTGCAATTCGATTGTCACTCGATGCATTTAAAAATCTGCGCTTTTATGCAAAACTGTACTAAGTGCGATCGCACTTAAAGAGTATCTTGTTCAATCTAAGTTCCGCACTGCATAACCTTTACTGCATTTTTGAACTAGTACCCAAGTTTTAGTTTCCTTGTCGAGTGCAGGTAGAACGCGGAAATTAAAGACATCTGCCCAAGTTTCTATGCCGTGATTATTTGCGAACTCCATCTCAAGTTGTTTGAAACGTTCCCAGTCGCGATCGCTTATGGCAGCAAATATGGGAATCACTGCACTTAAGGGTATTTGTGTCGCTGCCTCAGTCATAAGTAATATCCTCAAAAATACAAACTATTGGTAGTGGCTTGTCTTCTGTATCAATTATTTATATAAAAAAAGATATTATACTATATCTTTTGCGGAATTCAAGGTTGCTGTCTTGTATTCATTGTATGGAAACATCTAGAATATACATACTTATGAGACACTGGTGTAAGTAAACCCCATTTTATTCAGCCGATGTCTAGCCAGGGGAGCAAAGGAAGATTTTAACCCGGAAATATTATTTAAATAAACCCTGACATGAAATGAGCGTTGAAATCCCAGTCAAAAAAATCTTAGTGTTGTCAGCGAATCCCAAAGGGACGAAACCACTGCGTTTGAATGAGGAGATTCGTGAAATTAAGGAAGGGTTACGACTAGCGAAAAAACGCGACAGCTTTCAGATAGAGTCGGCAGAAGCAGTGCGTGACATAGATATTCACCGCTCTATTCTGAATTATGAACCCCAGATTATTCATTTTTCCGGACATGGTGCAGGGGAAGAGGGTTTAATATTTGAAGATAATATCGGACAACAAAAGCTAGTGGATGCAGCAGCATTAGCTGGACTGTTTGAGTTGTTCGCTCCGCAGGTAGAGTGTGTATTACTTAATGCTTGCTATTCTGAGATTCAAGCCAAAGCGATCGCCCAACATATTAATTATGTTATCGGCATGAGTCAAGAAATTGGCGATAAAGCCGCAATTAAATTTGCTGTTGGTTTTTACGATGCTCTGGGGGCTGGAAAAGACGTTGAATTTGCATATAAACTTGGTTGTCAAGTCATCCGCATAGCAGGGATTCGAGAGCATTTGACACCTCAACTGTTGAGAAAAGAAGATTTGCATGGGGAAAGTATAAATACCACCCCTACACTCACTTCACCCCCACAGGATGCTCGCAAAGCAAGCGTTGTTTCTCCTTCACCCACACTAACACCAACTCCCCCTGTAACCAAACAGGAAAAAGCTCAAAAGCTTCAACAACAAGAAGCCGAGAGACTACAACTACAACGAGAAGCACAGAGGAAACGACAAGAACAGCAAGCTACTCAAACAACCACCACACCGACAGATACAGATGATCTCAGTTCTGAGAAGGGTGTAGATTATACGCGGTTGCGCGATTTACTCAAAGCTCAAAAGTGGAAAGGAGCGGATCAAGAAACTTTGGCAGTGATGCTGAGAGCCGGTGGTAGAGAAAAGGAACCCTGGCTTGATTCCGAATCTATTGAAAACTTTCCTTGTACTGACTTACGCACCATTGACCAACTTTGGGTAAAATACAGTAATGGGCGATTTGGGTTTAGCGTGCAGAAGCGCATTTGGGAAAGTGTAGGAAAAGACTTGGAAAAGTTTGGCGATCGCGTCGGCTGGCTGAAGTATGAGAAAGTTGTAATAGAAAAATGGTTTGGATTGAAACAACAAGAAACGAACAAGGCGAGATGGCTTCAATTTGACGACCTCACATATAATTTAAGTGCCTCCAAGGGACACCTGCCGTTTGATACGTGGTGGTTTGTGGAGTACTTGCGTTTGCACGAGGGCAAGTGGTGGTTCTCTTCTCTCGCGTCGAGACTTGTAAACTGTAACATATAAGGCTTACAAGAAATTGTAAAGATTCACAAACAAGTAATTAACCACGAAGTATTGCGGGTTCTAGGTTGACCTTACCTGGCACTAGGCATGATAAAAAGCATCTTCTTGTTTTAGTAGTACGATGCTGGCAATTTGCGGGTTCTGATATCTTGCAGCAATCTCGATTAGCAGCATCACCCACGCAGAAATAAATTTCACAGGCTTTTAGCTAAAGTCCACTTAAGTGGACTCAAACCCTTGTTCAGTCGTCTTTAGACGACTTTAGCTATTAGCCTCAGAATTCATTCTGAGGCGGTTGTTGAGGATGACTTGTGTCTACGTCAAAAATAGCAAATAAAGCTATTCTATAAATGTAAAGATGTATTAACCCATCTATCTTTAGTTATTTTTCCCATCTATGCTGACGACACCAGAAAGCAACACCGAACCAATGTGGCTTGTGATTATCCGACTATTGCGATGGCACAAACCAGAAGGACGGTTAATCTTGATGATACCTGCTCTTTGGGCTGTGTTTTTGGCAGCTTCAGGGAAACCACCTTTACCGCTAGTTGGCGTCATTGCTTTAGGAACGATCGCCACAAGTGCAGCTGGATGCATTGTGAATGATTTGTGGGATCGCGACATCGACCCCCAGGTAGAAAGAACTCGCTCACGTCCTCTTGCTTCTCGTGCGCTTTCAATAAAGGTTGGTATTGTTATTGCAATTGTGGCGATGTTTTGTGCAGCAGTTCTTGCCTTTTATCTTAACCCGCTTTCTTTTTGGTTGTGTGTGGCAGCAGTACCAGTAATCCTGCTTTATCCAGGTGCGAAAAGAGTGTTTCCTGTACCGCAGTTAGTGCTTTCCATCGCTTGGGGTTTTGGTGTATTAATTAGTTGGAGTGCAGTGACGCAAAACCTCTCACAAGCGACTTGGTTACTTTGGGGTGCTACAGTGATGTGGACATTAGGATTTGATACAGTTTACGCCATGAGCGATCGCGAAGATGATCGGCGTATTAATATTAATTCTAGCGCTTTATTTTTTGGCGACAAGGCACCTCTAGCGATCGGAACTTTCTTTGCTACAACCATCTTTTTTCTCAGTTGGTTAGGTGTTTTAATGCATCTTAAGTTTGCATTCTGGATTACCCTTGCAATTGCTGCTATTGGCTGGATTTGGCAATATCTTCAATTAATCAAAAAAGACCTCCCCAATCCAGTTTACGCGCAAATGTTTCGGCAAAATGTTTGGATTGGTTTTATCATCCTTGCGGGAATGATTGCCGGCTCTTTCTAATTATCAACTGTATTAGTCAGATGTAGAGACGACGATTTATCGCGTCTTTCCAGACGATTTATCGCGTCTTTCCAGACGATTTTTTTCCTGAAGCCGAAAATGCAAACATTTGTCTTATTCTTAGTTGCTGCATTCGGAGAAATCTCCGGTTGCTACGCATTTTGGGCAACTTTCAGACTGGGAAAAAGCACACTTTTGATTATTCCCGGTATCTTAGCCCTAATTATCTTCGCTTTCACCCTAACTAAAATAGATGCCTCAAATGCTGGTAGAGTCTACGCTGCTTATGGTGGTATTTACATTCTCTCATCTCTGGTTTGGTTGTGGTTAGTTGAAGGTGCAAAACCAGACAAGTGGGATTTACTTGGTGTGACAATTTCCTTAATAGGAACAGTTGTAATTTTATTCAGTCCGCATCGCTTGTAAAAAAAAGATTTGCCCCGACTTTTTGGAGAAGTTGGGAATCTGGTAAGTTCCTTGTTAGCGCAGGTATTTGAGATTGAGATTGCCTTCTTAATGGGAGCATTCCAATTTTTTCAAAACGCCAAAAAATCACCCTTCCCACTTTGCGAACCTCTGCGTATACCTTTGCGCTACTTTGCGTTAACGCTCTTTTATTATTCTTGCCAAATAAAATTTGAAACCATTGATGAGACGTAGCATTGCTACGTCTCTACATTTTTTCTAACAGATGACTATCAAGAACGCGCTTTTATTTCTCAACCAGACTAACATTACTTTCTGACAACAAAGGCAAAGGTAATCCTGGTGCTGCGGCAATTTCTCCAAGTTGATTCTGTTGTTCTAACTTGTGCAAATATTGCCCATCGTGAATAGGAGACACAACTTGCATTTGGTGCGGGATACTGTAGTAGCGATGAGTTTGTTTGCTTTGCTCCCGTTCTTGGATGCTCTCATTGGCAATCTTCTTGCGTAGTTTAATAATCGCATCTAGAACAGCTTCCGGTCTAGGTGGACACCCCGGTATATAAACATCAACAGGAATTAACTTATCTACACCTCGAACTGCGGAGGACGAATCTACACTAAACATCCCACCTGTAATTGTGCAAGCTCCCATCGCAATCACGTACTTTGGTTCAGGCATTTGCTCGTAAAGTCGCACCAAATTCGGAGCATACTTCATAGTGATTGTACCTGCGGTAATCATCAAGTCTGCTTGTCGGGGAGTCGCACGGGGAATCATCCCGAAGCGCTCCATATCAAAGCGAGAAGCATAAGCAGCCATAAATTCCATGAAACAGCAAGCTGTACCAAACATCATCGGATACAGACTGGACATTTTTGACCAGTTGTAGAGGTCATCTACGGTGGTAAGGATGATATTCTCAGATAGTTGTTGAGTTACTTCCGCACGCTCAACGGGATTGATGATTGAGTTAGTCATAAGCTGATTGGCTCAAAAATTGATATTGATAACTACAATTTGCGATCGCTCAGTTCCGCTCCACCAATGAAAAAGAGGGGAAAAGGGCAAAGGGGAAAAAGAGGGGAAGATGAATTAAGTGTAAATACTTATTATAATTCCGATTTTTCTCTTTAGCCTGCAAATAGCGATCGCCCAGACAAAAAAGCGTTACACTTCATTGCGAAATAAAAAGATCGCCTAAAGAACGTGATAACTTTTGATGATGTAAAGAGACGACACAGATAAAGGAGAACACAGTGGCAATGGAATCAAATTTATTAACGAGCAACACTCCAGTGCAAGAAGATTTCAGCGAATACGTTGCCCATCTACAGCTTCACATGGCTTTGCAAGCTCGCAATCTGGTTCCAACCCTCACTTCAAAGCTCGGAGACAGTCGGGAAGAAATGCTTCATCAAACTCAAGCCAATTTTGAAAAGCTTATATCTCGACAAGCGCTCTAGAAAATACAAAAATTAAGCCAAACTAACATAGAATAAAAGCAGATTTTGTTGGTAAACCCTTGGTGGTGTCTCCATCAAGTCTGCTTTTTAAGTATAAAGTTACGAAAATCACTATGATTGAAACTACGGGATCATAAACAACCGGAGTAATACGAAATAACGAGATTAGATTGTAAGGCGGCTCGAATAAAAATGACTTCATTAATTCCTCGAAATCTTAGCGTAGTTATCCGACCAGTACAACACCGAGACTTGGACGGAATAGAACATCTATCTCAAGAGTCATTTGCGGAACATACCCCGAAGGAAGCTAATTTTGCCATAAACCAAATGCAATGGCTGCGCCGGTGGTATGGGTTTCTCAAATTTTTAAGTTTGTTTCCCAACCCACTGAAATATCGCCTTTGTGCTTATGTAGCAGAGCAAGGACGGACACTTTTAGGCATAATTCAAGTGTCACCCTTTAACCGCACACGCAGTACTTGGCGTGTGGAACGAGTGATGGTCAATCGCACTGCCGATAAGCAAGGCATTGGCTCACAACTCCTGCGTCATTGCTTTGAGTCCATTTTAGAGGCTCGTACTTGGATACTGGAAGTAAATATTAATGATAAAGAAGCCCTAGCACTTTATCGACAAAATGGATTTCAACGTCTAGCAGAAATGACTTACTGGGAAATTGCCCCAGAATTACTTGAAGAATTGGCATCTTCAGAGCCAGATTTGCCAAATTTATTGCCGGTGAGCAATGCCGATGCCCAGTTACTATATCAATTAGATACGGCTTCAATGCCACCTTTGGTGCGACAAGTATTCGATCGCCAAACCCAAGATTTTAAAACCAGTTTGTTTGCCGCTTTAATTGACGCGGTGAAGCAATGGGTAAGCAAAACAGAAGTAGTGAGCGGCTATCTATTTGAACCTCAACGCAAAGCAGCGATCGGTTATTTTCAACTTTCACTAGATCGTAAAGGTCAACAACCACATGTAGCCACGCTGACTGTTCACCCAGCATACACTTGGCTGTATCCAGAATTGCTGTCTCAGTTGGCTCGCATCGCTCAGGATGTCCCCAAACAACCGTTGCAGTTGGTTTCCGCCGACTATCAACCAGAAGGAGAAGAGTATTTAGAGCAAATCGGCGCACATCGCCGAGAACATACTTTAATTATGTCGCGCTCAGTGTGGCATAAGGTTCGCGAGTCTAAATTTGTCTCTCTAGAAGGAATTCAACTGCCGGAAGTACTCCAAGGATTGCAACCCGCACGCAAACCCATACCAGGTGGGATGTCATGGGAGCAACCCAGAAAGCCGCAATTGCCAGAGAGAAAAGTAAAAATAAATCCTTCTGGTGAATCGATTTCTTTTTCACGCAACAACTGCAATGTAGAACCACCCTTAAACCCGGAATCAACAGATGCAAAGCCAGAGTGAGGAAAGTGGATTTGGGTATGGGGCAGGGAAACTCCTAAAAGACAAGGAGACAAGGAGACAAGGAGACTTTGGGGACAAGGAGACAAGGAGACTTTGGGGAATTTCTTCCCCTGCTTCCCCTGCTTCCCCTGCTCCCTCTGCTTCCCCTGCTCCCCCTGCTCCCCCTGCTCCCTCTGCTCCCCCTGCTCCCTCTGCTCCCCCTGCTCCCTCTCCCCCCATCTTGGCTTTGGGTTTGGATGTTGGTAGTAAGCGTATTGGTGTGGCAGGATGCGATCGCACTGGTTTGATTACAAGTGGTATCATTACCATAGAACGCAAATATTTGCAACAAGATATAGAGCAAATACGACAACTGGTAAATGAACGCGAAGTAAATATTCTGGTAGTCGGTTTACCTTATTCTATGGATGGTTCTTTGGGATTTCAGGCGCGACAAATACAAAAGTTTGCCAAAAGGTTGGCTAAAGCTCTCAAATTGCCTGTGGAATACGTAGATGAACGATTAACTTCATATCAGGCAGAGCAAATGCTAATAGCTGAAAACCGCTCTCCATCCCGCAATAAAGGCTTGATTGATCGCATTGCCGCATGTTTGATTTTACAGCAATGGTTGGATACTCGGCGATCGCACTCCACAAGGCAGTATGGCAGCCCTTAAGTATTGATACTTTGAACGTGATATTCTGAAGTCTGTTAGCCAGCACTTGATATACTGCGAAAGCTATTTGATAGTTAAGCGATTTCTATAGTGACTGGGAATTATAAAGCTCCACACCTCGGCTATGTTTTCCTCACCATTTCCTGAAGAAAATGACGACGCTCATGCTGGTTCGATCACTTTGACGGATGACAAAGAGCGATCGCTCGAATGTTACATTGAGCATTCCCTCTCTGTAGATGATCAAGAGTATGTTTTACTTCTTCCTGTTGACTCACCTGTGGAAATTTTTGCTTGGCAAGGTGACGACGAGGAGGAAGAAGCTATTCTCGTAGAAGATGATACGACGATTGACGAAATTTTTGCTACTGCTCAAGCTGTACTCTCTGAGCAAAATTTGCAACTCAAAAATACTGCTTACGCTCTGACGGTAGCAGGTGAGTTGCCCCCTGTCGAAGAGTCAGAACTCTTCACTTTAGAAATTGAAGATGAAGACGAAGATTTAGAACCAGAGCAATTACAACTTCTAGCTAGCTTCTACTATGAAGACCAGGAGTACGCAATTTACACCCCCCTCGATCCACTGCTGTTTTTTGCACGGATCTCGGCAAGCGGTAATCCTGAATTACTCTCTCCAGAAGAGTTTCGCAAAGTCCAACCACTGCTAGAAGAACATTTGTTTAATGAAGTTGAATAAAATAATTCAAATGATATAAGTCAAAAGTCAAGAGTCAAGAGTCAAGAGTCAAGAGAAACTGTTCTTGACCTTTGACCTTTAACCGTTGACCATTGACCTTTAACCATTGACCTTTAACCGTTAACCATGACCTGGAACAAGCTCTTACAGCCTGATTTGATTTTAGAAGGTTCAGTGTTGAACCTCACACCAGACATTATCCAAAGATATCAACTCAAGGGGCTGGTGTTGGATGTAGATGAAACTTTGGTTCCTGTGAGAGTTGGAACAGCTTCAAAAGAATTGCAACAATGGGTAGCGCAAATTCGACCTTTTACATCATTGTGGTTGGTAAGCAATAACTTGAGTGAAGCCCGCATCGGTGGAATTGCTCGTTCTCTGAATTTACCTTACTATCTGGGTGCTGCCAAACCCTCACGACGCAAAATTAGAGCTGCACTAACACAGATGGATTTGCCAGTGCAGCAAGTGGCAATGGTAGGCGATCGCTTATTCACAGATGTGTTAGCTGGTAATCGCTTAGGGATGTTCACCATCTTAGTTGAACCAATTGTCCATCCAGGTGCAGTCTTGCGATCGCATCCCATACGCAACTTTGAAGTTTTAGTATCGGAAATCTTAGGAGCCTCTATTACTCCCAAGAAACAAAGAGTTACAAAGCGTCACAAAGCTTGATAAATGGTCAGGAAAGTAAATCTAAAGAAATAATAAAGAAATCGGGGATCGCTCTAAAAATCGGGGATCATAAGTATTAATAACATGGGATCAGCTAAATATAGATCCTAGTCCATACAAAATCAATATATTTGTAAAGCGTCAACCTTCACTTATAGAAGGATTGGCGCTTTCCAATTTTGGATTTTGGATTCAATCCAAGGCGCTGCACATTGGCGGGATGATTTGACAATCAACGCTGATAAATTTGACGTATTGTAGAGACGTTCCGGCGGAACGTCTCTACGATTCATCTAAAGGATGGGAGCAATATCCAATCCAAAATCCAAAATCTAAAATCTAAAATCTCAAGATGCCTTTAACAATTGTCGTAAAAATTGGAACTTCCAGTCTCACGCAACCAGAAACCGGACTACTGGCGCTTTCCACCATTGCTAGTGTGGCAGAAACTCTTTCACAGTTGCGACGTGAAGGACATCGGGTAATTTTGGTTTCCTCTGGTGCTGTGGGGGTGGGTTGTGCTAGGTTGGGTTTGACAGAACGCCCAAAAGCGATCGCTCTCAAACAAGCTGTAGCCGCAGTTGGACAAGGTAGATTAATCCGCGTCTACGATGATTTATTTACTACCTTGCAACAGCCAATCGCCCAAGTTTTGCTAACTCGCAGCGATTTGGTAGAACGCAGCCGTTATCTAAATATCCTCAACACCTTCAACGAATTATTGGAATTAGGAGTGATTCCGGTGGTGAATGAGAATGACACCGTAGCTGTAGAAGAATTGAAATTTGGCGATAATGACACTTTATCAGCTTTAGTTGCCAGTTTAGTTAAAGCAGATTGGCTATTTTTGCTAACTGATGTAGATCGGCTTTATACTGCCGATCCCCGTACTGTACCCGATGCGAGTGCGATCGCCTTAGTTGATAGCATCGAAGAATTAAATAAATTGCAACTGCAAACAGGTACTCAAGGCTCTAAATGGGGTACTGGTGGGATGGTGACAAAAATTTCCGCCGCTAGAATTGCGACTACAGCCGGTGTTCGCACCGTAATTACTCAGGGAAAATATCCGAGAAATATAGAAAAAATATTACAAGGCGAATTAATTGGTACTCACTTCGCACCGCAACCAGAACCAACGAGTGCCCGCAAACGCTGGATAGCTTATGGTCTTGTACCTGCGGGGAAATTGTATTTAGATGAAGGTGCGATCGCGGCAATTTCTCAAGGTGGAAAATCGTTGTTAGCTGCTGGTATAAAAACAGTAGAAGGTCAGTTTTATACTCAAGAAGCCGTACAATTGTGCGACATCCAGGGTAACGAAATTGCTAGAGGACTGGTGAACTACAGCAGCAACGAACTGCAAAAAATTCGTGGATGTCATTCACGGGAAATTTCGACGATTTTGGGTTATATCGGTGCTGAAACCGTCGTGCATCGCGATAATTTGGTTCTGATGTAGTACTGCTGTTTACATTTCGATTTCTTTCTGTTAAGGGACTCCCAACCAAACTACCCATAACACCTAATCAATAAAATAGTCGATTTGGCAGCAAAGGCATTTTTAGCTATACTCCAGATACTACTATCAATCAGGAATGAGCGCAAAAATTGTCTCTCTTCCTCATTCCTCTGTGAACTCTGCGTTCTCTGCGGTTTGTTTTTCCGATCAAGAGTGCGTAAGTCCGATCAATTATATATAGCCGAAAATGATGAAAGCATCTGCAAAATTCGACTTTGAGGACGATAAATTTAACGCACCCCCTTCTCAAGTCATCCCCTGGTGTCAGATGATTAATCCTCGCAATGGCACAGATGGGATGCAATCCCACGGTTTAGCAATTAAGTTAGATAATGCTGATGCTGTTGGTTTTCAAGCGGATGAAAATTGGCAGCAGGTAGAACATGAGTTTAGTTCTGGAGTCGAGTCTGTATTTATCTCCACCACTCCACACATAGTTATAGTGCGTAGGGGTCCATTATCTGTAAAAGACAGAGAAAGTGGTTTGAAACTGGGTACACTCAAAGAAAATTATGATGCTTTTTTAGCAGACAAACTTAAATTTAAAACCTTTACTCGCCACCTAATTTTTTTCGTAGGAGAAAACAAAACTTTTTTACATCAATCACCACTACAATTAACTTTAAGTGGCGTAGCCGGAGCAAGTTTTGGTCAAAGTTATTGCGAATATCAACAAGGCAAAATCGTCGGTGGTTTCGCTGGTGAACTAGAAAAAGCTTATGCTGCATATCGCAAGCAACCTGTAACATCAAAAGGTCCACTGTTCCACGCTCACGGGATTTTCTGCCCCATAATTGAGTCTGAAGAAAGAGGCATTGAACCAAATACTGTTATGGTTGCTTCAACTGTAGATTATAAACGTCCAACGGCGGCGACGTTAACACAATATCTGATTGCTTCCGACTCTCCGGAATCGGCAATTATCTCCAAAAACTTTGAAGATTACAAAGATTTTGGTAAGGAAGTTGTGAAACTAGAAGCACCGAAGATGGAAATGGCAGGGGTTTCTAGTTCTTATATTTATGCTGATGAAGATGATTTTGGTCCCCCGTATTAGGAATTGGGGACAAGGGGAGTGGGGGACAAGGGGGACAAGGGGGTAATAGCGGTTCACCTGCCCCATGCCTGGTGCCCTATTCCTTCAATAGTAAATAATAGAGAGAACCATTACCACCTGTAACCCCAGCGCGATCGCCTGCTAATTTGCCGGTTCCCATGAAGTAATCTACCCGTCCTGGTCCTTTGATTGCGCTTCCTGTATCCTGATCTAGCACAAAGCGGCTGACAGTACGATAATCCAGCCGTCCTGAGGTGGTGGGATAGGGAAGTGAGGTATTAACTAGCGCTAATGCCCCAGGAGGCATGAGAGACTTGTCTGTAGCAATAGAACGCTCTGCTGTCACGGGTACATTAATACTGCCGGTAGCTGGTTCAGCGTTTTTTTCTTTGAAGAAAACAAACCTTTCCCAGCGCGGTAGATAATTATTTAACTCTTGGGGATTTTGCTGAAAATATTCGGTCATCCGTGGGAGGGTTAGTTGTTTCAAAGTTACTTTTCCGTCTTTTGCTAATTCTCGCCCGATACTTGTCCAAGGGTAATCTGTAGCACCTGCATAACCGATACTGGTTGCAGTTCCGTTAGTTAACTTAATCTGAGCGGAACCTTGGATTTGCACCATGTATGCTTCCCAGCGATCGCGGAACCACAAGAGTTCCAAGCCACGCAACTGACTTTTATTTCCAAGCAAACCATCTTTTCCTTCTAGCTGTATCCGTTTCGGATGCGGTTTACTCCATTTTTCAAAGTCTGCTGGTAGTCGATAAAGGGGATATTTATATACATTTGTCCGAACCCGGCTTGCAATATAAACAGGCTCGTAGTATGCAGTAAATTTAACAGTACCTTTGCCGTCATTACCTACCGATTTGTAAAAGACAAACTCGCGACGGACAGCAGCTTGCAGTTGTGCCGGAGAGTTGGAGCTAACAACTAATTGACGGAAGCGGACTAAACTGCGATAAACGCGATCGCGGGTAATTTCCTTAATTGGATAATTCTGGTATACAGCGATCGCTCTATCTTTTTGCAAATAACTCAGACTGTTGTCAATGGATGCTAAGAGTGCGTTGCGATCGCCTCGTTTACCCCCTCGACTCCAAATTTGCTCATCCCAACCCAAACAAGTAGATTGGGAAATGCAATTCGTTTCTAATTCCATCGGTTTTAGCACAGAGTCTAACGACGGAATTATTGGTACTGGTATTACCACTGGCGGGGCTTGAGGATTGTTTGGTAACGGATGCGGTGGTAAAATAGGAATTTGAGCAACAGCTGACCAGAGTGGGATCACAAAAGCAACTCCCAAACTCAAGGAAAGCAAAGCAAGGGTTTTTCTCATCATTTAGTTGAATCTTTCAACGCTAGAACTAAAAACTGGTTCTACCCGGATTGCTAAAATCCGAGAGGGACGTACTACCATATACTCTCCCTGACCGGAAATATTTTTGATGGGTACGCTGATAAAGTCATTAGAAGCAGCCTTTGGCATCAGTTCGCCACTATACCACTTCTGAAAATCTTGAATTGTGGGAAAGCGTATTTCTTCCCGATGTCCACCATCCATCATCAGGTGTACTACAAATTCGCTCGGTGTTCTAGGCATAAAGTTGAATCATTTGAAACACATCCAACCCATTTTCAACTACTTAACCCCAAAATGGGAAGAGGTGGTGCGTGGTTTGGGGCAGTAAAAACTTATAATTCATAATTTCTAATTCATAATTTCTAACTTATAACTCCTAATTCTTACTTTCTTTCATCAGTTTACACTCCCCGGAAACCGATTCATACAAGCAACTGATTCACTTTATCCTTCATACTTTAGATGACGCTTGTTTAACCAGAAACAGTTCCCAACAAGTTGTTCGGCAAAACGGCGATCGCATAAGTTATTTTATCTAGTTTGGCGCTCGATTATGACATGTAAAAAAATGTCTGGAAAATCAAGATTTTTCGCCGATTTTAGTTATGCGATCGCACATTTTAAAAGAAAGGGTAAAAGGTAAAAAATTTATTTTCTTACCCTTTTAACTTTTACCTTATTCAGACATCACTTGCTCATATTTGTCACCTGCTCAATCAGTGCTAAAACATCACTGCGGCTAAGTTTATCTTTGCCATTAGCAAGAGCGTTAAGGGTGCCATGAGCCAATGTCAGCGGAATTTGACAAAAATCTAATGCAGGACCAGCAGGAAGGGCTTTAGTGTAAGCATCTGCTAAAATTAGATTACGTTGAGCATAAGCTTGGATATCATCTGCATTCCAACCATTTGGAAAGAAGTTGACCCCACGGGTCAAATCTTCATTATGGTTGCGGAGGATGTTAACTGCTTGTAAACCGCGACCAAAAGCGATCGCATGGGTACGGTTTGTATCAGTACCATCATACCATGCCCAGATATCCGACAGTAACAAGCCCACTGCACCTGCAACTCCAAAGGTATAACGATCCAAATCAAACTCTGTATGAATTTTCCAATTTTTTCCTGCCCAGTATGCCATCCGATCCGCCATTGCCGCAGTCGCATCCCAAATCCGAGGTGCTATGCTCTCAGGTGCCAGTAATGCCCATTCTCGTATCCGCAGGCTTACTTCTGCTAAAGAATCTTCGTGGCTGCCAAATCCCACAGAGAAAGCATCAACCGCGAAGCCATCAACACCTGCCTGTAATGTCAAACTAATTGTTTGTAACAATCTAGCTTTCGTGGCATTATCTAGTTCTGGATGATCCTCAATTTCATCAATCGCACGCATACACAAGTATGCAGATGAAACTGCTTCTTGCAATCCTGGTGGTAAAATACTAATTGGGATGTAAAAAGTTCGACTAGTCTCTTTGAGGATTTGCAATGCGTAATTACGTAAATCCATTTTTTCACTCCTCTGTTGATTTTCACACCACATAATTTTTGAGGTTCTTTGATTACGTTGGATATAGTTTTTACTAAGCCAGAAAAACCGTAGATGCGCTAGTATCTCATCGAAAAACTTATCATTTTTAGTATCTCAATTTACAACAACCCAAATTTGATTAAAGTCTAGTATATAGGGCTTTGGTTGCAAAAATGTGTGATTTGTGGTTTGATATAGATGTCATAAAGGGTAATTGTAAATATAAACAATATTGCTCGTATCCAATTAATTACCTGCAAAGTTTTCCCAAGTGAACAGCGAAATCAATTATGATGAAAGACTCTTATATCTGCGTTATTCTGACGAAGCAGCCAGAATTCCTGTATATATAGATAAAAATCACAAAAAACCTTTAAATAAGAGATTTGGAATCCAAACTTTGAGGACGCTCCCCGCAAAGAAGTAGTTAAGCGGACACATCTTGCCGCTACACTGTACCATAAGAGGTCGGAAAATAGATTATTTCCCCCAACTCCATAATCGCGATGGCTGTTCGATTGCTGATTTCCCAGCGACATTAGTAAAATTGAATACGTTCTCTGAGTAGACGATGATTGAGAAAAAGTAGTTCCCAAAGAACCGAGGGGGGGACAAGGAGAAGGGAAAAGGGGAAATGCCCAATAGACATCTCCAGATTCATACGTAAAGACGTTCCGGCGGAACGTCTAATCAAGGGTTTCGGGTAACGCATAATTAAATTCGGTCGATGTCTAATAGACATCTCCAGATTCATACGTAAAGACGTTCCGGCGGAACGTCTAATCAAGGGTTTCGGGTAACGCATAATTAAATTCGGTCGATGTCTAATAGACATAGGAGTGGAAATGAACTATGCGTTGCCCCAAACCCTTGATTAGACGTAGCACTGCTACGTCTCTACATTGTTTTCTGGAGATGTCTAATAGACATAAGAGTGAAAATTAATGCATGACCCCGCTTCCATTCCTCTCCCAGAAGCGGCAATGCATTATGCCCAAAATCAGAAAATCTGCACAAAGGTAGATGTAAAAATAATCCAAGTAAGTATCATAGAAGACAATGGGTATAACCCTTTACAAAGGAATAAATACCGAACTGTGCCGCCTTAGATAGATGCAGTTAAAGAAACCTCAATGTTAAAAGGCAACCGCTTGCATCTGCATGATATACCTCTGGCATTTTCCCCCAAACTGATTGGGAAAATTGCCAGTGCGATCGCTATTTGTGTTGGTGGCTTAGTATTGCTTGGGTGGTGGCTGAAGATCGAAATTATCACTCACGGCTTTTTCGGCAGTGTCTCAACAGTAAAAGCGAACACAGCGTTGTGTTTTGTACTGTCTGGTATTTCGCTGTGGTTGCAAGAACGAGATACAAAGACAAGGGGAGGGGACAAAAAGAATAATTCTTCTTTCTCCCAATCTACCCCTACCTTCTGGCTTTCCAAAATATGTTCAACAGCAGTGATATTAATTGGTTTGCTCACGGTGATTGAATATCTGTTCGGGTGGAATATTGGTATTGATCAACTGCTGTTGCGTGACTCGTCACCTTCTCTGACAACACTTTATCCTGGGCGAATGGGGTTAAACACGGCATTAAATTTTGTGCTGGTTGCCAGAGCTATAGAACTGATAATTCATCAAAAAACCCGCCGTAGCTTTTGGTATGCTCAAATTTTTGCCCTGATAGCTGCTTTGATTTCCTTACAATCTATCATCGGCTATGCCTACAAGGTAAAAGTGCTTTACGGTGTTGCTCCTTACACAACATCTATGGCATTACTGACAGCACTGACATTTATAGTACTCTGTGTGGGGATTCTTTGGAGTCGTCCAGACCAAGGATTGATGCGGGTAGTAACAAGCGATACTGACGGGGGGTTGCTTGCGAGGCGTTTATTGTTTGCAGCGATCGCACTTCCTTCTGTGCTAGGCTGGTTCATCGTTGAAGGTCAATATCGAAAACATTATGATCCGGCGTTTGCAGTGTCAATGTTTGCCATCATCGTTATTGTCAGCTTCGTCGTTTTGATTTGGCAAAGTGCAGCGTTAATTGAACACCTTAGCTTAGAACGCGATCGCGCAACAGAAGCGTTGAAAGAAAACGAACAAAAATTGAGAAGTTTCGTAGATGCTAATGTCATCGGCATTTTTTTTGGCGACATTTACGGGGGTATTTTTCAAGCAAATGACGAATTTTTGCGGATTATCGGCTATACGCGCGAGGATTTAGTCGCCGGGAGGATAGACTGGATTGACATCACACCACCAGAATATCTGCATTTGGATGAAATTGCCCTCGCCAAGGCAAAATTAACTGGTGCTTGTACCCCTTATGAAAAAGAATACATTCGCCCGGATAATACTCGCGTCCCGGTTTTAATTGGTTACACCCTGTTGGGAGAAGAACGGGAACAGTCAGTAGCCTTTATTTTAGACCTGAGCGATCGCACTCTTGCAGAAGCTGCGTTACGTCGCAGTGAAGAAAGATTTCGCTTGGCTATTGATAATATCCCTGATATGTTTACTATATATGATGCCGAATTGCGATTGCAGTTTGTCAACGCTGCGGGTTTGCAACGCACTAATAAATCACTCCCAGAAATTCTCGGACGCACTGAGGAGGAAATCTTTCCACCGTCCGTTACAAACGCTTATTTACCAACTTTAAAAAAAGCACTTTTAACGCGCACCTTACAAATAGTAGAAGCCACAATAAATTTACCTAATTATGTCAGCACTACACTCATCAAATATGTGCCAATACTTGACGAACAAGGTGAAATTTATCAGATTCTCGGCGTGACTGACGACATCACCATCCGCAAACGTGCCGAAGAAATTCTGCAAAATCAGCAAAAATGGCTAGAAGATGCTGTAAACTTAATGCCAACACCTTTGCTGTTTATCGAACCAAAAACTGCACGAGTAACTTTCGCCAATCGCGCTGCTGACGAATTAGCTGGAAGGAAATTTCCTTTAGCTGAATGCGTGGAAGATTATTACACAACTTATTACAGCACAGATGCGGCAGGAAATCCCATTCAAAACGAACAAGCACCTGGGGTAAGAGTTGCTCGTGGCGAACGTCTGAATGGGGTAGAGTTGAACTGGCACACGCCTAAAGGAATCCGTTCTCTGCTAATATATGCAGATACTCTGCCCGCAATGCACAGTCTTGGAGCTACCTGCGTCTTGACATTTCAAGACATTACCAAGCTCAAGCAGGTAGAAAAAGCACTTTCATTAGGCTATAAAAGGCTTCAACTTTTATTTGGCACCGCAAGCGATTTACTATCGAGTCAAGAACCAGTAACATTGTTAGATGGCTTATTCAAAAAGCTTGCCGAGCAAATTGGTTTAGATGCTTATTTTAACTATTTAGTTGAAGAAAACCAGTCCGTCTTGCGGCTAAATTTTTATAGTGGTATTTCTGAAGAAATTGCTCAAAAATTCGAGTATTTAGAGTTTGGGCAAGGGATGTGCGGTACAGTTGCAATGGAGCGTCGTGCAATTGCTTTAGAGAATGTGCAACAATTAACTGATGTGAAAACAGAAGTGATTCGCACTATTGGGATTACCGCATATTATGGTTATCCGTTGATAGCACGGGGACGAGTTTTAGGTATACTCTCCTTTGCCAGTCGTAGTAAAAATAGCTTTAGTCAAAATGAAATCGGGATGATGCAAGCGGTTTGTGACCAGATTGCCATCGCAATGGAAAGAGCAGACTTGATTGCTTCTTTGCAACAGCAGACTCTTCAGTTGACAGAAGCAAATCGGATGAAAGATGAGTTTCTCGCAATATTATCCCATGAATTGCGATCGCCTCTCAACGCCATTCTCGGTTGGGCACAGATGCTCCGTTCTCCACGCAAGCTCACCGAAACTCAAACCGCTAAAGGTTTAGAGACAATCGAGCGCAACGCTAGAGCGCAAGCACAACTAATTGAAGACTTGTTAGATATCTCGCGGATGATTAAAGGCAAGTTGCGTCTCAATGTTCACAGTTGCAATTTAGTGCCGATTATTGAATCTGCACTCGATTCTGTACGTCTAGCGGCTGATGCAAAAGAAATTCACATCGAAACTTCAATTCACCGAAATACTGAATTAATTCTTGGCGATTCTGGACGCTTGCAGCAAATTATTTGGAATCTACTATCCAACGCAATTAAGTTTACACCCCAAGGCGGGCGCGTGCAAGTCGGTTTGCAACGAATTAATTCTCATGTGAAAATTACGGTAAATGACACAGGCATTGGTATTAACCCGGACTTCTTGCCTTATGTCTTTGATCGCTTTCGTCAAGCAGATAGTTCCAGCACCAGATCCCACGGCGGATTAGGATTGGGATTATCAATCGTGCGTCATTTAGTTGAATTACATGGTGGTACTGTTTATGTTGAAAGTGCCGGTGAAGACAAAGGCGCTAAATTCACTCTTATGCTGCCACTACTCAACGCCAAATTGGGACAAACAGACACACCGAAGAACTCCCCTCCTCCCTCACTCTCCCCCTCCCTATCCCTAATAGGCATTCGGGTACTAGTGGTAGACGACGAAGCCGATATTCTTGACTTTATCACCACCATACTCGAACAGTACGCTGCCGAAGTTCAGGCGGTTGCATCAGTAAAAGAAGCCCTGGATATTATAGCACACTTTAAACCAGATGTTTTAATTAGCGATATTGGAATGCCAGAAGAAGATGGTTATTCATTGATTCGCAAAGTGCGATCGCAACCCCCAGAGAAAGGCGGAAATATTCCCGCAGCAGCCCTAACAGCTTATGCTAGAGCAGAAGATCGAATGCGAGCGATACAATCCGGTTATCAGCTACATTTACCTAAACCTGTTGAACCGGCTGAGTTAGCAACAGTAGTCGCAAGTCTTGTTGGACGCACTTTAATATTGTAAATTCTTCAAATAGAATTTGTTAAATTACGATGGATGAATACTGAAGAGACATCTCCAAAAAAGAATGTAAAAACGCGACCGGTCGCGTCTCTACAAGGGTTTAGGGCAATGCATAATTAATTTCTGGACATGTCTAAGATTTGGCGTTGCATATTGGCGGGATGAGTTTATAAACAACGTCGATAAATTTGACGTATTAGACATCTGTTGGAAAAGATGTAGAGACGTAGCACTGCTACGTCTCCATAAGGGTTTAGGGCAACGCATAGTTCATTTCAAGATTATGCAACGCCTAAGATTTTAGTTATTTTTTTACGTATGCCTAGAGCTATGCAGATAACTCAGGGTGCATATCTTTATGCAAATCAAACCTATTAAATAAATAGTGTTTTGATTAAAGTATTTAATATGATAAGCATAACAAAAACATTACCAACAACAGCCGTTGAATCACCAGAGCTAAATAATCCTAATTCTAAAACAAAACAAGTAGATTTTTTACAAAAAGTAATTGAAGGCTTACAAGATGGCATCTTAATCTTGACCGAGATAGGAGAAATCGTTCATGCTAACGCATCGGCAAAAAGCATTTGTGGTCAAATAAGTCAAGGAATTTCTCAAGCGAACTTTGTACCACCAGCAATTTGGAATCATTGCAAATCTTTAATTGATTGGAGTTTATTTCCCAACCAACACATCATACTCTCTGATGAGATTGTGCTAAATAAGTTAAATATTTTTCGCTTGCGGATAAGATGGCTAGATGTAGATCCGTTACAACGTCCTTGCTTGTTGGTGACAATCGAAAATAAATGTGAGACCTTAAAAAATGTAGCGATCGCTGAAGTAAAAAAATACGAATTAACACCACGAGAAGCTGAAATTTGGCTTCTTTATCGCTTCAACTACAGCTACAAAGAAATTGCCGTCCAACTTTATATTAGCCTGAATACCGTCAAAAAACACATGAAGAACATTCACGCCAAGCGACAAGCAAATATTGACTAAAGAAGGTTAAAGTGAAGAATTTTGTTCAAGTCACATGGTTAGTTCATGCTTTAGTTGATACCAGAAACTAAGAGAAATCAACAATTCAATATTGATTAGTGAAATGCAATTATTCACTACTTTGTTAAGAGTTTCACGAATCAATTAAGATTGACATATTTGCAATGCCGAAAAAAACAACTCCACAATTGACCCCTCAGCGCTTGTATGAGGGGTCAATTGTGGGTAATCCAGCAAACATAAAGTTGAATACTGATACCTTTATATACATTTTTCTCTGAATGAAGCAATAATTACAAATAGTGATTTAAGTCAAGTAAATTTTAATACAAAAATAATTATTTTTATAAATAGCCCTTTAGCGATCGCACAGTAATCATCAATTGGCTTCAGTGGGGAACAAGTAGTTAATTAAAATAGTCATCAATGATTATTTACTATTAACTAATAACTATTTATTCCCCCTGAATAAATCCAGAGAAACTAATTTTATAATCAGATACTTTTTAAGTATTACGAGAATTTAACCTACCAAAATCAAGGTTTTTTTTGCAAATCAAGTAGTGTATTGTAAACATCAGTTTTTAATTTTTCATTACTTTGTAAGTCTCTAGTAATCTTATTAAAATCGTCAATGCTGAGACCATTTTGTTCAACTATTTTTTGAGAGCGATTACAATAATTTACCGCAATATCTCGCGCTTTATTTGGCAGATTGCTGAGGCTGTTGGAGTCGCTACAAACAATCTGGGGAATTTCTCTACCACCAATAAGTTTTTTAATTTCTTCAAATGCTTGGCGTCGCTCAGGTTCCATTGCTAAGACTGATTTGGCATAATTTCTAATTTCAGTTGGAGTTTGAGCATCAACTTGGTAACTGAAGGCAAAAGGGCTAGAAGCAAGACTCACAAAGGCTAGAGCGCCAAATAAAAAGGATTTTTCAAGCATTCGTTGCTTTCTGGGTCGAAAAAAGAAATAGGGGATAATGTTCATATGCGAGGTGACACAGAAATACAGTAGGGATATCTTAAGAAGTTTGAATTATTTTAGAAGTTAGAAGTTCCAAGAAAAGAGATAATCGATAAAAGCTTTATATTTATTGTCAGCTTTATCGGTATAACTGACAAAGTTCGATAACTTTAGTTTGCAGTGTTGATATCTCGGAAGCTCCTTGTTTGAGACTAACTTCTAACTCTAATAGTACGGGTAAAGTAGAGATAAGTTGTGGCAAAGAAACAGACTTTATTTCTTGCTGTAAAAAGTAAATGCGCTTGGGATTGCCTATCTCAGCAGCTTGAGCGATCGCTTGTTGATTCCGCTCTCCACTTGAAATCATAATTTTTACCCACAACCATGTGCGAAATCGACTAACCAGTGTAGCCACTATCCGCAAACCAGGTTCAGAAGCATTCATCAGATCGGCTAAGGTTGTTAAAGCCTTGGCTGTGTCCCCCATAATAATTGCATCCGCCAATTGAAAGCTGTTGTGTGTAGTATTTCGGACTAGCCGAGCAACTATGTCAACCTCTAAAGGCTGATTGTTGCCTTCAGTATAAAGCCGTAACTTCTCCAACTCATTGTATAGCAGACGTGTATCGTTACCTACAGACTCTGCTAAAAGTTCTGCACATTGGGGATTTAATTTCACACCAACGATTTCAGCTGCTTGATTCACTGATTGCAGCAGTAAGTCCGTCTTCCAAGTTGGTATCAGCGGAAATTCTCGGAATTCTTTAGCATATTGTTTCAGCAATTTTGTCGATTTCAGTCGTTCATCTGGTTTATTGCGATTTGTAAGCAATAAGAATGAATTTTCCGGAATTACTGGCAGCGTTCTCTGTAATTCGGTGAAAACATTATCTGGGCAGTTCTGACTGATAGTAGTATTCGTCAGCCATACCAAGCGTCCACCAGCACCAAAAATTGGTGTCATAACTTGATTTAGCGCTATTATCGCTGCATCGGGCTGTTCTGGGGAAATTGTAGTGTAATTAAAACTGATCCAATTGGGATCGAGTATACGCGATCGCAGCATAGCGATCGCCTTTTCGATGGAAAAATCATCTTCACCCCAGTAAATGTAAACTGGCATAGAGCAACCTCAATTAAAAATATCATCGTTTCTTCAGTACAAGAAAAGCTAAATACTTTTTAAATCACGAGAAAGTTCCCTAAAATCAATAAACGTGAGTGCGGGAGGCATTAAAGATTGGACGACAATTATCAAACTTACTTAAATCGGGTAGCAAGAATGACGCTGCCAGAAGCTTATAGATCCCAAATCCAGCATATCCAGGAATCTTTCAAGTTTCAGCCGCATGTTGAGGGAGCAAGACAAGCTGTACCCTTTCCTGGATATACGATAATTACCCCACCGTCGGAGGAAGAATCGGAAAACTCTGCTTTCTATACCAAATTACAAACTTACCAACAACAACTGTTGCAGCTGCCAAAAAACGCTAATTTGATTGTTCCTGTACCTTCTAACAGCTTTCATCTAACTTTGGCAGACTTAATTTGGGATAGTGCTTACCAAGATGCTTGCGAAAAAAATCCTGAATTTGAACAAGAGTTATGCTCTTGCATTGCGGAAATCTTTCAGCAATATCAACAATCCATCACAAACGGAAATAATCTGATTCGCTGGCAGATGTTAGGACTAATTGTAATGCCAAGAGCCATAGGTGTTTGTTTAGTACCCCAAGATGAAAACTGTTATGAGCAGATTATTAACTTACGTCGGACAATTTATCAAAATCCCCAGCTAGTTGCTTTAGGCATTGAACAACATTATCACTTTACAGCACACATTACATTAGGCTATTTTGGCGAGATATCGCCAGATTTAGACCGCACAAACTTAAGTACAATGCTTTCTGAGTTAAATCAACAATGGTTGGGAAATTCACCAGAATTTTTGGTAAGTCGTGCCGAATTACGAAAGTTTGACGACATGACTCGCTATTATCGTCAACCAGACTCACCAGTTTTACTTATTAGTGCGGGATAGCATTTAAGTAGATGGGCATAAATAAACCCTCCTTAACGTAGTAACGGCTTCAGCCGTTAAAATCCTTGCTTTGAGCGGTTTACCGCTCACTACGAACCAGGAGAGTATTTTACTTTTAATTTCGCCCACTTACTTATAGTTGGGGAAACTCACACAAGTGGTTCCCCAATTTTTTGTGAAACTCAGTTCAAGCCTTAGGAAGTACATACTCTAAGATATTTAAAACTCTTCCACTCAAATTTGTCTTCTTATATTCTCTAATAATTTTGCCACCAAGCTTTTCGGGAATTCGACGACTGGGAATATTCGCTTTATCGGCACAATAAACAAGATGTTGAAAATCTAAGTTTTCCTCAGCCCATGTTTTAAGTCCGATGATAGTTTCTAATCCGTAACCTTTGCCATGTGCTGATTTCTTCAGCCAAATACCAAATTCTGGTTCGTTACTATTTATTTCGTGGATTCCCGTACAACCCAAAAATTTGAAAGAATTTTTATTTAAAATAACAAGCACAAGGTTTTCGCCTTTTTTGATTTCTAAGAGTGAGCTGTTAATAAAATCTTCTGTATCCGAAATGTTTTTCGGCGGATTAGTATACATATAAGTAGTAATCTCTTGATTAAATTCTCTAAAAATATCTTCTTTATATTTCATTGAGATAGTTTGTAATAATAAACGACTTGTAGATATTTCTAACTCTAATAGTTCCATGTTTTATTTTTTTTATTGCCTGATATTATTGAGTTGACTAATTAATAAAATCATTTATACGTGGGTATAATCTGACATAATTTTTACTAAAAAACCACAAGTATTGAATTATACCAAATCATCCTGAATATTCATACAATCTTCAAAAAGAAAAAGTTCTAGACGCATCATCAATAAGCTAAAGTTTTGTTAAGATGCAAATGTTAGTAGTTTCTCAACGAAAAACATCAATCAGGATGTGAAGAAAGAAATAGCACTAACAAGTATAGAGTTCAGGAGAAAAAGCAATGAACGCCTACATTTTTTTTGACGACGCCCTCCATATGCTTGTCAACGCTTACTTGGTATCATCTGTACTGCTAATCGCAGCTTCTGGTATCGGGTTAGCAGTCATGGAAACCATTGAAAAATCAGGGGAACAGTAACCCCAACCCAATTTGTAGACTTGTTTTCCACATGTTTTAGGTGCAGGTGTTCACTACTGAGATTTATTGGGAACACTAAGAACACCAGGGCTGAAAGGAGTTATTTAAGTTGCCTAAATATTACGTAAATAATAGGTAACAACATCACTACTCAGACCTAAATAAAGAAACAAACTACAATGGGTTTAGTTGATAACATGTTTGGCGCACAAAGTCAAGTCCAAGAAGCATTCACTGTAGCAGAAGCCTTTGCTGCTATTACCCTAGCGGCGATCGCCTCCGACGGTTATCTTTCTCAAGAAGAAACAACAGGTATCACGGCTACTCTGTCTCGGATGAAGCTTTTCAGAAGTTATTCCAATGATGTAATGAACAGGCTGTTTGACAAACTCCTGGGAATTCTCCAGCGGGATGGGATGAATATTTTATTTGATACAGCTAAAGAATCTCTGCCCCCCGACTTACGGGAAGCGGCTTTTGCGGTAACTGCGGATCTAATATTAGCCGATGGAATCGTTACTGAAGAAGAAAATAGTTTTTTAAATGATTTATATCATGCTTTAGATATATCCACGGATATTGCCACACAAGTTGTGCAGGTGATGATGATCAAAAACCGGGGATAAAGATAGAAAATCAGTTATAACTTATAAATTAAGTGTGCCAAAGGAGCGATCGCTTCTTTGGCATTATTTTTGGTGTGAGTAGTAATATGCCCTGTTCTGCTACCTTAACTCAACTGATTTCAGTTCTTTCTGCCCAGCCTGTAAACTTATCTGAAGCTGCTTTAAAACAATTGGGTAGCGGTATTCAAACTGATACCCGTTTTTTGCAACCTGGTGAAGTATTTGTAGCTTTACGAGGCGAAAAGTTTGATGGACACGATTTTGTCCCAATGGCGATCGCTAAAAATGCAATAGCTGCTATCGTTGATTTTGAGTACCTGAATCCGGGATTTCCTGTGTTGCAGGTCAAAGATACCCTCAAAGCATATCAACAAATCGCTTCTTGGTGGCGCGATCGCTTTCAAATTCCTGTAATTGGGGTAACGGGTTCTGTAGGTAAAACTACCACCAAGGAACTCATTGCTGCTGTTTTAGGAACCCAAAGACGAGTTCACAAAACTTATGGAAATTTCAATAATGAAATCGGTGTTGCGAAAACTCTTCTAGAACTAAGTTCAGAAGATGATTATGCTGTGATTGAAATGGCGATGCGTGGTAAGGGACAAATTGCGGAATTGACAGAAATTGCCCGTCCAACCATCGCCGTAATTACTAATGTGGGAACAGCGCATATTGAGTTACTCGGTTCCACCGAAGCGATCGCAGAAGCCAAATGTGAGTTATTAGCCCAAATGCCGTCATCTGCTATAGCTATTCTCAATCATGATAACCCGTTATTAATGGCAACGGCGGCGCAAGTTTGGCAAGGCGAAACTTTGACTTATGGCTTGTCTGGAGGTGATATTCAAGGGCTTTTAATTGATAACGATACTGTAAAAGTCGGGGAAATCCAACTTCCTTTACCTTTGCCTGGACGCCATAATGCAACTAATTTTATGGCGGCTTTGGCAGTAGCGCAAACTGTAAATATTGATTGGTCGTGCTTGAAAGGTGGTATTGTAGTTGATATGCCTTCCGGGCGATCGCAACGTTTTGTTTTGCCCAATGATGTGATAATATTAGATGAAACATATAATGCTGCGCCAGAAGCGATGATGGCAGCACTGCAATTATTAGCAGATACACCCGGAAAACGGAAGATTGCCGTATTGGGTGCAATGAAAGAATTAGGAGAAAAGTCGCCACAATTACACTCCTCGGTGGGAGAAATGGTGCTAAAGTTGAATTTAGACGGTTTGCTGGTGTTGGATGACGGACAAGATGCCCAAGAATACGCACTCAGCGCTAAAGGTATTCCATCGGAATGCTTTGCAACTCATGCTGATTTAGTTGCTCGATTGAAAGAGTTTGTCACCCAAGGCGATCGTTTACTTTTCAAAGCTGCACATTCGGTAGGTTTAGATCGCGTTGTCAATGAGTTTCGCGCTGAATTTAGTAGTTGAGACTAAGTACAAATTTGCATTGTTGTTGGGCTGCGCCGCTACATGACGCTGACTGGATAAGCACTGACTGCTGTATCTACTGTCGCAATAGTCAGATTATTGTGTAAAGCTTGGCAGATAAGCATTCTATCAAATGGATCACGATGCAATGGTGGCAGTTTAGCCAGTTGAAGTACACTGCTTTCATCAAGAGCAAGACTGGCAATTTGATGAAGATCGCGCTGTTTGGGTAAGTACGTTTCGGGATGCTCCGGCAGAGGTAGCTTGCCCAACTGGTACTTGACAATCGCTTCCCAGACTGAAATCGCACTCAGATAGACATCATTGTCTAGATCACGAATCGCATCGCGAACACTCGTTGGCAACTGGGCATCGCCACTGATAAACCACAAAAAGATATGCGTATCTAGCAAAATCCTCATTTGCCCTCAAATGCACTGAGCAGATATTCTGGCAAAGGAGCATCGAAATCATCTGGAACGGTAAACTCGCCTGCACACAAACCAAACGGGCGCAATTGTTTGCTACTGGCGATAGGTCTAAGTTCAGCGATCGCTTTATCTGCCTGAACAATTACAATTGTTTCACCTGCCTCCACTTGACGCAGATACTTTGAAGGATCGCGCTGCATTTCATCAACTGTCACGCTTAACATAAAAAAGCCTCAGTATAAGCTCAAGGGATAATACGCTATCTCACTCAATTGTAGATGATGGGTGGTATGCTCCCAGCTAGGATCAGTGACTTCGCTGCACTCCGTTTCGCTCAGTATGACATTTTCGACTTTGCGTAAGTCCTATCAAAATCCAGGACAACCTAATCGATATTTATCCTCATTGCTAAGTTTTGGATCTTCACACCAATTCTGAGGTTGGGTAGGGTCAGAGGATAAGCCTGGTTTTAAAACCGGAGACTCTGGTAGTGGGCTAATTATGGGTGAATCAGGATTACGAGGTAACTCAGGGTGTGAAGGATGAACTGAAGTTGGTTCGGGGTTGGAAGGTGAGGGTGAGATATGCGATGGTTGTGTTGTGCCTTTTGGAGTATGAGGTGAAGATACAGGTGAATTTGGAGTCGAAGTTGGGGTCGGCTTGGGAAACAACTTGTCCCAATTGCTAAATACTCCAGTAATCAATGCTGCACCCAGACTACCTGCCAATGCAATCACAGCAACTACTACTTCAACTTTAGGGGCTTGATTCTTGCTACTCATGCAACATAAAAATACAAACTGAGAGTGTCAACTGTGATTCTATTTTCCTAGCCAAAACTGCTGCAACAACCGAAAAAGTTTCACAAACTTCTCCTCCAACCAAAGCAATGCGGCATCAAGCCATGCTAAAATTCTCTCTAAAGGATGCTTTTCATACTCGACTGATGTTGCTTTGGTTTCTATCCAATCGGGTTTAGCCTCAATTTCAGTTGTTTGCGATCGCTGATGAAGAACAACTTCCCCTTTCTTACTTCCAACCTGGGAAATCTTGGATAGTTTTCCCGATGCTTTTTCAGTTCGAGTTAAATCAGTAGTTGCTTTTTGCTGTTTTACTAATTTTGAAGTTGGTTTTTTCGGGATATTTTGGGAACTATTAAGCCAGTTTTGTAGATATCTTGGTGATTGACTGGCAGGTAAAGCCGGATTTGTTGTTTGTCCAACTTCTTGGTCAATCGGCTCAAAATCGCCAAATAAATCATCCCAACTCAGCCAAGGATCTGCGACTAAATCTTGGTTTGGCAAGTAGCGTTGAGAAGAACCATCAAGTTTTTTACCAGTGCGTTCTCCAAAAAAGTAATTTACCGCAGCTTCAATTATTGCTTGAATTCCCAAGCGATCGCTTTGAATATCTTCACCACGAACTGTTAATTCTTTGCCGTAAATAAATATGTTTAACTGAGTTTGGACAACTTTAATAATTTCCAGGCTGCGTTGTTGTACCTGTAGTGTAGCGCGAGACAAAGGCGTTAAAGCGTTTGATTCCAACTTCGCTACAGATGCATCAAGAAATGCTAACACTTCCTCAGCATTGACTAAAGCTTGTGTTTGCATTGCTTCGGGTAAGGCAGGTGTTGTGTTAGCATCACCTGTTAATTTTTGCAACAATCGCTCAATTTCTGGTAAAACCTGTGTTTCTTGTTTTTCTGTCGCCAACCGCCAATAATGCCAGTAATCTGCTATTTCGCCAATAATCCTATCTTGTAATTTTTCTTGTTGTTGGCGTGTTAAAATATCGAGAATTTCATTTTCGGCGGTGACGAGTACCAAATTGCGATTTTCCAACTGGCTGGCTATTCCCCGCACTGTGGAAAAATGAGGTTTGTGAATATTTGTAACTGTTGAAGATGAAGTCAGACTAGATGTGCTGGGTTGATTTGGGAAAAATTTGAACCACCAAAATCCGAAGAAGTTTTTACTGACATTCTCAGTGTCTGGTTGTCTTTTTGTCTCCTTGTCCTCTAACGCTTGTAACACTCGTTGAATCGGTGTATCAACATCTGGTTGAGAAGGGATATTATTTGTTTGTAACTGTAGCCTGTTTTGCGGCGCTTGGGCGTGGAGTTGTTTATCGGATGATTCGACTGCTTTTTGCACCAGTAAAATTACTGGATAGAAGAGTGCTTGTAATGACCATTTTGTGGCGACTTGCAGATGACGAAAAGTGGTATTCAAGCGATCGCCTAAATGCCGCGATTGCTGGTGAACAAAGTTAAATAGTCTGCTTTGATAACGATTGGAGGAAGCAGAAGGCATAGTTATGAAGTTTTATTGAGGGCGTCGTTATTTATTGGACTTGCGTTAAACAATAAAAACGACAAGTTGTTAATTATAGTAAGTGCCATCATTTTAGCGAAAATATGACCCCTCCTACTAAATTAATTTTGTCAGCAATTGAGCTACTACGCTCTTGTTGTCAAGTAAATGTTCAATCTACCTGGCTATATAAGGAAGCTGATTTAGCTATTGCGGATATTACGTTATCGGAATTGTCTGTTTGGACGCCTGTTGATTTGAATGAAAAAGGACACGTTGCTTGGAGTGGGGAACGAAAAGTGCTATGGTTGGCGCAAAAGTTGATAGTTACTCAGAATTTACATTCTTTTCCTTTGGCTGGGTTGTGTTTGCGGTTGGCGCTAACTTGGTGGGCGGATTCTGCTCAGGTTTATGTTAATGGTGAGTTGGCGGTTGAGGGTGATTTGTTTGATTGTTCGCCGAGGGTGTTACTTAGTCGTGAGGTGATGCCGGGGGAGGAGTTTATTGTTGCTGTGCGGTTGACAAGTCCGGCACATTGTGATGGGGCGTTGATGCGATCGCTTTTGGTGTATGAATCTAATAATGGTTTAGATCCGGGTTTTTTGGCTGATGAGTTTTCCGTGTTGTTGTGTTTTTTGGAAAGGTTTGCACCGGATAAGTTAGATGTGTTGGCGGATGTGGTAAAAGAGGTAACGAACCGCGAAGATACGAAGGACACCAAGGAAGAGTGGGAAAGAAGATTTTTGGCGATGCGTCAAAATCTTGTTGAATCGAAAATCGAGAATTTAATATCTAAAATCTATCTGTTGGGTCATGCTCACCTTGATTTAGCATGGTTATGGCGGGTGAGTGAAACTTGGCAGGCTGCACAAAGTACTTTTGAGTCGGTTTTGAAGTTGCAAGAAGATTTTCCGGAGTTGATTTTTTGTCATTCGACTCCAGCGCTTTATGCTTGGGTTGAAGAATATCGTCCTGATTTGTTTGCAGCGATTCAAAAAGCTGTAGCAGCTGGACGTTGGGAGGTTTTGGGGGGGTTTTGGGTTGAACCGGAACTTAATTTGATTTCGGGTGAAGCGATCGCTCGTCAGTTATTATATGGTCAGCGATATGTGTTGGAAAGGTTTGGCAAGGTTTCGACTATAGTATGGGTTCCGGATACTTTTGGTTTCTGTGCAACTTTACCGCAGTTTTTCGCTTTGGCTGGAATTGAGTTTTTTGTGACTCAGAAGTTGCGCTGGAATGATACTACTAAGTTTGATTATGGCGCTTTTTGGTGGCGATCGCCTGATGGTAGTGAAGTATTTAGTTATATGTCTGCACTTATTGGGGAAGGCATCGATCCGGTAAAAATGGCATCATATGCTTGTGAATGGCAAATTCAAACTGGTTTGGAAGATTCTCTCTGGCTTCCTGGTGTGGGCGATCATGGCGGCGGTCCCACTCGTGATATGTTAGAAACGGCTCAACGCTTTTCCAAATCACCTTTCCTACCGAAGTTGGAATTTACCACCGCCGAAAAGTATTTGCAGCAGATTAAGGAGAGTGGGGGACAAGGAGGACAAGAAGACACAGGAACATGGGAAACATCTTTCCCCCTCTCCCCCTCTCCCACTCCCTTCCCCACATGGAATGACGAACTTTATCTAGAATTCCATCGTGGATGTTATACTACTCACGCTGATCAAAAACGTTGGAATCGTCGTTGTGAAGGATTGTTGTATGAAGCTGAATTATTTGCCGCTTTGGCGACAATCATCTGTAAAGCTACCTATCCGAAGCGAGAAATAGAAGCGGCTTGGAAAAAGGTGTTATTTAACCAGTTTCACGATATTTTACCCGGTTCTTCCATTACGGAAGTTTATACGGATGCACTTCCAACTTGGCAGGAGGTGGAACAAGTTGGCTCGGAAATATTGCAAAATTCATTGAGTGCGATCGCATCTCACATTACTCTACCAGAACCACCACACCCTGGCAGTTTACCAATTTTCGTCTTTAATTCCCTGAATTGGCAGCGTTCTGAAGTTGTTGTTGTTGATTTACCTGATTCTTTTCCCGAAGCTTCCATATACAACTGGGCTGGGGTTGCCTTGCCTTGTCAATTTAGGGAACCGTCTAAGCTTATTTTTCTTGCTGGGGATATCCCCCCTATTGGCTATCGCATTTTCTGGCTATGTCCTCTTAACCCCAAAAATGACCATAGCAGTGCACATCCTGATGATACCAAAACGGGTTTGCGAAAGCAAGAACATTTTGACCCAAAAAGTAGAGACGCGATTAATCGCGTCTTTACTTTAGAAAATGAATTTTTGAAAGTCATTGTTGATGAAGAAAATGGTGATTTATCCGCTATTTTTGACAAAGTTAATCATCGAGAAGTTCTTTCTCAAGTAGGTGGTAATCAACTACAAGCTTTCCAAGATAGCGGACAATATTGGGATGCTTGGAATATTGATCCAAATTATGCCGAGCATCCTTTACCACCAACGCAGCTTAAATCAATTCAATGGTTAGAACAAGGCGTAGTCCAAAATCGCCTGCGGGTGGTGCGTCAATTAGGAAAATCAGAATTTTGTCAAGATTATATCTTAGAAGCTGGTTCACCCATGCTGAAAATTGCCACCACTGTTAATTGGCAAGAAAGTCAAGTTTTGGTGAAAGCAGCTTTTGGGTTGAATGTCGAAGCCGCAACAGCTACCTTTGAAATTCCTTGTGGTGCAATTCGGCGTCCAACTAAACGCGAAACCCCAGCCGAAAAAGCAAAATGGGAAGTCCCAGCTTTACGTTGGGCTGATTTAACTGAGGAACAAGATAAATCTATTTACGGTGTTAGTTTGCTGAATGATTGTAAATATGGTTATGACAGTCAACCGCAGCAATTACGCCTAACACTATTACGCAGTCCCAAATGGCCCGACTCACAAGCTGACCAAGGCTTTCATGAATTTACCTATGCTTTGTATCCCCACGCTGGTAGTTGGGAATCTGCTCATACTGTGAGGCGGGGGTATGAATTGAATACCCCATTGCAAGTTATGTTAAACCCAGCCAAAGCTGCAAATTCAAAATTCAGCGCGGTTGAAAGCATGAGTTTCTTGAATTTATCAGCAGAGAACTTAATTTTAATGGCGTTTAAGCAAGGGGAAGATGACCAAGACTGGATTCTCCGATGTTATGAGTGTCACGGAGAAGCCGCTGAGTTGGCTTTAACAAGCGATTTGAAGTTAAGTTTAACAGATTCAGTGGATTTATTGGAACGCTATTTGTCCACCACTGAATCGTCATCTCACAGCATAAAGCCTTGGAAAATCTCCAGTTTCAAAGTTATTTCTGGATTTTGAAGTCTTCCTACGTAGTCGGCGCTGTACTCGCTGACTACGAATGATTTACGAATGATTCTAATCTTCGTGGTCATCAAAAGGATCATTTAATTGCTTGCTTGGAGGACCAAAAGAAGTATAAATAGATGCTACGGTGATGGCGACCACCCCTGCACATACAGAAATGATAAGAACTGTTGCGGGTTCCATAATCAAAAAATAAATTATGAGTGCTATTCTTATAGAATATTACAGAAGATTAAAAAAGACGAGTGCAACTCTAATTTAAAGGTGAATTATGGCACAACGGACTTGGTTGGGAGATGTCCTCAAACCATTGAACTCTGAGTATGGTAAAGTAGCTCCTGGTTGGAGTACAACTCCTGTGATGGCTGTTTTTATGCTGTTATTTTTGGTGTTTTTGCTGATTATTCTCCAAGTTTACAATTCCTCACTACTTATTCAGGATGTAAACGTAGATTGGCGGAGTTTAGGCAATTAAGTAATGCGATATGGCTTAATCTTGCGTTCTTGCAAGCGATCGCACTCCCCCGGCTTGTCCGGGTTTTTTTATAATTAACTGTAGGGTTGATAGTTGTTGGTTGTTAGAGGGTTGTCAAAAAGTACTCATAACGACCATCCACCATCCACCATCCACTTACATTTAAAGGATGAAAAATCATGAATATATTTGGTATTGGTTTGCCGGAAATGGGTCTAATTATGGTAGTAGCGCTGTTAATCTTTGGTCCGAAGAAATTGCCAGAAATTGGACGTAGTATGGGTAAAGCTATTCGTGGCTTTCAAGAAGCTTCGTCGGAGTTTCAAAGCGAGTTTAAGCGGGAAGCTGAAAAATTGGAAGAAGCGGTGAAAACTACTGCTGAACTTGAACCGAAGCAAATTGAAGCATCTTCAACACAGAAGGATACTGCTAGTTCTTCCCAACAAAGCTAAAGGTTAATGACAGAAGTTGTGACGATGGTAATTCCCCAGCTAATTGTCGGTTTGGGGAATCCAGAACCTAAGTACGATAAAACACGCCATAATATTGGCTTTGCAGCTCTAGATGCGCTATCTCGTTCTTGGAAGATTCCTTTAACGGAAAATCGCAAGTTTCAAGGTGAATTTGGCGAAGGAATTGCACCAAATAGAGAGAAAATCCGGTTGCTGAAACCACTTACTTATATGAATCTCTCTGGACAGTCAATACAAGCTGTGACAAGTTGGTACAAATTGCCGCCTGAGTCGGTGCTGGTGATTTATGATGATATGGATTTACCTTTAGGAAAAACTCGCTTGCGCTTATCTGGTTCCGCTGGGGGACATAATGGAATGAAAAGTGCGATCGCTCATCTTGGCACTCAAAACTTTCCCCGTTTGCGAATCGGCATTGGTAAACCCAAAAATTCTGAGAGTAGCGATGATTCCAATACTGTATCCCACGTTCTGGGGCGATTTTCTGCCAGCGAAACTAAATTGATGTCTGAGGTTCTCCAATTCGTGGTTGAGTGTGTAGAACTCAGCCTGAAGCAAGGAGTAGAAAAGGCGATGAATCGCTGTAATAGTTATACTATCAGCAATTCTCAATCTTGAGTTATTGATAAGTAGATAAGCATAAATAAACGCTCATTAACGTAGTAACGGCTAAAGCCGTTAAAATCACGACTCGACGAGCGGTAAACCGCTCACTACAAAGTAGGAAAGACTAAAATTTATTGTACATGATTAAAGCAACGGACTCATATCATGTCCGTTTAATTAACAGTAATAAAAACGTCGCAACCGCCGTAGAGACGTTCCGGCGGAACGTCTTTACATCATAACCGGCGGAACGTCTTTACATCATAACCGGCGGAACGTCTTTACATCATAACCGGCGGAACGTCTTTACATCATAAGTAATTTTCCGGAAATTATATCACACCCCAAGAAGGGGTGCGATCGCTTAGTTTGTTTAAAAATGATATTTAGTGCGCTGTGGCTTGTTTAACATTATGTCATCAAGAAACCCCAGCACAAAATAGGTTTAATTAAAACGGCGTTTGCGTCTAGCTGCTACTGCTTTACGTTTGCGTTTTTCTATGGGTGTTTCAAAGTGGCGATGATACTTCACGTCGGCTAAGATTCCAGCTTTGGAAACCTGGCGTTTAAAGCGACGTAGAGCCGAATCTATGCCTTCGTTGTCTCCTAAAACCACTTGGGTCATTCTGAATTTTTCCTCATTATGAATAATTTCCATTGTAATAGTAGCCTCAATTTGATTGAAACTGCTTTTTTCATAATGATGATTAGACACAATTTATTACGCCCAAGTTGATTTTATGCACTTAGTGGTAGTAAAATTACTGCTCACTGACAATCAGCCTTTGTCGGATGTTGGAGAAAATCTACTTTAATCCTGAATTGGTAATTCTTCTCCACCACTTATGTCTTCTTTTATGATATCAGGCTCTTGGTCAAATGTTTTGATGGCAAGAGCGAGTTGATAAAGATGGCGACGGGGTAAAGATGTAACTTTTGCTAACTCACGGCTAGCTTGCGATCGCGATATTCCCTGATTCATAATCGCAATTAATTCTACTTTTAATTCGGCTTCGCTCAGTTGCGGTTTGTCGGCTGGAGTTCCTGCCACTACTAAAGTATACTCGCCAATTGGTTCGCGATTTTGATAAGTTGCGATCGCATCCCCAATTGTTCCCCGCCAAAATTCTTCGTGTAATTTTGTTAACTCCCGTGCCAAGACAATTTTGCGATCGCTTCCAAATATTTCTGCTAAATTTTGTAAAGTATCTCGCAACCGGTGCGGCGATTCGTAGAAAATTAAAGTGCGGGATTCTGTCTGTAAAGACTCTAAATGTTCTTGACGTTGTTGAGCTTTTGTGGGCAAAAAGCCTTCAAAGACAAATCTATCTGTAGGCAACCCCGCTGCACTAATCGCTGTAATTGCAGCAGTAGCGCCAGGAATTGGTACTATAATTACAAGGGCGTCAATACAAGCCTTGACCAATTCATATCCCGGATCGGAAATTAGGGGAATACCTGCATCTGTCACCAGAGCGATCGCTTTCCCATTCTTTAAATGCTCTAATAATTCCGGGATACGACTTTGACGATTATGCTCGTGGTAACTTATCTGTGGTGTTTTAACTTGAAAATGTTGTAACAGTTTACCAGTATGGCGTGTGTCTTCTGCCGCAATTATATCTACAGTTTGCAAAATTCGCACCGCCCGGAAAGTCATATCTTCCAGATTGCCAATTGGTGTCCCGACGATGTAAAGTGTTCCTGGTTTAGGATCGGTTTGCATTCTTCATTTTTTTGGTTGTTAGTCAACACTCAACAGTCTACAATTATCTACTAACTATAGCGATTATCAGTTGGGTGCAATACATCAAGGAATTAAGGAACCGCAGATGAACGCAGATGAACGCTGATAAATTTGTACTTGATTCAAATGAGAAGCGCTATATTAACATTCAGTAGACCGAAAAGTTCTGCGATCGCTCTGTGATAATAGACATCTCCAGAAACTAATTATGCGTTGCCCGAAACCCTTGATTAGACGTAGCACTGCTACGTCTCTACGTCTTTTCTGGAGATGTCTAATGACCTTAGCTAAGTGGGTGGAAATAAATAAACGTAACTATGTCATTGCGAATGAAGCAAAGCGGAATGAAGCAATCGCAAGGGTTTGGGATTGCTTCTCTTCACTTCGTTACGCTCGCAATGACAACAAATAACTTTTTCCACCCACTTATCTTGGATAAAGTCGAACTTCTAGAATAACCTATACAATTTATTTAAAGAAGCTACTGAAATTATTATGGCAACCACATCTAATGTTCAAGTGACAATTTCCCTATCAGATCCGGATTTAGATGACCAAGAGTTGCAAGCAGAAGTGGAAAATTTGCTACCCCAGGTTAGAGAGGTGGATGGGGTAGAAGAGGCAGATTTAGTATCAGTTACAGGAACCCCGCGAAGTGCAAAGGCTTTGGGGGGCTTTTTGTTAGGGGTGTTAAGTGCAGAAGTTAAACCAGCTAATATAAAAGCTTTGTTTGGATTTTTGAGCGATC
>JAESGE010000127.1_pt1 | contig 55695 bp, 49 predicted proteins | sample 9269601 | NCBI WGS metagenome assembly JAESGE01 (sample SAMN14515569, study PRJNA621662) | algae metagenome | isolation source: Tolypothrix brevis GSE-NOS-MK-07-07A and co-occurring heterotrophs from wet... | place: USA: Grand Staircase Escalante National Monument, Utah | collected 2006-04-16
CGAAATCCGCAAAGACGGATCGCTCGTCATCAACTTCGCCTACCGCAACGGCGACGAGGTCGTCCTCGTCGCCAAGCGGGCCAGTTCTTCAACAGCCTGTTAGTGGGGCATGCAAAAGTCGATTGCGGCGCGTGGCGTCCACCAAATCACGGCGGGCTTGCTCCAACGCCCATATCACGCGCTTTTTGCGCTTATCGTCGAGCGGATGGTTTGAAGTCGACTTAGTGTCGCTTCCGTTGGGTTGCGTGTAGCCGGTCACCGGTTCGTTGATTTCATTCATCCGTTGTTGCCAGCTCCGATATTCATCTCTGCATACATCGCTTTTGTTTGCATGGTTTTGCAAGCATCGTTGATGTTTCACCCCTTCAGAATATTCCAGCGCGAAAATCCGAGGCCCCCTGACAAAGAACGCACGCGCGAATGCCCCCCATGCCGCCCCTCAAAATGCCTATTGGCTGGCAGGCACAAGGTCTCGACGGAAAGCCTTGCCCTCGCGGCCATGTGCGACGGATCGATGCGAAGCGAGGTAGCTTGGCGGCAAGGCGAGAGGTGCATGCGGGAGGCGGGCGCGGGCTGCCATAGCAGGAGCGCTAGGAGCCGTATGACGCACGCAAGGTATCGAAGTGGGGTGAGATTGCGAAGGTCGCGGCGGTATGGCTTTCGGCCAAGGCATTCAGGGCATCGGGTGTTTAGTGCTACTTTTTGGGTGTGCCTCTAGCGAACCGGATTGAGCCGCTGTTAACCGTGGTCTGCTATCCCCACTTAACGACCCAAACCGAACCAGTATATTACGAACCATTCAAACCGAACCAATGGAGTTTCGTGATGTTCGTGCGTGCATACCTGAGGGCGTCCACTGAGGAACAAGACGCCAACCGCGCCAAAGCCGACTTGGTGGCCTTTGCGCAAGAACGGAAGCTGAAGGTCGCGGCGTTCTATGTCGAAAATGAAAGCGGCGCGTCCCTGAAGCGGCCTGAGCTATTCCGGCTCCTAGCTGATTGCCAGCCGGGTGACGTGCTGTTGTGCGAGCAAGTTGACCGCCTGTCCCGCCTTAGTGCCGCTGATTGGGAAAAGCTGAAGGCTGCCATCAGGGAGCGCGGTGTGAGGGTTGTGGCGCTTGACCTTCCTACATCTTACGCAATGGCAGCGGCTTCCCCTGACAGCTTCACGGATCGGATGTTCACGGCAATCAACGACATGCTCTTGGACATGCTCGCTGCCGTGGCGCGGAAAGACTATGAGGATCGGCGGCGGCGGCAGGCCCAAGGCATCAAGACAGCGAAGGCGGAAGGGCGCTACAAGGGCCGTCCTGAGGATGCGGAACGCAACCGGGGCCTGATCAAGCTCCTAGAAGCTAAGACGCCATGGGCAACCATCGTGGCCAGCACAGGCGCATCCCGGTCAACCCTCGCACGGTTGAGTAAGCGACTGGCAGCGGAAGCATCTCACGCCGCGTAAAGTCAGAACGGCGGCGCGGGGCAATATACAGCCCCTCGCATTTGCTATTCAGTCTGACGCGGCAGCCGGATCACGTTCGACCGACATTGCGCGTGATTGAAGCCAGTAGCACGTAGCTGTGTCGTGCAATGGTGCAGTGGTCGTATGCAAATAACATACGGTCAAATGACTTCCCGTCAAGACTTGTAGATTATCGCGCCGCGTGGCCTGCTTGTGCTGTCAATCGCCAAGTGGAGCACCGGCTATGAACACCTACCTATCCTTCTCAGTCATTAAGTTCCTGAGCATCGAGCTTGGGCAATACGGCTTTCACGGTCATGCATTCGGTTATGGACTGCATGTCTGCAAGGAGGCCCGGCTTGCTGGCGAGCGTTGGGCTTGGGTCAGAAGTGACATGGGCACCAAGACAGGGCGGATCGGCCCCTTCAGCTTCACCACGGCGCGGCGGTTGCCTACCAGCGCTGGCACTGGGCACCTCTGACACGGCAGCATTAACCAACAGCGGCGGCAACGCATTGCAAACAAAGCCAATGCCCGTTATTGAAGTGGTGTCGAGTGAGCTATCCGGCACGACAGTTCCCGCATTGCGGACGCACAGCTGTAGCCAACGACATTCCCAACAATCGCGGCGCAAGCCGGTCCCTGTTGCACGCCTGTGCGGAAGGATCGAAGCGTCATCCCTTCTCTCGCTCAGAACGGCAAAGCGCCGGTCACTGTGCAGTAGACTTAAGGAACACACATGGACGATGCAAACAAGCGGCCCGACTTCACACGGGCAGTGGACAAAGAGACTGGCGAAGTTGCCTTTTTCTTCAAAGTTCAGAACGATCCACCAGTAAGAGTTTCGGCAAAAGGTTTCGAAGTGTTGCAGAAGGGCGGCTTCACCTTGAATGCACATTTGAATAATTGTACGAAACCTTCTGCACAGCCCCGCATGAGGAAGCCGGGCGACAACCACCCCTATGTGATGCCCACTGTCATTTACGAAGCGCTGAAGGGCGAAATCTCCGAAGGAGACGGCGTGCGCACGATTGATGGCAACTGGCGGAACTGCCACGAAGACAATCTCATATTGAAGTCGAAATGGGAGAACCTGATCTATCAAGAAAAGGTCATTGCTTTGCGCGAAAAACACTTTGCGGAGCGTGATCAGGTGAAACTTGAACAGGCCACAATGAAGCGCTTCAGGCGAGCTGGCTGACTTCGCTTTTTAGCTAAGACAAACAGGCAGGGCGGGAGGCCATATGTGCGTGTGCTTCCGCCTTCGCCACCACTTGCTCGAACTAGGAACAGAGTCCTATTTCATTCCGTATCCGTAACGATTGCGTTCACCCATGACCATCCGAAACTGGACACCGGCTGCTATCGAGAGGCGCAAAGCTGAGAACGCCAAGCTGAGGCAGCGTGTCGTTGCCAAGCCCTCAGGCCATCGCGGCGGGAAGTGTTATGTGCCCGATTGCGGGAAGCCCTCAGGGGACGCTACGCCGGGGCTGCTAGGCCGTTACTGCAAGAAGCACCTTTCGCAGTATCTCAGGCATGGCAGCCCCCTACGGCTCTCCTACGCCGGGCCTGAGGTGAACCGCTCGATACGTGCAGCCTTGGGCTTCATTGAACGTCATGCCGAAAGCGACCACTTGGTTGGCGTGGCGCTGGCGCATGTGGCGGATCGTTACCGGACGGCAGGGCCTGAGATTGAGCCTAGGAGCCTTAAGGGCACGACGCCTGAACTGAAGGCCAATGCCCTATGGGCGCGGTTGCGGAATGCCCAAGTGCCGCCCTCCTACGTTCTCGCCACCATCGCGGGCGTTCAGTCAGTTTTCGACGCCGATCCGCAAGCACCATCAGGAGCGCGGGGTAAAGAGTTCAGGCAAGTGCAGATAGCCAAAGCGTTGCTTCGTCTGGCGGGTGGCGAGGTGCGCTATTGGGGACGGCCTGAAGTGCTTGCCGATCCGATCACGGGCCGGACGGAAAGGCCACCGCCTGAGGCGTTGCGAGTGTTTCCATATTCGACTGGAAGGGCGTTGCGCATCATCGGGCGCGAGGCTGAGAAGGTTGCGGACGCGGTGACATGGCACAAGCTGGCGATGGCTGAGCTAGCCGTTTCCCTGCCCATGACGCCAGCCCTGCGCAAGTCCCCATGGCCGAACGGGAGGCCAGCCAAGAGGAAGCCCCGCGTGCCGGACGCCGTGAAGCCGACTGGGGCCTACGCGGCAAGGGAAGATGTGAAGAGGCAACGGCGTAAGGCATTGGACAAGGCGAGGAAGGATGCGGCTGCCGCTACCATCATCACCCCTGAGCAAGAGGCGCTGAGCCGGCCCAAGGTCAAGACGCTGCGCAATGGCGTGTGGGTTGACGATCTGACAGGCGGCAAGCCCTCATGACGCAGGCAGCCAAGCAGCGTGACTCAGGGAAGGCCTCAGGAGCCAAGGCGCGGCGAAGCAAGGGCAGCAAGGCCAAGGGCGGCAAGGCGCTGGGCAAGGCCCGCAAGCCCACTGACAGATGGTTTGACCTATGGCTGACCATCGAAGGGGAAGCGCTGCATGACGTAGCCGAACCTCTGTTTGTCAAGCTGGACGCACAAGCCGCCGCTGCAACCCATTACAAGCGCGGTGCGACCAAGCGGGAGCTGCTGAAGGAGCGGGCGCGGATCGTCATCGCCAACCTGGCCTATGCTGTCCTGAAACCGCCGCCCACGAAGCGCTTGGCCGTGTCGCTGATGCACGGGATGAAGACCCGCTACGACAATGGGCTGCTTCGCGGCGAGCACCTGCGGGAGATCATCGCCGGGCTTAAAGCTTTGGGCGTGGTCGATGTTCGGACGGGCGGATGGGGCGGGCCTGTCCAAGCGGGAACGGTGACAACCATCGCGCCTTCGCCTGAGTTTGCATCAGAGATTGAGGCGCATGGCGTCGTGGCTGAAGACTTCGTCAGAGCGCCCGGCCAAGAGGTGCTGTTGCTGAAGAGGGCCGATCCCGCGAACCTGACGATTGCCGACAATGACGAAGAGGTGGCCGATACGCCGATCCCCTTCAGCATCGCAAGCCGCAAGGAAGGGCGTTGGGTTGTTTACTCCGATTGCCCCGTGTCGCTGGCGTTGCGTGATCAGGTCATGCGGCTTGGTGCGTTCATGGCTGCTGCTGACATTCGGCATGCCGTCACTGGCGAGGTGTTCGACGCGACGGATTGCTTGCTGCGTCGGCACTTCACGCAACCGCCCCATGAGCGGACGGCAAGATGGGACTTGGGAGGCCGGTTCTTCTACCGCCGCCTCTCGCATCTGAAGCGGGACTATCGCCGGGGCCTGACGATCAACGGAAGCCCGGTCGCTGAGCTGGACTTCAAGGCCATGTTCCCCACGCTCGCCTATGGCGTCGTGAACACCCCGATGCCCGATGGTGATGCCTATAGGTGGCAGGGATTGGAGTCGTATCGTGACGGCGTGAAGACGGGCTTGAACACCTTGCTCTTCGGAGGCGGGCGCGGGGCTAAGTTCGGCAAGGAGGTTCGCGAGGCCCTGCCCAAGGCTATGAACCCTGCCGCCTTCCGCCGTGCCTTCCTCAGGCATCACCCTGCGCTTGAGCCGCTGCTGAGCATGGACGCGGGAGGCGGGCTGCCCATCGGCTATCGCCTGATGAACACGGAAAGCCGGATCATGGCGCTGGTGCTCGAAAGGCTGATGCGGCGGGGCATCGTCGGCATAGGCCTGCATGACGGCCTGATCATCGGCACGGAGCATAAGGCAATAGCGCGGGGCATCATGGGCGATACGGCGCGGGAGCTGGCAGGCGTGGCCATCCCCGTTGAGGACAAGGGCTGAAGACCATGGGCGCACGAGCTTGTGGCGGCTGCTACTACTCTCATACGAGGCAAACGAACGATGCGCAGAGCAAGGACGCAGGGCACGGACAAGACGCCTGACCCTAAGCCCAATGAGGTGTTGTGGTTATCAACCTCACCCCATCGAGGCCGCTGCGTCAGGCCCGATCACGGCGACCGAACGGTGTGTATATTCCCTATGGTAGGCGGATAAGTTGTGGCGAAAAGAAGGCATCAGACTTCATCCGCAATCTTGATGTAGGCTGCCCGAGCTGCATTCACGTCTGTAATCGTGGCGGTGCCTGCCTTCAATGCTTCGCGCGCAGCGATAAGCTTCTCTAGCGCCTGCTTCCATTCTTCAAACTTCGGATGATCTTCAACTGGCATGTTGTATCCCTTGCTTACTGTGCAGGAAATAGGAAAGCGACAGGCTTGGCAACAGGCGTGTCTATCGCCCGTATAAGTTTCCAAACTTCTAGGGCTCATGCAGGTGGGTCAGGTCTAGGCTCCTGTAGCGGCCTGCCGTGAAAAGCCGTTGCAGTTTGCTATCGAGCGTTTCGAAAAACGGGCCTTCCCCGTAGCGAGCATTCACGCCAGCAATCTGATGGCCGATTAGGTGATGCCTATCCGCGTCTGAAATGTCGGCGTCCCGGCACGCGTCATTGAACGAGTGGCGGAACGAGTGGAACACCTTTCGCGGATCGCCAATGCCGACATCCTCACGCAGGAACCGCCCGAACCATTTCGACCATTCCGCCGTCCATTTGCCTTGCGAGTTCGGCGCGAACCCATCAAACAAAGTGGCGTTCGGCCCCGCGCTCTTCAGACGCTTCTCACGATAGACCAACAGGCCGCAGGCGATCAGGCGCGGGTGGATCGGCACAAGGCGCTTCGCCGCAGACCGTGCGCCACGGGCGCGCTTCAGCCGCTTCGTCGGGATGTCTTCGTTGATGTCCAACAGCCACACGCCGCACTGCGGATGCTGCCTGATGTCCCGCACGTGAAGCTGCCCAATCTCGTCAAGACGCAGGCCCGCAAGAAGGCCAATCAATGGGATGAACTTCGCCGCTTCGCCCCGTGCTGCCTTGGGGCGTTTCGCTCCATTGACCGCCGCATGGCTGAAGATCGCCTTCAGGTCTTCTGCGCTGAATGGCTGCCGCTTGCTTTCGTCAGCGTCATCGGCGGTATGGGTGCGCGGCTGTTGGCCTGAAACCGGGTTCGACCACCCCGGCGAACGGTCAATCAGATCGTGTTCGTCCGCTGCAAAGTTGATGATGCCGCCTAGCAGGTTCAGGTGCTTCGCTACCGATCCGGGGCTTCGCGGCGTCGCATCTTTTGGAAGTATCTTCAGCAACGCAGGCAGCTTCATCGCCCGCTGCTGCATCGTCAGGCCGCGTCCCGGCACAAGCGCCACGGCTTCACGATACTTGCGGATGTGGTCACGCTTGATCGCGACAATCGGCATGTCGCCATGCAGTTCGACGAACCAGCGAACGGCCAACTCGGCTTCCATGATGGTCTTTACGCGCGGCGGCGGTATCGAGCGCGACGGGATGCCTGCTGACCATTCCTTGAGCGCCACCTTCAAGCGAGGCCCCACGATGGCCTTTGGGGCGTCCGTAGCAGGCGTTTCGATCCAGTCGCCTGCGTTGCGCTGGAGCACGTCTTGCGCCCCGTTCTTCGCGGCATTGGCCGCAGCAAGGTGGAACCGACGCCGCTCTTCGTCCGTGATCTTGTGAGGCTCCCTGACGCCGCGCTCATGGAGGAAGGCCGTGATCTGCCGATCAATGGCACGGCTGCCCAAGGGGCTATAGTCGTCCGGCAAGCCGCGCTTAGCGATGGCCTTGCGTGCGGCGTCAAGCTCGCGTTCCGCCGTATCTGCGATCATTTGAAGATCGGCGTCGGTCATGTCGCTGCGAGTCGCTGGAGAGTCTGGCGACGGCATCATGATGCCCATGCGCCATCCACCGTCCGGCATCACCTCACGGGTGATCTTCACGCCAGCCGGGGTGTTGCGTTCCTCTTCGTCGCGCTCAAGCCGGGCCTTGCGGAAGGCATGGGCGAACGCCTCGATATCGGTTTCCGTCACCGTTCCGCCGCGCTCAAGCAGCGTCTTGGCGTCCGCGAAGAGGGTTTCGGTTCGTGTGAACTCGATAGCGCCACGGCGCTTCGCAACGGGATAATCCTTCGTATCGAGCGAGAATGTCAGTTCGGATCGGAACAAGCCATTCTTGCCAACAAGACTTGCGGCATCGGAAGGCCACCAATGCGGCGCGGGCTGCTTCGCTAAGGTCTTGGGCAGGCGGATGCGAAACCACCATACCGCGCCACGCTGCATTAGATACGACATGCGAAAGCCCATCGCGTAGCCCCGTGTGTGACACCCGTGTGTAACAGTCACGAAGCCGTAAGCTGATGTTCTAGCTTACTTTCTCACGATATCAAAGGCTTGGAAAGTGATGGCGCGCCCGAAAGGATTCGAACCTCTGACCCTCAGATTCGTAGTCTGATGCTCTATCCAGCTGAGCTACGGGCGCGTGCCGCGGCAGGTTTTTGCCTGCCGGTGGAGCCGACTTAATGCCTTGCTCCGCGGTTGGCAAGCATAAACAGCCGCGATGCCCCTTACACTTCAGGCGCAGGGGCCGCCTTCCGCAACGACCTTGGACGGCCGATATTCAGCCAGTCCGCGCGCCTGTCGTCAATGCGGCTGAGGCAGCACGATGCGGAAGCTCGCGCCAGGAAGCGGGGCATCTGTGCGCCCCTCCTCGAGGGCGATGAAGCCGCCCTGAAGGCTGACGAGTTCGCGGGCGATCGCCAGGCCAAGGCCGGTTCCACCGGGCCGGCCGCTGCCGCGAAAGGCCTCGAACAGATTGGCGCGCGCCATCGCCGGCACGCCCGGTCCATTGTCGTTGACGCGGATGACGACGGCGCGGCGTCCGTCTTGCTCTTGGGTCCAGGCGTCGATGATCAGCCGGGGCTCGGCGTTCACCGCGCTCTGGTTGAGCACATCGACGGCGTTGCGGGCGATATTCATCAGGATTCGGAAGAGGTGGTCGGGATCGGCCCGGCACGTCAGGGTTGGGGGCACCCGATTCTCGAACCGGATAGGGCCGGGCCCTGCGACTCCGATCATCTCGGCGACATCGTCCGACAAGCGTTGCAAATTGACGCGGTGGATAACCGGCGCGGTTTCGGCAGCGCGGCCATAGACCAGAGTCGCCTGGCAGAAGGCGATGGCCCGGCCCAGGGTCGCAATCAGCTTGGGGGCGAAATGCTTGACCTTGGGGTCTGTTGAGTCCGAAAGGCGATCCGACATCAATTGCGCGGCCGCCAGCATGTTGCGCAGATCGTGGTTGATCTTGCTGACCGCGAGGCCGAGTTCGGCAAGGTGCTTCTTCTGCCGCAATTCGTTGGCCAGGGTCCGTTCCATGCGGGCCAGCGCCGACTCCGCATCGCCGATCTCATCTGAGCGGCCGGAGGGCTTGATGATCCGATGCGGGTTTTCGGGTTCGCGCTCGAAGTCCATGATGTTGGCGGCAAGGCGCTGCACGGGCCGGACAATGATCCAGCGCAGCGCAAGATAGACGAGCAGCGCCGTCAGACCGGAAATCAACAGCGACAGCCCCAGTATATTGCGTGAAAAGCTGAACATCGCCGCGCGCAGCGGTGTCTCGTCAAGGATGATTTCGACGAAATCGGCGCTGCCCATGGCATCGCCGATGACCCGGATCGGCAGTTTCACCGGGTGCATCATGGCTTCGAAGGCATCGCTGATCATCTGGAGCCACGATGTCTCGCGCAAATCGATCGTACGGCTGATTTCCGGGGGCATGGCATCCCGGCTCAGTAGCCGACGGGCGCCGCCAACGCGAGCAGCGATGGCCTGGGCTCCGACGCCGGACAGGAGACGGCTCTCCACACCCTCCGGCAGGCCTTCGCCGCCTGCTCCCTCCAGCACCAGCACCGCGATCTGCGCGGCGGAAATCCGGTCGGCAAGCCAGGTATAGCGAAAATTGGCCACGGAGGGGGCATAGATCAGGATTTCGGCGAGCATCACGAACGCCATCGTCAACATCAGGATCCGAGGCGAGAGGCCGAAGCGAAAGGAAAAACGCTTGGCGATCGCGCCGAAATCGCGGGTCAATTGGTCGGCAGTCATCGTCCGCTATCCAAATCTGCGCAGGAAGGAAATCAGTCGCCGAATTCCGGGTCTTGCGGCAAGCGGCGTGTAAAAAGACATGGCGGCCCGTTTCGTGGCTTCGGAAAAAGTCGGATAGGGGAAGACTAGCCCGGCCATGTCCTTGACGCTCATCTTTTTCTGCACCGCCATGCACCAGGGCAAGATCAGCTCGCCCGCGTGCGGCCCGGCGATCGTCACCCCGAGAATGCGGCCGCGGGCATCGCAGACGAGCTTTACCAGCCCTTCGAGACAATGCTCGGCCTGAGCGCGATCGTTCTCGGCGAATGGCCAGCGCAAGATGCGAACCGATTGGCCCCTCGCTTGCGCCTCCACCTGGGAGACACCGACAGAGGCAAGCTCTGGAGCGCAATAGGTGACCCGGGGAACGGCCGAGACGTCGACCTTGACCGGCAGCCGGAACAGCGCCGAACGGATGACAAGCCCGGCATGGTAATTGGCGACATGGGTGAATTGGAGGTTTCCAGACTGGCCGCTGGCACAGTCTCCGATGGCGTAGATCTTGCGGTTGCTGGTGCGAAGCCCGGCGTCGACGACGATGCCGCGCTTGTCCACAACAACACCCGCAGCCTCCAGCCCAAGGGCATCGATGCTTGGCGTGCGACCTGTCGCCACGAGCAGGTGCGAACCCTCGATCTTGCCGCCCTCACCCTCAAGCACGAGACGGATGCGCTGCCCCGCCGCCTCGACGCGTGCCACCTTGGCATTCTCGTGAATGGTCACGCCTTCGCCAAGGAGGGCGCGCCGGATCACGGCGCTGGCTTCCGGGTCCTCGCGCGACAGGATCGTCTGTCCCTCGATAACGGCGACGTCGACACCGAGCCGGCGAAACGCCTGCGACAATTCGACGCCGATGGCGCCACCCCCCAGAACGAGCAGGCGCTCGGGCCGGCGCTTTAGGGCGAAGATGGTTTCATTCGTCAGGTAGGGCACGGCGTCGAGGCCGGGAATCGGCGGCACCGCCGGACGCGAACCGGTCGCGATCACGAAGCGGCGGGCCTTGACGGTTTGCGCGCCCACCAGGACCGTGCCGGCATCGCGGAAGCGTGCCTCGCCCTTTATGACCCTGACGCCCAGCGCGGTGAAGCGCGCCACGGAGTCGTTTGGGGCGATGGCCGCGATGACGCCGGCGACATGCTCGGCCACACGGGCGAAATTGACCTGCGGTTCCGACGCCGCGAGGCCGAAGCGCGCGGCGCCTCGCATCGCCTGCGCGACATGCCCGGCGGCGAGAAGCGCCTTCGAGGGCACGCAGCCGACATTGAGGCAATCGCCGCCCATCGCATCGCGCTCGATCAAAACGACAGGCACGCCGAACGCGGCGGCGGCGGCGGCGACCGACAGCCCTCCCGAGCCCGCGCCAATGACGCAGAGATCGGTGGTGATCATATCGACCCCGTCATCCATCTGGTTCTCCGATCGCTCAGGGCTTGCCGTTACCGGCTCCGGTTTTATGCGGCATTGCGAGGCGGCGCCAGATCACCGGGATGAGCGCGACAACCCCCAGCAAAGCGAAGGCCAGTAGCAATTCGCGGGTCACGAGGGCCTCGAGCCTGATCCCTCCGGTGCAGTCGGCCCGACCCGCTTCCAGGCAGGCCCGGTTGGCGGCACCCTGCTCGCGGATGACGCTATCGAGCCCGGCACCGGCGAAGGCGAAGGCGAAAGTACCAGGAATGATCCCGACAAAAGTCGTCCAGGCGAAGGTGCGCAGGCTGACGCCGGCCACAGCCGGCGCGAGATTGACTAGGGAAAAGGGAAAGACCGGCACCAGGCGCAGGAACAGCATGTAGGAGGCCGCATCCGCCTTGAACCCCTCGATCAGGCGGGTCAGGCTCTTGCCGGCGCGCCGAACCAGCACCTGCCCGAAGGCCGAGCGCGCGATAAGGAAGATCAACACCGCGCCCGTCGTCGCCGAGGCCACTGCGAGCAACCCGCCGACCCAGGCGCCGAACACGGCGCCACTGCCGATGGTGAGGAAAATACCGCCTGGCAGTGACAAGGTCACCGCCATGACATAAATCAGCGCCGCGCCAGCCAGGGCCGCCAGCCGGTTCCGCGCCACAAGTTCGCGCAGCGCCTCCCGGTTTTCGACCAGGGCTTCGAGCGAGAGGTAGCGGTGCAGGCCCAAGCCGAAGGCCGTGGCCGCCAGCCCGACGATGACCACGACCGGCAGCAGGCGCCAGAGCCAGGAACGCTCGCGACCGGAGGCGGACGATTCCGGCTCGCTGGCCGGCGGTGGCGACGGGGCTTCGCTCAACGGACGCATATCCCGGCAGAACCGCGTTTCGCGGCATCCTTTCTCGCAAAGCCGCGTTTCGCGGTATCGGTTCTGGCAGAGCCGCGTTTCGCGGCATCGGCCTCGATCCTCCGGTCGGCGCGCGAGAGCGAAGCGCGCCCGATTGCCGCCAAGATCATCGCATCTATGTCCATCATCATCATCCACGCCCCGTCTATCGGCCGGCCTTTGCCACGTTTCACCCGCCAGCGCCGATCCAAAGCGCATGAGGCTCAGGATATCCCAGCGCTTGCACCTCGTGACTAAGGCAAGCGGATCAGTGTTGCACTACACCCCGCGCGATTGTGACAAACCGTCTTGCCGGCGAATTATGACAGATAGGCGAATCCGGACGATGATAGTGCCCTGGCCATGGTTCCCGCGACGGCCGGTGTTTTCAAGACGCCTACGCTTCAAGGCCCCCGCGACGGTATCGGAGTCGAATATCAAGATTGACTTGGCCGGGGTCATCCGCCATAAGCCCGGCTCGCCTGTCGCTCCGATTTGCGGAGCCATGCCATTTGCCTGCCCGATACCGCTGCCCGTCCTGCCGCCCCTGCGGTGCGACCGGATCGCGATCGGGTCATCGGACCGGAGAATCTGTCGTGAAGCGCACTTATCAACCCAGCAAGCTCGTTCGCAAGCGCCGCCATGGTTTCCGCGCCCGCATGGCGACCGTCGGCGGCCGCAAGGTTCTGGCCAATCGTCGCGCCCACGGCCGCAAGAAACTCTCGGCCTGAGACGCATGCGTGGCCTTGGCTGCGCCGCAACCCACTCTCGACGGACCGGCCCAACGCCATGCGCCTGACCCGTCTGACCGTGCGATCCGATTTTCTGGCCGCGACCGCCAGGGGCCGCCGCCATCGCGCCGCCAGTTTCACCGCGCAGGTGCTTCACCGCGACGGGGCCGCCGCGCCTGATCCCGCCGAACACGTTGACCAAGCTTCGGCCCTGCGCCTCGGGCTGACCGCCTCGCGCCGGGTTGGTAATGCGCCGGTCCGCAACCGCATCCGTCGCCGCCTGCGCGCCGCCGCCGCCCTTGCCCTTGTCGATGCCGCCGCGAAGCCTGTCGATGTGGTTCTGGTCGCCCGCCGCGAGGTGCTTGGCACGCCGTTTTTGCAATTGATCGCCGATATCGCCGCCGCGCTTGCACAAGCAGGCAAGCCGCGCCCCAACCTCCACAGAAACGATAGCGCCCCGTGAAGACACCAGACGACAACCGCAATCTCCTGCTCGCCATCGTCCTGTCGGTCGTTGTGCTGCTGGGCTGGAATTTCTTCTACGCCGTCCCGCAGATGGACAAACAGAAGCAGATCGCCCAGCAGAACCAGGCGGCGCAGCAGGTGGCTCCAGGTTCGGCGACGCCCGGCGCCGCTCCCGCCGCCCCCGGCACCGACCTCTTACCCGGCGGTCCAGCCGCGACCCCAGCCCCCGCTGGCGCCCCGCCGGTCGGCGTCACCGCAACGCGGGACGTGGCGCTGGCCCGCTCGCCGCGCATCGCCATCGACACGCCAAAAGTGTTCGGTTCGATCGCCCTGATTGGCGGGCGCATCGACGATGTCTCGCTGAAAGCCTATCGCGAGACGGTCGACCCCAAGAGCGCCAATATCGTCCTGTTGTCGCCGGCGGGAAGCCCGACCGCGTACTACGCCGATTTCGGCTGGGTCGCAGCACCAGGCGAGACGGTCGCGCTGCCGGGCGTGAGTACCCGCTGGAACACAACGTCCACGACGCTGACCCCTGAGTCTCCGGTGGTTCTGACCTGGGACAACGGCCAGGGCCTGACCTTCAAACGCACGATTTCTGTCGATGCCAACGCCATGTTCAGCGTCAAGGACGATGTCGAGAACAAGGGCGCAAATCCCGTTTCGCTATTGCCCTACGGCTTGGTGACGCGCTTCGGCAAGCCGGCGACGCTTGGCTTCTACGTTCTGCACGAAGGCATGATCGGCGTGCTCGGCGAACAGGGCCTCCAAGAATACACCTACGATGCCGTCGAGAAGGAACCGCTGCTCAACAGCGCCACCCGCGGCAAGGTCTGGAAAGACCAGATCGGCGGCTTCATCGGCATCACCGACAAATACTGGGCGACGGCCCTGATCCCGGACCAGACCCGCAAATACGAGGGGCGTTTCCATTATATCGCAGGCGCCGCCAGGAATTACGAGGCTGTGTTCGTCGCGGAACCGGTCGCCGTTGCGCCTGGAGCAGCGGCAACATCGAGCGCCAAGCTCTTCGCCGGCGCCAAGGAAGTCGCGGCGGTCGACGGCTACGAGCAGGCGCTCGGCATCAAGCGCTTCGACCTGCTGATCGACTGGGGCTGGTTCTATTTCATCACCAAGCCGATGTTCAAGGTGATGGACTGGATCTATCACCGCATTGGCAATTTCGGCGTCGCCATCCTCATCATCACCGTGCTGCTGAAGTTGGTCTTCTTCCCGCTGGCCAGCAAGTCCTACGCCTCTATGGCGAAGATGAAGGCGGTCCAGCCCGAGATGCTGGCGATCCGCGAGCGCTTCGCCGACGACAAGATGAAGCAGCAACAGGCGCTGATGGAGCTCTACAAGAAGGAGAAGATCAATCCGATCGCCGGCTGCTGGCCGGTCCTCCTTCAGATTCCGGTGTTCTTCGCGCTCTACAAGATCCTGTTCGTCACCATCGAGATGCGGCATGCGCCGTTCTTCGGCTGGATTCGCGATCTGGCTGCGCCCGATCCAACCTCGATCTTCAACCTGTTCGGCCTACTGCCCTACAGCGTGCCCGACTTCCTGCTGATCGGCGTCTGGCCGATTATCATGGGCATCACGATGTTCGTGCAGATGAAGATGAACCCGGAGCCGACGGACCCCGCGCAGAAGCTGATCTTCACCTGGATGCCGGTGTTCTTCACCTTCCTGCTTGGCACGTTCCCCGCCGGCCTCGTGATCTACTGGAGCTGGAACAACCTGCTCTCGGTGATGCAGCAAGGCTACATCATGAGGAAGAACGGCGTGAAGATCGAATTGTGGGATAACATCCGCGGCCTCTTCACGAAGAAGACCGCTGCCCCTGCCGATCTGAAACCTTCTGCCGTGACGGTGGCCGAAGCCAAGCCGGCCGAGACCCCGCCGGCAACCAAGCAGCCCGCGCCCAGGAAACCCAACAAACAGCCTGTCGCCAAGCAGCCCGCGCCCAAGAAAGCCGACAAGCCCGCGACGTGACGCGGGGCCATCTCGCCTCATCTGGAAAAGGTCCGGTTCATGTCGGATGAAGACGATGGACCGGACCCTCTGATCGAGGAAGGACGCAAGTTCTTCGCGGGGCCGTGGGATTTCGTCTGGGCTTCCACCAAAATCGACGACTTGCCGCCCATGGTGGGCCGGGAGATCGCCTTTGCGGGGCGCTCCAATGTCGGCAAGTCGAGCCTCATCAACGCCACCAGCGGTCGCAAGGCGCTGGCGCGCACCTCGAACACGCCGGGCCGTACGCAGCAGCTCAATTTCTTCCGTCAGGTGGGCTCAGGCGCCGATGAGCGGCTGACCATCGTCGACATGCCGGGCTACGGTTTTGCCGCCGTCGGCAAGGAGAAGGTGGCGGCCTGGACGCGGCTGATCCACGCCTATCTGCGCGGCCGCTCCAATCTGCTGCGGGTCTATGTGTTGATCGACGCGCGCCACGGCTTCAAGGATGTCGACACCGCGATCCTCGATACGCTCGACACCGCCGCCGTGTCCTACCAGGTGGTGCTGACCAAGGCGGACGCGGTGAAGACAGCGGGGCGCCAGGCCGTCGTCGATGCTGCGCAAGCCGCGATCCTGCGCCGCCCGGCCGCGTATCCGGACATCCTGTTGACGTCCAGCGAGGACAATATCGGCATCGCTGAGTTCCGCGCCGCGATCATGAAGGTTCTGGCGGAACGAGGCTGAGGTCGGCCTGCCCTGGACAGCGAGAGCGGCCGCGGCGTCAATCGTTAGCCTGTCTTTCGCGAACCGATTGCCGCGAGGCTTTTTCCAGCCTTGAGGTCTTGGCCAGCCCATGCTCGGTCTTGTGCCAGTGGTGAGGAGCGAGCACGAGTTCGCCCAAGGCACGCCAGGCCGCGACCGAAACCAGAAGATAATAAAGCGGCAGGCCGGGCGCGATGAACCAGAGCTGGCGCATGTCCTGGCGCCAGGCGCCTATCAGAGCCGGCAGCAGCATCGAGACCAGCCCGACTGCGAAGATGCCGAAAACGATGACGCGCAGCCACGGCTCGGAGAGCGGATCGGCGGGATCGGGTCCTCCGAGGAACGAGATCGCCACACCCGCGAGAAAGACCGGATAGAAGAGCGAGCTGATCACCGTCGACAGCGTCAGGGCTAGCAGCACCGCCTTGTGCCAGCGGCGACCCCTGTTGCCGCCTGAAGCCTTGGCTCCATTTGTGCTCAGACTGCGGCCGTGAGTCGCTAGGGTTTGCATGAAACCCTTGAGCCAGCGGGTGCGCTGGCTCATCCAGAGGCGCAGCCGCGCCGGCGCCTCCTCATGGGTCGTCGAATCGAGATCGGCGATGCGGTAGCCGGCGCGCGCGATCCGGAAGGAAAGGTCGGCATCCTCGGTGACGTTCCAGGCATCCCAGCCACCGATCGCGATCAGGGCTTCGGTCCGGAAATGATTCGAGGTGCCGCCGAGCAAGATCGGCAGGCCGGCGGTGAGCAGGCCGGGATTGATCACGTCGAACAAGGCCGCGTATTCGAGGGCGAAGCATTGCGACAGCCAGCTATCGGCCATGTTGTCGATGACCAGATGCCCTTGAAGGCAAACCACTTCCCTTGAGCTTGTCGCGAACAGCGTCGCGGCCCGACGCAGTTGCAACGGCTCGGGCACGTCCTCCGCGTCGTAGACGGTGAGAAGGCTGCCTCTTGCCCCGAGCAGGGCCGCGTTGAGCGCCCGCGGCTTGGTGCGCGGCAGTCCATCCGGCACAATGACGATCTCGACGAAGGGCGGCAGGGCGAATCGGGACAGCGCCATCGCGGTCTGGGCATCATCGGCCTCGATGACGATCTTCACGTCCAGCTTGGCCGGTGGATAGTCGAGACGCTCCAGCGCCCGCAGCAGCTGGGGCAGCACCGGGCCCTCGCGATGAAGCGGCACCAGCACGGTATAGACCGGCAGCGCCGCGTCCGGCATGGCGTAGGCCGCGTCGCGAACCGCGCCCGGGTTGGGACGGACGTGGCCGCCGACGATCAGGCTCGCCGCCAGGCGCAGGCTGATGACGGCGACAAAAAGAGGGCCCGCCAGCAGGCAAAGCATCACGAAAGTGCCGTGAGCGTCGAGCGTCAGCGCGAATGGCACCAGACCCGCCAGCACCATCGCCATGACGAATTGTCCCGCGCTCAGGCTGCCTTGAGCCGATGGCGCTTGACCGGCCGAGGGTGCCTCCCCCACCGCATGCCATGCGATCCAGCGCGCGCTCGCAGCCCGTAAGCTGCCGCGCAGGACGCTTGGCGTCGTCATCACCACATCGGGGCGGCCCCGGAGGTCCATTCCCTGGATGCGAGCCAGGCTGGCACCCGCCGGCGCCAGCGCCACCCGTTCCTCGACCTCACCGTCAACAGTACCCGTTTGGGCCAGCGCGATCGCTCCGGCGGCCTCGGCGCGCGCCAGGTCATCGGCCGCCGCCCGCAAGGTCAGCGGGCGCGCCGTGATCTCGGTGCGGAAGGCAAGGCCCCGATCCAGCGCCAGCGCCCGATAGAAATCGGTTTCCGTCACGAGACCCGAGGCGAGCAGCACCCGGTCGGCCGGGGCATCGATGCGCCTTGCCTCGGCGCTCGCCCAGGCAAGTGCCGAGGTGGGGATTCCGTGGTCGCGCAGGAAGGCGATGGCGGGAGCAATGGGAGGAGCAATGGCTGACGCGACGGCCGGGCTCACGGCCGCGCTCTCCAGCAACTGGACGCCCTCCCCTGCCAGCACCTGTCGACCGCCCCCGCCTGTCGCCGCAACCTTCGGAACTTCCAAGCATAATCACGCCGATACCAGAGTCACCCCTGTCAGGATGGGCCGGCCCGTCGCCTCTGGAAGGCGCAGTAGCGACAACGGCCCGCGCCCCTTGGCACGCGGAACTGACAGTTGCGCCCGGCCGCCCCCGTCGCTATACACCGCCGCAGTCGGAGTGTAGCGCAGCCTGGTTAGCGTACCTCGTTCGGAACGAGGGGGTCGCAGGTTCAAATCCTGCCACTCCGACCATTCATTTCCCCAATCGACGTAAACAAAACCTTAACCCAAACCGGCTTAGTCGCGGGCGCTTCGGCATGGGCCGCTTGAGCATTGTGGCGCGCGAGGCCCCGCGCTAGCGTCTGGCTACCCGAAGCGCCGATCCGGAGCCCACCTCATGAAAACCCGTGCCGCCGTCGCCTGGGAGGCTGGCAAGCCTCTGACCATCGAGACGATCGAGATCGGCGGGCCGAAGCCGGGCGAGGTTCTGGTCGAGGTGATGGCGACGGGGGTGTGCCACACCGATGCCTACACGCTCTCGGGCCTGGATTCGGAGGGGCGCTTTCCGGCGATTCTCGGCCATGAGGGGGCGGGCATCGTCCGCGAGATCGGCGCGGGCGTGACCTCGCTGAAGGTCGGCGACCATGTGATCCCGCTCTATACGCCCGAATGCCGCGCCTGCAAGACGTGCCTGTCGCAGCGCTCGAACCTCTGCACCGCGATCCGCGCCACGCAGGGCAAGGGCCTGATGCCGGACGGCACCTCGCGCTTTTCCTGCGACGAGCCGGAGGTGAGCGTGGCAGCGAGCCGGCGGCCCGGCGAGATTTTCCACTACATGGGCTGCTCGACCTTCGCGAATTTCACGATCCTGCCCGAGATCGCGCTGGCCAAGGTGCGCGAGGACGCCCCCTTCGACAAGATCTGCTACATCGGCTGCGGCGTCACCACGGGCATCGGCGCGGTGATCTACACGGCGAAGGTCTGGCCCGGCGCCACTGTCGTGGTCTTCGGGCTCGGGGGCATCGGCCTCAATGTCGTGCAGGCGGCGCGAATGGTTGGTGCGGACAAAATCATCGGCGTCGATCTCAATCCCGCCAAGGTGGAGATGGCCAAGCGCTTCGGCATGACCCATTTCGTCAATCCGGACGAGGTCGGGCGCGACAAGGTCGTGGAGGCCATCGTCGACCTGACGGGCGGCGGCGCGGATTTCTCGTTCGAGTGCATCGGCAACGTCCACACCATGCGCCAGGCACTGGAATGCACCCATCGCGGCTGGGGGACAAGCATCATCATCGGCGTCGCGCCTTCTGGCCAGGAAATCGCCACTCGCCCGTTTCAACTGGTGACGGGCCGGGTCTGGAAGGGCTCGGCTTTCGGCGGCGCGCGCGGCCGAACCGACGTGCCGAAGCTGGTCGACTGGTACATGGAGGGCAAGATCAACATCGACGACCTGATCACCCACACCATGCCGCTCGATGACATCAACCACGCTTTCGACCTGATGCATGAGGGCACGAGCATCCGCTCGGTGGTGGTCTACTGAGGCAGAAGGCTTTCGGCATCCGGCCCGAAAGCTCGGAACAGCGACTTGTCAGAACAAGGACCCTTGGCCACCAGCCGATTTCGCAGGGGCGCGGCGCGATGATTTTTCTGCTGTCTCCCGGCGCGGCCGCTTTGCAGGTTTCGCATCGTCGAGATTTTCGGTGCGCTCGGGAGCGACGTAGGGTGCCTGCACCTCCGGCCCGTCATTCGCGACCTTGTTCACCGCCGAGCCGATCGGCACGATCTCAAGCAGGTCGTCCGGCGGCGGACGCAGCAGGGTTTCCGCCTCGTCCGGCGTCGTCGCGGGATCGAGCCACAGATCGAAGGCCTGCGGCGTGACGATGACCGGGCAGCGCTCGTGGATCGCCGACATCACGCCATTGGCCGGGCCGTTGACGAGGGCAACGGTGTCGATCTCCGAGCCGTCGGGCGAATGCCAGGTTTCCCAGATGGCGGCGAAAGCGAACACGCCCCGATCCGGCCGGCGGAAGAGATAGGCCCGGTTCTGTCCGCCGCTCCGCTGCCATTCGTAGAAGCCATCCGCCGGCATCAGGCAGCGACGCCGCGTAAAGGCCGCACGAAAAGACGGCTTCTCGCGGATGGTCTCGCCACGCACATTGATCACCAGCGGGAATGCCTTGATGTCCTTGACGAAGCCGGGAATGAAACCCCAACGCATCAGCATGAAGGCGCGTTCCCCTTCCCGTGCGACGACCACCGGCACTGGTTGCGTCGGCGCGATGTTGTAGCGCGGCGGAAAATTAGGCTGCTGCGGATAGCCGAACAGTTGCCGAACGGCATCGGGCGGCAGGGTCAGGGCATAGCGTCCGCACATGGCGCGACCTCCGGTGCGACCTTCAGGCTCGAACGACATTCTGGCAGAGCTTGGCCGGAGATGTGTCGATCGCGGTCCCGCCGCGCAAGGCGACAGGCTCGACCGTCAAGACTTTATTGTGGTTTTCCTGATCTAACCAAGGCTGTTGCGTAAATCTGGCGGGCACCATGGGGCAGACTGCAAGACAGGCCGTCGAGGTCGATGAGCGGGACCATTTCGTCGATGGGGCCGTGCTGTCGACGGACTATCTCAACCGCTACGGCGAAGCCCTGATGCTGATCGAGATGGCCAGCATGGACCCTTCCGTGGTCGATGATCTGCGCCAGTGGAAGCCCTTGTCCTATCGCGAGCATTTCACCGGGTCGTCGCTGCGCTGCGCAGCCGGCGCGCTCCATGCCCACGACCAGCTCAGCCCGACCCAGGCGCTCGCCTTCGACAGCTTGTGCAGCGCCATGAACCGGCTGATCGAGACCGTGATCATCGTCATCACCGAGATCGGCACCGAGGCCGACGCCATGGCGGTCGTCGAAGTCGCCACCACCGCCTTTCACAATCTGCTGGCGCGGGCGACGGCCTTCATCAATTCGGGCGGCAGCACCGCATCCGCCCAGTTCGACAACGATGCGCTTCAAGATGTCGTCGACCAGTTGATGGACTTCTGACCGCTACCGTCTGAAGTGATCACATCCAGCGCTTCCAGCGGAAGAACAGATAGGGCAGCACGGCGGCCACGATCATCATCGTGACCGCCATCGGGTAGCCCATCGGCCAGTCCAGTTCCGGCATGTTCCTGAAGTTCATGCCATAGACCGAGGCGATCAGCGTCGGCGGCATCAGCACCACAGAGACGACCGAGAACAGCTTGATGATCTTGTTCTGCTCGATGGTCACGAGGCCAAGGGTCGCGTCCATGTTGAACTGGAGTTTGGACGACAGGAAGGTTGCATGCTCCTCGATTGCCTGCACGTCGCGCAAGGCGGTGCGCCACTCGGCGGCGAACCCGGCGGTCTTCTGCGGTCGCTTGTAGTTGGCCGACAGGAACAGCAGGACCCGCTCGACGGAAACCATACTTTCGCGGACGTTTGAGATCACCTGCCCATACTGGCCGATGAACTGGAGCACACTGCGATAGGCCCCGCCGCGCTCGAAGGACGGGCCGCCGACCTCGAAAATCTTGCGCGAGGACGTATCGATCTGGTCGCCGACGCCGCGCAGCACTTCCGCCGCGCGATCGACGATGGCCTCGATCAACCCGTCGAGCACGGCTTCTGGCTGAGCGGCGCAGCCCTCCGGCTTGCTCACGCGGTTGAGGAAGATCGCGAACGAGCCCGGTTCGTCGTAGCGCACGGTGACGAGTGCCTTGTCGGTCAGGATAAACGTGACATCGGCGAGTTTTGGCACTTCGGTCAGCGACTTGCAGATGATCCGCGCCGTCATGTAGCGCGCGCCGTTCTCGTTGTAGATCAGTTCGGAAGGTTCCAGATCGCGCATTTCTTCTCGGGTCGGGATGTCGATGCCCAGATACGTGCTGACGAGGTCGTCCTCGCGTTGCGTCGGCGCCAGCAGGTCGATCCACACGGCGTTGTCGGGGATCATGTCGCCGTCTTTCAGGATCGTATGGGCGAAACGGTCGCCGTGGCGCGGACAAAGGCCATGGGTGGTGATCATTATGCTTGTGCCCTCATTGCGTCGTGGGCTCGCGCCGCCGTGCCGACTTCGACCGAGCCAAGCGTGAACGCCTTTATCGTAACGGTTTCAAGACGAAACTTAGCGTGCGAGCGCGAAGCGGTCGGGCTGGGTGCCATCCGCGTCGGTGAAGCCGTATATCCGGGCGAGGTCGGCCGCATGCAGGATTTGCCCCGCATAGCGCGCCACGTCGCCATCCGCCGCCAGAGCCGCAACGGCGCGGCCGGCGTAAAGCGGGCTTTCCGTCGTCTCGGTCGCCTGGCCGGCATCGATCACCCTCTCGGTGCGGACGAAGCCGGGTGAAAGCGCGACGGCAACGATGCCATGCGGCCGCAACTCCTCCGCCATCGCCAGGGTCATGCGATTCATCGCCGCCTTGCCGAGATCGTAGAAGACATCCCCGAGATAACCAGCACCGGTGTCGAACGTAACGGTGACGAAAAGCCCGCCTTTCGCGCCGATCATGGCTGGGGCGACGGCGCGGGCCAGCAGCAGTTGCGCCAGCACGCCGGCCTCGAAACTCGCTCCGAGGCGCGCAGCCGGGCGGCGCCAGAAGGGCGTGCCCCAGCGCGATCCGTCGCTGTAGCTTTCGCCGTCATAGCCCTCGTTGCCGCCCCAGACCGCGTCGACCGCGACGTCGATCCGGCCGAAGCGGCGCAGGGCCCAGGAGACGAGCGTGTCGACCTCGCGCTCGCTGCTATGATCGCAGCGATAGGGATGTCCGCGCCCGCCCGCGATATTCACCTCGCGGGCGGTGTCCTCGAGCGTTTCGGCGCGCCCATCGGTGCGTGGGCCGGCCTCGCTGGAGCGCCCGGTGACGATGACGGTGGCGCCCGCCTCTCCCAGCGCCCGCGCGATTCCCCGACCGACACCACGCGAGGCCCCGGCGACGAGGCAGACCTTCGCAGAGAGGTCCGGCGTCATGTGGCGAAGACAGCGGCGGCATCCTGGATGGCGCCAGCGCCTTCCATCACAGCGAGCGCCAGCGACGGCGCCTCGGACGCGACATGCTCGGCATAGAACCGGGCCGTCGTGATGCGCGCGGCGTGGCTCTGGTCGCTACCATCCACCTCGTCCATCAGGGCGCGCGCCGCCATGGCCTTGGTCGCCAGCGCCGTGCCGCCCTGGGCGAGCGCAAAGAGCTTGAGATAGGCGGTGGCACCGGCGAGCGCGTCGTCCGGGGCGACGGCAACGGCATTCAGCATCCATTCGGTCGCGCGTTCGAGGGAGTCGACCGCTATCTTCAGCCGCGCCGCGCTATGGCCGAAGGTCGGCGTATTGGTGCGTGCGATCTCGTCCACGGTCGCGCGCATGGACGCGATCACGCCGCGCACCGCCTCGCCCTGCGACAGGGGCAGCTTGCGCGTCACGAGATCGATGGCCTGGATGCCGTTGGTGCCCTCGTAGATCGCGGCGATGCGGGCATCGCGCAGATGCTGGGCTGCGCCAGTCTCCTCGACATAGCCCATGCCGCCATGGACCTGCACGCCGGTGGAGGCGACCTCGATGCCGGTGTCGGTAGCATAGGCCTTGGCGACGGGCGTCAGGATCGCCGCGCGCTCGGCAGCCAGCTTGCGCCGATCGGCCTCGGGCTCGCGATGGGCCCGATCGAGTGCCTCGGCTGTCATGTAGGCGATGGCACGGGCGGCCCTTGTCTTCGCCCGCATCTCGATCAGCATGCGGCGGACATCGGGATGGGCGATGATCGGGCTCATGTTCGCCGTGCCCGATCCATCCGATGCGCGGCCCTGCCGGCGCTCGCTGGCATAGGCAAATGCCTGCTGGTAGGCGCGCTCAGCAATGGCCACGCCCTGCAACGCGACGCCGAGCCGGGCATTGTTCATCATCGTGAACATGCAGGCGAGGCCGCGATTTTCCTCACCGATCAGGAAGCCCGTGGCGCCGCCCTCGTCGCCGAACACCATGGTACAGGTCGGCGAGGCATGGATGCCGAGCTTGTGCTCGATACCGGCGCAACGCACGTCGTTGCGCGCGCCAAGGGTGCCGTCGGCTTGCACGAGAAACTTCGGCACAAGGAACAACGAGATGCCGCGCGTGCCCTCCGGTGCATCCGGCAATCGGGCCAAGACCAGATGGATGATGTTCTGCGTCAGGTCATGCTCGCCATAGGTAATGTAGATCTTCTGGCCGGTGATCCTGTAGCTGCCATTTGGCTGGCGTTCGGCCTTGGAGCGCAGGGCACTGAGATCGGAGCCCGCCTGCGGCTCTGTGAGATTCATCGTTCCCATCCACTCGCCGGACACGAGCTTGGCGAGATAGAGCCGCTTGAGTTCGTCGGAGCCATGAGTATGGACCGCCTCGATCGCGCCCGCCGTCAGCAACGGCCCGAGGGCGAAGGCCATCGAAGCGGCGTTCCACATCTCGATGCAGGCCGATTGCACCAGGTTCGGCAGGCCCTGCCCGCCCCACGCCTCGGGCGCCGGAAGCGCGTTCCAGCCGGCGGCCGTCCAGGCGGCGTAGGTTTCTTTCCAGCCGGGCGGCATCGTGACCTCGCCCTCCTTCAGCACCGCGCCAACGGTATCGCCGGCCCGGTTGATCGGTGCGATCACGTCATTGGCGAACTTGCCCGCCTCCTCCAGCACCGCGTCGGCAAGATCATCCGCGAGTTCGGGCGCCAGGCCCTCGTCGATCATCCGGTCGAGGCCGGCGACATGGCGCATCGTGAACAGCATATCGTCGACAGGCGCGCGATAGGACATGGCTTTCTCCCTTGAACCGTCCGGTCGCTTGCAGCGGCTGGCGCTGCTTGCCGGCTCTGTTTTGATTGACGCCGATGGTGCGGCCGATCTATCTGGCCGTCCAGTCACCTTTCGGTCACCGCCGCCATATGGCAGCGGCCTTCAAGCATGATGCGCGGCCGAATTTAGTTTAGCTATGAACCTTTTAGGGTCAATGGTCATGGCGACGCGGCGATTGGAGGCGGATCAAGCTGGCATCGCTGAGGCGGCCGCGATCCTGCGCGCCGGCGGGCTTGTCGGCCTGCCGACCGAGACCGTCTACGGACTGGCAGGCGACGCCACTGATCCGCGAGCCGTCGCTCGCATCTATGCGGCCAAGGGTCGGCCCCAGTTCAATCCGCTGATCAGCCACGTGCCCGATCTGGCGCGCGCGCGCCGGCAGGGGCTGTTCGGAGCAGACGCGCTGGCGCTCGCCAAGGCCTTCTGGCCGGGACCGCTGACCCTCGTCGTTCCGGTCGCGGAGGGTGCAACCGTCTGCGAACTGGCGCGGGCTGGCCTGGCAACGCTGGCGCTCCGCGTGCCCGACAGCCGCCTCGCCCTTTCCGTGCTCGAACAGGCGGATCGGCCGATCGCCGCGCCGTCCGCCAACCTTTCGGGGCGTATCAGCCCGACCACGGCAGGCCACGTCGCGGATGATCTCGACGGGCTGATCGACGCGATCCTCGATGGCGGGCCAGCGCCGGTCGGGGTCGAATCGGCCATCGTCTCGTGCCTTGCGGACGGGCCGCGACTGCTGCGTCCGGGCGGTATCGATGGTGGGCGGATCGAAGCCGTATTGGGCCGGTCGCTTGCGATTGAAGCGCCGGTGGGAGACTGCGAAATGCTTCTGGCCCCCGGCATGTTGTCATCTCATTACGCGCCGCGGGCCCGAATCCGGCTCAATGCAGACGAGCCGGAAGCGGGCGAGGCTTTTCTCGCCTTTGGCGCAATGCCTACAGGCACCAACGGCGCTGTTCTCAATCTCAGTTCCTCGGGCGACCTCGTGGAGGCGGCGGCAAACCTGTTCGGGCATTTGCGCCTACTCGATGCGGCCGGCGTTGGAACCATCGCCATCGCGCCGATCCCCATGAAGAACATCGGTATCGCGATCAACGACCGCCTGCGGCGCGCCGCCGCTCCGCGCTGAACCGCCTGCAAGCTGGACTTTCCCCTCGCCTTGCCCGATCTTGCATCAATGCAAGGACATCGTGATCCAACGGAAACCTTGAACGGAGGGAGGCCTGCATGAGCGACCTCGCCTGGGACGATTTCCGGCTGGTGAAGGCGGTTGCCGACGCGGGTGGGCTGACGGGTGCCGCGGCGGCCCTGAACGTCAACCATTCGACCGTCTTCCGGCGGCTTGGGCAGATCGAGGAGCAGCTTGGGCTTCCTCTCTTCGAGCGGCGCAAGACCGGCTACATGGCGACACCCGCCGGAGAGGAGATGGCCAATCTCGCCGCCCGCATGGACGAGGATGTCACCTCCTTCGCACGGCGTATCGCCGGGCGCGACATCACCCCCTCGGGCGAGGTCCGCGTCACCACGACGGACACGCTTTTCCTGCATTTCCTGATCCCGATCTTCGCGGCCTTCCGCAAGGCGCATCCCTCGATCCGGCTCGATATCGTCATCGGCAACCAGGCGCTGAACCTGTCGAAGCGTGACGCGGACGTGGCGATCAGGGCGAGCGACTCTCCGCCCGAAACCCTCGTCGGACGGCGTTCGGCCACCTTGGCCTGGGCGATCTACGGACGCGCTGGCGACCTCAAGGACCTGTCCGAACTCGATCCGCCGGACCCGCTAGCGCTGTTCGAGCGCACCTGGGTGACGCTCGGCGACACGCTCGGGCACGTCAAGGCGGCCCGCTACGTGCGCGACCGCGTTGCGCCGGAACGCATCGCCCTGAAGACGTCGGCGGTGCTGGGGCTTGCCGAGGCGATAGAGGCGGGGTTCGGGGTTGGCCCCCTGCCCTGCTTCATCGGCGACATGCGGCCGGCTCTCGCCCGGCTTCAGGCGCCGGACCCGGATTTCTCGACTGGCTTGTGGATTCTGACGCATCCCGACCTGCGGCATGCGCCGCGTATCAGGGCCTTCATGGATTTCTGCGGCGCCGAAATCGCGAGGCGCCGCGCCATCATGGAAGGCACGGGCGTCACCGCCTGACCTAGCCTTGATCCAGCCTCAGCGTGGCGCGCGCTTGGCGAGAATGCGCTGCAAGGTGCGCCGGTGCATATTCAGGCGCCGGGCCGTCTCGGAGATGTTGCGGCTGCAAAGTTCGTAGATACGCTGGATATGCTCCCAGCGCACGCGGTCGGGCGACATCGGGTTGTCGGGCAGGCGCGGGCGCGAGCCCGGTGTCGCCTGCAACGCGGCGTGAATGTCGTCCGCATCGGCGGGTTTCGCCAGATAATCGAAAGCACCGAGCTTCACAGCACTGACGGCGGTGGCGATGTTGCCGTAGCCGGTCAGGATGATGCCGCGCGCGTCGGGGCGCTTCTGCTTCAGTCGTTCGATCACGTCGAGGCCGTTGCCATCACCCAGGCGAAGATCGATCACCGCGAAGGCCGGGGCATCGGCATCCACCGCAGCCAGGCCGTCGGCTACGGATTCGGCCGTGCGGACGTCGAAGCCGCGCACTTCCATGGCGCGGGCAAGGCGCGAGACGAAGGCCTTGTCGTCGTCCACGAGGAGCAGCGACGGGCCGGGTTCGAGAGTTTCGAGTTGATTGACCATCTGCCAACTTTCGTAACGCGTTTTATGACGCTTTCCACATTACGCGCCACACCGGCGTTTGGTTCAATTCGCGGTGATTTTATCTGCGGCGATCGCCTCCGCGGTGCCCGGACGGGCGATCGCGAGCGGTGGTGGTGCTTCGACCGGCCCGGCCATCCCGATATCGAAAACCTTGCGCGGCCAGATCACGCTGACACTGGCACCCTTTTGCGGAAACGGCCGGTTGGCGAGGCGCAAGGTTGCGCCGGAACGCTCCAGCAGCGTCTTGGCGATGAAAAGGCCCAGTCCAAGCCCGCCGCCAGTCGCGCGCGTCCGCTCGTCGCGCAGGGACAGATAGGGGTCGCCCGCCCGCAGCAGCACCGCCGGAGCAAACCCAGGGCCATCGTCCGAAATCTCGACGACGACGTTCTTGTCGGTCCAGAAGCCGTGCAGCGTCACGGTGCGGCTGGCGAAATCACAAGCATTCTCGACGATGTTGCTGAGCCCGTAGCTGATGCCGGGATTGCGGTTGCAGACCGGCATCGGCTCGGCGCCGGTGAACGACACGTCGACCTGCACTTCGGACGAAGCCTGGAAGGCGGACACCTCAGCCACGAGTTGCTCGATCGAAAGCCGTTCGGACGGGCTGGCGGGATCGGTGTGAAGCGAGGTCAGCGTGCCCAGGATCGTCCGGCAACGTTCGACCTGTTCGCTCAGGAGGGCGATATCGGCGGCGTTCTCGCCTTGTGCGGCAACCGATTTGCGCAATTCGCCGACCACGAGCGCAATCGTCGCCATCGGGGTGCCAAGTTCGTGGGCAGCGGCGGCGGCAAGACCGTCGAGCTGATGCAGGTGCTGCTCGCGGGCGAGGACGAGTTCGGTCGCGACCAGCGCCTGCGCCAAGGTATGCGCCTCTTCCGCCACCCGCCAGGCATAAATGCCAGTGAAGGCGATGCTCAGCAGCAACGCCAGCCAGATCCCGACCATGTAGCGCACCGGCAGGCTCAGTGGCGTTCCGCTCGGCCAGGGCAGGGGCAGGTGCCAGAGGGCGAGCAGCGACGCCGTCGCGACAGCGAGCACGCCGAGCGCGAAGGTATAGCGCACCGACAGCGCCGTCGCCGAGATCATCACAGGCACCAGCAGCATGATCGAGAAGGGATTCTGCAACCCGCCCGTCAGCGCCAGCAGCCCGGACAGTTGAAGCAGATCATAGGTGAGCAAGATGAAGGCCGGGCGATCGCCCAGCCGGTGGCTTTGCGGGTAGCGCAGGCTCAGGCCGATGTTGAGCCAGGCCGACAGGCTGATCAGCAGGAAGCACCAGGTCAGGGGCAGCGGCAGGCCAAGCCCGTAATAGACGGTTGCGACCGCGACCGCCTGTCCCGCCACCGCGAGCCAGCGCAGCCGCACGAGCGTCGCCAGACGCAGGCGGCGGGCGGTTCTTGCGAGGGCGCTGTCACGGGGGCCGGGCATTGGGTGAAATCCAGCTTCTGGCGGCTTCAGGAACAGTCGGCCCGAATCATGGGGCCTGGTGTCACAGTGGGGAACGAAAACGGTATGTTAGTCTTTTGAGCGATTGAATACGCTGTTCGAACGGATAAGGTGCATTCTGCTGCAGCGCACAATGCGGCTTCGGAGCGATCGACAAGCCTGCGGACGGAATTGCGATGACATTGAAATACTACATGTACGAAGCAGCCCATATGATGATGGGACCCGCGCGGGCGACATCCGAGGCGACCAACCTTCTTTTCAACAATCCTTTCAATCCCTTGACCTATACGCCGCTCGGTCGGAACATTGCCGCCTCCTGCGAGATGTTCGAGCGGACGACGCGCCGCTACGCGAAGCCGGCGTTCGGCCTGAAAGACGCGCTCTACGGCGGCGAGCGGGTGGGCGTCACCGAGCGCGTGATCTGGGAAAAACCCTTCTGCCGGCTGGTGCATTTCGAGCGGGCGCTGCCGCGTCGCACGAAAACACAGCCGAAGGTGCTGATCGTCGCGCCGATGTCGGGCCATTACGCCACCCTGCTGCGCGGCACCGTCGAGGCGTTCCTTCCGGCTCATGAAGTGTTCATCACCGACTGGACCGATGCGCGGCTGGTGCCGCTGAGCGAAGGCCGCTTCGATCTCGACGACTATATCGATTATCTGATCGAGATGTTCCACAAGCTCGGCCCCGAAACTCATGTGCTCGCGGTCTGCCAGCCTTCGGTGCCCGTTCTCGCCGCCGTCGCCCGGATGGAAGCGGAAGAGGACGCCGACGTCCCGCGTTCCATGACACTGATGGGCGGGCCAATCGACACGCGCCGCTCGCCAACCGCCGTCAACCAGGTGGCGATGGAGCGAGGGACAGATTGGTTCGCGCGGCATTGCGTCGTCACTGTGCCGATGACCTACCCGGGCATGTTCCGGCGTGTCTATCCCGGTTTCCTGCAACTGTCCGGCTTCATGGCCATGAACATGGACAAGCACATTGACGCGCACCGCGACATGTTCCGGCACCTTGTCTCGGGCGATGGCGATTCCGCCGAGAAACATCGCGATTTCTACGATGAATACATGGCGGTGATGGATCTGACGGCCGAGTATTATCTCCAAACCGTCGAAACCGTCTTCGTCAAGCATGCACTTCCCAAGGGCGAGATGATGCATCGCGACAAGCGGGTCGATTGCACGGCCATCCGCCGCACCGCATTGATGACCGTCGAGGGCGAGAACGACGACATTTCCGGCGTCGGCCAGACCAAGGCGGCGCATGATTTGTGCGTCAACATTCCCGAGCGCAAGCGCATTCACCATCTTCAGACCAAGGTCGGCCACTACGGCGTGTTCAACGGTTCGCGCTTCCGCGCCGAGATCGCGCCGCGCATCGCCGATTTCATGCTGACCTTGGACATGGAAGCGGCGGCCGAGCGCAACAAGGCCGCCGAAACCGCCCGCAAATCGCTCAAGATGGTCGGCTGATCGCCTGGAGCCGCGCAGCCCGCGACGCCTCGCTGTGGACCATTGACCGCAGGACACTCACCGCAGGACACCATGCGACGATTCCTGTTCAAGCGCGAGCCAGACCAGGACGAGATCGAGGTCCGGCACGAGACGCAGCGCTTCACTGTCAAGGTCAGGCGCCGGTCGACCGCCCGGCGCTTCACCTTGCGCGTTTCCGGTGCCAATGGCGACATCACCTTGACCCTGCCGGAACGGGCGGAAATCACGGCGGCGCGGGTCTTCGCCGAGCGGCATGGTGCCTGGATCGCCGCTCGGCTATCGAAGCGGCAGGCGAGGATCGTCTTCGAGGCGGGGACCAGTGTGCCCTTGCGCGGCACGCCGCACCGCATCGTCCACTGGTCGCGGGTGCGGGGCGTGACGCAGGCGACGCTCACGCCCGACGGCGAGGCAATCATCGCCGTCAGCGGCGAACCGGCGCATCTGGCCCGGCGTATCGGTGATTTCCTGCGTCGCGAGGCGATGCGCGACCTGGAAGCCGCCGTCGCGCGACATACCGCCAGCCTGGAACTCGCTGCCCGCAAGATCACGGTGCGCGATACCACGAGCCGCTGGGGCTCGTGTTCCTCGCGCGGACATCTCAATTTTTCCTGGCGGCTGATCCTGGCGCCTCCCATGGTGCTCGATTACCTGGCGGCCCATGAGGTGGCGCATCTAAAGGAAATGAACCACTCGCACCGCTTCTGGGCCTTGACGCATCGCCTCTGCCCGCGCACGCCCGAAGCCGAGCGCTGGCTGAAATCGCACGGACCCGAACTGCACCGCTACGGGTAGCGCCATGCGGCGCTAGCCTGTATCGCCATCCTGTCGACGGCCGGGCGATTCCAGCGATCGGCGCCGGCCGAGGCATGTCCCATGAAACTGAAACCCGATACGCTGGCGATGACGATCGCGCTCGCAGCGCTGACGGCGCTGGGACCGCTCTCGACCGATTTCTATCTGCCTTCCCTGCCGGATATTGCCGTCAAGCTCCAGGCAACCACGGCTGGCGCGCAGGCGACACTGTCGAGCTTCCTGTTCGGCTTTGCCGCGGGCCAACTGATCTGGGGGCCGCTTTCGGATCGTCTGGGCCGCAAGCCCGTGCTGTATATGGGGCTGGGCCTGTTCCTAGTCGCGACGGCCGCCTGCGCCTTCAGCGCCAGTATCGAGCAACTGATCATCGCCCGCTTCATCCAGGCGGTCGGGGCGTCGGGGCCCATCGTTCTCGGGCGCGCCATGGTGCGCGATCTCTATGACGGGCCCCGCGCGGGACGCGAATTGTCGCGCATGGGGATGATCATGGGGTTGGTGCCGGCGGTGGCGCCGGTGTTCGGCGGCCTGCTGCACGATCTCCATGGCTGGCGCTCGACCTTCATTGCCTCGTTGGGTTTTGGCGCTCTGATCGCCGTAGTAATCATCGTCTGGCTGCCCGAAACGCTGCGCGAGCGTTCGCGGGAGCCACTCTCGCTTCTGTCGATCCTGCGCGGCTTCCGCGTGCTGCTGCGCAATAAAGCCTACCGCGCCTATCTCGGCCTGACGGCGCTCGCCTATGCCGGGCTGTTCTCGTTCATTTCGGGCTCGTCCTTCGTGCTGATCGACATCTACCGCCTGTCACCGGTGACTTACGGCCTATCGTTCGGCTTCGGCGTGCTTGGCTTCATCACCGGCACGATCATCGCGCAGCGGCGTGTTGGGCAATACGGGCTCGACAAGCTGATCGGCATCGGCACGGCTTGTCTTGCCATGGGTGGCATCCTGATGACGCTCGCGGTGCTCTTCATCGGATCGTCGCCGGGGCTCGGCCCCTCGCTGGCGATCACGCTGCCGATGGCGCTCTATGCCGCCGGGGTCGGGCTCGTGATGCCGCAGGCGCAGGCCTCCGCGATGATGCCGTTTCCCGACCGGGCTGGCGCGGCGTCCTCCCTCGTCGGGCTTTGCCAGATGACCCTGTCGGCGTTGGTCGGCCTGCTCGTCGGCTTTCTGCTGCGTGACTCCGCGCTGCCCCTGCCACTCGTCATCGCGACCATTGGCTGCATGGCGGCGGCGCTGTTTTGGGGGACGCGGGACATCCGGGCCCTGAAGGCCTGAAACGCAGGCATCCTGACGTTAGCGTGCCGGGCGCCGCGCCAGCAGGCCAATGGCGATCACCAGGCCCGACGAAACCAGCACCAGACCAAGCCCCTGAAGCCAGGTCGGCCATTCGCCGGCAACGGGGATTCCGACAAGGATGGCCGTCGCCGGTACGAGAGCCGGGAAGATCGAGGCCTTGGCGGGGCCGAGAAGCCTCGCCGAGGTGGTGAATGCGATCACGGAGATGACGCCAGTCAAGATACCTTGAACCAGGATCTGCACCGCCAATGTCGAGGCCGGTAGGGCCGCGTAATGGGCAACACCGACACCGAAGGCCGCGATCGGCAGCATCACCGCGCCCGAGACGACCGAAACGATCGCCGTGCTTGCCAGAGGAGTGACATTCCAACGCCGCGATAGAATGGTGAAGCCGGCCCAGAGCAATCCGGCGAAAGCGAACATCGCGTCGCCGAGGGGTGTCATCGAGTCACCCCGGAATAGCCCTGGTCCGGCGATTACGGCGATGCCGAGAATGATGACGCTGACGCCGATGATCCGCGTGCGTGTCGGCCGATCGCCCAGAACAAGCGCGGCTAGAACCATGCTGGTCGTGGTGACGACGGCCGGCTGGATGACAGCGCCATGGGCAAGCGGGGCAAACAGGTATCCGCCCACACCAAACAGGATAAAGGGTGGACCAGCAAGGGCCGCGAGCGCCAGCGACCGCCAAAGGCCGACAGCCGCCACCTGACGGATGTTTAGAACAAACCACGGCAGCATGATCAGGCCGGCGGTGACAAAGCGAAACACCGAGATGTCGATCGGAGTCAGGCCCGACGCCACGCCTTGCCGGGCGAGGGCGAGGTAAAGACCCCAGATCAATGCCGCTGACGCACCAAGCATCATGCCTCGCGCTTCGGGAGGCAGGCGCATCGACAGCGCGCCGGTGGGATCGGCAGCGGCGGGCGGGGAAAGGGCAAGGGCCTTATTCATTGTCTTATCCTCACGCTTTCGGGGGTGCGGCCAGGGCCACGGTGCGGGCAACGCCGCGCTGAACGGCGGGACGGGATTCCATCGCCGTGTACCAGCGCGCCAGGTTGGGGCGCTGCTCAAACGAAATCCCCGCGAATTCACGGCGCCAGAACCAGCCGAAATGGGCGATATCGGCGATCGTGTAGTCGTCACCGGCAAACCAGGCATGGCGTCCCAGATGCGCCTCGATCAGGTCCGAAAGCCGGTGGGCCTCGCCCTGATAGCGGGCGATCGCCGACGGGTTCGGCTCGGATGCAAGCTTTTGCCAGTAGCCGGACTGGCCGAAGGCCGGACCGGTGCCCGACATCTGCACCATCAGCCACTCGAATGCACAGGCACGCGCGACCGGTTCGGTGGGCAGAAAACGGCCATGGGTTTCGGCGAGATGGATCAGGATGGCGCCGGATTCAGGGAGCGCCAGATCGCCGTCCACCAGCAACGGCACCTTGCCATTGGGATTGAGAGCGAGAAAGGCCGGCAGCTTCTGCTCGCCGGCCCGGATGTTGACGGACCGCAGGTCGTATTCGAGACCCAATTCCTCCAGCATCACGGGTACCTTGACGGAATTCGGGGTCGAAAAAGCGTAAACGGTCAGCATGGTCGATATCCTTGCGTCGGATGAACTGAAGCGGCTGTCCTGCGAAATGCCTCAGCCAGCCATCGTCTTGACGAGGGCAGCCGCTGAGGCACCTTCCAGCGACAGGCCGTAACCGACCTGGCGGACGATGGCTTCCTTGAGCGGCTGGATGAAGTGAATGCGGGTGTTGCGGCGCGTCAGTTCGGGCTTCGCCAGATAGAGATCGGCAAGCGCGCGGGCTCGGGCGACCGCCGTGCCATCGGGCACGACTTCCGCCACCACCCCCCAATCCCGCGCCGTCTTGGCGCTGATCGGTGTCGGGTTCAGCAGCCAGGCTTCGGCCCGACCGGGCCCGGCGCGGTAGGCCCAGGTCGTGAAGATACCGTCGCCGGGGACAATGCCACCGGCGAAATGCGGCAGGTCGGTGAAGGTCGCGCTTTCCCCGGCAACGATGACATTGGCGAGCAGGGCGTATTCGCTGTGGATATGCGCCCGGCCCTCGATGGCGGCGATCATCGGCACGCGGATATTGGCGATATTCTCGACGATCTGCACACCTTCGTCATGGACTGGCGACCAGACATCGGGATCGCCGATGTTGCCGAAGGTCGAGAAATCGATCGCGGCCATGTAGTCGCCGGCGCCGGTCAGGATGACGATCTTATTGTCCCGGTCCTGGGCGATCCGGTAGAACGCCTCGGTGAACTCGGTGTGGTCCCGGGCTGTGAAGGTGATTGGTCCGCCCATGCCATCGTTGATGGTGACGAGCAGCACACCCCTGGCGTCGCGCTCCAGCGAGAGACCGCGAAATGCGTCGAAATAGGCCGGCCTGGTAGCCGAAGAGGCAGTGGCGATGGTCATGACACATAATCCTGATTGAGTTGGTCGGGTCTGGCCCCGGCGAGTTCGGCCTCGGCGCGCCTGACCTTGGCGAGTTGGAATTCAGGCGGCTTTCGCCGTCACGGTGGCGCGCAGCGTGGAAAGGGCTTCGATCGGATCAAGCCGTTTGCGGTAATCGGGCTCGACGAAGGCGGCGGCGATGCGGCCATGCTGTGCGATCACGAAGGTCGCGGGTATCGGCAGTTCCCATTTTCCGTCGCCGTTGCGATCTGGCAAGGCATGGCCGGCTTTCTCGTAGAAAGGTCTGACCGCATCGGCGAGGGCAAAGCGGATACCGAGGTCGCGAGCGAGATCGCCATTGACATCCGACAACACGGGGAAGCCAAGATCGTTCTTCTCGGTCGTGCTCAGCGAATGGTCCGGCTGCTCCGGCGAGACGGCGACCAGTTCGGCGCCGACGCCATGGATTTCGGCTAGCAGCGCTTGATAGGCGCGCAGTTCGAGGTTGCAATAGGGGCACCAGCCACCGCGATAGAAGGTGACGATCAGCGGCTTGGTCGCGATCAAGGCCTTGAGATCGAACGGCCTGGCGTGGGCGTCGAGCAGTCCGGGCGCGGCGGGGAAACGATCGCCGGCCTTCGCCGCGCGGTCGAGAACGCCGGAGCCCCGCAGATCCTCAATGTCGCCGGCGATGAGGCGGGCGTTGGCATCACCGACACGGGCTTCCCAGTCGGAGCGGAAAATGTCGAGTTCGGTCTGGAGGGTCATGACGCGTTCCTGGAAAAGCGAGCGAGCGGCGCGAGGGGCCGGGCCTCGGAAAGGGATCGTGAAAGGGCGCAGATTTTGGAAAAGCCGAGGTTTTGGAAGGCTGGCGGGACGATGCCCGCCAGCCTTGCCTTGCTCAGGCCGCCGTCCGGTTTAAGCCGCCTCGCGTTCGCCAAGTTTAGGAGCGGCGGGGAAATCCACCGGCACCTTGGTCGTGGCGTGAAGATAATTGGTCACGGTCTTGTCGCCGATCACCACGATCGCATCGACGAGGTTCTCAGCCGTCCAGCCGGCCGCGAGGAAATCCGCCACCAGGGTCTGATCGGCATGGCCGCGGTTGATCACGATATCGCGGACGAGCGTCGCCAGGGCGTCGAGTTTGGCGTCGAAGGAGGCGCGGCCGGAACGGATTTCGAGGATCTGGTCGGGCGTGAAGCCGACCATGCCGCCAATCGCCGTATGGGCGGCGAGGCAGTATTCGCAGGCATTCACTTCGCTGACGACGAGATTGACGACCTCGCGGGCCTTGCCGGTGATCGAGGAAGGAGCGTTCTGGAAGGCAAGGTAGCTGCCGAGCGCGTTCTGCGAATGCGCCAATGTGGCATAGAGATTGGGCACGAAGCCGAGCTTGCCCTTGAGCGCATCGAAGACGCCCTGGTTGGCGGGGCTGACGTCTTCGCGGGTCGGAACGGTGAAGTGGGTCATGGGATCATTCTCCTTTGGGTTCGCCGGGCGGCGCGGCGCGTCGTCCTTGAAAAGAGTGATCTCACGGGAGGCGAATGTGCATAACGTGGCTTGAATGCACAACATTGATACGTAGAGTGTATGGATGTCGGATAGGATCGCGCTCTTTCAGACGTTTATCCGCGTAGTTGAGGCCGGGTCTTTCACGGCTGTCGCGGCGGAGCGCAATACCAGCCAGCCAACCATTTCGCGGCAGATCGCGGCGCTCGAGGACCATCTGGGGTGCCTGCTGTTCCAGCGCACAACGCGGTCGCTGACCCTGACGGACGACGGCCGGCAGTTCTACGATCAGGCACAACTGGCGGTCGATGCCATCGCGTCCGCCGAGAGCGCGGTCGGCAGACGCAAGGGCAAGCCAAGTGGCCTGCTGAAACTCTCGGCGGCGGTGGTGATGGGCCGCCTGCATATTCTGCCGCGGCTGCCGCGTTTCCTGGCGCGCTATCCGGATGTCACGGTCGAACTGCTGATGAATGACGGCTTTGTCGACCTTGTCGAGGAAGGTATCGATCTCGCCGTCCGCGTCGGGCAACTCACCGATCCCGGCCTGATTGCCAAACGCATCGGCACGACACGGCGGGTCGTCGTGGCGACACCCGACTATCTCGCGCGGCATGGCGAGCCTGCGACTCCGGCCGATCTCGCCGGCCATGACTGCATCATCTATCAGCGCCTCGCGACGGGGGCGAACTGGCCGTTCGTCACCGCCGAAGGGCCGGTCTCCGTGCCGGTCAGGGGACGCTTCCACGTCAACAACACCGAGGGCGTGCGAGCGGCGATCCTGGCGGGGCTCGGCATCGGTATCGTCCCGGTGTGGCATTTCGTCGACCGCGAGATCGAGACTGGGAGGGTCAAGGTCCTGCTTAATGCCTACGAGCCCAGGCCGCATCCGGTGAACGCCGTCTTTCCCTCGCGCCGCCATCTCTCGCCGAAGATCCGCGCGATGATCGACTATCTCGCGGCGGAATTCGAACTCGATCCGAAGCTCAGCGGTTATGGCGAGGTCTGAGGGGGCATATGCCACTCTCACGCGACGTGGCACGATCATGAAGCCGAAAAGGAAAGCCGGCCGGACCGGTGGCATTGATCCGCGGCCAAGGGCGCCGACACGGTCCCCGACGTAACGACGATCAAGGACTGTGGCCGAAACAGCCGGCTGCCTGACGTCGCAATGGCCGCACTCGACTCATGGGTCGACCAGAACGGAACATCGGTGACTGTCTTGACGCCGGCTGTCATTCTGCCGACAGTTTGGAAAGACGGCATCGATCTGTCGCGGCGCGCGATCGTCGCCTGGCCCCTGTCGCGAAAGCGTCGCAACCCTGCCCTGCAATGATTGTCGCTTTGCCGCTCATCCGTATCGTCCCGCAGATCGTGACCGCGATGCCCGACCAGATGTTCTGCGTCGAATGAGCGTCGAGCGTGTCGACGCCGTCGTGATCGGGGCCGGCGTGGTCGGCCTGGCGGTGGCCCGCGCCCTGTCTATGGCCGGTCGCGAGGTGATGGTTCTCGAGGCCGCGAGCGCGATCGGAACCGAAACCTCCTCGCGCAATTCGGAGGTCGTGCATGCCGGCATCTATTATCCTCCCGGCAGCCTTAAGGCCCGGCTTTGCGTCAGCGGGCGCCAGAAGCTTTATGACTATTGCGCTGAGCGCGGGATCAAGGCCAAGGCCGTCGGCAAGCTGATCGTCGCCACCTCCGCCTCGCAGGTCGAGACCCTTGCCGCGCTGAAGGCCACCGCTGTCGCCAACGGCGTCCACGATCTCGAACTGATTGATGCGAAGCAAGCGCAGCGGATGCAGCCCGCGCTGTCCTGCGTCGCGGCCCTGCTCTCGCCCTCATCGGGCATCGTCGACAGCCATGCCTATATGCTGGCGCTTCAGGGCGACATCGAGAATGCCGGTGGCATGGTCATTTTCAACGCGCCCGTGGATGGCGGCGCAGTGTCGCAAAACGGCATTCGCCTGGAGGTCGGCGGCGATCACCCGATCGCGATCGAGGCAGCGACCGTCGTCAATGCCGCCGGGCTCCAGGCCCCGCAGGTGGCTCTGGAAATCGAGGGTCTGCCGGGCGCGCATGTGCCACAAGCTTGGCTCGCCAAGGGCAATTACTTCGCCCTGACGGGTGTCCGGGCGCCGTTCTCGCAGCTGATCTATCCGGTCCCCGAGCCCGGCGGCCTCGGAATCCACGCGACAATCGATTTGGGCGGCCAGATCCGCTTCGGCCCGGATGTCGAATGGGTCGACCGGATCGACTACGCCGTCGACCCTGCCCGAGGCGAACGCTTTTACGATTCGATCCGGCGCTATTGGCCCGATTTACCGGATGGCGCGCTGACCCCGACCTATAGCGGCATCCGCCCGAAGATCAGCGGCCCGGGCGAAGCGGCGGCGGATTTCGTGATCCAGGGACCGGCGCAGCATGGCGTGCCGGGACTGGTCAATCTGTTCGGCATCGAATCCCCCGGACTGACCTCGTCGCTCGCCATCGCGGATATGGTCGCGGCCGCGCTGGACGCGAACGTCGCCGCCCTGGCGTGACTGTCAGGCGACAACGCCCTGTCTTGTCGACCGACGCAATTTCAAATCGGCCGGAAGCAGGCGGCGCTCACCACCGGCGGCGCTCCCCGCCACCTGCTCCATCAGCAACTGGACCGCCATCCGCGTCATGCGGCGGACCGGCTGGCGCAAGGTCGTCAGGGCATAGGAGGGCCAGGCGGCCTGCGGCACGTCGTCGAACCCGGTCACCGCGACATCCTCGGGGACCCTCACGCCGAGATCGAAGCGATAGGCATCCATCACGCCGAGCGCGGTCGCATCATTGGCGCATATCACGGTGTCGGGTTGGTTCGCGCCGGCCAGATGCGACAGCACGAGTTCGCGGCCACTCTCGTAGGAATAGTCCCCGTGCAGCACCCGCTCCAGCGTCAGGCCTCGCGCGGCAAAGGCATTGCGGACCCCGAGCAGCCGGTCGCTGCTGACGGGCGCCGTTTCCGGCCCGCCGATGAATACCGCCCGCCTCATTCCACCCGCGACCAGATGCTCGACAAGACCATCCATCGCCGCCGGATGGTCGCAGGCGACCGAGGATGCGAGCGAACTTAGCGAGGCGCGGTTATAGAGCACGACCGGCACGCCGCGGCGATCGGAGGCGGCGAGGGTTTCGCGCGGCAGGAGGGCGCTCGAAATGATGCCGTCCACCTGGAAGGCCAGCAGATCGGCAACACCGGCGGCCGCCTGCTGATCCTGAGGCACCGTGCAGAGCAGCATGCGGTTGCCCGTGGCCTGAATCTCGTCGCTCAGGCAGCGCAGCACGTCGGGATAGTTGCGGGCCGTAAGCTCGGTGATGACGACGCCGATCATCCGCGACCGCTGGGTGATCAGCGAGCGCGCGATCTGGCTCGGTGCATACCCCAATTCGATCGCGGCCTTCTCCACCTTCTCCCGGGTCTTGGGTGAAATCGAGCTGCCATCGCGAAAGGCGCGCGACACCGCCGACTGAGACACGCCGGCCAGCCGGGCGACATCGTAGGAGGTGGCGCGCGCGGCGTTTCGCGCTGGACCGCGCCTCTCGGTGCTTGCGGAATCGATCATGATTTGACTGCTATCATGATTATCGTGACTTCGATGGCACGGACTGGGCGGCTGCCTTGGCGCAAGAATGAACCTTCATACTGCCGATTGACAAGCCGCACCGCATGTTTCGAGCCAGGTTACGACGTTTGCCGATACTTGCGACCAGATGGGTTACAAAATACGGATCATCTCGATTGATTTCGAAGTCAAAGCATGTTTCCCTTACCAAATGGGCTAAAATCCAGCCGGTGTTCGTGCCTAGCGGTTTGATGGGCGAGGAAACTTCATGACCGACATCATCGTCCCTCAGCAGGAGGCAGCCAAGCGCCTGATCAGGCGTTCCGATTACGTGTCATGCGCGGTGGCCTTCATCGACTGCAAGACGCCCGGATCACACCTGAAGGAAAACTACTCGATCATCGGTCCCGGCGTCACCACCAGCGCCGATCAGGTCGTCAATCTGCGCGAGCCGCACGGCTTCAATATCGGCGCGGCCGCGATGCCGCATGGTATCGTCAACAACCTGCACATCCACTTCACCGCCGAGGTTTTCCTGTGCTTCAAGGGCGATTGGAAATTCCGCTGGGGCGCCAATGGCGACGATGGAGAGATCGTGGGACATGCCGGCGACATCGCCTCGATCCCGACCTGGATCTTTCGTGGCTTCACCAATGTCGGTCCCGATGATGGCTGGATCTTCACGGCCCTGGGCGGCGACGATACCGGCGGCATCATCTGGCACCCGACAATCATCGCGGGCGCCGCGCAGTACGGGCTGTACCTGTCCAAGGACAATCGCCTGATCGACACCGAAAAGGGCGAGCCAAAGCCTGACCCTTCCGATCTCATCACGCCTATTCCCGCCGAGGACATCGCCAGACTGCGTCGCTATTCGGTCGAGGAGATGCGCCAGCGCGTCGTCACCCGCGAGGAGCGCGAATGGTCGGCGGATGCCTTGCTCGATAGCTGCCTCGAGGGTCATCGCAGCGAGATGGCGCCGGTGATCGGCTACGGCATGAGCCAGGATCGGAACCAGGCGCCGCGCATCACCAATCCGCATGGCTTCTCGATCGAGTGGCTGAGGCTCGCGCCCGGCCAGTCGGTTTCGCGTTTCCGCATCTCCGAGAAACAGGTGCTGATGCTGTTTGCCGGCCATGCCGCCGTGACCCTGAACGGGCCGGGCAACGAGATCGAACTGACCATGGGCGCGCTGGATACGGCCTCCGTGCCAGCTCATGCCTGGCGCTCGATCCGCAATGCCGGCGATACCGATGCAGAGATCGTGGTGATCACCTCGGGCGACGGCCGGAAAGTGCCGGAATGGGCCCCGGACGTGATGGAACGGATTGTCGCCGCCGGGCGCGGTGTCGACAAGAGCGGCTTCATCGCCCCGGCCCATCTGCTGCCGGCCTATGCCTTCGGCAAGATGTGATCAGGCCGCTTTGATTTCGACGCCTGGCTCAAGCCGCGGCGCCAACAACCCCGGAGCGACGATGCAGCGTTCAAACGACCGTATCCTGACCACGCATGTCGGCAGCCTGCCGCGCCCGCAGAATGTCGTGGACCAATTGTTCGCGCAGGATGCGGGCGAAGACTATTCCGCCGCCGACTTTGACGCCGTGATGACGGAGGCCGTCACCGACGTGGTGCGGAAACAGTCGGAAGTAGGTCTCGATATCGTCAGCGACGGCGAGATGAGCAAGATCTCCTACGCGACCTATATCCGCCATCGCCTGACCGGCTTCGAGATCGGCGAGATGCCGCGCACGGTGCCAAAAGACCTGGACGACTTTCCAGACTACAAGGAACGTCTGGCGAAACTCGGGGCGACGCCGAAATACCACCGGCCGATCTGCTGCGGCGAGATCAGGGTCAAAGACCTGTCGGCGCTGCAAAAGGACATCGACAACCTGAAAGCGGCTTCGGCGGCGACGGGCGTATCCCAGGCGTTCATGAATGCGGCGTCGCCCGGTGTCGTCGCCGTATTCCAGCCGAACAGGCACTATCCCTCGCAAGAGGCCTATATCGAGGCGCTCGCCGAGGCGATGAGCGCCGAATACGAGATGATCGTCGCCGCCGGCCTGATCCTCCAGATCGACAGTCCAGATCTTGCCATGGGCCGGCACATCCGCTTCCGCGATGTCGACGAAGCGGAGTTCCTGCGCAATGCCGCGTTGCAGGTCGAGGCGCTGAACCATGCCCTGCGCAATGTTCCGTCCGAAAAGGTCCGGATGCATATCTGCTGGGGCAATTACGAGGGGCCCCATACCCACGACATTCCGCTGGAGAAGATCATCGGCCTGGTGCTGAAATCGAAGCCCCAGGCCTATCTGATGGAGGCCTCCAACCCCCGCCACGCGCATGAGTGGGAAGTCTGGACGCGGACTTCCATCCCCGACGACAAGGTGCTGATCCCCGGCGTCATCGACAGCGTCACCAATTTCGTCGAGCATCCCGACCTCGTGGCGGAACGCATCTGCCGCTTCGCCGACATCGTCGGGCGCGAGCGGGTGCTGGCGGGCACCGATTGCGGTTTCGGCACCTTCGCGGGCTTTGGCGCCGTGCATCCGCCCATCGCCTACGCCAAGCTGGGCTCTCTGGTGGAGGGCGCGCGGATCGCCTCGAAGCGCCTGTGGCCGGCCGTGCCGAAAGCGGCCGTGGCCTGAGCGTCATGTCTTCCGCGGCGACCCGTATCCCGTCCGGGACGGAGGCGCCGCTGGTGCTTCTGCCCGGAACCTTGTGCGATGCCCGCGTCTTCGCGCCGCTCCTCGAGCGGCTGAACATGCGCGATGCCCTGGTTCCCGACATTGCCGGGGCGGAAAGCGCAGCGAGCATGGCCGCGCTGCTGCTGGAAAGGCTGCCGCCGCGTTTCGCCCTCGTCGGATTTTCGCTCGGCGGCATTGTCGCGCTCGAAATGATCGCGCAGGCGCCGGAGCGCATCGCCCGTCTTGCCCTGATCGACACGACGGCGAGACCCGATCCGCCCGCCCATCACCCCGTCCGGCGCAATGCCGTGACGCGGGCCGCCGCGATGGGACTCGACCGCTACGCGACCGACAAGCTCTGGTCGCTCTACGCCTCGGAAGCGGTACGAAGCGGAACGGGCGACAGGACGTGCCCCTTGCGCGCGCTGGTGACCGCAATGGCCGTCGATGCCGGCATCGCGCGCTTCCGGCAGCAGAGCGAGATCGCAATCCGCCGCGCCGACAGCCGGCCGCGCCTTGCAGACATCACGGTGCCGACGCTCGTGCTGTGCGGCGCGGAGGACCGGCTGTGCTCGCCCGACATCCACCGCGAGATGGCGGATGCCATCGCAGGCGCGCGCCTCGTGATCGTGCCCCACGCTGGACATTTCGCGCTGATCGAGGCACCGGATGTCGTCGCGGCCGAAATCCGGCGCTGGCTCGACGCTTGACGTCAGCCTGCGGATACCGTCGCCGCTTCGGCCGCGTTCTCGGCCAGGGCGATGTCGATCAGGGCGCGGACATAGGGCGCGAACGACCGCCAGACCTCGATGTGGAACGACTCCGGACCTGTGCGCCAGAGCACGACCGTCGCCTTCTCGAAGATCGTGCGCGTCGCCATGCCGATGGGAAACGCCGCGAGCGACAGATCGAGCAGGATGCCGGAGGCCAGCGCCTCGGCCGCACCTGGCCCGGCGATCACCAGCCCAACCTGCCGGTCGGACACATCGACAAGGCTGAAGCCGAGGCCGGCTTCAGACGTGAAGTCCGCCGCCAGGGCGGTGGGGTCGTCCCCGGCGCCGAGAAGCAGCCATTCGTCCGGCCCGAGCTTGAGGCAGGCCCTCCCGTCCACGTCACCCTCAGCTCGGTTGAGGGCGGTGGCGAAAGGAAATCCGACCGCCCGGGCGACGGTCCCGGCCGCTTCGTCGCCCGCCTGAAGCATGAAGCGCGCGGCGGCTGGCGCCGGATCGAGGCGGGTGGGTTCGGTCCGCTCAGCCATCGAGCAGGCTCCCCTCGGGATCGTGGAATATCGGCTTGACGACAATGACGGGAACAGCGCCGCCCGGCATCGGCACATGCAAGGTTTCACCCAGCCGATTGCGACCGTCAGCAACGAGCGCCAGCGCGATCGAGCGGCCGGCGGCATCGCTGTGATAGGCGGAGGTGACGTGGCCAAGCGCGCCCGTGCCTGGCGGCGGCGCGGGGCTTTGCGTGATCTGCGCGCCCTCCTCCAGCAGCACCTTCGGATCGGCGGTCGACAGCCCGACGAGTTGCTTGCGGCCGGCGGCCACGAGATCGGGGCGCTGCAAACCGCGCTTGCCGACGAAATCGGGCTTGGCCTTGCCGATCGCCCAATCGAGGCCGAGATCGCCGGGCGTGACCGTGCCGTCCGTTTCCTGCCCGACGATGATATAGCCCTTTTCGGCGCGCAGCACATGCATCGCCTCGGTGCCGTAGAGGGTCAGCCCATGGGCCTGGCCCGCGTTCCAGACAGCCTCCCACACCATCGCGCCCTGGCTTGCGGGTACGTTGATCTCGAAACCGAGTTCTCCCGTGAAGCTCATCCGGAACAGCCGTGTCGGCACGCCGCAGATGCGGCCTTCGCTGACACTCATATGCGGCATCGCTTCCCGCGACAGGTCGATGCCCTCGACGAGCGGCGCGATGATCTCGCGGGCCTTCGGACCCTGAACCGCGATCACCGCCCATTGCTCGGTCGTCGAGGTCAGCCAGACCTTGAGATGCGGGAACTCGGTCTGCCGGTAGTCTTCCATGTGGTGGAGCACCCGCGCCGCGCCGCCGGTCGTGGTGGTGACATGGAAGCGATCCGGCCCCATGCGGCCGACCACGCCGTCATCCATCACGAATCCCGCCTCGTTGAGCATCAGGCCGTAGCGGCAGCGGCCGGGCTCCAGTTTGGTCCAGGGATTGGTATAGATCAGGTTCATGAAGGCGGCGGCATCCGGCCCGACGACCTCGATCTTGCCCAGTGTTGACGCATCGAACAGACCGGCGCTCGCGCGCACCGCACGACATTCGCGCGCCACGGCGGCGTCCATATCCTCTTTGTCCAGGGGAAAGTAACGGGCGCGCTTCCAATGGCCGACATCCTCGAAGACGGCGCCCTTGGCGACCGCCCAGTCATGCATCGGCGTGCGGCGCACCGGATCGAACAGATCGCCGCGCGCATGGCCGGCGAAGCTGCCGAAGGTCACGGGCGTGCAGGGCGGCCTGAACGTTGTCAGCCCCACCTGCGGAATCGGCGTGCCCATGGTCGTCGCGGCGATGGACAGCGCGTTCATGTTCGAGGTCCGGCCCTGATCGGTCGCCATGCCGGTTGTGGTGTAGCGCTTGACATGCTCGATGGAGCGGAACCCCTCGCGCACCGCCAGGCCGATATCCTTGGCCGTCACGTCGTTCTGGAAATCGACGAAAGCCTTGACCGAATGCGGCGCGAAGGGGTGCGGAACCGCGCCGTGGAAGCCTCCGGCGGGCGGGATTTCGCCGGTCACCTGCGAGGCCGGATTGTCAGCGGACGGGACGTTCCCGGCCGCCTCGATCCCGGCAGTCCAGCCCTCGCGTAGGCAGGCCTCAATTCCGTGCGTTCCGTTCGCGGCACCTGCGGAGCGCTGGGCCTGGGCCGGCGGGCCGGGCACGAAAACCTGCGCCGTCTCGTCGAAGCGCAACTTTCCGCGCGATTGCGAAAACAGGTTCACCGTCGGCGTCCAGCCGCCCGCCATGACGATGAGGTCGCAGGCGATCGTGCCGGTTTCCCGCACCTCGCCACTGGGTCCGAGCCGGCCGAGCCTCGCGCCCGAAACACGATTCCGGCCTGTTGTGCCGATCAGCACCGTGGCGGGCAGCACGCCGAAGCCATGGGCGAGGGCTTCCATCATGGCAGAGCTCGGTTCGCGGCGCAGATCGGCAATGGCGGCGATCTCGACCCCGGCGTCGCGCAGATCGACAGCAGCTCCGTAGGCACTGTCATCGGCGGCGAAGATCACGGCGCGCGACCCCGGCCTGACGCCATAGCGGTTGGCATAGGTGCGCGCCGCCGACGCCAGCATGATGCCCGGCCGATCGTTATCGGGGAAAACCAGAGGCCGTTCGATCGCGCCTGTCGCCAGCACGACCTCGCGGGCTCGCACTTTCCACAGCCGCTCGCGGGGCATGGCCGGAGGCGGCACCGCCAGATGATCGGTCAGTCGCTGGCTGAGCCCTACGAAATTCTGGGCGTAATAGCCGAAGGCTTGTGTCCGCCGCAGCAGGGTGACGTTCTTGCGCGCCGCCAGGGTTGCAACGGTAGTCTGGAGCCAGTCGGCTGCCGGCATGCCGTCAATGGTCGCCTGCCGCTCGTCCAGCAGTCCGCCACCGAGTTCAGGCCCCTCCTCGCAGAGGATCACGCGCGCCCCATGCTGCGAGGCGGCCAAAGCCGCCGCGAGGCCGGCCGCGCCCGATCCGACCACAAGCACGTCGCAGAAGGCGTGGCGCTGGGCGTAGGTATCGGGATCGGGGCCGGCGGGCGCGACCCCGAGACCGGCGGCGCGGCGGATGAGTGGTTCGTACAGTTTCGCCCATGCACCGGCAGGCGCCATGAAGGTCTTGTAGTAGAAGCCGGCATTCAGGACGTTGGGAACGAGATCGTTGACCGCACCCACGTCAAACCCAAGCGAGGGCCAGCGGTTCTGGCTGATAGCGACCAACCCCTCGTAAAGTTCGACCTGCGTCGCCCGCAGGTTGGGTGTGACCCGGTTGCAGCCGCGCGACACCGACACCAGCGCGTTGGGCTCCTCTGCCCCGGCACCCAGGACGCCGCGCGGCCGGTGATACTTGAACGAGCGGCCCATCAGGTGAATGCCGTTCGCCAGCAGCGCAGAGGCGAGCGTGTCGCCGGGGTGCCCACGCAGGGCCTGGCCATCGAACGTGAAGCTGACCGTCGTCGTGCGATCGATCCGCCCACCCGCCGGGCTCCGCATCGTGCCGCTCACGCTCATGGCTTTACGTCCGTTTCGGGCAAGACAGGGCGCGGATCGCCTGGCTTGTAGGTCGCGGCGAAGCGGTCGGTCACGGTGTGGCGCTGGGCGTTGAAGAAACGTCCGCACCCGTTGATGTGACGCCAGCGCTCGACATGCCAGCCGCGCGGATTGCTCCGCAGATACAGAAGTTCGGCGACATCCTCGTCCGCAAGCACCGAAGGATCGGGCGCGCGCGCGACATGCGCCTCCCCTGCATAGGTGAATTCGAGTTCGGGGCGCGATCCGCACCAGGGGCAGGCGATCAGCAGCATGAGGGCAACCTAATGCGCGACGGCGGCGGCGGCCGCCTCGTCGATGAGCCGGCCGGTGCGGAACCGGTCGAGCGTGAAGGCGGCGTTGAGCTTGTGCGGCTCGCCTCGCGCCAGCGTATGGGCGAAGACATGACCCGAACCCGGCGTCGCCTTGAAACCGCCCGTACCCCAGCCGCAATTGACGAAAAGGCCCGGCACCGGCGTCAACCCGAGAATCGGCGAGCGGTCCGGCGTCACATCGACGATACCGCCCCAGTTGCGCAACATCCTCAGTCGCCTAACCATGGGAAAGAGTTCGCAGATCGCATCCAGCGTATGGGCCGAAATGTGCAGGCCGCCGGTCTGCGAATAGGAGGTGTAGGCATCCGTGCCGGCACCGATCACCAGTTCCCCCTTGTCGGATTGCGACATGTAGGCATGGATCGTGTTGGACATGACGACGCAGGGCATCAGCGGCTTCACCGGCTCCGACACCAGCGCCTGCAACGGATAGCTTTCCAACGGCATGCGGATTCCGGCCATCGCCATCACCACGCTGGTATTGCCGGCGGCGACGACGCCGATCTTGGTCGACCGAAGGGGGCCGCGCGTCGTTTCAACGCCTGCAACCACGCCGGAGACATCGCGGCGGATGGCTGTGACCTCGCAGTTCTGGATGATGTCGACGCCCATCGCGCTCGCGGCCCGGGCATACCCCCAGGCGACGGCATCGTGGCGCGCGACACCGCCCCGGCGCTGAAGGGCCGCGCCGACGATCGGATAGCGCATGTCGTCGCTGATATTGAGGATGGGACAGAAGGCCTTGGCCTCTGCGGGCGTCAGCCATTCGTTGTCGATGCCGGCGAGACGGTTGGCGTGGACATGGCGCTTGGCGACCTGCACGTCGTGGACGTTGTGGGCCAGCATCATGACGCCGCGGGGCGAGTACATGACATTGTAGTTGAGTTCCGCCGACAAGCCCTCCCAGAGCTTGAGAGCGTGCTCGTAAAGTCCCGCCGATTCCTCCCAGAGATAATTCGAGCGGATGATCGTGGTGTTGCGCCCGGTATTGCCGCCGCCGATCCAGCCCTTCTCCAGCACCGCGACGTTTCGGATTCCATGCTCTTTCGCGAGGTAATAAGCTGTTGCCAGACCGTGGCCGCCGCCGCCGATGACGATGACGTCATAAGCGGGTTTGGGCTCGGGCGAGCGCCACTGCTCCGGCCAGTCGCGGTTGCCGGTCAGCGCATTCCGCAGGAGACTTAAGGCCGAAAAACGCATCGAGGGGCAGGCTCCGTTCCGTCAGGAGGGCTTAACGCCGGTTTTCGCGGACGTCACCGATCACATATGATGACTTCGAAGTCAAAGACAGTTGGAACGGTTCGCGCATCGACCGTATCACCCTGTCGCAAGGACGATCTGCTTCCAGATGGCGGTTTCGTCGATGGCGACGAATTCGCGGCGCAGGCCCCAGGGGCCGAATTCGGCATGGCTGATTCCCATCACATGCACCGGAGCACCGGTGGGCTGGCCGAAGGCCCCCCAGCCGTCATGACTTCCGGTGAGCGACCAGCGCACGGCCGCGCGCGGCGAAAACTCCGGATCGTCCCGGCCAATGACGTGGTGGATCGCAAACTCGGCCGACGGAAATGACGCCCGGAGGCCGAGCCAGAATTGATCGGCATCGCCGTGGCTGTGACCGGTCACGCCGCCCGGCAGTTCGAGTTGGACCGCGCGATCATAAGTGCGGCCGATGATCGCCAGATCGGCCGCCATGATCCGCGTCAGGATTTCGGCATAATGCTGGCCGGTGGGATGGTCGTTGCCCTTTGATCGGTACCCCCCATCGACATCGATCTCGGGCGTGAAGGGACGCACGCAGGCGAGCGGCCCGCCCTCGCGTTCGATCAGATCGGCGGCATAGGCTTTCGGTTCCCAGCCCATCTGCCGGACGATGGCACCCTGGTCGCGGATCAGCCATTCGTCATAGATCTGGTTGTCGCGGGCGGCGCAGTCGGCGATGATCCGGTAGCGCAGTTTCCTGCCCGTCGCCTTGCCATAGAGGCCGTCGCGGGCATGGGTCGCGGTCGACAGGAGGCGGTGCGAGGACAGGAAGCCGTCCGTCGCGTTGCCGCACCAGATCACATCCTCGCCAAGCAGCACGCGGTCCGGAAACTCGGCAAGGGTCGCCAGCGTCGCGGCGATGACGTTGCGGTTGCCGATGACGATCGAGGCGGGGGAACGCACCGGCATCGTCGGCGCGTAATACTGATGCAGGGTCGCGATATTGCGATCCTCCCAGATTTCCCTGGTGATCCCGATGATGTAGTCCGGGAAATCCTTCCAGCGCGGGTCGAAACCTTCGATTGGCATGGGCTTATCCTGCGGTCCAGCCGCCGTCGATCAGCAGGCTTGTTCCAGTGATGAGGGCCGCGGCATCGCTCGCGAGGAATACGACCGCACCCATGATGTCCTCGATCTCGCCGACGCGCCCGAGTTTGATCTTCGACATGATCCAGGCATGCCGCGCGGGATCGCTAAGCGTTTTCTCCGTCAGCTCCGTGCGGATGAAGGTCGGGCCGATGGAGTTGACCCTGATCCCGTGGGGCCCGAGTTCGATCGCCATCGATTTCGTCAGACCCTCGATCGCGTGCTTGCTCGCCGCGTAGACCGTGCGGTCGATGCCGCCGACATGGCCCATCTGCGACGACGTATGGATGATTGAGCCGCCTCGCCCTGCGGCGACCATGCCGGACGCGACCGTCTTGGCGACGAAATAGGCGCCGCGCAGGTTGACGTTCATGACGTGATCGTAATCGGCAGGCGTCGTGTCCAGCATGGACGCCGGGCGGGACGCGCCGGCATTGTTGAACAGGATATCGAAAGGCCCGCTCGCGGCGACCAGCCGCTCGACCTCGACCAGATCATTGACATCGAGGACCATGGCCTCGGCCGAACCGCCGACGGCGATGATCTCGGCCGCGCGGGCCTTGACCTCATCCGCGCCACGGGCGGCGAGCACCACATGCGCTCCGGCTTCGGCAAGCGCAACGGCGCCGGCAAAGCCGATGCCGCGCGAGGCCCCCGTCACCAACGCTCGGCGTCCTTCGAGCCGGAACGAAGGCGTGCGCGGAAGTGCGCCGGCGTCGCGCGTCATTCGGCGGCCTGAGCGTAGGGCACATTGCGCCCGCCATAACGCCGCACACGGATATTGGCCTGTTCGGCATGGCCGACGAAGCCTTCCAGCATGCACAGGCGCGAGCAATATTCGCCGATCATCGCCGAGGCGGCATCGGTCGTGACCTTCTGGTAGGTATGGGTCTTGATGAATTTGCCGACCCAGAGACCGCCCGTGTAGCGGCCTGCGCGCTTCGTCGGCAGCGTGTGATTGGTGCCGATCACCTTGTCACCGTAAGCGACATTGGTGCGCGGCCCCAGAAACAACGCGCCATAACTCGTCATGTTGGCGAGATACCAGTCGTCCCGGTCGGTCATGACCTGAACGTGCTCTGAGGCGATCAGATTGGCCTGTTCCAGCATTTCCTCATGGCTGTCGCAGACGATGACCTCGCCGTAATCGGCCCAGCTTTTGCCCGCAGCCTCGCCGGTCGGCAGGATCGTCAGCAGACGGTCGATTTCGGCCATCGTTTCGCGGGCCAGCCTTTCGGAATTGGTGATCAGCACCGCCGGCGAATTAACCCCGTGCTCGGCCTGGCCCAGAAGATCGGTCGCGCACATCTCGGCATCGACCGTCTCGTCGACGATCAGCATGGTTTCGGTCGGACCAGCGAACAGATCGATGCCGACCCGGCCGTAAAGCTGGCGCTTGGCTTCTGCGACGAATGCGTTGCCGGGCCCCACCAGCATGTCGACCGGGGCGATGGTCTGCGTGCCAAGCGCCATGGCGCCGACGGCCTGGATGCCGCCGAGGCAATAAATTTCATCCGCTCCGGCCAGATGCATCGCCGCGACGATGGCCGGATGCGGCTGGCTGCCTTCCTCGCTTTGCTGCGGAGGAGCGGAGGCGACGATCCGGCGCACACCGGCGACCTTGGCGGTAACGACGCTCATATGGGCGGAGGCGACCATGGGATACTTGCCGCCGGGTACATAGCAGCCGACTGAATCCACCGGAATGTTCTTGTGGCCGAGAATGACGCCCGGCAGCGTCTCGACCTCGATATCCTTGAGCGCCGCCTTCTGGTGCTCGGCGAAACCGCGCACCTGCGCCTGCGCGAAGCGGATATCATCGAGATCGCGGCGGGCGACCTTGCTCATCGCAGCCTCGATCTCGGCCTCGCCGAGACGAAAGCTCGGCGGCGAATAGCGATCGAATTTCTCGGAGAGTTCGCGGATTGCGACATCGCCGCGTGCGCTGATGTCGGCCAGAATCTGTTCGACGGAGGCACGCACTTTGGCATCGTCCTGCGCGCGCTCCTCGTTCGTCTTCGCTGTTTTCAAATGCCGGATCATCGGCGGTATCCTCGTGGTTTACTTGTCGTGAGCGGGGCGCGGCGGGATCTTGCGGCCGGTATCGTATTCCTCCCAGCCGTGCCCGTTGAAGGGATCGACGCCGAGTTGGCGCATGACATGGGGAAAATCGACCATCACCCAATTGTCGGCGATCTTGCCGTCGACGACTTTCCAGAAGTCCATGTAGCGGATTTCGACACGTTTTCCCGTCGGCGCGATGCCCATGAATTCGCCCGAATGCGTGGCCTCCTGTCGGCCGAACGCCGCCATCCATTCGCCTTCGGCCAGCCGGGCCTCGTCGATGCAGACCTTGTCCGAGAAGGCGGCCTGGAACGGCCGCTGCCAGTTATCCTGAAATTCCTTCAGTCCGTGCTTGGTGCCGCAGCCGGCATTCCCGAACCAGCGGAAGGTCTCGTGGAAGAAGGTCGCCATGCCGTTGATCTTGTGATCGTTCAGCCCGTCGACCATGTTTTCCACGACCGCGCGGGTCGCCTCGGTTTTGGTCACGTCGTTATCGCGCGTCAAGGACGCCTGTTCCGGTCTTGCACCGGAGATATCCGCACCACTCGTCAGGATGCCGCTCATATTCATCGTCATTATCCTTTCACTGCTCCGGCGGTGAGGCCGGAGACGATCTGACGCTGGAAGACCATGACGAGCAGAAACAGCGGGGCGGTGATCGATACGGCCGCGGCGATCGCTTCGATCTGGTCGGTGGATGTGGTTTCCCGGTTGAAATATTGCGTGATGGCCGGGACCATGGTCTGCGATTGCGCATCGAGCAGCAGGGCGCAGACCAGATAGTCATTATAAGCGAGCAGGAACGAGAACAGCCCCGTGGTGATAACGCCTGGCCACATGACCGGCATGATCACGCGGCGGAACGCCTCGAAATGCGAGCAGCCATCGACCCGGGCCGCCTCGTCGAGTTCGGCCGGGACGCTCTGGAAAAACGAGCGCAGCATCCAGATGGTAAAGGGTTGGTTGATCGATACCAGCACGGCGATGACCGCCCAGGGCTGGCCGTAGAGCGTCGGCGGGTTGTCGGCGAACAGCTTCAGGACCGTGCCGACCCCCGGCATCTGCCACAGCGGCATCAGCAATTCGCGGCTATTGATGAAGGGCGGAAGATAGCCGGTGACCAGAACCGAATGGGGAAGCGCACGAAAGATCAGGGCCAATATCAGCAGCCAGAAGGCGAGATGCGAGGATGTCCGCGCCAGGGCGTATCCCGCCAGCGTGCCCACCGTCAGCGATACCGTGACGACGCCGGCCGTGACGATCATCGAATTGATGAAGTTGCGATAGAATCCGTTGCGGACCCAGACGGCGGCGTAATGCTGGCTGGTGAAGCCGATGAACGGGCGGCTGAGAACGTCCAACCCCGGAACCGCCGACAGGAGCGCGTTCAGCCCTCGCAGCAGAACCGGCATCAGCCATCCCAGCGCCAGGATCGAACCGACAACGATGATCGCGGCAGCCAACACCCAGCCGAGGACGGACGAGCGTCCACCGCTCAACTGGCGGGCAAGATCCGAAGCGCGCCAGGCGATCACCTTGTACAAAAGCGTGAGATACACGACTCCGCCCGCAAGATCGGCGATGCTCAGCCCGCCGATCGCATCGCGCGTGCGGGGTCCAAGCAGGACCACCAGCGGATCGGACGAGAGCGCATCGACGGGAAGCTTGAACGACATCACCACGATCCACAGCAGCGGAAAAGTGGCGATGACGATCCAGAACGCGAGGAAGCCGACCGTCGCGGCCTTGAGGCCGAACGGTGTGCGCATCGCCGGGTTGACGGCGTGGGTCGCTGTCATGCCGCCATCCTGTCCTGAACCTGTGCCGAGACGGTCGATCTCATCGCGGCCTCTGGTCGCGCCAGGTGCGACGGATCAGCGGGATGAGGATGATGACGATGCCGATCATGGTCAGCATGGACGAGGCAGAGGCGCGCCCGATCGCCCTGTTTCCGGTGTTGTCGGGCGTCAGCAGGTCGAAGGTCAGCCATTGCAGCGAAATCACATGGGCCTGGGCGGAGAAGCCGATGACTTCCTCGAACACGCGGTAGCTGTCCATGAGATGGATCAGCGCCACGAAGACGATCAGCGGCATCAGATGCGGAATGATCACGTAGCGCAACCGCTCGAAATGCGACGCCCCGTCGATGATCGCCGATTCCATCGTGTCCTGGTTCAGCGATTGCAGGCCGGCATAGAAGATGATGAAGGCGAAGGGCGCGACGTGCCAGACCCGGTAGAAAATCATCAGCGCCTCGATCGTCCACCCTTGCGCGAACATCGAGAAGCGCTGGCCGATGATCCATTGCAGGGCGACCGTCAGGATGCCGTCGCCGACGAAGAGCCAGCGGATCGACAGGGCGCCGATCACCGGAGTGATGATGAACGGCAGCAGCGAGACGAAGATCACCGGACCGCGCAGCGAACGAATCGTCGCATTCAACGCCAGGGCGATACCCAGACCAACGAGGATCACGAACGGCAGCGTGATGAAGGTGAAGGTCAGCGTGAAGCGCAGCGCGTGGTAGAAGTCGATCGACAGCAAGGTCTTCAGCCCACCCATGACGCCGCCTTGCGCCAACGCCATCATGCTGGCCACATCGGCGGTTCGCAGCAGGGCTCGATAATTGTCCAGACCGACATTGATCGTGCGTGTCACGGGACGCCCGGTGGCGTCGACGACGGGAACGGTGCGGGTTTCCTTCTCGCAGATCGGGGACGGGAAGGACGGTGTGCAGCGCTCGGTGACCTGCTCCTCGAAGACGCCTTGCGTGTTCTGGAAGCTTTGCAGCAGGACGCTGATCAGCGGCAGCGCGATAAAGATCATCATCAGCGCGAGCGAAGGCGCGACAAAGGCGAAGAACGTGCGCGGCTTCATGCCTGTCCCCGCTGCGGAGCGCGCGTGGTTTCGATCGCATCCGGTGCTTTTGGCACCAGATGCGTTGTGGTCAAGGATGCGGGGATTTCACGGCGCGAAGACACGACGCAGATCGCCGCCATCCGCCTCACTTGATCAGTCCGGCTTCCTTGGCCGCGTTGGCGTACTTGTCCTCGATGGTCTTCAGCGTCTGCGCGGCCGTGGCCTTGCCCGTGAAGTAATCGCCGACGGTCGTGCCGATCGCCGAATGCAGCAGACCGGTGCGGGTGGCGGCGGGATAGGACGGAGCACCGGCCTTCATCGTCGCAAGGGCACCTTCCGCGAGCGGGCCTGGAACGAAGCCGTCGATCAGCCAGACAGCGTCGTTGTTGCGCGCGGTGACCATTTCCTTGTCGAGGCCTTCCATCAGCACCCGGAATGCAGCGTCGGCCTGAGCGTCCGTGATATTCTTGGCGATGACCGCGCCGTCCCACCAGACCGTGGTCGCCGGCTTTCCGCCGGGAACCGCGACGGGGGCGGCAGCCATCTTCACCTTGCCGACGACGGAGGATTCCTTCGCGTCGTCCAGGGCACCGGCGCGGGAGGCCCAGAAGTTCGCCATGGCGATCTTGCCCTGCTGGAACTGCTTCTGCACGAAGGTGGAATCGCCCGTCAGATATTCCGGGTCCATATAGGCCGTCAGGGCCTTCATCGTCTCGAGGGTCTTGATGCCCGCCTCGCCATTGATCGTCGTCTTGTTATCGGCGCCAAACAGCGAGGGGCTGAAACCGAGATACATGTTGACGAAATCCTGGGCCAGGTTCCAGCCGGTACGCATCGTGGCGCCGATCGGATAGGGAACCGCCCCGGCAGCCTTGATCTTCTCGGCTGCCGCCAGCACCTCGGCATAGCTTTTCGGTTCGGCGATCTTGAGCTGCTCGAAGATATCCTTGCGGTACATCAGGTGCTGCGTGTTCACCATCATGGCGATGGCCATGACCTTGCCGTCGACCTTGATGAGCTGGTTCGGCGTCAGATGCTTGCCATACTTGGCGACAAGGTCGTCGAGCGGACGGATCGTGCCGGCGTTGAGCAGCGGCACGAAGGTTTCAGTGGCGACGCCGCCGATATGGTAGATGGCCGGGTTGGCTGCGAAGGCCGCCACATGCTTCTTGGCGAATTCCTGGTCGAGTTCAGCCTGCACGTTGCCACATTCGGCCATCGCCGAAGTGACGGATTTCCAGGCCTCAAAGCCGGCGGACAGTGATTTCAACGGCACATCGTTTTTGAAGGCGCAAGCGGCATTCGCGGCCACGGGCGCGGGGGCC
>JAESGE010000128.1_pt1 | contig 55369 bp, 51 predicted proteins | sample 9269601 | NCBI WGS metagenome assembly JAESGE01 (sample SAMN14515569, study PRJNA621662) | algae metagenome | isolation source: Tolypothrix brevis GSE-NOS-MK-07-07A and co-occurring heterotrophs from wet... | place: USA: Grand Staircase Escalante National Monument, Utah | collected 2006-04-16
CCTAGCCCGCATGTGAAGTTCGCGTTGCAAAGAGGTAGCAGAATATCGGCTCGTGTTACATCAATGCAACAAGTCCGGACTTGCCTGTGCATGCCGAACCACCTTAAGCTACCTGCAAAAGCGTTAGAGGAGCCCTAATCCCAATGCGAACCCGCAATCTCAGTGCGCTCAGCGCAGTCATCATGCTGCAGACCGGTTTGCTTTGCCCCGCGGCTGCCCGCGCTAACGATCCGCAACGGGTTGAGGATGGCGGCGCGGCGGCGGTTTTGTTTTCCTGCCGCGCGATCGAGGATGATCGCTTACGACTTGAATGCTACGACCGCGAAGTGGGTGCGCTGCAGGAGGCTGAAGCAAGCGACAAGGTGGTGATCGTCGATCAGGAGGACCTGCGAGAAGCGCGCCGGGGCCTGTTCGGCTTTTCGTTGCCCAAAATTGGGCTGTTCAGCGGGCGCGGCGATGACACCGAAGTGGAAGAGATCAGGGAGATCGAAGATACTCTCGCATCGTTCAGGTTTGATCCGGCGGGGCGGGCCATGCTGACGTTGAGCAACGGCGCACGCTGGCTGCAGTCCGATAACCTGCTTGTGCTGGGTGAGCCCAAGGCTGGCGACGCTGTCAGAATCGAGAGCGCCGCGCTCGGCAGCTTCAAGGCCAGCATCGCGGGGCGCCGCGCAATCCGGGTGAAACGCTTGAACTGACAATTCAATCGTTTCCGCTCGACGGCGCGTGAGAGATCATCTGACCAGACGCGCGATCCAGCGCAAAGCCATTGTCCGATGGCTCTCCCCCGGATTTTGCCTGCTTGATTTGGGCACGAGCCTTCAATAGGCGAAGGGCCACAAGCGAGTGGCGAAGCGAAACCCATTGAGCGGCCGCGTGCCCGGTCCGATGAGGTCCAGCCAAGGAGAGAAACGATGCCCTCCAGCACCAGATCACTTCGCTCCGCACGCATCCAGCCGAGCACGCGCCCATCGCCAGTGGCAAGATCGAGCACCGCCGCGCCGTTGGCAAGCTCCGCCACGAACTCACGCCACGCGCTGCGCTGCGCCTGTTCGATTGCAGCCCAACGCTGCGGCAGGCAGCCTCTTTGACCGGTTCCCGCGTTGGCCGCCCAGAAATCGCTCCATGCCGCAGCGTCGCTCATGCCTGTCCTTCGTTGCTGGTGACCACATCGAAGGCCACGGTCATGCGTTCCGCCGCGCCGCCGTTCGCTGCGCCAAACGGTGTGGTGCCGTGATACAGCGTCGAGGGGAACAGCGCGAGATGCGCCTCTCTCGGCTGTATCACACGCAGGGGTTCAAGATCGAGCCGCAGATCGGGCGGCGGGCGGCCCACTTCGAGCCAACCGCGCCGCGCCTCGGTATCTGCGGCGGCATCCGGGACGACCAGATAGAGCGCCGAGGAAATGATCCCCTGCGGATGGATATGCGCGTTGTGGTAATCGCCCGCTCCGCTGTCCCCGCCGGTCAGCCGCACCGACCACGATCCGAGCAGCTGCCAAGGCGTCGTGCGATAGCGCAGCAGTGGGTGGGTGTCGTCAAGTGGAGGAAGCGCATCGCGGTAGGTTTCCAGCGTGGCGCGGATCGCGCGGTGCAATTCGTCGAGCACTGGTTCGGTGCGGTGGAACAGAATGCCGCGTGTCTGGGTGCCGCCGCGCAAGGATTGGCCTAGCGGCATGGCCGAGCCCGCGTGGAGCTGCCGCAGCGCTGCAATCGCATCACCGCTCAAGCCTTCGCGACCCGCCAACGGGCAAAACTGAACGAGGCCGGGCTGGCCGTGCAGCCATTCGGCACGCGCATCGCCCGCCAGCCGCCAGGCCATCCCGCGCAGCGCCCAGGCGGAAATGTTCCACGGATCGGCGACCAGCACCCGCGCTAGCAGCATCTCTGCGGCCTCGGGATCGCGTCCGCGCAGGGCATGGCGTGCCTCGTGCAGGTAACGCAGCGGGCGGGCGTCGTTCAACGTCGCAAAGATCGCTTGCGCACGGGTGGAATCGCCCGCCGAACCAGCGTGAATCGCCTCGAGCAGTGCAAAATGTGGTTCATTCGGAAAGCGACGGCGCGCTGCGGCAGCAACTGCGGCAGCTTCGGTGGCATGGTCGAGCCCGGCGAGGGTCTCGACATGGGTGGCTGGAATGTTCGGATCTTGCGGCACCCGAGCGGCGGCTTCGCGGAAAGGCGCGGTGAAATCGGCCTCGCCCGCCGTTAGGCGCAATCCGGCGAGGAAGGTGAGGCCTGCCAGATAGCCCGGGGCCTGCGCCGCGATCTGCTCGGCAATTGTTCGTGCTCCTGCCGTATCGCCGGCCACCTCGAGCGCCTGCGCCTTGCCAAGCCACAGGTCGGCATCGCCGGGGGTGACGCCAAGCGCCCGGTCAAACCGCGCCAGCGCGTCGGGTTCGCCGCGTTCCAGCGCGAGCCGTGCCCGGCCGTTCAGCGCGCGCGGGCGCGAGGGTTCGAGAGCAAGGGCTATGTCATACCAGCGCGCCGCAGCCGCCGGGTCGCCCAACGCCCGTTCCGACATTGCGCGTACGCTCGCATAGCGCGCATCCTTGCGGCCGCTGGCTTCGTGGCGGGCGAGCACCGCGATCGCCTCGCTGTGCCGGTCAAGCTGTTGCAGCGCGATGGCGTGGTTGACGCCGTAGTCGGCGACTTGCGGCGCAGCTGCGCAAGCGGCGGCGAAGTGAGCTTCCGCGCTGCGCGGATCGCCAGTCTTCATCGCCAGATCGCCCGCCGCATCGGCCAGTGGCGCGTCGCGGGGGAATGCCCGCCGCGCAGCCTCAGCCTCAGCGCGCGCATTCGTCAGATCACCCGAATGCAGCGCCATGCGCACTTTGCGCAGTGCGCCTGCGGCACTGGCGGATGGCGCGGGTGGGCTCACTTGCTGCGCAGCCAGCCGGTTACCGCCATCCGGCCCACCGGGGCAAACGGTGGGACATAGCTGACAAGGTGAGGGGTCGGCACGCGGAACAGGTTCAGGGCGTTAAAGCGCGGGCGAAAGCCTTCGACCACGTCGCCCTCCTCATCGAGGAACAGCAGATAGCCGCCCCAATCCGGGTGCCAGTCTTCACGCGAGAGGTTGAGCACATAGGCGACCTCCCACCCTTCGGCGACGTGGCTGTCGATGTGGTGGCCAAGATAGTGGGTGGGTGCGAACAGCGTCGCCTGTCCGTCGGCCTTGTACAGATCGAGCCCGGTCACAGCGCGCGCCAGATCCATGAAGGCGGGCGCGTTGATATGTTCGAGCAGCACCTCATGCGGCCCACCCGGATCCCAGCCTTCCTGCACGGCGGTCAGGATCGGATAATGGGCAAAGCGAAAGCCATATTCGCCGCGCGCGCTGTGTTCCTCGGCGCGGCGGGCGGCCTCTGAAAGGGCTTGCTGTCCTTGCGGCGAGCGGGTTTCAGCGGCGGTAAAGCTGCGCGGCTTTTCCGGCCCCGCGCCCACCGCCATGCCCCACGCCGTAGCCCGCGCCAGCACCGTGAGCAGTTCGCGCGCGCTGTCAGGTGTCAGCACGTCGCGGATCTGCACCCGGCCCGTCGCAGCAAAGCGCGCCGCCAGAGCTTCGCGATCAAGGGCAGGGTTGAGTTCGAACAGGGTCTTCATCGCCACTCCGCAGCGGTGCCTGCCACTGCGCCAGCGCCAAGGCAAGCGCCCGACCGGTCGCACCGCCATCATTTTGCCCGCTTGATTTGCTTTGCGCGCTTCAATAGGCGGGTTGCCATAGGCAAGTGGCGATCAGCAACTGATTGCCCCGCGCGCCCATAAGAACAGAATTTCAGGAGAGAGCTTCATGACCACAGCCTACATCGTCGAAGCCGTCCGCACCGCGGGTGGCAAGCGCGGCGGGCGTTTGGCCGGAGTGCACCCGGTTGATCTGCTGGCACAATCGCTCGATGCCATTGTGGCGCGCAGCGGGATCAATCCCAAGGCGATTGATGATGTGGTGACCGGCTGCGTTTCGCAGGCTGGCGAACAGGCGATGCAGGTGGGTCGGATGGGCGTGCTGGCATCAAAGCTGCTCCCGCAATCGACCCCGGCGGTGACGATTGATCGCCAGTGCGGATCGAGCCAGCAGGCGATCCAGTTCGCCGCGCAGGCGGTGATGAGCGGGACGCAGGACGTGGTGATCGCCAGCGGAGTCGAAAGCATGACCCGCGTGCCGATGGGCTCCAACGTCACGCTGCACATGAAGGAAGGCCTCTACGCCAAGGCCGCCGGGATCGAAGCCAAATTCCCCGGCATCAATTTCAGCCAGTTCATGGGCGCGGAAATGATCGTCAAGAAGCACGGCTTCACCAAAGACGATCTCGACCGGTTTGCCTATGAGAGCCACCAAAAGGCGATTGCCGCGACCAAGGCCGGGGCCTTCGACAACGAGATCGTTGGGATCGAAATCGAAACGCCAGAAGGCACGCAGCTCCACACTATCGACGAAGGCATCCGCTTTGATGCGACGCTGGAGGGCATCGCGGGCGTCAAGCTGCTCTCGCCTGACGGCGCGATCACGGCGGCTTCGGCGAGCCAGATCTGCGATGGCTCCTCGGCGGTGCTGGTGGTGAGCGAGGCGGCGCTGAAGGCCCACGGCCTCACCCCGCTGGCACGCATCCACAACCTCACCGTGACCGCGGGCGACCCGGTGATCATGCTGGAAGAGCCGCTGTTCGCCACCGACCGCGCCCTGCAGCGCGCCGGACTGACCATCGATGATATCGACCTGTTCGAAGTCAACGAGGCCTTCGCCAGCGTGCCGCTCGCTTGGCTCAAGCACACCGGCGCTAATCCGGAGCGGCTGAATGTCCACGGCGGCGCGATTGCGCTCGGCCACCCACTGGGTGCGAGCGGCACAAAGCTTATGGCGACGCTGGTCCACGCGCTGAAGCGCAACGGCAAGAAATACGGCCTCCAGACCATGTGCGAAGGTGGCGGTGTTGCCAACGTAACGATTATTGAGAGCCTCTGAGTTTCAATTCCTCACCCAAACCCGTTCGGGCTGAGCTTGTCGAAGCCTTGTCCTTCTTTATGAGCGCGGGTTGAAAAGAAAGTGCAGCCCTTCGACAAGCTCAGGGCGAACGGAAAAAGGAAGTAAGATCAATGGAAGTTTCAGCCAATACCCCCGCCGTCGTCACCGGCGGCGCCTCGGGCCTCGGCGCGGCCACTGCGCGCGCTTTGGCCGCCAAGGGCGCCAAGGTCGCGATCTTTGACATGAACGCCGAAAAGGGTGAAGCGCTCGCCGCTGAACTCGGCGGGGTGTTCTGCATGGTCAACGTCACCAGCGACGCCGACGTCGACGCCGGGTTCGCCAAGGCGCGTGAAGCCCACGGGCAGGAGCGTATCCTCGTGAACTGCGCCGGGATCGGCAATGCGATCAAGACCGCCAGCCGCTCGAAGGAAGATGGCTCGATCAAGCACTTCCCGATTTCGGCCTTCGATTTCGTCATTCAGGTCAACCTGATCGGCACCTTCCGCTGCATCGCCAAGTCGGCGGCGGGCATGATGACGCTCGATCCGATTGACGAATTCGGTGAGCGCGGCGCGATCGTCAACACCGCGTCTGTCGCCGGTGAAGACGGCCAGATTGGTCAGGCGGCTTACTCGGCATCGAAGGCCGGGGTGATCGGCATGACGCTCCCCATCGCGCGCGACCTCATGAACGAAGGGATCCGCGTCAACACCATCCTGCCGGGGATTTTCGACACCCCGCTGCTCGCCGCCGCGCCGCAGAACGTGCGCGATGCGCTCGCCGCCAGCGTGCCATTCCCCAAGCGCCTCGGCATGCCGGTGGAATATGCCAAGCTCGCCATGACCATGATCGAAACGGGCTATTTCAACGGCGAGGACGTGCGCCTTGACGGTGCGATTAGAATGGCACCGCGCTAAGCCTCGAGTGTAGCCCCGCGCCATCGGGGACTGCATATGACAGCGCAAGAAACCGCCCGTGCCGCGCGCATGGGCGGTTTTTTCGTGCTCGGCGGAAATGCGGCGGACCGATCGAAATCATCCTTGTGCGTCGATGAGATATCCATATTTTACTGAGAGATATGAGAAGCGAGTGGGGAGCATTTGGGTGATCAGAGCATGCCTGGCAACAGCGGCTGCAATTGGTGCGATGGCATTGCTCTCGGCCTGCGGCGGGGATGACATCGGGGCACCTGCGCCGGGCGCCTCGGCCTCGCCAACACCCACGCCAACCTCTGCGGGCATTCCACCACGGACACAGACAACCACCTATGCGCCGGGTTTTACCCCCACACAGGATCGCAGCCTGGAAGGCTTCCAGCTCACGGTCACCAATACCCAAACCGGCGCGACCTTGCCGGGCGGCGGGCCGGTGATCGATTCTTCGGTGTCGCTATCGGAGCGGGGGCCGCGTTCTTCCGATGGGGAGCGGTTTACCGGTTCGGTCACCTTTACCGCCAGCACAACGCGCGCGTTTTATGTCGATGGTTCCAATAATTCCTCCCCGTTTGTGGGCGAAGCTGCGGCTTTCGTCAGCCGCGAGGGCGCAGTGGAATGGACCGCAAACAGCCTTGCCTTGCCCAGCGGCAGTTCCCGTCTGATCTGGTCGCGGGCCAACATGTTCAACTCTGTCACCCCGCAGTTCTATTCCTTTTTCTTGCTTGAAAATCAGGCGACCGGTGGGGTTACGCGGAGCATGTTCTTCGGCGGATCAATCACCGATGCCAACGACTTGCCCCCCTCCGGCGTTGAAAATCAGCGAGCGCGGTTGGTGCTCCAGTCGGACGAACCGGGCGATGGATCATACCAGCTGGCCGGCGAGGGCGATCTGCGGATCGATTATGCCACCGGTGCTGTCAGCGGCACGATTGCGCTTCAACCAACGCAAGGCTCGCGGGCGCAGGCGCTGAGCTTGACCATCGCCGGGACGATTGATCGCACCAACCGCTGGGTTCGGGCTGATCTGACCGGGGACGGGACGGGGCGGTTTGCCGGGGCATTCTTTGGCCCCTATGGCACTGAGATTGCCGCCAGCGTGCGGTTTGAACGCGCCAATGGCCAGTCCTTCTACGGCGATCTGGTGGCACGGCGACCCTAGTTCCGGCTCGGCCTAGGGCGCTTTCCTACTCCCGGCGCTCTGCATAGTCTCGCTGGCATGCCTGGCGCGCTGCCCCCTGTTGTCCGGAGCCCCTGTCAAAATCGCGAAAGGCGATGAGGCTTGTTTTCGTTTCCTGGACAGTGTCACATGTGTCTCCAACAAGGGCGAGCGCGCCCGCTTTCGGGAGAGGGACCGCAATGACTGATTACACCCAGATCATCGTCACCAAAGCGGATGGCATCGCCACCATCACGCTCAATCGCCCAGAAAAGATGAACGCCTACACCCGCACCATGGGAGAGGAGATCATCGCTGCGATGGATGACATCGATGCCGACGACAAAGTGCGCGCGGTGATCTTCACCGGCAGCGGAGAGCGCGCGTTCTGCGCTGGCGCTGACCTTACGCCCGAGGGGGGAGGGCATGTGTTCTCCGATCCGACGCAGGTTGATGACCTGTCCGATCCGCGCGTGCGCGATGGCGGCGGGTTGCTGACGCTGCGGCTTTTCGAGAGCAAGAAGCCCCTGATCAGCGCCTGCAATGGCGTGGCGGTGGGCGTGGGGGCGACGATGCAGCTGGCGATGGACATCCGCCTCGCCAGCAGCACCGCGCGCTATGGCTTTGTGTTCGCCCGGCGCGGGATTGTGCCCGAAGCAGCGTCAAGCTGGTTCCTGCCGCGCCTTGTCGGCATCAGCCAAGCTTTGGAGTGGTGCTACACTGGGCGCATTTTCGATGCGGAAGAAGCCAAGGCGGGCGGGCTCGTCCGGTCGATCCATGCGCCCGACGATCTGCTCCACGCCGCGAAAATGCTGGCGCGCGAGATTGCCGATAACACCTCGGCCATTTCGGTCGCGATGACGCGGGCGATGATGTGGCGGTTGGCAAGCGCCGATCACCCGATGGAAGCGCACAAGATCGATAGCCGCGCCATCTACCGCCTCAGCCGCGGGGGTGATGCCAAGGAAGGCATCGCCAGCTTCCTCGACAAGCGCAAACCCATGTATCCCGGCAAGGTCAGCGCCGACATGCCCGATTTCTACCCGTGGTGGGATGCGCGCCCCTATGAGTGATCCAGACGGGGGGCAACTCGCCGGATTTCTGCCCTATCAGCTTTCAGTAACGTCCAACGCCGTCAGCAGCCTGATTGCCGAGCGTTATCGCAAGCGGTTCGGCCTCAAGATTCCCGAATGGCGGGTGATGGCGGTGCTGGGCGATGCGGGCAGCGCCACTCAGCGCGATCTGACGGCGGCGACGGTGATGGACAAGGTCGCCGTCAACCGCGCGGTCAAGGTGCTGGAGGATCGCGGGCTGGTGGGCCGGGTGCCCAATCCCGAAGATGGCCGCTCGCACTTGCTCGAGCTGACCGGAGAGGGCCGGGCGATCCATGCCGAGGTGATGCCCCTGGCGCGCGCGACCGAGCACGAATTGGTCGAGGGGCTGGCTGCGGGCGAGGAAGACGCGCTGCGCCGCCTGCTCGCTGGGCTGCGCCAGCGCGCGGTGGAACTGGCCGAGCACAAGGACGAAGGGCCGCGGTGGGATTGATCCCGCCGCGGCCCCGCTTTTCGGTTTGCGCCCTGCGCGTCAGTTCTTGATCAGATTGTCCGAGATCGAACAGGCTGCCGGGCCAAGAATGATGACGAACAGCGTCGGCAGAATAAACAGGATCAGCGGGATCGTCATGATTGCGGGCAGGCGTGCAGCCTTTTCTTCAGCACGCATCATGCGTTCGTTGCGGAACTCGGCTGACAGGACACGCAGCGCAGATGCCAGCGGGGTGCCGTAACGCTCGGTCTGGATCATGGTAGTCACCACGCCCTTCACCGCTTCCAGATTGACGCGGTAGGCGAAGTTGTTGAACGCCATCTTGCGTTCGTTGAGGAATGAAAGCTCGATCGCGGTCAATGCGAATTCATCACCCAACTCGGGGTAGGCGCGTCCCAACTCCTTGGCAACGCGGTTGAAAGCGGCATCGACCGTCAGACCGGCTTCGGCGCAGATCACCAGCAGATCGAGCGCATCGGGCAGACCCTTCTGGATTTCCTTTGTCCGCTTGGTCGCCTTGTTGCCGATGTAGAGTTCCGGGCCCTTGTAGCTGAGCAGCACCACGGCACCGAACACGACCGCGCGGAATATCGGCGACCAATCGGGCCAGGCATCGACGATATAGATCAGCACGCCCAAGGTTCCGCCCAGCGCGATCGGCAGGATCGCGCGCAGGCCGATGATGATGACCGCCAGTTCCTTGTTGCGGTAGCCGGCATAGGCGAGCTTTTGCTGGACCGCCTTGATCTGGCTGTCCTGCAGGATGTTCATGCGGCCGAGGCCGTCCTTGACCTTGTCAGTCGTGTCCGTGCGTCGGACAAGGCTGGTGCGCTTTTTGGCGGACGAGGTGATAATCCCCGCCTTCAGCTGTTCACGCCGCCCCTCCAGCGCCTTGATGCGCTTGGCCATCGGATCGCGGATGGTGACAGCGGCGTAGATCGCCAGCATCACCGCGAAGGCTGCTATCGCTGCCAGGATGGTGCCGACGAGGATAACGTCGAAGCCAAGCAGCATTGGGCCATTGGGTTGATCGATCATGGTTATATGCCCCGGCGTCAGATTTCGAAATTGACCATTTGGGACATGATGAACACACCAATGCCCATCCACACGCCCGCACCAAGCCCCGCCACGATCAGGCGATCATCGGTGAAGAAGCCGCCCATGTATTCGGGATTGATGTACATGATCATCGCAAACACGATGAATGGCAGCGAACCCACGATATAGGCCGAGGCTTTGGATTCCGAGCTCATCGCGCGGATCTTCAGCTTCATTTGTGCACGCTTGCGCAGCACGTCAGCCAGGTTCGAGAGGGTTTCGGCAAGGTTGCCCCCGGTCTCCCGCTGGATCGCCAGCGTGATGGTGAAGAAGTTGAATTCGGGGATCGCCAGGCGATCAGCCGTGTCCTGCAACGCATCTTCCATGGTCTTGCCGACCTTGATGCGATCAATCACGCTCTTGAATTCAATCCCGACCGGGCCAGGCACTTCGCTGGCGACGATGCCGAGCGTCTCGGTGACGGGCAAGCCAGACCGCAGGCCGCGCACCAGCAGTTCGATGCCATCGGGAAACTTGGTAATGAAGGCGTTGGTGCGCTTGCCGATCAGGTAGTTCACCACGAAGTGCGGCAGTCCCGCGCCAATCACGGTGCCCACGCCCAGCGACAGCAGCGGTGCCTGCGTCAGCACGAACAGCAACACGGCGACCCCGATCACCAGCCCGAGCGAGCTGTAGACATATTGCGACACGCTCCAGTTCTTGCCGGTGCGATTGAGCCGCGCGGCGAGGGCCTCCATTCGGTTGCCTGATCCCTTGACCTTGTAGGCCTTGGGCTTGCGCGCAGCGATTGCGCGGCGGAACTGGGCGTCCACTTTGGCGTCGAGGCTTTCGGAGTGGCGGTAACGCAGCGCCTGCAACCGGCGCTTCTGCACCTTGGCCACGCCCGAACTCGATACCAGCAGATAGCCGCCGACCAGTACAGCGAAGATCGCCGTAGTGATGAGCAAGGTTTGGAAAAAGTCCATTGCTGTGCTTCCTGCTTTCATCCGCCGGCATGCGGCGGCCTGATACCTGGGACTTGCGCCGGGGGAGCCGTGCTACTTAAGCGCACCGCGCCCCCGGGTATTCGCAGGCCTATTCGCTCGTGACGACTTCGGCCTTGGGCTTCTTGGCCAGCAGCGACTTCAGATCGAACCCGCCGAGCAGCGATTTCTTTTCCTCGCTGACAGCCGACAGATCATCCGTGCTGACGCCCATCACCCGTTCGGCAATCTGACGCATCGCCGCGGTGGCCTTGCTCGACCGGTTGGCGTCGACAAACACCTGACCCAGCTTGGCCGCGTTCGAGGCCGCCTTGAAGTCGTACGGCACCATGAAATCGATCCGGCGTTCGATCGACGCTTCAAAGTCGCCGCGGCTGATTTCGGCCATGGCCGGCTGCACCTTGTTGGCGACGATCATCGGATGGGCGTGACTGGCATTGGTTTTCAGCCACGACAGCAAGCGGATCGTGTCGCGCGCCGAGGCGAGGGTCAGCTCGCAGGTCAGCAGCACAAGGTTCACATCAGCCATCAGCTGCGGGAAGTTGATCAGCATGTTGCGCGGCAGATCGATCACCGTCATCTCGAACGCTTGGCGGAACTCGTCCTCCAGTTGCACGAAGGCGGCACCATCGGTCATCAGCGGCTGATTGATCGGAGCCTCAGCGGACAGGATCGACAGGTTGTCGCCAGCCCGCACCATGGCGCGTTCGATGAACAGCGGATCGATGCGGCTGGGGTTCTCGATCGCGTCGGTCAGGCCGCGGCCCGGTTCGAGATCAAGCGCCAGCGCGCCGGTGCCGAAGTGCACATCGAGATCGAGCAGCGCGGTGGGCGACTTGTGCTGTTCGCTGAACAGCCATGCCAGCGATGTTGCCAGCGTTGAAGCGCCCACCCCACCACGGGTCCCGACCACTGCGGTTGAGATGTGCCGCTTGGCGCCATCACTATCGCCCGACTTGGGCGCCATGAATACGGCCAGCGCCTGATTCAGGGCATCGTGCACCTGCTGCGGCGACAAGGGCTTGAGCAGGTAGTCATGGATCCCGCTCGACAACAGATCGCGGTAGAGGCGCACGTCATTGACCTGGCCGACGGCGATCACCACGGTGCCGGGCTCGCACACTTCTGCCAGCGCGTTGATGTCATTCAGCGGATCGCCGCTTTCCGACAGATCAACCAGCAGGATTGCAGGCGAAGCGCTGACCGAGAGCGATTGCACCGCGTTGCGCAGGCCGCCCTTGTTGCACTTTTCCGGTTGCCAGCCCAGTTCGATGACCACCGGACGGATCACGTCCAGCGAGGTGTCATCGCAGATATAGGCTGCAAAGGGATCACGATTGCCGGGCAAGCCGGATTTCCAGGGAGCGTTCATCGATCAGTTTCCTCCGCCTTGACCACCGCCGCCGCCGCCGCCGCCGCCGCCAGCGGTTGCATCCTGCAACCCGTCGGCACCAGTCGGAGCGGTTTCGCGGTAAGTCGAAATCGCCTTGTTCGAAGTCAGGATCACGGTTTCACTCGCGCCTTTCTTGCCTTCTAGCAAATCCTGCGGATCAGCGACCATCGCGGCCAGATTGCTGTTGTTGGCGCAGCCGAAATTGGGGCTGATGCCGTTGGTGTAGTTCATGTCGGAATTGGCCGACCAGTCCGGGCAACCCGGCACGCTGGCGGTCGACCGGGTGATGACCACGCGGGCCTGCCCCGGATTGATGAAGCCGCTGGTGACCGGCGCGGTTTCGCTGATCATCAGGCCATAACGGGCGGCCAGATCGCGGATCGCGTTGGTGACTGCCGGGTTCTGGCCGGGGTTTTCAATTGCGATGCGATCACCGAACCGCAGGTCCATCGTTTCGAACCAGCCATTGAGCCGCTGCTGTTCCGAGACCGGAAGACCCGACGTTGTGGTTGTCACATCCATCGTGAAATTGGTGCGTTCCACCACAGGCTGTTTGACGCTGTAGAGTGTGGTATTGGTCGGCATGCCGCCGCAACCCGCCAGGCCAAAGCCAAGCGCGAGTGCAAGAGCAAGGGCAGGCGTCCGGGCCAGCGAATTGTTTCGTGCAACAGGCATCGTTTTCACCTTTCTCACGTTAGAGGCTGAAGCCCGGGGCCGTTGCATTGGCCTCGCGTTCGGGTTTGCGGTTTTTCTTGTCGGCGCGGCGCGGCTTTTCCGGCTGCGTCGGGATGATGGCGGCGGGATCGGTCTCGCTCACCTTTGGCATCGGCGCATCGGGTTCTGCTGCGACCGGGCCGGGGCGTTGCTGGCCCGAAACCCCGGCCGAGCCCTGAAAGCCCAGCAATTGTTCAAGTTCATTGGCCGAACGGAAGCCATCGGTGGGCAGCTTGATGTCCTTGGCGTCAACCGGCTTCACCAGATAGGGGGTGACGATAATCACCAGCTCAGTCTCGCCGCGGCGGAAACCGCGGCTGCGGAACAGGTTGCCAAGGATCGGCACGTCGCCAAGACCGGGGGCCTTGTCGAGCGTGTTTTGCGAGTTGGCGCTCATCAGGCCGGCGATCATGATGCTCTGGCCCGAACCCAGTTCCACCGTGGTTTCGGTCCGTCGGGTGGTGAGCGAGGGAACCTGAAAGCCATTGAGTTCGATCGACCCCTGGGTCGACAGCTCCGACACTTCCGGGCGCACGCGCATCGAGATGCGGCCATTCGACAGCACCGTCGGGGTATAGGCGAGGCTCACGCCGAACTGGCGGAACTGCACCGTCACCTGGCCAAGACCCTGCGCGATCGGGATCGGGAATTCGCCGCCCGCAAGGAAGGTTGCGGTTTCACCCGACAGCGCAGTGAGGTTGGGTTCGGAAATCGTGGTGACCAGACCAAGCCGTTCGGACAAGTCCAGCGTGCCAGCCACATCAACGCCGAACAGCTTGCCGAGACCGGCGAGCGTGGTGCCGCCGGCGGTTTCGATCACAGATGTGCCATCGCCGCCTTCGGTCACATTGACACCGACCGGTCCACCGGGGTTGAACTGGGTAACCGCACCGCGATTCGATCCGACGCCGAACTGGAACCCGTTCGTGCTATCCGCAGATGTAACGTTGGCACCGATTTCGCGCAGCAGGCTGCGGCTGACTTCGGCGATCTTGACCTGCAGGTTGACCTGCAACGGGGTTGCCGTGCGCAGGCGGCTGATCACATTGGCTTCTTCGCCAAGGAAGGCCTGCACCAGACGTTCAGCTTCCGCCGCATCTTCAGGGGCGCCCACGGTACCGGTCAGCAGCACGGTGTTGGTGCCCATGGTCGACACGCTCACCTTGGCGTCGGGCATCGCCATCGTCAGCATCTGATCGACGCTGCCGATGTTTGATCCGACCCGGATATTGGCCGAGAAGATAACATCGCCGCGTTCGTTGCTGGCATAGACGGTGGTTTCGCCGCCCGCCTTGCCGAACACATAAAGCTGGCGCTGTGATTTCACCTGCACATCTGCCACGGTATCATTGGCGACGAACACGTCCGCCATGTTGCCGGGCAAAGTCACCAGTTCACCCCTGCCGATCGACAGGACGATTTCCTGCGATGGCCGCGCAACTTGCTGGGCGACGGCGGTGGTTGCCGGCATTACTGCCATCGGCACTGCGGCAAGCGCTGCCACCAGCAATCGGGTCTTAAACTTGCGTTTCATGGGTTGGTCCCCCCTGGGATTGCCCTTGGCCGCTTTGGCCGAGAGCGAATGGCGCGAGATGGTGATGGTCATGATGGGCCGTCCCTTCAGTTCGACCCGGCGGAGCCGGTGGCCGGAAGGGCCGAGGTGGTGCGCCGCAGACCGCTTGACTGGCTGCTGATGATCGCACCGGCATTGGCCCGGGCGCTGACCGGCGTTTCAACGGTTTCCTTGCCGCGGGTCACCCGCACGCTCGGACCAGTGTAAACCGGGGCAGCATTGTTGGACGGGCCGGAGTTGTAGGACTGGTTGGAAGAAGCGTTGGACTGCGGGGCTTCCTTGGTGCCGCGCGACGAACGCTGGAAGCGCGAGACATCAGCGCCGGTCACATAGGTGCCGCCTTTGTCGATCGGACGAGCCATGGCGGCCTTGAGCAGCTTTTCTTCCTGTTCAGGCGTGGCATTGGCCGGGATCTTGATGTCGCTCGACGCAATCGCCCGTTCCAGCTCCGACTGGTTGTCGGACAGCGAGCGCAGCGCGAGATTGATCGTGCCAAAGGTCTGGCTCACAGCAATTTTTTCCGCGATCTTGGGGGTCACTTCGAGCGTGACGGTGCGGAATTCGGTGACCGCAGTCTTGCCGTTTTCGTCAGTCGTCTTCTCAGTGGTCTGGTCGGTGGCGAGCACCCGCAGGTTTCGGACAATCGTTTCAGCCGAACGGAGCGGCAGACCATCATCTTCAGGCTCGATTTCCGAGCTGACGACAACGTCAACATGGTCACCCGGGAAGATGAAGCCCGCAACGCCGGTCATCGCCGACACTTGCACCGTTACGGCGCGCATGCCCGGAGAAAGCGCAGCAGCAAGAAAGCCGCGATCGCCCGGAGCCACCAGCGACCCTTGGGTCACAGGCTCACCAGCGGTGATGGGATAGCGCACCACGGTGCCGATCAGCTCGTTCATGTCGGCTTCGCCGTCGATGAAGTAAGCATCCTGCACCAGTTCCGACGGCCAGGGCTGGAAGCCCAGCGCATCAGCGGTGATGATCGTGCCTGCGGTCAATGCCCGCTTGGCGACCAGCACCCGTGGGCCGGTGGGTTGTGCAGCAGCTTCGGCTGTGGGGGCTGCGCCTCCTGCGAAGATGGAGCGAGCGGCAAAGGCCGTTCCGATCGCGATGATCAGAGCGCCGATCAGCAAAATCAGTTTCTTCCTATCCATGGCTGAAAAAGCCCCCTCGTAATGGCCCTAGGTTGGTTAGCGGGCAGGTATGGTTGCGGTAACTAAGTGCTGACTGGTTAAAATCGGGTTCACGCCGCCAAGTCTGTGAAATTTGCAGCGGCGGGGAGAATTTTGGGCGCAAGAACAAACAGCGCGCCAAACGCGATCGCCACGCCATACGGCAGGCGGCCGGGAGTCTTGGGTTTGAAAACAAAGCGACGGATGATGAAGGCGACCGCCATCGCGCCGCCGAACAGCGACATGATCAACAGCATCTGGACATAGCTGAACGGTGCCAGCCACAGCGACAGCGCGCCCAGCAGCTTGATGTCGCCGCCACCCAGAATCAGGACATTGAGTTTGTAGCCGATGAAGGCAATCCCGATCAGCACCGCGCACACGCCCAGCGCAAACACCAGTTGCCACACCATGTCCGGCCACAGCGACAAGCCGCTCGCCCACCAGAACAGCGGCGCTGCCAGCGCCATCGCGCCGTTCAGCCAATTGTCGATCTGGCGGCGCCGAATATCGGTGAAGGCGGCCACCAGCAGGGCAATTGCCAAGCCGATCAGCAGACCGTAGGAAAAAATACTCATCGACATCGTGTCCCCTGAAAGTTGCCATGCCAGTGGGCACGGGCGGTCCTTCACCAAGACACAGATACAGATTATGACTTACCAAATAGTAACCACACTTGGAGGTTGGCATTCACGACGTTTCGCAACACGCTGCGATTGATCGCAGAGCCATTCCGCCCGAAGCACGCGAAAGCCTGTGGCATGCGGCTGATGGTCATGCCATTCGCCGGATCGACTGGCCGGGCAGCGTGCCACCTCGCGGATCGATCCTGTTCTTTCCGGGGCGGAGCGATTGTTATGAGAAGTATCTCGAAACGCTGGAACAATGGCACCGCGCTGGCTGGCGGGTGACCGCCGCCGACTGGCGCGGGCAGGCGGGTTCCGGGCGGCTCGGGAAGGATGCGGTCACCGGCCATATCACCGATTTCGGGGTCTGGATCGATGATTTGGCGGCGTTCTGGCAGCAATGGATCGCCGAGGTGCCGGGGCCGCATGTGCTGGCGGGTCATTCGATGGGCGGGCATCTGGTGCTGCGCGCGCTGGCCGACCGCCGCGTCAGCCCCGATGCGATGGTGCTGAGCGCGCCAATGACCGGGATGAACGGTCCGCCGCTGCCGCTGCCATTGCTGCATATCGTCGCCAAGCTGATGTGCACCGTCGCCGATCCCACCCGGCAGGCATGGAAATGGAGCGAGAAGCCGGGCGAGCTGCCGGTCGGGCGCGCCAATTTGCTGACCCATGATCCCGATCGCTATGCCGATGAACAATGGTGGCGCGATGCGCGGCCCGAATTGGTGATGGGCCCGGCCAGCTGGCGCTGGGTCGAGCGCGCCTATGCGTCATGGCGGAGGCTGGAGGAGCCCAGAGTGCTTGAGGCAGTGACGGTGCCGGTGCTGTTCCTGTCGACCGCATCGGACAAGCTCGTCAGCCATCCCGCCAGCCTGCGCGCCGCCGCGCGGCTGCCCAAGGGCGAAATGATCGCCTTTGGCGAAGAGGCGCACCACGAAATCCTGCGCGAAGAAGATGCTGTCCGCGACCGGGCGATGGCGGCGGTGGCGGAGTTTCTGGATCGGGTCGTGCCGCAAAAATGAGCGCGAAGGTGTGGGATTTTGCCATTATCGGCGCAGGCATGGCGGGCGCGAGCATCGCAGCCGAACTCGCCCCGCACGCCAGTGTGCTGCTGATCGAGGCGGAGGATGCTCCCGGCTATCACGCAACCGGGCGATCAGCTGCCTTCTGGGAGGAATGCTATGGTGGCCCCGGTGTGGTGCCGCTGACGCTGGCCTCGGGCGCGTACCTGCAGGATCACGGCTTCCTCACCCCGCGCGGCGCGCTTTATGTCGGGCGCGGGGAAGACCGGGCGACGATGGACGATTTCGTCACCACCTTTGCCGGGACCGGCATGACCATCGAGCGCCTCAGCCCGCCGCAGCTTGCCTGCATTGTGCCGCACATCCGCCCTGAGTGGAGCGAAGCGCTGCACCAACCCGCCTGCGCCGATATTGATGTGGCTGGGCTTCATCAACATTATCTCGGCACCGCGCGGCGCAGCGGAGTGGAGGTGGCCTGCCGCGCGCGGGTGGCTGGCATCGCCCGAAGCGCCGGGGTGTGGACGATCTCTTCAGAGCGTGGCGACACCTGGCGCGCGGCGACGCTGGTCAATGCCGCGGGGGCCTGGGCCGAGACAGTCGCGCGACTCGCAGGAGCGCGGCCCATCGGCATTACCCCGCTGCGCCGCACGGTCGCCGTGCTGCGGGTCGAACCTGCCGCGCCCGCCGATCTGCCGCTGGTGCTCGACATCAATGGAGGCTTCTATTTCAAGCCCGACGCGGGTCGCTTGTGGCTCAGCCCGCATGACGAGATCCCGTCTGCCCCATGCGACGCCGCGCCCGAGGAACTGGACGTCGCCATCGCCATCGATCGGTTTCAGCAAGTTACCGACTGGCGGATCGCGGCGGTTGAGCGGCGCTGGGCGGGCCTGCGGAGTTTCGCGCCGGATCGCCTGCCGGTTTATGGCGAAGACCCGGAGGTGCCGGGCTTCGTGTGGTTCGCAGGCCAAGGCGGCTTCGGCATCCAGACTGCGCCCGCTGCCGCACGGTTGGGTGCGCAAATGCTGCTAGGGCAGGGGCGGGATGCAATGACCGCGCGGATCGATCCCGCGATGTTCACGCCGCACCGGTTTCAGACCGCAAAAACCGTGCAAACCGCCTAGCCAACTCTTGCGCAATCTGGCAACGCCTCGGCGCTAATCCAGCACTAGGGAAGGGGCAGCCAATGGCGCACAAGTTTGAAATCTACAAAGACAACGCAGGCGAGTTTCGCGTGCGGTTCAAGTACAATTCGGAAGTGATGTTCTCGACCCAGGGCTATTCGAGCAAGGCCAGCGCGCAGAACGCGATTGATTCGATCAAGACAAACGGCCCAGACGCTGAGGTCGAAGACAACAGCTGATTTTAAAGCCCTTCCCCTTGGGGAAGGGTTGGGATGGGGGTTCGACAACTCTGAGGGCAGAACCCCCACCCTCAACCCCTCCCCACGGGGAGGGGAGCCTCTCGTTCAGCAATGCTACCTCAACCCCCCGCCGCTATCCGCGCCGCTTCGGCGCTTGCCAGCGCATCGACCCGTTCGTTTTCCGGGTGGCCGTTGTGGCCTTTGACCCAATGCCAGGTGACCTTGTGAGTGCGTGCGGCTTCGATCAGATCGTGCCACAGATCGGCATTGCGGACCGGCTTCTTGCTCGCATTGACCCAGCCATTGCGCTGCCAGCCGTGGATCCACTTGTTCATCCCGTCGAGCACATATTTGCTGTCGGAATAGAGATCGACCACGCAAGGTTCGATCAGCGCGTTCAAGCCCTTGATCGCGGCGGTCATTTCCATGCGGTTGTTGGTGGTGTCAGGCTCCCCGCCTGACATTTCCTTTTCGTGGGTGCCCATGCGCAGCAATACGCCCCAGCCGCCGGGGCCGGGATTGCCCTTGCACGCGCCATCTGTGAAAATTTCGACCTGTTTCATCGCTCTGTTCCTAAGGCGGCTAAGGATGATTACGCAAGCAGGGTGGCACCCGCTTCGTTGTAGAAGCGCCAACGCTGGACGAATTGCATCGGGTCCTTGCGGGTGACGAGTGCATCGTCGGGCGTATCGAGCCAATCTTCGGCGCGGCTGGCGACAAAGCGCAGGCACGCACCTTTGGCAACCTCTGCGAACATCGCACGCTCGGCAGCTTCCAGCGGCCGGATGCTTTCATACCCTGCGATGAGGGCCGTGCCGATGTCCGGCTGGAAGCGATTCGCGCGGTCGAAACACCAGGCTGCGTGGGTGACCGCCAGATCCAGCACCATCGGCCCGGTGCAGGCGAAGTAGAAATCGATCAGCCCCGTCACCCGCGCGCCCAGCATCAGCACGTTATCGGGGAACAGATCGGTATGGGTCTGCGATTGCGGCAGCGCCGACAGGTCCAGCGCTGCGGCGGCATGGGCGGACACGAGCATCGCGGGCAGCCCGGCGTTGATCGTCGCCAGCCGCTCCGCCCCGCAGGCATCGAGGATTGCGGCGCTCGCGGTAAAATCCATCGCATTGGCGCGGGTCAGCGGAAAATCCTGCGCTGCCAGATGCAGCCGCGCCAGAACTTCGCCCACGCTGCGCGCCTGCGCAGGGGTGGGCAGGGTGGGGGACACGCCGGGCAGAAATTCGATCAGCGCCGCCGCCTTGCCATGCTCCATCCGCCATGATGCACCAGCACGGTCATGGATGGTGCGCGGCACCGGGCAGTGCTTGGCCGCCAGATGATCGAGCAGGCCGAGGAAGTATGGCAGATCGGCATAATCGATCCGCCGCTCATACAGCGTCAGGATGAAGCGCGTGCCACTGCCGCTGCTCCCGGTCGTTTCGACCAGCCAATTGGAGTTCGACACGCCTTCGGCAATGCCCTTGGCCGAAACCAGTTCGCCCACGTCATATTGCGCGATCAGCCGGGCCAGATCCTCGGCCCCCAGATGGGTGTAAACCGCCACGTGCCTGCCCCCCGGAAGGTTACTCGGTCAGCTGGCGCGGGAGCTTGAACACCATCTTTTCTTCAGCCGCCGTGATCGTTTTTTCGCGGATCGGACGATATTGACCGAGCGCTTCGACCACTTCGCGCACCAGAATTTCGGGCGCGGAAGCCCCGGCGGTCAGCCCCAGCGTTTCCACACCGTCCAGCCAGGCAAAATCAATCTCGGTCGCGCGCTGGATCAGCTTGGCCGGGGTGCCGAGCCGTTCCGCCACTTCAACCAGCCGCAGCGCGTTGGACGAATTGGGCGAGCCGATCACCAGCACCAGATCGCAATCCTGCGCCAACTCCTTCACCGCCGCCTGCCGGTTGGAGGTGGCATAGCAGATGTCCTCGGCGCGCGGGCCGGAGATGTTGGGATACCGCCATTCGAGCGCCTGAATTACCTCGCGCGTATCATCCACCGACAGCGTGGTCTGGGTGAGGTAGGCCAGCTCCTCGTCGGAATCGAATGGCAGCTTGTCAACATCCTCGATCGTTTCCACGAGGCTCATCTGCCCCGGTGCGACTTGACCCATGGTGCCGATCACCTCGGGGTGGCCTTCGTGGCCGATGAAGATGATGTGGCGGCCCTTTTCGATCTGGCGTTCGGCCTGACGGTGGACTTTGCTCACCAGTGGGCAGGTGGCATCGACATAGAGCAGCTTGCGGCGCTTCGCCTCAGCCGGGACCGCTTTGGGCACACCGTGGGCGCTGAACACCACCGGGGCATCATCGGGCACTTCATCGAGTTCCTCGACAAAGATCGCGCCCTGCGCCTTCAGCCCTTCGACGACATATTTGTTGTGGACGATCTCGTGCCGGACATAGACCGGCGAGCCGTAGCGTTCGAGCGCCTTTTCGACGATCTCGATCGCCCGGTCGACGCCCGCACAAAAGCCACGCGGCGCGGCGATCAGCAGGTTGAGCGGGGGGCGTTCAGCAATTGTGTCGCTGGCCGCATCGGATGCAGGAAAGGGCGCGTTCATGTCGCTGGGTCTAGCGCAGTCCGGCGTCTATCGCTAGGGCGCACAGGATCGTAAATTCGAGGACGACTTTTTGATGATGCTCCGCGCCCGCGCCCTTACTGCTGTTTCCGCCGTGGCGGCGCTGTCTGCCTGCTCGCAGCAAGGCGAGCTGGTGATCGATCAGGGCGTCGGTATCGCCAGCGTGCTGACCCTGTGCCCGGCGGTCGGCATCCCTGACTATACCGGCGATGTCACCACCTTTGGCCCGGGCGCAGACCGCTCGGTCGGCAGCCTCGATGTCAGCGCGGCGATGACCGATCTGCGCGCCACCTGCAATGATACCGCCGATAAGGTCTATTCCGAGGCGAGTTTCACCGTGAACGCTCGCCGCACCGATACGCGCGGCGCGCGGACGGTGACCCTGCCCTATTTCGTGACCGTGCTGCGCGGCGGCAGCGCGGTGATTTCCAAGCGCGTCGGACAGGTCACGCTGACCTTTGCCGACGGGCAGGACCGCGCGACTGGCACCGGCAAGGTCGGCAGCTTCATCAACCGCGCCGATGCGGCGCTGCCCGAAGATATCCGCGAAAAGATCACCAAGCGACGACGCGCGGGCGATACCGAAGCCGCGCTTGACCCGCTGGCTGATCCCGAAGTGAAGGCGGCAATTGCCCGCTCGCGCTTCGAAATGCTGGTCGGCTTTCAGCTGACCGAGGATCAGCTGGCGTATAATGTGACGCGCTAGTTGTTCCGCAGCCCCTCCGGGCTGCGAAATCCTCGCTCACGCGGCCTGACAGCCGCATCGCTGCGGGCGGCCGGTCGGCCTTGCGACGCCTTTGGCGTCGAGCCATCGCCAAACGCGGCGTTGCTGTTGATGTCCTTCCTTCGACGTCCCGGGCTTGACCCGGGACCCCGCTTCCTTCTTTGCACGCGCGATAGTCCGCGCCATCCGCACGAGAACCCGATGACCGAAACCGAGACCCTCTATGCCGCTTACACGGCGCTGATCGAAACCGTGCTGACCGATCTGGTCGCCGATGGCCTGCTGCCCGCTGGCGCCAGCTTTGCCAATGTGACGCTGGAGCCGCCGCGCGATGCTTCGCACGGCGATCTGGCTACCAATGCCGCGATGGTGCTGGCCAAGCCCGCCGGTCTAAACCCGCGCGCGCTGGCCGAGGCGATCACCGCAAAGCTCGCCGCGCATCCCGCCATCACCAGCGCCGATATCGCCGGGCCGGGCTTCATCAACTTGGCGCTTGCCCCGCAGGCATGGCTCGATGAACTCGCTGCGATTGCCGCACTGGGCGCAGATTATGGTCGTTCCGCCGTGGGTGCGGGCCGTAAGGTCAATGTCGAATATGTCTCGGCCAACCCCACAGGCCCGATGCACATGGGCCATTGCCGCGGTGCGGTGGTGGGCGATGCGCTAGGCTCGTTGCTTGAATTTGCAGGTCACGGGGTGATCCGCGAATACTACGTCAACGACGCGGGCGCGCAGGTCGATGTGCTCGCCCGCTCGGTGCATATGCGCTACCTTGAGGCGCTGGGGCAGACGATCACGATTCCCGAGGGACTCTATCCTGGCGAATATCTCGTCGATATCGGCCAGAAACTCGCTGCCGAATTCGGCGACCAATACGCCGCCGCACCTGAGGCCGAGTGGCTGATCCTGTTCCGCACCCGCGCGGTCGCGGCAATGATGGACATGATCCGCGAAGACCTCGCCACGCTTGGCATCAAGCATGATCTGTTCTCCTCCGAGGCCGAATTGCAAGCCTCGGGCAAGGTCGATGCCGCCGAGGCGTGGCTGCGCGCGCATGACCTTGTCTATGACGGCGTTTTGGAAGCCCCCAAGGGCAAGGCCCCGCCCGAAGATTGGGAGCCTGTGCAACTGCCGCTGTTCCGCTCGACCAAGTTCGGTGATGATCAAGATCGCCCGATCAAGAAGTCGAACGGGGCGTGGACCTATTTCGGCGCGGACCTCGCTTACCACTTCCAAAAGGCCCAGAACGCCGATGCGTTGGTGGATATCTGGGGCGCGGATCATGCGGGGACTGTGAAGCGGATCAAGGCGGCGGTCGCCGCGCTGACCAGTGCCGATGGCGCGACAGCGAAGCCCTTCGAGGTCAAGCTCGTCCAGATGGTGCAGCTGATGAAGGGCGGCGCGCCGTTCAAGATGTCGAAGCGCTCGGGTAACTTCGTCACGCTGGCGGATGTGGTCGAGATGGTCGGCAAGGATGTGGTGCGCTTCACCATGCTCACCCGCAAGCCCGATGCGCAGATGGATTTCGACTTCGACAAGGTGGTCGAAGCCTCGAAGGACAATCCGGTGTTCTATGTGCAATATGCCCATGCCCGGATCCGATCCACGTTGCGCAAGGCGGCTGACATGGGGCTAACCCCGTCGGATGCCGATCTGGCGCGGCTGGGAACGGAGGAGCTGGCGCTGGTCGCCCGCGCGGCGCAATTCCCGCGTGAGATCGAAGCAGCGGCGCGCGCGCGGGAGCCGCACCGGATCGCGTTTTATCTCTATGACCTCGCGGGCGATCTCCACGCCTATTGGAATCTCGGTAACGACCGCCCGGAAAAGCGCTTCATCGTGGAACAGGATGCCGCTCTGACTGCGGCAAGGCTTTTCCTTGGCCAAGCAATCGGGCAAGTGATCCGCAATGGGCTTCGCGTGTTAGGCGTTGAGGCTGTCGAGACAATGTGATTCACTCAAGATTGCCCGCAGGGGGTTCGCGATGATCGATGCCGAGTACGAGGAACTGGACGAGGGCGAGCTTGACCTGCCCGAAACCGACAGCTTGCCGTGGCTTGAATCGGACGAAGCGGATCAGGACCCGGGCGGGTGGGATCCCGGGCAGATCATGCTGTTGGCAGCGGGCATGGTGCTGCTGCTTGGCGCTTTCGTGGGCGGGTTGTGGTTCGTCACCAACCGCGGTGCCAATCAGGAGCTGGTCGCCGATGGGGGCGTGATCGAAGCACCTGTCGGCCCGATCAAGGAACGTCCCGAAGATCCGGGTGGCAAGGAATTTGCTGGCACCGGCAGCGTCGCGCCTGTGGTGGGCGAAGGCGGCACGCGGCCCGCCTTGGTCGCAAGCGGTGAGACCCCGCCGCTGCCCGGGCCTGATGGCAAATCTCCCCCGGCGACCAAGCCCGGCGTGACCGCGCCTGCGGCCCCTGCCTCGACCGGAACCAAGCCCGCGACCGCCACGGCTGGCGCAGCACCCGCCCCCAATGCTGGCGCCGTGCCGACAGGCGTCGGCGTGCAGCTCGCCGCCTATGGCACCCGCGCCCGCGCCGAGCAGGGGTGGAGCGACCTTGCCGGTCGCACCGATCTGCTCAAGGGCGTCAAATACCGGGTGATTGAAGGCAAGGTCGATATCGGCACGGTCTATCGCTTGCAGGCCGTCACCGGCAGCCGCGCAGAGGCGGACAAGCTGTGCGCGGCGTTGAAGGCTGTTGGGCTGGATTGTCAGGTCAAGTAATAAGCGGGTATTAGGCGGGTATTGGGCGGGTTTTTCCCCGTTCCTGACACCCTCTAGCCCTTGCTAGACCTCTGCCAGAGTGCGACTCTGTAAGCATGATTCCGGTAATCTTTGGTCTGAGCGGCCCGCATCTCACCGCTGATGAACGCGCCTTCTTTCAGGAGGCCGATCCGGCGGGCTACATCCTATTCGGTCGCAATTGCGTCTCGCGCGATCAGTTGCGGTCGCTGACCGATGATCTTCGGGCGATCCATGGGCGCGAACGCCTGCTGGTCTCGATCGATCAGGAAGGCGGCCGCGTGGCGCGCCTGCGCCCGCCGCACTGGTCGCCCTATCCCGCCGGGCAAGCCTTTGATGCGCTGTACCAAATCGCCCCAGCCAGCGCGATCGAAGCCGCGCGCGCCAATGCCACCGCCATGGCGCTTGAGCTGGCAGCGATGGGGATCACGGTCGATTACCATCCTCCGCTCGACCTGCGCGTGCCGGGCGCGCATGACGTCATCGGTGATCGCGCGTTAGGCAGTGATCCGATGCAGGTGGCGGCGCTGGGCCGCGCCATCCTCGAAGGGCTGGCCGCTGGCGGGGTGACCGGCTGTATCAAGCACATGCCCGGCCACGGCCGCACCGAGGTTGATACCCACAAGTCGATGCCGACAGTGACGGCTTCGGCGGAGGACCTGGAAGATGATCTCGCCCCGTTCCGCACGCTCAATCACGCGCTGATCGGGATGACCGGGCATTTGCTGTTCACGGCCTGGGATGCGGTGAACCCCGCGACGCTGTCACCCACCATCATTGCCGATGTGATCCGCGGGCAGATCGGCTTTGATGGCCTGCTGCTGACCGATGATATTGATATGGAAGCGCTGGGCGGCACCATTCCAGAACGCGCCGCGAGGGCGCATCAGGCGGGCTGCGATATCATTCTGAATTGCTGGGCAAAAATGCCGGATATGGAGGGTATCTGTACCGTGCTTCCGGCGATGTCAGGCGCCACTGCGGCGCGGCTTGACCGCGCGCTGGCGGGCACCCGCATCGCCCCTGCCATGGCGCCCGAACATGGCGAGCTGCTGGCCAAGCGTGATGCGCTGCTGGCGCTGACCGGATCACCCGCATGACCGATCCCGATACGCCCTTCATGTTTCCCGATTCTGCGCCAGCGGGCACGCGCGGCGATGCCGATGCGCTCTATCTGGAACTGGATGGCTGGGAAGGCCCGCTCGATCTGCTGCTTGATCTGGCGCGGCGGCAAAAGGTGGATTTGCGCCAGATTTCGATCCTCGCGCTGGTTGATCAATACCTGACCTATATCGAGCGCGCGGGCGCGATGCGGTTGGAACTGGCCGCCGATTACCTCGTGATGGCGGCGTGGCTGGCCTACCTCAAGTCGGCGATGCTGCTGCCCAAGGATCAGCAGGAAGACCCATCGCCTGAAGAACTCGCCTTGCGGCTGCAACTGCGCCTGCAACGCCTCGGCGCGATGCGTGAGGCGGCGGGGCGGTTGATGGGGCGGGACCGGATCGGGCGCGATGTGTTTGTGCGGGGGCGGCCCGAAGGCCTGCGCACCGATCGCAAGACCGTGTGGCGCAGCGATATCTTCGGGCTGATCCAGGCCTATGGGCAGGTCAAGGCGCGCACCGCGCCGCGAATCTATCTTGTCGCCAACCGACCGGTGATGACACTGGATTCCGCGTTGGAACGCGTATCGGCGATGCTGGGTGTGACGCTGGAATGGATGGAACTCCGCGACTTTCTGCCGCCCCATGCCTCGCCAGAACTGAAGCGTTCGGCGCTCGCCTCATCCTTCGTGGCCGCGCTCGAACTGGCCAAGCGCGGGCGGGCGGAACTGGATCAGGACGCAGCCTTTGCGCCGCTGCGCATCCGCCGGTTGAAAGAGGTCGCACCGGTGTGAGCGGCGACCAGGCCCAACCCGGCACGCTCGAACGCGCAGTGGAAGCGACTCTGTTCGCGTCCGATGAACCGATGACCGTCGACGCGCTGGCGGCGCATCATGGGGGACTGGCACCGGGCGATGTGCGCGATGCGTTGGCCGTGCTGGCCGGGCATTATGCCACTCGCGGGGTGCAATTGGTGGAGCGGGGCGGGCGCTGGCACTTTGAAACCGCGCCCGATCTTGCCCACCTGCTGCGGCGCGAGAAAGAGCAGGTGCGCCGCCTGAGCCGCGCGGCGACCGAGGTGCTGGCGATCATCGCCTATCATGAACCCGTGAGCCGCGCCGAGATCGAATCGATTCGCGGGGTGCAAACCAGTGCGGGCACGCTGGATGTGCTGATGGAGGCAGGCTGGATCAAGCTGGCAGGTCGCCGCGAAGTGCCCGGCCGCCCGGTGATCTACGCCACCACACCTGAATTTCTCGACCATTTCGGCCTCGCCAGCCGCCGCGATCTGCCCGGAATTGACGAATTGCGCGCCGCCGGGCTGCTCGATCCGGTGGACGAGGCGATGGAAGCCTCGATGCGGTTTGATCCCGACGATGCGGATGAAGAAGGCTCTGGCGACTGACGGCCTTATCCTGCTAAGGCGACGCCCACAGGTGGGTGGCACCTACGTTGCAAAATCCCTATAATGGGATTCCACACAAGCAAGAGAGATTTCTCATGGGTATCGGTTGGCCGCAGCTCCTCATCATTGCACTCGTTGTTCTTGTCCTGTTTGGCCGTGGCCGGATCGCGGAAATGATGGGCGATTTCGGCAAGGGCATTTCCAGCTTCAAGAAGGGCATGACCGAAGCGGATGAGACGGCGGCCAAGGCGCGGATCGAACCGCCGGTGGCCGTGCCTGCGCCGGTGGAAACCCCTGCTGCGGCAGACAAGAACGACAGCACCAGCGCATAATTCTCGCCTGAAGGAGGCGGCTGGCCGCACCCCATGTTTGATATTGGCGCCGCAGAACTGCTGGTCATCATCATCGTTGCGGTGGTGGTGATCGGGCCGAAAGACCTGCCGCTCGCGATGCGGGTGGCGGGGCGCTGGATCGGCAAGGTGCGGCGCATCTCGGCGCAATTCCGGTCTGGCATCGACACCATGGTGCGCGAGGCCGAGCTGGAAGACATGGAAAAAAAGTGGAAGGCGCAGAACGAGGAAATCATGCGCCGGTCCGCTGCCCTGACCGAAGCGGAAGCGGGCGCACCGGTGATGACAGGCCCGCTGCCGATTGATGCCCCACCGGTTGATGCCCCGCCGGTGGAGCCTGCACCGCTGCCCGTCACACCGCCTGCTCCGCCCGCCACGCGGGCCGCCACGGTCACAGTCGGCCAACCCGCTCCGGATCTCGATCCGCCCGTCGCCATCGAAACCTTCCAACCGGCCAAGCCGCACACGGGAACCGATGATGTTCAAGGTTGAGGACCTTGACGAAAGCCGCGCCCCGCTGCTCGATCACCTGATCGAACTGCGCACCCGCGTCATCCGCGCACTGCTGGCGCTGGCGGTTGGGTTTGGGGTGTGCCTTTACTTTGCGCAGGACATTCTCGGCTTTCTGGTCTGGCCGCTGAAGCAGGCCTTCCCGGACGGCGAAGGCCAGCTGATCTTCACCAAGCTGCCCGAGGTGTTCTTTGTCGAGCTGAAAGTCGCGCTGTTTGCGGGCTTCATGGTCAGCTTCCCGGTGATCGCCAACCAGCTGTGGGCGTTCGTCGCGCCGGGGCTCTATGCGCGCGAGAAGAAGGCGTTTCTGCCGTTCCTGATCGCCACCCCGGTGCTGTTCACAGCCGGGGCGTCGCTGGCCTATTTCGTCGTGATGCCGACCGCCTTCAAGTTCTTCCTCGGCTTTGGGGGGGAAACTGGCGGGCTGCGCGTGCAGGCCTTGCCGAGCGCGGGGGACTATCTCGGTCTGGTGATGCAATTCATCCTCGCCTTCGGGATGACCTTCCTGCTGCCGGTGCTGCTGCTGCTGCTGCACCGCGCCGGGATCATCACACGGGCACAGATGGCAGGGGCGCGCCGCTATATCATCGTTGCGATTTTCGCGATCGCTGCGGTTGTCACGCCGCCTGATCCGGGATCGCAGATCATTCTCGCGGTCCCGCTGCTGCTGCTATTCGAAGCATCCCTGGTGCTGATGCGCTTGCAGGAAAAGGCGGTGGAGGCGGACAAGGCCGCGCGCGAAGCTGAGCAAGCAGCGGCGGCGGAGTGATTACTCGACACCTTTTACCCTTCCCGTTCGCCCTGAGCTTGTCGAAGGGCTGCTCTTCTTTTCTGGCGTTCGTCCGACGCCGCTGAAGAAAAAGACAGTCCTTCGACAAGCTCAGGACGAACGGATTTTGCTCCTTACTCCCCGCGCACCTTTACCCCGCCGATCCACACCTGCTTCACCTGCGTGTTGCGGATGGCTTCGGGCGCGGCGAACAGCGGATCGCGGTCTACCAGCAGGAAATCGGCCCGCTCGCCCGGGATCAACCGGCCAAAGCGCCCGTCGGCAAAACCGGCAAAGGCGGCATCGGCGGTGTACCCGGCCAGCGCGGCTTCGCGGCTTACGGTTTCCTGAGGCAACCATCCGCCAAACGGCTGGCCCTGCGCGTCGGTGCGGCTGATCGCGGCGGCAAACCCGGCCCAGGGATCGGCAGGCTCAACCGGCGCGTCGGACCCGAAGGACAGCCGTCCGCCGACATTCATGATGCTGCGCCACGGATAGGCCCCATCCAGCCGGTCAGGCCCCAGCCGCGCTTCGGCCATCAACCGGTCAGATGTCTGGTGCAGCGGCTGCATCGACGCGATGATGCCGTGGCGACCGAGGCTTGGGATGTCCGCCGGATCGATGATCTGCGCATGTTCGATCCGCCAGCGGCGATCGCCCGAATAGCTTTCGGAAAGCTCTTCGATAGCGGCCAGCACGTCGGCATTGGCAGCATCGCCGATGGCGTGAACGGCCGTCTGGAAATTGTCCATGCTCGCGCGGCTCATGAGATTGCGCAGCTGCGCAGGGGAGAGCAGCGGCAGGCCCTTGGCACCCGGATCATCGTGATAGGGCGCCTTCAGCGTCGCTCCGCGCGATCCCAGCGCGCCATCGAGATAGAGCTTGATCCCGCCCATCCGCAGCTTGTCGCCATACAGCCATCCGGTCGGCTCCGGCCCGGCGACGAGTTCGAGCGTGTCAAACGAATCAGCGTAGGACATGATGCGGATTTGCAGCCGACCGGCATCGCCCGCGCGGCGAAAGGCGCCCCAATCGGCCATTTTGGTGCCCATGTCGGCAACTGCCGTGACGCCGTAGCCCAGCAGTACCTCCTGCGCCTTGGCAAAGGCAACGTCGCGGTCTTCGGGGCGGGGAGCAGGCACGACCTTGCCGACCAGCCGCACGGCATTGTCGACAAACACGCCCGCAGGCGCGCCTTTGGCATCGCGGATGATCTTGCCTCCCGCCGGGTCCGCCGTTGTGGCGGTGATTCCGGCGGTGGTGATGGCTAGGGTGTTGCCCCAATTGGCGTGATTATCCGCGCGCTCGAGCCACACCGGGCGGTCGGCCACCACCGCGTCCAATTCGGCGGCGGTGGGGAAGCGGCCCAGCCCCCACTTTTCCTGATTCCACCCGCGCCCCAAAATCCACGGGCGGCCGGGGTTTTCATCGGCAAAGGCCTTGATCTTGGCGAGCGCGGCTTCAAGCGAGGTCGTGTCCGACAGGTCGAGCGTCAGCGCAGCAAAGCCGATATCCATCACATGGACATGGGCATCGATCATGCCGGGCAACATCACCTGCCCTTCGCCATCAAGCCGGTAATCGACCTGCGGCCGTGCCTCGCCGCGGCTGAGCACCTGCACCACCTTGCCTTCTTCGTCGAAGACAAGGCCGGTGAAGCGCTGCACCTTGCCGTCGGCGCCAATCGTCACCCCGTCGACATTGTCGATCAGCGTGTCAGCCCATGCCGGTGCAGCCAAAGCAAAGGCGGAGACAGCGGCGAGGGCAGTGGCAGCAAAGCGGAGCATGGTGATCCTTGGGCAGCGGTAAAATGATCTAGCCTCGGTGCCTATCGCTTTGCCGGGCGCTTGCCAATCGCACCGCGTCAGGAAATCGCGCGCAAACAATTGCCCTTACGTCGCCAAGGCTCTAATCGCCGCCGCACTATGTCATCGCAGCCCGCCACGCTTAGCCCCAAAGGTGCCGCCGCCAGCCCGGCCGACCTGACCCTTGACGATGTCCGCGCCGCTGCCGCGCGGATTGAAGGCGCGGTGGTGAAGACCCCGATGATGCATTCGATCACGCTGTCGGAGATTACCGGCGCGGATATCTGGCTGAAGTTTGAAAACCTGCAATTCACCGCCGCTTACAAGGAGCGCGGGGCGCTGAATGCGCTGCTGCTGCTGACGCAAGAACAGCGCAGCCGCGGCGTGATTGCGGCCTCGGCAGGCAATCACAGCCAGGGCCTCAGCTACCATGGCACGCGCCTCGGTGTCCCCGTCACCATCGTCATGCCGAAGCCCACGCCGACGGTGAAGGTGATGCAGACCGAAAGCGTCGGCGGCAAGGTGGTGCTCGAAGGCGAAACCTTCGATGAAGCCTATGCTCATGCCCGCAAGCTTGAGATCGAGCTTGGCCTGACCTTCGTCCACCCCTTCGATGATCCCGATGTCGCCGCAGGCGCGGGGACCGTGGCGCTCGAAATGCTCGAGGTGAAGCCCGATCTCGATTGCATCGTCACCCCGATTGGCGGCGGCGGGCTGATTTCGGGGATGGCAACGGTCGCCAAGGCGATCAATCCGAACATCGAAGTGGTCGGCGTGCAGGCCGGGCTGTTCCCCAGCATGTTTGACCGGATCAAGGGCGCAAACCTGCCCTGCGGCGGCGATACGCTTGCGGAAGGCATCGCAGTCAAGGTGCCGGGCGATTTCACCTCCAAGGTAATCGCTGAGCGGGTGGATGATATCCTGCTGGTCGATGAGCCTGCACTCGAAAAGGCCGTGGCGTTGCTGCTGCAGATCGAAAAGACCGTGGTCGAAGGCGCGGGCGCGGCGGGGCTGGCGGCGGTGCTGGGCAATCCCATGCGCTTCAAGGGCAAGACCATTGGCTTGGCGCTGTGCGGCGGCAATATCGACACGCGTCTGCTCGCCAATGTGCTGCTGCGCGATCTGGCGCGGCAAGGGCGGCTGGCGCGACTGCGGATCACTTTGCAGGATCGCCCCGGCGCGCTATTCAAGGTGATGCGCCTGTTTGACGAACACAACGTCAACATCATCGAAATCTATCACCAGCGCATTTTCACCACGCTGCCAGCCAAGGGCCTGATCACCGATATCGAATGCGAAGCGCGCGATGCCGAGCAGGTCGAACGGCTGGTCGAAGGGCTGCGCGCCAAGGGATATGTGGTCCAGCTCGTCGAACTGGGCTGAATTTCACAACAATTTGGCAAGGCGTTTGGGGCTTGGCGTCCCGCTTTGCGCCGGTTCGGACGCGCTTTGGCGGCGCGCTGCCCCCGCTTATCCATGTTTCGCGCAAAATTGATGGTTAAGGGACTTTTACCGAGACACCAGTGCAGGCATAAGATTTTCTTAACACTTGTGACACGCGATTCCCGCGCGCAAAGGATACGCCCCACCCGTGACGGCACCGATCCGATTTCCCCGATTTTTTGTGACCAGCCCTGCGCCGTGCCCCTATTTGCCGGGCCGCAGCGAACGCAAGGTCTTTACAGAGCTGAAAGGCCCGCACGCCGACCAATTGAATGAAGCACTGGGCCGTATCGGTTTCCGCCGCAGCCAGACGGTCGCCTATCGCCCGTCCTGCCTTGATTGTCAGGCCTGCGTTTCGGTGCGGGTGCTCGCGGGCAAGTTCCAGCCGTCAGGCACGCAGAAGCGTGATTTGAAGCGCAATTCCGATCTGATCGTCAATGAATGCCGACCTTGGGCGACCGATGAGCAGTTCGAGCTGCTGGCGCGCTATCTGGGCGCGCGGCATCCCGATGGCGGCATGTCGGCAATGGACGAGCTCGATTACGCCGACATGATCGAACACACCCCGGTCTCCACCGTGGTGACCGAATATCGCGAACCGGGCGTCGGCGGGCGACCAGGGCGACTGGTCGGTGCCTGCCTGACGGATCGTCAGGGCGACGGGTTGTCGATGATCTATTCCTTTTACGAGCCAGATTCAGCGGGCCGTGCGGGATTGGGCAATTACATCATCCTCGATCACATCACGCGTGCCGCCGCCGAAGGCCTGCCCTATGTCTATCTTGGCTATTGGGTCGATGGTAGCCCGCGGATGCAGTACAAGGTGCGCTATCGCCCGCTCGAACGATTGACCCGTGAAGGCTGGCAATTGATGGACGCAGATGAACAGCACCGGCTGATCGCCGCAGCTACCCAGCCACGCCAGCCGCAATATGCTTCGCTGGCAGGAGTACGGGGCAAGGATGGCCAGCCTGTCAAGTTCCCGGAAAGCTGAACTCCGCCGACCATTCAAGCTCGGTCTCGCCATTGCCGCAGGATTGTGCCAGCCAGCGCTGATGCTGTGGGCGCCGCCGCTCGCGGCGCAGGTGGCCGATGATGCCGGGGCGGCGCAAGATGCGGCTGAAGCCGCGCGCCAGCCCGCGCCAGTGCCGCTTACTCTGGATGATCTGATCCCGGCAGAGGCCGTGGCCAACCCCGAAATCTGGGCGACCCAAGGCGTGGCCGATCCTGCGCCCGCAAGTGATGATAGTAGCCCCGGCTTACCCCTTGCCAGCCCCGCGCTTGACCCGGCGTTGACCCTCGATCTGGACGCGGTTTTTGCCGATTTCGCAGTGGCAGAGCCCGATCCTCTGCCAGCCGACCCGGAGCTGGAGGCGCTTGCCGCCATCGCAGCGCCGACGATTGAAGGGCTGACCGAACTGTCCGAGACGAAGATCGGCAGCACGCTGGTGTTGGCAATGCCTTCTGCGCCAGATGCTTTTCCGGAACGGGATGAATTCATCGAGCGGTTCAAGGACTTGTCTTCGATCCGCGCGCTGGATGAAGGCAGGGATTCGGCACCGCAAGTGGCCGCGAGGGCGCGCGCCGATGAAGTCCTGCTTGGCGATATCCTGCGCACCTATGGCTATTACAGCGGCGACGTGGTGCGCCAGCTTTCCGGCGGTCGCCGAGCGCGCGACGATGCTGATCGGGGCGAGGAAGTCTCTGACATCGCGAACGAACCCAGCGTCCGCTTCGATATTCTTCCGGGCGAGCGCTATCGCTTCGGCCTGATTGATCTCGGCGCGTTGCCCACCTTGCCGGAACCCGACGCCAGCCGCCTGATCGCGGCGTTCGGCATCCAGCCGGGCGATCCGCTTTATGCCGACCGCATCGTCGAACGCGAAATCGAGCTGCGGGTGGCCTTGGGGGAAAGCGGCTATCCCTTTGCTTCGCTTGAAGAACCTGAGCTGCTGATCGATCACGCCCGCGCCATCGGGGACCTTGCGCTGCCGGTTGAGCCGGGCGGGAAATATGTGTTTGGCGACGTGGTCAGCGGCGATCCGGATTTCTTGTCCGGCAGGCACCTTGGCAGGATCGCGCGGTTTGATCCTGGCGCGGTGTTCCAGCAAAGTCTGGAAACCGATCTGCGCCGCGCCATCATTGCCACTGGCCTTGTTTCCAGCGTCACCATCACCCCGCGCGAAACCCGCGCGCCTGCGGGAGAGCAGCCGGGTGAGGTGGCGCTGGATGTTGCCTTTGAGCGCGCGCCGCTACGCACCGTGGCCGGGGCGATCGGTTACGGCACGGAAGACGGCTTCAAGCTGGAAGCCCGGTGGGAGCATCGCAATCTGTTCCCCCCCGAAGGCGCATTGCGGCTGCGCGGCATCCTCGGCACGCGCGAGGCGCTCGGCAGTATCGGGGTTAGGCGCAACAACTTCAAGGGCCGCGATCAGGTGCTGAACGTAGATCTCTACGCCAGCGATATCACCACCGAGGCGGTGGACTCGCGCGGGTTCGGCCTGCGCGCGACGTTTGAGAAGGTCTCCAACCTGTTGTTCCAGAAGCCGTTCAGCTGGCAGACGGGCGGCGAGCTGCTCTATACCGATGAACGCAATCGTTCGGTGCGGATTGCGCCCGGTGGCCCGGTCCCGCGGCAGGCGTTCCTGATCGGCGGCGTGTTCGGCAGCGTCACGCTGGATGCCAGTGACGATCTGCTCGACCCTACCGAAGGTTATCGCGCGACCCTGTTCCTCGCGCCCGAGGCGTCCCGATCAGAGGGAGCGGAGAGCTTCTATCTGAGAGCGCAGGGCGATGCAGCTTATTACCAATCAGTGGGATCAACCGTGGTGGCCGGGCGGGTGCGCGCGGCCACCATCCAAGGCGCCGACCCGCAGAATATCGCGCCGTCGCGGCGGCTTTATGGCGGCGGCGGAGCGTCGGTGCGCGGCTATGGGTTTCAGGGCGTTGGCCCGCGCGATACCCTCGGCAATCCGGAAGGCGGAGCATCGCTGGTCGAATTTGCATTGGAGGCGCGGATTGAAACGCCTTTGCTGGGCGGCGCGGTGGAAGTGGTGCCGTTCATCGATGCAGGATCGGTCGCACGCGGCTCCACGCCCGATTTCAGCGACATCCGCTTCGGCGCCGGGGTTGGCATCCGTTACAAGACCACCTTCGGCCCAATCCGCGTTGATGTGGCGGCGCCGCTCAACCCGACGCCGTTCGACAGCCCGGTCGTGGTCTATGTCAGCCTTGGGCAGGCGTTCTGATGAGCGAAAGCCCGGACACCGCGCCGGTTCCGGAGGCGACCGACGGTCGTCGCCGTTGGGGCAAGCGGATCGGTTGGGCGCTGGCGTTGCTGATCGCGCCGCTGGTGCTCGTCGCCGCCTTTTTCAGCACACCCATCGGCAAGCGCGTTATCGCCGATCAGATTGCCGCTGCGGCGCCGGCATCGGGATTGCGCATCAAGGTTGGTCGGATCGAGGGCGATATCTTCGACAAGGCGGTGCTGCGCACGGTTGAGGTGAGCGATCCCAAGGGCGTGTTTCTGACCATTCCCGAAGTGCGGCTGGATTGGCGACCGCTGAACTGGCTGTGGAGCGGCTTGGATATCCGCGAGGCCACGGCACGGCGCGGGCGGCTGACCCGCCTGCCCGAACTGCTCGCCGCCGATCCGGATGCGCCGCTGTTGCCCGATTTCGATATCCGGGTCGATGCGCTCAGGATCGAGGATCTGATGATCGCCAAGGGCGTTGCGACCGGGCGGGATGAGCGCGTGAACCTCACCGCCCGGATCGATATCCGCGAAGAGCGCGCGTTGATTGATGCCAAGGCGCAGTTGGGAGCGCGGGACCGGATTGCATTGCTGCTGGATGCCGAGCCGGATGGTGACCGGTTTGATTTGGCAGGCAACTATCTCGCCCCGGCAGGCGGGGTTCTGGCCGGGTTGGCAGGGCTTGATGCGGGCTATACCGCGCGCATCGTCGGCGATGGCACCTGGGCACGGTGGCAAGGGGCTGCGGTGGCGCGCAAGATTGGGGTGGCTTCCGACAGCGCGTCGCCGCCGGTTGCCGCCTTGCAGATCACCAATCTGGCCGGGACCTACGGGGTGCTGGGGCAAGTGCGCGGCGGGCTCGGCGACAGCGCGCTGGCCGGGCGGGCCTTGGGTGATGTCACTGCGCTGGCAGCGAGCTTTACGCTGGAGGACAGCGTGGTCGAAGGGCGAGTGGCCATTGTCTCGGACGCGATCGATTGGCGCAGCGGCGGGGTGATCGACCTGTCAGACAAGCAGGTGGAGGGTGCCCGGGTGATGCTGACCCTGCGTGATCCCGATCTGGCCGGCGCGTCGCTGCGGCTGGAAGGCGCACGGCTTGCCGCCAATCTCAGCGGGGCGTTTGATGATCTGGCGATCCGGCACCGGGTTGATGTGGCGCGGCTGGTCTCCGGCGATGTGGTCGCCAGCGGTCTCGTGCAAGAAGGGGCGGCGCGTTTCGATGGCAAGCTGCTGTTGCTGCCCATGGCGGTCACCGCACAGCGCGTATCCACCGGCGTTGCGCTGGCCGATCCCCGGCTGGTGAACGGCAAGCTCACGGGCCTGTTGACCTATGATGTGACGCGCCAGCGCCTTGCGGCTGATCGTGCGCGGATCACCTTTGCCGGTCTTGATGCCACTCTGGCGCTGCGCGGTGATATCGCGGCGGGAGCCTATGCCGTGGCTGGCCCGGTAACCGCCAGCCGCCTCAAGGTCGATGGTGCGGGCGAAGTTACCGCCAATGCCAAGATCCTCGCCAAGTTCGGCCCCAATGTGCCGTGGAGCCTGCGCGCCAATCTGGCCGGCGTGCTCAGCCGGATTGGCAATGCCACAATCGTCAACCTTGCGGGGGAACAGATCCGTTTCAACGGCGCGCTGGGGATGGGGGCGGGTCAGCCCATCGTTCTGCGCGATACGGTGATTGCATCGGCCCGCCTGAACGCCCGGCTCGATAGCACAGTTGTGCCGGGCAGCGGCGGCACCCGCACCACGCTTTCGGGCAGCGGTAGGCAGGCGCAATACGGTCCGTTCACGTTTGATGCTGACATCACCGCCGATGGTCCGCGCGCGGTGCTGGTGCTGGCCGATCCCTATCCGACAGCCGGGCTGAAGGATGTGCGGGTGGCGCTGGCTCCAAGCGATCAGGGCTTTGGCCTCGACGTCGCCGGGCAATCACTGCTCGGGCCGTTTGATGGCGCGCTGCAATTGTTCCTGCCTGAGAACACGCCTGCACGAATCGCGATTGATCGGCTTGAGGTCTATCGCACCAATGTGACCGGGGAGGTGGTGCTGGGCGATGCAGGCGTGTCGGGCGATCTGCGGTTGGCTGGCGGCGGGCTTGACGGCACGGTCAGTTTCCAGCCGCAGAGCGGCGGGGCCATCGGCTTTGCCGCCGATCTGACGGCACGCTATGCGGCGTTCGGCGGGGCGGTCCCGATCACGCTGGCCCGGGCGGACATTACCGCGACCGGACGATTTGTTGAAGGTAACACTTCGGTTGATGCCGATATCACCGCAGCGGGCTTCGAATATGGCGGGCTGCGCATCGCCAATTTGACCGCCAAGGCCGCGATTGATCGCGGGCGCGGCAAAGTAACCGGGTCAATTTCGGGTCGCCGTGCTGATCGCTTTGCTCTGAATTTTGATACTGATGTCGCGCCGCAGCGGATTGCGGCGGCCGCGCGGGGCGAGTTTGGCGGCGCGGCGATCACCATGCCGCGCCGCGCGGTGCTGACGGCGCAGGATGATGGCGGATGGCAACTCGCGCCGACGCAGATTGGCTTTGCCGGCGGGTACGCCATTGCCGAGGGCAGCTTCGGCAACGGAGCGACCGCGCTTTCGGCCAAGCTGGCGCGGATGCCGCTGCGCCTGCTCGACCTGGCAGGCGCGAACCTCGGGCTCGGCGGGCGGCTGTCGGGCACGATCGACTACCGCCAGCAAGGCCGTGCTGCGCCCTCGGCAACAGCGCGGGTGCGGATTGACCGGTTCAGCCGGGCGGGTCTGGTTCTGTCGTCCAAGCCGATCAATGTGCTCGGCGTGGTGGAGCTTTCACCCGATCGCCTGTCCGCCGCCGGGCGCATGCTGGAAGGCGAGACGCGGCGCGGCGATGTTGTGCTGCGGATCAACAATCTCGGCGATGATGGCACGCTCACAGAGCGGCTGATGCGTGGGCGGCTGGATGGGCGGCTGGCATTTGATGGGGCGGCGGAAACCCTGTGGCGGCTGGCGGCGGTTGACGCGTTTGATTTGACTGGCCCGGTCGCGATTGCCGCGCGCGCCACCGGAACGCTGGCCGCACCGCGCATCTCCGGCCGGGTATCGAGCGACGATCTGACGCTCGAAAGCGCGCTGACCGGTACCCGGATCGAGAAGATCTCTGCGCGCGGTCGGTTTGCGGGATCGCGGCTGGAATTGTCGCGCTTTGCCGGGACCACGCCGGGCGGTGGCACAGTGACAGGCAGCGGCACCGTGGGCCTGAGCGGCATCAGCGCATCGCGCGGGCCGCAGCTTGATCTGCGCGCAGCGCTGAAGAATGCCCGCGTGCTCGATGCCAATGGACTGGAAGCGACGATAACCGGGCCGCTCCGCATCGTTTCGAGCGGGCTGGGCGGCACGATCGCCGGGCGAGTGACGATTGGCCGCGCGCGCTGGGCCTTGGGCCTTGCGGCGGAGGACGTGGCTCTGCCGCGCATCGCAACGCGCGAGATCAATGGCGAGCCGGGACGGGGCCGGGCGCAGGCATCGGCGCGCGACACGGCGTGGCGATATCTCGTCAATGCAACCTCGTCTGGCCGGGTGGCGGTTGAAGGACTCGGGCTCGACAGCGAATGGGGCGTTGACCTTGTCTTGCGCGGCACCGTCAATGATCCGCGCATGGGCGGCACCGCCCGGCTGGTGCGCGGCGATTACACCTTCGCTGGCACCCGGTTCGAGCTCACCCGTGGGCGTATTCTGTTCGATGAGAATGAACCGATCGACCCGCGCCTTGACGTGCTGGCCGAAACATCGCGCAATGGCACTGATGTCGATATTGCCATCACTGGCAACGCACAGTCGCCCAGCATCGCGTTCTCGTCTGACCCGGCCTTGCCCGAAGAGGAGATCTTGGCGCGGCTGCTGTTTGGCGGTTCGGTAACCTCGCTTTCCGCCACTGATGCGGTGCAATTGGCAGCGGCGCTTGCGGCGCTTCAGGGCGGGGATGGGGGGCTTGATCCGATCGGAAGCTTGCGCCGTTCGATCGGGTTGGACCAGCTGCGGATCATCAGCGCCGATCCCCTCATCGGGCGCGGCACAGGTATCGCCATCGGCAAGAACATCACCCGCAACATCTATGTTGAACTGGTGACCGATGGGCGGGGCTACAGCGCCACCCAGATTGAATACCGCATCACCAGCTGGCTGGCGCTGCTGGGCACGGTATCGACCATCGGGCGGGATTCGGTGCTGGTTGAAGTCAGCAGGGATTACTAGCCCGCGTACAATTCCGCCTCTGCTGCACGCCGCCGCACGAGGCCCTTGAGCACGCGCCCTCCGGCGCGGTTCCAGCGGGCAAATTCCTGCGCGGCGCCCTCAAAGTCACCGGCAATGTGCTTGCGCGTCAAGGTGGCGCGGGCGATGGCGCCGGTGTTGTAGTGAAAGCTGACCAGCGCATCGAACTGCGATTGGCTAACCGGCGCATCGCCCAGCGCGCGCGAGACATCAGCGGCATAACGCAGCAAGTCCTGCGCCAGCCGATCATCGCACTGGGCCTGAGTCCAGACCGTTTGCGGCCCGATCCGCCCGCCATGGACATGATCGCGCCCGGTGGCGCCCCAGCCGATGGTCCAGGGTTCGGCCCCGGTGCCGGGATCGGGATAGGCCGCGACCAGACCATCGGTCCGCAGCCGCGCGCAGCCTTCAAAGCGCTTGATCAAGGCGATGCCGTCCGCGCCGATAGTGCGCACCGCCTGCGTGTTGGAGACACAGGTTACACTGTCCAAGGAAGAAAAGCCGGGCTCCTCGGATACCCCAGACTGAGCTGCCGCGGCGGGCCTGGCGTTTGCGGGATTCCCCCCGGGCTGCGCCGCATGACGCAGGCGGCGAAGGAAGGAGAGCAGCGGATTGGCGGTGGAATTCAACATGGCATTCGGCCTCTGTGCGAAGTGAAGGAGGCTGAGGGATTGAGCACATTCCGGGAGAGTAGGAAAATGGCCCCTGCGCCCGCAGCCCAAACACAAGGGGCGCCCGCATCGCTGCGAGCGCCCCTCATTATTGCATCGGTTTGACTGGTCAGAAGCGATAAATCGCCGTCGCGCGGACCACCTGCGCATCGGCGTTTTCGCGGCCGATGGTGGTGTCGATGCCCGCGCTCATCTGGAACGGGCCGGTGCCGAAGGTCGCGGTGGCACCAACCTCGGCCCAAGTGTGATCCGCACTGTCGAGCACGAAGTTGGCGTTGGGCCCGGTGCCTTGCGTGAAGTTGGCGGCGAGCAATTGCGGGCCGTCTTCAAACTCCCACACCAGTTGGGCGCTGGCATTGAGCGCGACCATCTGGCCCTGCTTTTCGTAGTCAAGCCCGACGCGGGCCTGCGTGCTGGTGAAATTCTCACGGTCAACCACCAGACCCAGCGTGCCCCCAGCCTCGCGGATGGTGGCAAGATCAACACTGGCATAGCGCGCCTCGATCCCCGGAGAGAGGGTGCCGATGCTGCTTTGCAGATCATAGGACAGACCGAGCGCGCCCGAAACCAGCAGATCATCGGAGGATGATTCGAGGCTCTGCGTCGTGCCCAGAAACTGCACCTGCCGCTGGGTATCAAAGCCGATGCTGCCCATGGTGAACTGGCCGTCGATCACCGGCCCGCCATCGAACTTGTGGCGCAGGTAGAGCGACGCGGCATAGGTTTCGCTGTCGACCCGCTGGCCCAGCGGCGTTTCGGCAACGAGCGAATTGAAATAGCCCGACAGACCAACCATCGTATTGTCGCCGGGATAGAACTCGATCCCGCCCGATACGAAGAGGCCGTTCATGTCGCTTTCTTCGGTAAAGCCCGGCAATGCGCCGATATCGCCGCTGATATAGCCTCCCGACAGGAAGATCGCGACATTGTCTGGCAAGTTCGCCTCGGTGATGGAGGTTTCTTCGCCGTCTTGCAGCCCCTGAAGGTTGTCGCCGAGTGGCTGGCCGATAGGCGAAAGCCCCGCCTGCACCACATTGAGCGGCGCGCCGGTGACAGCAATCTTGCCGCCTGCCTTGCTCTTGTCCGCTTCGCGCAGGCGTGCATCGTTGAAATTCTGGATCAGATTGACGGTCTGGCCTGACAGCGACAGCACCGCCTGCTCGTTCACCGGGGCAAGACCGGTGAAGGTGCTGCGGATCGTGTCGGTGCTGGCAAAATCGAGCTCGTAGAGACCCGATAGCGCTGCGTTGCCGCGGTTCTGATCGAACAATTGGGCAAAGGCCCGCTGGTTCGGGTCAGCGGAATCGATCACACTGGCATAGCTTGCTGCCTCAATTTCAAGCAGCACAGCATTGGCCTGATAGATGAAGTTCTGGCTGAGAATGGATGAGATCGAACGTTCGGCAAAGGTGCCCGAAACGCCGTCGGTGGCAGTCAGGATGGTGAAGCGCTGGCCATTGCCGTTGACCTGCTGCGTCACAGCGCTGCCGATGCTGACCACGCCGCCGACATTGGCTTCTCCGTTGACGACCAGACGATCGGACACGCCGCCCGCCGCGACATCGACGAGCAAGGTGCTGCCCGACGCCATCACCAGATTGCCATTGATCGTCAGATTGCCGGTGGTGCCCATCGTGCCGGGCGAAAATACACCGGTAATGCTGGTCAGGAAAGGAGCCGTGACAGTGCCGGTCCCGGACAGCATGCCTGCAAACAGCGTGTAATCGCTGACCGATGTCACGCGGCCATTGACGTTCACGACCCCGCCAAACTGGTTGATGTCGATCAGCGAGGTCAGGTTGCCGGCAGCAGCCACCGTAAGTCCGGCGGTGTTGCGAACGGTCAGGCGGTCGATGGTCACCGCGCTCGACAGCGTGGTCGTGCCGGTCTGGCTCAGCGTGACATCAAAATAGCGCGGCAGCACGTTGGTCGCCGGGTTGGCGCTGACCACCGGATTGACATTGTTGGCAATGAAGCCCGTTGCGCCCGGCAGGCCGTTGGCGATCGTCGGAGCGGGCAGCGTTGCTGCGCCCGCTTCTTGTGGCTGGACTTCAAAACTCAGATCGCCTTGGCCAATCGCTGGCGCGGACTCGGATGCGACAAACTCGCCCGTGGCAACGTCGAACGTGGCAAAGGCACGATTATTGGTCACATCTGCTTGGCCTGCGGCAGGCGCGCTGGTGCTGAAGGTTTCGCCGGTTCTCAGATCGGTGCAGAAGTCGTCGGGATCTTCGAATTCGACGCAGATTGCGCCAAAATCGCCTCCGGTGCCATTCGGCCCAAGTTCCGGCGTGGTGGGCAATCCGTTCACAACCTGACCGCTGGCGTTGATCACCCGGTAGGCGGGATCGAGCAGTGTGACCCACCGGCTGGCATCTTCCCAATTGCCGTTGCCAGCGACCGTGCCGACATAGCGGTATGGGTTGGTGGCGGTGATGTACTGCCAATAGAGCGACAGCGGCTGGTAAAAGCTGCTCGTGCCAATCGAGCTGAACGGCTGGGTGCCGCCAAAGAAGCGCGAACCGCCTGACAAGACGCCAATCACCAGATCTTCGTTCGACAGCGTATTGTTCGCCGCATCAAGGATCAGCGGACCGCCCGAATCGCCGCCAGCGGTGGTGCCTTCATTGGGCAGCGCATCGTCACGGTAGACATTGATGTCGCGGGGGAAGTTGCGGTTCCGCGAGTCGAAATCGAGCTGGTAGAGGTTCTGCGGGACCGCCTCCGGCCCGGGTTCGAACAACACCGCGTTCTGATCATCGAGCGAGACGAACCCGCCGAGGAAGTTCTCGGCAGCGCGGCGGCGGAAGTCGATCCCGCGCGTAACGCCCTGCGCTGCGGTGCCGGTGCCGCCATAGCCGACGATGTTGACGTGGTAGCCGGTCCCGCGAACCGGATCGATCGTGGCAGGAGCGGGCAGGGTGCTGAACAGCAGCGCCCATGTCGGGATCGTGGCAGCGGGCGTATCCAGCGTGGCGAGCGCGATGTCCGCTTCCAGAAAGCCCTGCCCAAACGCGTCCTCCAGCGACCGCTGATCGTAGAAGATCCGGTTGATATTGTAGACCTGAAGCGCAGTGTTGGTGCGGCTATTGGCGAACCAAGACTGAAGGCCCGGCAGGGCGTTGAAATTGAAAGCGACGGCGGCGCGGAAGTCGAAGCCGTTATACGTCGTTTCGGGAAGATCGTTGACGCAGTGCGCCGCGAACAAGACCGTGCGCGGGTTGATCAGTGAGCCGGTGCAGATCCCGACCCCGCCGGTGCCGACCTCATTGGTGACAATCACGCCAACGCCTTCGAACGCCTGTTCGTCATCGACGATTGCGTTCAAATCGGTGTTCTCGTTCGGAACCACAGCATGCGCGGGCGCAGCAGCAACGGCCAACGAGAGGGCAAACAGCGCGCTGCTTGCAAGCAGGCGAGCGCGGGGGGCTTTATTGCTGATCATGGCAACCTCTTGAAAGAAGCGGCTAGCGTGATGCCAGCATCGGGCGAAGGTTACCGCGCTGCAATCTTCTTGCAATTGCAAAACCGGGCTGATCGGCAGCTTGTCGCGGCGCGTGACACAAACACCTCACCGCATAGCGAGGATGGCGGTATAGCCGCAGTACAGTGCTAGCAGCACCGCGCCTTCGATGCGCGAAAGCCGCCATCCGCTGCGCAACTGCACAATCAGCAGCGCGGTGACGCCGAGCATTACCCAGATATCGATCCCGGCAATTTCGCCCGGCACTTCGATCGGGGTAATGATCCCGGTCACACCCAGAATGCCGAGGATGTTGTAAATGTTTGAGCCGACGACGTTGCCGAGCGCGACATCGGCGTGCTTGCGATACACCGCGACAAGGCAGGCGATCAGCTCGGGCAAGGAGGTGCCGATGGCGACCACGGTGAGGCCGATCACAGTTTCAGATACGCCTGCCGCCTTGGCGAGCACGGTCGCGCCATCAACCAGCAAGCCCGCGCCGAAGATCGCTGCAGCCAGCCCGGCGATGATCATTCCGCCTAGGATCACAGGCCCAGTATTGGGCGGCACCGGGCGATCCTCGGCCTCGGCTTCGTGGCGGTGGCATTCGTCATCCTCAGCCACGCTTTCGGACTTGTAGGCGTACCAGATATAACCGACGAGGCAGGCGAGCAGCACCGCACCGGTCAGCGCACCGATCACCCCCATCAGCACAGCCCCGGTGCACAGCAGCGCCGAACCGCCCAGCGCAATCGAATCGCGCTGGAAGGAAGCCGGGTTCACCGTCAGCGGCAGAACTAGCGCGGAGATGCCGAGGATCAGCAGGATGTTGGCGATATTCGATCCCACCACATTGCCCACCGCGATGCCCGGCGACCCAGCCATGGCCGCCTGCACGCTGGTCGCCAATTCGGGCATCGAGGTGCCGAAACCAACGATGGTCAGCCCCGCCAGCAAGGGCGAAATGCCCAGCCGCGCCGCCATGCCGACAGCGCCGCGCACCAGCAGCTCGCCCCCCAGCGCGAGCAGAACGAGGCCACCGGCCACCAGCAGGATCGAATTGGTCATCAGTGTCCCCGGAATAGCGAAAGGGCCGCCCGGTTGCCCGGACGGCCCTTCCTATCTGACATGTGCCACGTGTTCCGCAAGGGACGCGCAGGCGTTTCGGTCACATCGAATAGTACATGTCGAATTCGACCGGGCACGGAGTGGTTTCGGTGCGCATCACCTCTTCCCACTTCAGCTCGGCATAGGCTTCGATCTGGTCCTTGGTGAACACGTCGCCCTTGAGCAGGAATTCGTGATCAGCGGCCAGCGAGTCGAGCGCTTCACGGAGCGAACCGCACACGGTCGGCACTTCGGCGAGTTCGGCCGGCGGCAGATCGTAGAGGTTCTTGTCCATCGCCTCACCCGGGTGGATCTTGTTCTCGATCCCGTCGAGGCCCGCCATCAGCAGCGCCGAATAGCACAAGTAGGGGTTGGCCATCGCGTCTGGGAAGCGGAATTCCACGCGCTTGGCCTTGTCGCCCGAACCGTAGGGAATACGGCACGAAGCCGAACGGTTGCGCGCCGAATAGGCCAGCAGCACCGGCGCTTCAAAGCCCGGCACCAGCCGCTTGTAGCTGTTGGTGGTCGGGTTGGTGAAGGCGTTCAACGCCTTGGCATGCTTGATCACGCCGCCGATGAAAAACAGGCACATTTCCGACAGACCGGCATATTCGGTGCCGGCAAACATCGGCTTGCCTTCCTTCCAGATCGAGATGTGGGTGTGCATCCCCGAACCGTTATCCTGCTTGATCGGCTTGGGCATGAAGGTTGCGGTCTTGCCGTAAGCATGCGCGACCTGATGCACGACATACTTGTAGATTTGCATGCGGTCAGCGGTCTGCACCAGCGTGCCGAAGGTCAGGCCGAGCTCGTGCTGGGCGGCGGCGACTTCATGGTGGTGCTTGTCGCAGGGCAGGCCCATTTCGAGCATGGTCGAAACCATCTCGCCGCGAATGTCCACGGCGCTGTCAACCGGCGCGACGGGGAAGTAACCGCCCTTGGCACGCGGGCGGTGGGCCATGTTGCCGTTTTCATATTCCTTGGCGGTGTTGGTCGGCAGTTCGATATCGTCGATCGAGAAGCCCGATCCGGCATAGCCATCTTCAAAGCGCACATCGTCAAACATGAAGAATTCGGCTTCGGGGCCGACATAGACGGTGTCACCAATTCCGGTCGACTTGAGGAAGGCTTCAGCGCGCTTGGCGGTGGTGCGCGGATCGCGCGAATACCAGTCACCCGTCGAAGGTTCGACGATGTCGCAGTTGATGATCAGCATCGGGGTGGCGCTGAACGGATCAATCCAAGTTTCCGACAGGTCGGGCTTCAGGATCATGTCGGATTCGTTGATCGCCTTCCAGCCGGCGATCGACGAACCATCGAACATCAACCCGTCTTCGAGCTCGTCTTCGCCCATGACACCGGCGACCATGGTGAGGTGCTGCCATTTGCCCTTGGGATCGGTGAAGCGCAGATCAACCCACTCGATTTCTTCGTCCTTGATCAGCTTCAGGACGTCTTTTGCTTTCGACATTTGTGTAGTGCCTCCGAGATAAATTCAGGCCGACCCGCCGATTTGGGGGGCAGGAGAGGGTGGAAAATCAGATCGCGTCGTCGTTGGTTTCGCCGGTGCGGATGCGCAGGGCGCTTTCGATCGCGGTGACGAAGATCTTGCCGTCGCCGATGCGGCCCGTCTGCGCCGCAGCGGCGATGGCCTCGACCACGCGTTCGGCCTGATCGTCCGGCACGACCACTTCCAGCTTCACCTTGGGCAGGAAGTCGACGACATATTCGGCGCCGCGATAGAGTTCGGTATGGCCCTTCTGGCGGCCAAAGCCCTTGGCTTCGGTGACGGTGATGCCGGACACGCCGATTTCATGCAGCGCCTCCTTCACCTCGTCGAGCTTGAAGGGTTTGATGATCGCTTCGATCTTTTTCACTTTGTCCCCATCCGCGCCTGGCGGGATTGCTGACCGATTCTAAACAAGAATCATGCCAAGCGTGCTGGTAAAGGCGTTGAACGATCCTTGCCGCCTGAAGACTCAGGACGAAGATGTCTTTCGCCGATGACCGGCGGTTAGCAAGATTATGGTGCACTGCGCAATGGTGCACAGCATCTGATCGGGGGTTGCCTAAATTTTAAGCAGCGGTGCGGCGATTATAGCCGCAAACCCGTAGTCTCGGGCAGGCCGCACATGATGTTGAGGTTCTGGATCGCTGCGCCCGATGCGCCCTTGCCGAGGTTGTCGATCATCGCGACCAGTCGCGCCTGCGTTTCGTCTGCGCTGGCAAATACGTGCAGCTTCAACCCGTCCCACGGTGCGGAATCACGGCGCAGCAGCAGTTCCGATGGCTCGGCATCAAGCGGGTCTATGATGATCACCGCGCTTTCACTGTAACATTCCGCCAGCGCTGCATGAATGACTGCCCTGCTGGGCTGCACCGGCATCGCCGAAAGGGTCAGCGGCACATCCACCACCATCCCGCGATGAGCGGTGACGACGCTGGGCGAAAACACGGGCGGATGGATGAGGCCCGCATAGGTCTGCATTTCGGGCAGATGCTTGTGGCCCAAGGTCAGGCCATAGGCGCGAAAGGCGATGTCGGGGTCGGTTTCGAACCGCTCGATTAGCGCGTTTCCTCCGCCCGAATAGCCGCTGACCGCGTTGACGGTGTAGGGCCAGTCGGCGGGCAGCAGCCCGGCACGCACCAGCGGGGCGACCAGGGCGAGGAAGCCGGTGGGGTAGCACCCCGGATTGCTCACGAACCGCGCATTGGCGATCGCCCCGTGCCCGATCAGCTCGGGAAAGCCATAGGTCCATCCTTCGGCCACACGGTGCGCGCTCGAGGCGTCGATGATGCGTGTGTCCGAGCCTTCCGCCGGCTTCACCGCCTCCTTCGCCGCCTCATCGGGCAGACACAGGATCGCGATGTCGGCGGCGTGGAGTGCATCGCGGCGGGCGCTTTCGTCCTTGCGCTGGGCGTCGTCCAGCACCAGCAATTCGAACTCGCTCCGCCCCTGCAATCGCTCGCGGATTTCTAGGCCGGTGGTGCCTGCCGCACCGTCGATGAACAGGCGGATCGCCATCGGCTAAGCGGCCTCAGGAGCGAGTTCGCTCGCCCGGCACCAGCCAGCCGGGCCGTGCGGGCCGGGGCAGCCCCACACCCATTCGCCCGCCACATCGAGCAGCTCGAACCGGCTTGCAGGGGCAAGCGTCGTGAACACCTCCGCATCGGCACGCGGATTGAGCCGCAGACCTGCGCCGCCCGCGCCCACTGTGCGGATATGCGGGATCACATAATGCGCGGCCAGATGCGTCCCGGCGAGCGCAATATGCGCCAGATCACCGCGCAGCGGCAGGCTGCCGGGCGCGGGTTTTTCGACCGGGCCTTTCAGACCCAGCACGCCCTGCGGCACTGCATAATCGGTGGTATCGCGCGTTGCGCCGCTCATCTGCGTTTCTTAGGCCTTCGTTGGTGGCGCCGCACCGTCTCCCCCGAGCGCTGACGTGGCAGGCCCGTTAGCGGCAAGCGGCCCGCGGGGCAAGCTTATGCCCCCACGCACTATGAATAGCGCGCGCGGATCGCATGCCACGATGCCCGCAAGCCCAATCCGCGCCCGCCGCGCGCCCGGCCGGGCCGGGGGTTGGGGTTCCAGGCAAAGGTATCGAAATGCACCCAGTCCAGCCCCTCGCCCACAAATCGGTCGAGGAACAGCCCGGCCACGCTCGCCCCGGCAAAGGGGTTGGAGGCTGAATTGGCCATGTCGGCGACATCGGATGACAGATATTCGCGGTAAGCTTCGGGCAGGGGCAGGCGCCAGGGCTGGTCATCATGCGCCTTGCCCGCCGCCAGAAACGCGTCTGCCGTGGCATCCTGCCGCGCCATCAGGCCGGGCAGATCGGGGCCGAGTGCCACCCGCGCTGCGCCCGTCAGCGTCGCAAAATCGACGATCAGATCGGGGTTCTCCTCGCTTGCGCGGGTCAGTGCATCGCCCAGGATCAAGCGGCCTTCTGCATCGGTATTGTCGATCTCTACTGTCAACCCCTTGCGGCTGGCGAGCACATCGCCGGGGCGAAAAGCGCCGCCCGAAATCGCGTTTTCGACCGCCGGAACAAGCAGATGCAGCCGCACCTTCAGCCGCGCGCCCATGATCAGCCCGGCCAGCGCCAACGCATGCGCTGCGCCGCCCATGTCCTTCTTCATCAGCCGCATGCCAGTCGACGGTTTGATGTCGAGCCCGCCGCTGTCAAAGCACACACCCTTGCCGACCACCGCCAGCACCGGATGCGCCGGATCGCCCCAGACCAGATGCATCAGGCGCGGTGCATGGTGGCGGGCAGCGGCGCGGCCCACGGCATGCACCATCGGATAGCCCTGTTCCAGCGCGTCGCCGCGCACCGTGGTCAGCTCTGCCTTGTGCGCCTTGGCGAGCCGCTCGCACTCGGCCTCCAGCGCGGCGGGGCCCATGTCTTCGGCTGGCGTATTCACCAGATCGCGCAGATAGCATTCCGCCTCCGCCTCAGCGACATAGGCGTCGATCTGTCCGACCTGCGCGGTCAGCAGCACCCGCGCGCCTACCGGCTTGTCCTGACTGCGATAGCGGCTGAAGCGATATTGCCCGGTGATCCACCCGAACATCGCCGGACCCGCCTCCGCATTGGCGATCCGGTAGACCCCCTCGGGCAGTTCCTCGGCCAGCTTGGCAAGGCACCAGCTTGAAAGGCTTTCGGGGTTCGCAATGCCGCCCACTGCAAACCACGAATCGCCATCGGGCACGATGCCGACCTGATAGCCGCTGCCGTCGAATTTCTGCCCCGCCAGCGCCGCGCGCTGACCGGCGGTGAGGGCCTTGGCGAAGGCTTCAAAACCTTCCTTGTTCACCAGATGGATGGCAATCGCGTCAGCTCCGCGATCAGGCTGGATCAATGCTTTGGCTTCGTTCATCCCTGTTCCATAAGCGCGGCGGCCCGATTGTCACCAGCAGATTCGAGCCCGGCAGGAGAGCAAGCGATGCAAAGCGCAATGTTTCACGTGAAACATCGGCCTGGCCCGGACAAGGGTGGGCCAAGCCGGGGTCAAGAGGCGACTAGCTGGGCTTTAAACCGGCTTAAACCGCGCAATAACCGGGCTACACCACCGCTTCTGGCGGCATTGGCGTTGGGCATCGCGCTCGCTGGCTGTTCATCGCCCGAGGATATCGCGGCGAGTGCCGGGGTCGCGCAGGCGGACGTTCCGAGCGTCCCCAAGCCTCCGGCCCCCGCCGAACCTGGGGAGGTCGACTTCGCCGACAATGCCGAACAGGGAGAGGCCGCCCGCGAATTTGCCTACAGCTGGCCTGCGGAAGTCTCCGCCGTTCCTGCCCTGGTTGCCCGCTTCACTGCCGAGCGCGATATGCTGCTGGCGGAACAGAAAGCCGATTGGGCCGAGTCCGTCACAGAGTTCGCTGGGCAGGATTGCTTTTCCTGCGTCAACCGCGACTTCCAGAAGGCCTGGGCCGTGGTCGCCGATGTGCCGCGCTTCCTGTCGCTTTCCGCCAGCTTCTACTCCTATACCGGCGGGGCGCATGGCAACGGGGCCTATGACGCGCTGGTGTGGGACCGCGAGGCTAAGGCCGCACTTGATCCCAAAGCCCTGTTCCGCTCCCCCGAAGCCTTGCAGCAGGCGCTTGGCGATCCATGGTGCAAGGCGCTGAAAGCGGCGAAAAAGGAACGGCTCGAGGCGGATTATTACGAGGACGATACGGTGTTTCCCTGCCCGCCGATTGCCGATCTGACGCTGCTGCCCGGTTCATCGAACAAGCAGACCTTCGACCGTATCGGCCTGTTGGCGGCGCAATATGTCGCGGGGTCTTATGCCGAAGGACCATATGAGGTGACCTTGCTGGTCACGCCTGCGGTGCTGGCGGCAGTGAAACCCGAATACAAAGCGGCCTTTGCACTGCCGAAGTAGCTTTTTGCCGTTGCGCTCGCTATATTGCGGCGATGCACGAATACCAACTCGTTGACGGCGATCAGACCGTCTACCGCGACGGCACCATCAAACTGCATGGGGCCGAAGGCTTTGCCGCAATGCGCAAGGCAGGCGCGCTGGCCGCCCTGATCCTCGATGCCTGCGCCGATCTGGTGAAGCCGGGGGTGACGACCGAAAGCATCGACACTGCGGTGCGCAACATGATGCTGGATGCAGGTGCGGTGCCTGCGACCATGGGCTATCGCGGTTATGCGCACTCAAGCTGCATCTCGATCAACCATGTGATCTGCCACGGCATTCCGGGCGATAAGGTGCTGAAGGATGGCGACATTCTCAACATCGACGTGACGCCTTTGGTGGATGGCTGGCACGGCGATACCTCGCGCATGTTCTACGCGGGCGAGCCTTCGTTGAAGGCGCGCAAGCTGGTCGAGGTGACCTATGAGTGCCTGATGCTCGGCATCGCGGCGGCGCAGCCCGGCGCGCGGCTGGGCGATATCGGCGCGGCGATTGAAGCGCATGCCAACCAGTTCCGTTACGGCGTGGTGCGCGAGTTCTGCGGGCACGGCTTGGGCCGATTGTTCCACGACGCGCCCGAAGTGGTCCACGCTGGCAAAGCTGGGACCGGGCCAGAGCTGCGTCCGGGGATGTTCTTCACCATCGAACCGATGATCAACCTCGGCAAGCCTTGGGCGAAGGTGCTGGGCGATGGCTGGACGGCGGTGACGCGCGACAAATCGCTCTCGGCGCAGTTCGAGCATTCGATTGCGATCACCGAAACGGGCAACGAGATTTTCACCAAGAGCCCGACCGGGCGGAATTGCCCACCTTACGTGTGACACTCGTCATTGCGAGGAGCCGAAGGCGACGTGGCAATCCATGAACCGCCGTTACGTTTGGTTGCGAGCTTGGGCCATGGATTGCTTCGCCTGCGGCTCGCAATGACGAAGGTGAGATGAAGTGTTTCAGCGATGCCATGCGTAAACTCCACAGCCGCCACGCTCCGCTTTTTTGGCGATGATCTTCTACCCGGCGAAATCACCTCGCTGCTCGGCCGCGCGCCAATCGAATTCAATACCAAAGGCGAACCGTGGCAAAGCGCGGGCCGAACGATCATTGCCAAGACTGGACGGTGGCGGCTTTGCGCTGATGACTGTTCGCCGGGCGATCTTGATGAACAGATAGAAAGCTTGCTTGGCGGACTAACCGACAATCTCGACGTTTGGGCAGATTTGACCGCAAGGTTTGCCGCCGACGTGTTCTGTGGGCTGTTCATGAAAGACAGCAATGAGGGCATATCGGTCGCACCGCAGACGCTTGCGATGCTAGGCGCTCGCAACTTGATCCTTGGCCTAGACATCTATGGCGAGCTATCCGGCGACGATTAGCGAGCGGTCGGTGGCTACAAAAACCACACCGCCAGCACCCCAACCATCACCACCATCACCGCAACCGAAAACCCCAGCATCGCCACCACCGGCCGGGTCACGCGCCCATGCAGCTCCCAATCATACCCCACCGCAATCGCAATCGTGATCGGCACCTGCACCGCAATCGCGACCGGATCGGGCAGGCCCAGCACCTGCACCACGCGGGCATAGGCGGGGGTCATCAGCGCCAGTGTCGCGATCAGCATCGCTTGGCGGTGCGCGACGATGTCGCGGCGGCGGGCGAAGTGGATTGCGGTGAAATAGAGCGGGATGAAGGTCACGAATGCCGCGAGGTTCACTACCGTCACCTCGGGGCGGCCGAGTTCCTGCCCGATGCGCCACGAAATCGCCGATCCGCTCACGAGCATTGCCCCCACCAGCGCAATCGAGGCGCGGCCTGTGGCGCGGTGCGCGGCGAGTTTGAAATGCGCGGCGGCGTAGGCCTGGCTCGCCAGCAGGCCGAGCCATGCGATCATGCTCACCGCATGGAACACCACAATCGGGGTGTAACGCGCCTGCACCTCAGGATGCAGCGCCGCCTTCAGCGCAAAGGCGATCAGCGTGAACCACAGCAGCCCCAGCGCGATGCGGCCCATCAGCAGGTTGGCGCGGACGTGGCTTTCTGGCGCTCTCACTAATTCTCCCTTGCCGCCCGGATCGCGGCGCCTGCGGCAAACGGAGCGAGTGCCACCAGCGCGAGGCTTATCGCTGCAACGAACCCGAGGCTGATGTGATCCTGACGGGCGAGCGCGCCGGCACCGAAAATCAGGATCGGCAGGGCGAGTGGGATGAGCAGCAGGCCAGACAGCGCGGCCCCAGCGCGCAAGGAGGCGGTGAGGGCGGCGATCATCAGGCCGATCGCGGCGAGGCCCGGCGTGCCCACCAGCAGACCCAGCAACAGGATCTGGAACGTCTCACCCTCGATCTTGAGCAGCGCGGCCGCCGGGAAGGTCGCCAGCACCAGCGGCGGACCGAAGCTGAGCCAATGGGCGATCAGCCGCACCGCCATCATCGCCTCTTCCGCCATTCCGCGCAGCTTCAACTGATCGAAAAAGCCCAGTTCAATATCGCGCGCGACCAGCTTTTCGAGCGGCAGGATCGCCGCCAGCAGCGCCGCGATCCAAACCACCCCGCCGCCGGTCTTGGCGAGCAGGTTCACGTCCGGCCCGACTGCGAAGGGGAACAGCATCGCCACCGCCACGAAGAACACCACCGGCAGCGCCGCGCCGCTGCCGGTAAAGGGGAAGAACTGCGCCAGATCACGGCGGAGCAGGGCGGCGATCATGCGTCCTCCTCGGCTGGCGAGGGCGCGAAGTCCTCGATGGCAAAGCTCGTCATCCCCGGCACATCCAGCGCCTGGTGCGAAGCGATCAGCGCGATCCCGCCGCCGCCGATATGCAGCCGGATCAAGGCGGTCACCTTGGCAATTGTATCGGCATCCAGCCCCGACAGCGGCTCGTCAAGCAGCCAGATTGGCACCGCGCGATTGAGCAGCGCCGCCAGAGCCGCGCGCTTCTTCTGCCCGGTCGAAAGAAACCGCACCGGCACCTCGAGCAGCGGCCCGAGCCCGAGGATCGTGAGCGCGCCATCAGGGCTGGTGCAGCCATCGATCCTCTCCCAGAAGGCCAGCGCCTTGCCCAGCGGCAGATCGGGATCGAGCCCGGTGCGCTCATCGAGCAACCCCAGCGCGCCCTCGCGCCGCACCTCGCCCGCATAGGGCGTCGTCAATCCCGCCAGCGCGCGGATCAGCGTCGTTTTGCCCGCGCCGTTCGCGCCTGTGACATGGCACGCCGCGCCCGCTTCCAACTGGAACGACAGCCGCCGGAACAGCAGCCGATCCCCCCGGCGGCAGGCGAAGTTTTCAGCGATCAGCGAGGGCTGGGTGACTTGCATCGGCTTGCTGCGTTAGGGAAAAGGGGCCAAGCAAACAAGCGACCCCTTTTCACCGGAGCGCCCCGCATGTCCGTCCCCGAACTCGACGCCGCCCAAGTCTCGCAATTGCTCGCCGATCACCCCGCGTGGGAGCTGGCGCGCGAAGGCAAGGCGATCACGCGGACGTTCCAGTTCAAGGACTTTTCCCAAGCCTGGGGCTTCATGTCGCGCGTGGCGCTGCTGGCCGAGACGCAGGATCACCACCCCGAATGGTTCAACGTCTACGCCAAGGTTGAGGTGACGCTGACCACCCATGATGCGGGGGAGACCGGCGGCTTGTCACAGCGCGATGCCAAGCTGGCGCGCGCGATTGATGGGTTGATTTGACACCAATATCCGTTCGGGCTGAGCTTGTCGAAGCCTCGTCCTTCTACTTCTTCTGACTTGGCTGAAGAGAAAGAACGGCCCTTCGACAAGCTCAGGGCGAACGGGGAATGTCCCCTACCTCCCCAAGAGCCCCTGCCGCCCCGCCGCGCGTTGCTGCTTCCTCACTTTGCCCGGCATCCAGCGTTTGGCAAAGGCGAGCTGGCGTGCAGTTTTGCCGACCAGATAGTGCAGTTCCTCGCCGTGGACCGCATTCCATACCGCTTGCGCCACTTCCTCGACCGGGGTGATTTCCAGCCCGGCGGCGTTCACGCGGGTGCGGATGTTTTCGTTGGTGTTGCGGTTGCCGGTGCCGTCGAGCAGCGGGGTCTCGATAAAGCTCGGGCAGATCGAGGACACCTTGATCCCGTCATGCGCCCACTCGGCATCGAGGCTTTCGGCGATCCCGCGCACGCCGAACTTGGTGGCCGAGTACACGCTCATCCCGCTGCCGCCGGTGAGCCCGGCTGCGCTGGCAATATTGACCAGCGCCGATCCCGGCGCGCTCGCCTTCAGAAACGGATAAGCGGCCTGCGCGCCGTAGAGCACCCCGCGCAGATTGATGTCGAGGCAGGCGTCGATTTCTTCCTTGCTGAGTTCGGCGAGCGGCCCACCGGTGCCGATCCCGGCATTGTTGACCATCGCATCGATCCGCCCTCCGGCGGCGGCGGCGAAGGCGGTGAGCGCCTCGTCCCAAGCGGCCCGGTCACGCACGTCGAGCCGGCCTGACCACTTGGCCTCGCCTTCGATCAGCCCCAGCGTCTCGGCCATGCCCGCCTCGTTTATGTCGGACACCCCGACAAACCACCCGCGCGCGGCAAAGTGGACGGCAACGGCGCGGCCAATCCCGGACGCGCCGCCGGTGATGAAGATGCTGCGCTGTGCCGTCACTGGATCCCTCTCTCGATTGCTATTTGCAACCTGTCTAGGTCATAAACTCATAAATGGGATTCCCATTTGGCATGAGGTCTGATTCAAGTTCCGGAAGGAGATTGGACATGACCTTGCGCCGATATGAGCTGAGCGACTTCGAGTGGTCGATCATTGAGCCG
>JAESGE010000129.1_pt1 | contig 55222 bp, 48 predicted proteins | sample 9269601 | NCBI WGS metagenome assembly JAESGE01 (sample SAMN14515569, study PRJNA621662) | algae metagenome | isolation source: Tolypothrix brevis GSE-NOS-MK-07-07A and co-occurring heterotrophs from wet... | place: USA: Grand Staircase Escalante National Monument, Utah | collected 2006-04-16
GCGGCCCTTCGGGCGGCCGAGGCCAATCTGGCGGCGACCATCGCGCAGAAGGCGCAGGCTTTGGCGGAGGAGGCCCGCCAGCTGCGCCTCCTCGACCAGGGCTGGACCACGCGCGCCGCGCTGGACCGCATCGTCGCGGCAGCGCGAAGCGCGGAGGAGCAGGTCAAGGCCGCAGCCGAGCAGGCCGAACTCGCCCGGAACGCGCTGCGCTATGCACGCCTCGCCGCACCGGAGGACGGCATCGTCACGGCCATCCGCGCCGAGGCCGGGCAGGTCGTGCCGCAGGGCCAACCGGTGCTGACGCTGGTCCGCGTCGGCGAGCGCGAGGCCGTTATCGCCGTGCCCGAGGGGCAGATCGGGGATCTCGCCGACTGGACGGCGCAAGCCACGTTCTGGTCGCGCGGCGATTCGGCGCAGCCCGCTATCCTGCGCGAAGTCTCGCCGCAGGCCGACGCGGTGAGCCGCACGCACTCCGTCCGCTTCTCCCTGCCGAAGGGCGCGCGGATTGCAGAGCTCGGGGCCACGGTGACGCTGACGCTGCACCGTAAGACCGGAGTGCCCGCCGCCGTGTTGCCCGCCAGCGCCGTGTTCTTCAAGGACAGCCAGCCCACGGTCTGGCGACTGACGCCATCGGGCGACAGGCTCGAAGCGGTGCGGGTCGGCGTCGTCACGCTCGGTGCGGAGCGCGTGGTGGTGGCGGGCCTCGCCGATGGCGACCGCATCGTCACGCTTGGCGTGCACAGGCTCGACGCCGGGCTCGCTGTCCGCGTGGTCGAGGATGTCAGCCTTGCCGGAGCGGCGCGATGAGCGGGCTCAACCTGTCCGATTGGGCGGTCAAGAACCGCGCCGTCGTGCTCTTCCTGATGCTGCTCTCGCTGGCGGCGGGCGCCTTCTCCTATTTCAACCTTGGCCGCGCTGAAGACCCCAGCTTCACCATCAAGACCATGGTCATCACCGCCATCTGGCCAGGCGCGAGCGCCGAGGAGATTCAGCGGCAGGTGGCCGACCCGATCGAGACGCGCATCCGCACCCTGCCCCGCCTCGACTGGGTGCAGAGCTACACGCGCCAGAACGTCGCCGTGGTGCAGATCAATCTCAGAGACGACACGCCGGGCAAGGAGGTGGCGGGCCTCTGGTACGAGGTGCGCAAGAAGATCGGCGACATCCGCAATGCGCTGCCGCAGACGTTGCAGGGTCCATTTTTCAATGACGAGTATGCCGACGTCTACGCCTCCGTGCTGATGGTAACCGCGCCGGAGCTGCGCAACGCCGACATGCTGCCCTATGCCGAGCGCCTGCGCCAGCGGCTGCTCGCCGTCAGCGACATCGACAAGGTTGAAATCATCGGCGAGCGGCCGCGCCGCGTCTTCGTCGACCTGTCCTATGCGCGGCTGGCGACGCTCGGGGTTCCGGTCAGCGCCATCTTCCAGAGCCTGCAGCAGCAGAACGAGCTGACGCCATCGGGTCAGATCGAGACGCCGATGGAGCGCATCAGCGTCAGGGTCGGCGGTCGATTCCAGAGCGACGAGACAATTGCCGATGCGCCGATCATCGCCGGCGGCCGCATCTTCAGGCTCGGCGACGTTGCCACCGTCTCGCGCGGCTTCGAGGACCCGCCAAGTTTCATGGCGCGCTTCAACGGCGAGGATGCGCTGGGGCTGGCGGTGCGCATGCGCGCCGGCGCCAACGGCCTCGCGCTTGGCGCGGAGATCGAGAAAGCGTTGAGCGAGGTTCGAGCGACGCTACCGGTCGGCGTCGACATCCATCAGGCCAACAATCAGGCAGGCGTGATCGCGGAGGCGGTCGACGAGTTCCTGCTCAAGTTCGTCCTCGCCATCGCGGTGGTGCTGTTCGTCAGCTTCCTCGCGCTCGGCTTCTCCGCCGGCATCATCGTGGCGCTGTCGGTGCCGCTGACGCTCGGCATCACCTTCGTGGTGATGGAGGCGGCCGGCATGCAGTTCCAGCGCATCACGCTGGGCTCGCTCATCCTCGCGCTCGGGCTTCTGGTCGACGACGCCATCATCGCCATCGAGATGATGCTGGTGAAGATGGAGGAGGGCATGGACCGCGTGCACGCCGCGACCTTCGCCTGGAACTCCGCCGCCTTCCCCATGCTGACAGGCACGCTCGTCACCATCGCGGGCTTCCTGCCCGTCGGCTTCGCGGCTTCGACGGCGGGGGAATATGCCGGCGGCATCTTCTGGATCCTGCTGATCGCGCTGCTCGTCTCCTGGATCGTGGCGGTGGTCTTCACGCCCTATCTCGGCGTGGCCCTGCTGCCCAAAGGGCTTGAGCGGCGCTTCGCGGCGAGCGGACATCACGATCCCTACGACACGCCCTTCTTCGACCGCTTCCGACGTCTGGTCGGCCATGTCCTGCGCTGGCGCTGGGCCGTGATCGGCGCAACACTCTCCGCCTTCGCGCTAGCCGGCTTTGCATTCACGCAGGTGCCGAAGCAGTTCTTCCCGCAGAGCGAGCGGCACGAGCTTTTGGTCGAATTGCGGGCAGCGGAAGGCGCGAGCTTCACCGCCTCGCGCGCGGAGGTCGCCAAGGTCGAGGCGCTGCTGGCAGGGCGGCCCGAGATAGCCTCGTTCTCGACCTATATCGGCCAAGGCGCGCCGCGCTTCTATCTCGCGCTCAACCCCGTGCTGCCCAACGAGAATTTCGCGTTGCTCGTGGTCATGACCAGGGGCACCGCCGAACGCGAAGCGCTACGCGCCGACCTGATCCGGCACTTCGCCAGGGACGAGGGCCTTGTGCGCGGCCGCGTGCTCAGGCTCGATTTCGGGCCGCCCACGGGGCATGTCGTGCAGTTCCGTGTGCAGGGCCCCGAGCCGGACACGGTGCGCGCCATCGCGGCCCAGGTGCGCGACGCGGTGCGCCGCGAACCCCGGACGCGCGACGTTGAACTGCAATGGGGCGAACAGGCCAAGTCCGTCCGGTTCGTCATCGATCAGAACAGGGCGCGCCTGCTCGGAATCTCCTCGCAGGAGGTGGCGCTCTCGCTCCAGACGCTGCTCTCAGGCGCGACGATGACCCAACTGCGCGAGGACAACCGGCTGGTCGATGTTGTGCTGCGCGCGACGGAGCCCGAGCGGATCGGCGTTGACCGGCTGAATGACATCGTCATCGGCACGCGCAACGGCACGTCCATTCCCCTCTCGCAGATCGCGCGGCAGGAGATCGCGGCCGAGGAGCCCATCCTGTGGCGGCGCAACGGCGCAGTGGTGCTGTCCGTGCGCGCCGACGTGATCGACGGCGTGCAGGGGCCTGACGTGACCAACGCCATCTGGCCGCAGCTCCAGGGCATCCGCGATGCCCTGCCTGCTGGCTACAGCGTGGTGATCGGCGGCGCGATCGAGGAAAGCGCCAAGGCCAACGCCGCCCTGTTCAAGGTGCTGCCGGTGATGTTCCTGATCATGTTGACGTTGATCATGTTGCAGGTGAAGAGCTTCGGCGTGATGACGCTCGTGTTCCTCACCTTCCCGCTTGGCTTCATCGGGGCGAGCTTCGCGCTCTTCCTCACTGGCAAGCCCTTCGGCTTCGTGGCCCTGCTCGGCATCCTGGCGCTCGGCGGCATCATTGTGCGCAACACGCTGATCCTCGCCGACCAGATCGCCACCGATCAGGCCGCCGGCATGGGCCTGCGCGAGGCCATCATCGAGACGACCGTGCGGCGGGCCAGGCCGGTGGTGCTGACCGCACTTGCCGCCGTGCTCGCCTTCCTGCCGCTGACGCTAACCAGCTTCTGGGGACCGATGGCCATCGTGCTGATCGGCGGTACGCTGATCGGCACCGTGCTGACGCTGTTCTTCTTGCCCGCGCTCTACGCGGCTTGGTTTCAGGTCAGAAACGCGAAGGCTAAGCCGGCGGAGCAGTCGCGCCTGCCGGCCCGAGAAGAGACGCCGGCGCCAGTGCGCATGGCGGCGGAGTGATCATGGGGCGGTTTCGCGACACATGCGCATGATATAGGGCTGAACGCGCCCCTTACAGTCTGGCGATCCACCGGTCGATCGAGGCCACGGTCCTGTCGAGCACGTCCGGCTGGTCGTAGTAGCTGAGATGCGGCGTGTCCCCTTCCCACAGCAAGGTCTCCGCCATCGAAGGCATGGCCTCGAAGTGCCGGCGCATGGCATGGGTAGGTAGCTGTTGTCGCTGTGGATCAGGAGATACGGCTTGGTCAGCGTCCTTGCAGCGCTGATGGATTCGTAAGGCAGCAGGTCCGCGTCGCTCATCACCGCATAGCGGTTGTCCCACAGGCCCTTGTCGGCCCAGACCTGGTACCAGTCCCACACGAACTTGCCAGGCATGCCTACATCCCTATCGACCTCGTCGACCCCGGCGACATAGTCGATCTCGCCGGTCGCCTCGTACTTTGCCTTGGCGGCCTGCTCTTTGGCGAGGCGGTCGGCATAGCCCTCCTCGGTCAGCCAGGCGATGTCGTCCTCCCGGTCGCGGTAATGGCCGCCAAGGTGACCCCGGCCCGCAATGTGTCGTCTTCCGCGATGGCGCGCGTTGGTCGCGACTGGTCTGGACCGCGCGGTCTTCGAGGCGGTGACGGCGCAACTCAGGGCGAAGGCAGTCAGGGTGAAGACCGGCACGATCGTGGATGCCACCATCATCGCCTAGACCAGTCACGATGACAGGCAGGCCCGCTGGGTGAAACACAAGACAAAGGCCGCCGTCCACGGCTTCAAGGCCCGGGTCGGCGCGGATGCCCAGACTGCACAGGTCGAGGAAGTGCCGGTCACGTCCGCCAATGTCCATGATGGGCTGGCCGGCTTCGCAGCTCTTCCTTACGACCCAGGCGAGGTATTCGCCGACAGCGCCTATCGCGGCCAGGTCTTTGCCGAAGCCGTGCGCGCCAAGGGCGAAACTCCACGCATTGTGGCCATCGCCATGTGGGGACGGGATGAGCAGGAAACGCTGGGCAGGCTCAAAGCCCACAACCGCCCCATCCATTAGGTTCGCGGCCGGATCGAGAAGATCTTCGGGACCTGGAAACAAAGCTATGGCCTCAGGCGTATGCGATTGCGGGGCATCGCCAAGGCAACCGTCCAGGTCCTCCTCACCGCCATCGCCTACAACCTCAAACGCACACTGACAATCACAGCCAAGCCAGCCTGAACCAGAGCGGACCAACAGCGGTTGGCCATCCTCCAAAGCGCTGCTGCGCCCTATCAGAACGTTGATGTAAAACGAAAAAAGCCCACCCGCGCACAGGTCTCACTGAGTCGGCAACGGGCCGGCTCACCTGTCGAATGGCCGTGCGATCGCAACCTCGACCGAGGCGAGCGCCGTGACACGGGAATGGACGCCCGCGCTCAACGCACGGCGCATCCGCGACACCATCCATCTGGTGCTCTCGGCCAAGGCCGGCACCGACCTCGAAGCTTTTCGGTCAACGGCGCGGGAGTTCCTCGGCGCGACATTCGCCGGGCACAGGTACGTGTTCGCCATTCATGAGGACCGCGATCACCTCCACGCCCATGCCGTCATCACGATGCGGGATGCGTTCGGGGACAAGCTCGATCCGAAGATCGCGGATTTTGCGCGCTGACGGGAAGCTTTGCAGCGCAAGCGCGTGCGCACAGGGCCCCCATGGTCGCCACGCGCAGGCTGGAGCGCGAGGCAGCCCCCCACCTATCGGCTGCGCGACCTCAATCGGATCGCCGAGGCGCAACGGCGCGGCGATCCGACGCCATATATGTGCCGACGCGCGCCGAAGGGCTGAAGGCCGTCGCGCAGACGCGGGCAGTCGGCAAGGACGCATCCGTTGCCGGCAGGCTGGCGGTCGCGGACACCGCCGGATCCTTCCTGGCGGCGCTTGGGTCCATCTGGGGAGCCCCATCAGCACAGGCGACAGACCCCATGGCCACACGACCGCTCGATGAGATGCAGTCCGACCTCAAGGCGATGAACGCGACAGCGGCACGGATCGCCCCAGCAGCGTGGCCAGCACAGCCGCGCTGATGCCGGCACTATCAGCAGTCAGAGGGTGGGTCGGCGTTCGTAGTGTTTCGTTGCCTTCTCGAACGCATGCGCGAGCTGGAGGACGCCGAAATCGTCGTTGCGCCGGCCGACGATCTGAAGGCCCACGGGAAGGCCTGCCGCCGTGAAACCGCATGGAACGCTGATGGCCGGAAGCCCGGTCAACGTGATCGCGTAAACGATCTCCATCCACTCCAGATACGATCGCATCTTCTTTCCATTGATCTCGGTCGGGTATTCCTGATTGACTGCGAATGGCGGAACCTGGGTCACTGGCAGGACCAGAAACTCGTAGGTTTCCATGAATTTATTGACATTGCGCACGATATTGGCGCGCTTGTACTCAGCCATCGCGACGTCCATGCCGGAAAGCGCCTCGCCCTGGGCGGCGTCCCAGCGCACACTTTGCTTGATTTGGCCGCGTTGCTCAGGCGTCATCGACGACAGCTGGAAAGCAAACATAAGGCCGCGCAACATGCGGTTTGTTTCGAAGACATCAGGCATGTCAGGGTGGGCATTGTCGACAACGCAACCGAGGTTTTTCAGAACAGGAACGCTGCTGCCTGTTACGGAGACAATCTCCGTGTCGACTTCAAGGTAGCCAAGGTTCGGCGTCCACGCGACTTTCGTTCCCTTGAAATCCCTGTCGAGCGGTTTGGTGAACATAAGGGGGTCGTCGAGATGCGAAACTGGATCGCGGTAGTCAGGCCCGGCTATAACCGACAGCTGGAAAGCCGCATCGGCGGCGTCGCGCGCCATGGGCCCCACGGTCGGTAACCGGAGGAGGAAGCCCACCGGGAAGTCATAAGGCACACGGCCCATCGACGGGCGGAACCCGATGATATTGTTCCAGGCCCCCGGATTGCGGCAGGAGCCGCCGGTGTCGGAGCCGTCCGCCATGGGCAGCATGCCTGTCACGACCGCGACCGCGCCGCCGCCTGTCGATCCGCCGCAGGTCTTGGTCAGGTCGTAGGGGTTGAGCGTCGGGCCATAGACAGGGTTGATCGTGTTCGAGCCAGCCGCGAACTCAGGGGTGTTCGTCTTGCCGATGAACAGGGCACCCGCCGCCCTCAGCCGCTCCACCACCAGGCTGTCCGCCTTGGGAAAATAGTTCTTCAGGGGAATCGCACCCTTGGTGGTCGGGAAACCGACAACGTCCTCAGTGTCCTTCACCGCCCAGGGAAGGCCATGGAACTTGCCAACCGGCTTGCCTGCCGCCAGGTCGGCGTCGGCTTGCCTGGCTAGCTTGAGTGCGTCTTCCCGACTGACCATCGCGACGATGGCGTTGACCTTCGGGTTCACCGCATCGATGCGGTCGAGGAAAGCGGTCATCACCTCGACGGCCGAAAGTTCCTTCCGGCGGATGCGCGCTGCCAATTCAGATGCCTTCATGTAGCAGATCTCAAGGCCGCGCGGCTTGGGCGCAGCGGTCTGCGCGAGCGCGGCCGGCGCCGCCACCACAGCTGCCGCAGCGCCCGCAGCCGCAATGAACTGCCGCCTGTCCACCGCGCTGGAGTTGCTCGTCTGATTGGCCATGTCGGTCCTCCTTGGGTCTGGTTAATGGTGGTCAAGAATTGCAGAGCCGCATCGGCGAAGGGCGCTACTTCGCGCCCTTGACCCAGAGCGGCATGGTGAGGGACAGCACCGCGGTACTGCCCCTGAAACGGTTCTTTGCCTCGACTTCCTGGTAAAACCGAAGTTCGGTCAGCACTGGGATTGGCCCGAGCTTGAACTCGTAGCCAAGGCTTGCGCCGAGTGCCGTCGTGCGACCCTTGAAGTCGCCGAGCAGCGCGCCTGCGCCACTGTCGGCTGTGATCTGCTGGTAGTGATAACCGACGGCGCCGACACTCAGTCCGTTGTCGAGCTTCTTTGTGACAGCCCATTCCCAGTGGAACTCGGTTCCGGTGGTGTAGCGCGTGTCGCGGTTCTGGCCGTTGAAAGTCACTCCGACGACATTGCTGATGTCGAGACCAAATGTCGGCTCAAGCCATGTCAGTGCGGTCGAGACATCATAAGAGGCACGATTATTGGCAATGTTGGCGATCTCACCCTTGCGATAATCGCCGATTGGCACAAAGGCCGTGCCGCTCACCTGCCAATGAAACTGCCCGGCCTGGCCAGCCAGCAAAAGACCGACGGCTGGATCGCCGAATGTAACGATATCGTCCTTGAGGCTCACCGGGCCGATCTGCCCACGCGCTGCGAAGCGGCCGAAGGGGACCGTCAGCGTCGCGCCGAAACGTGCCCCGCCGATCTCAAGCGGCGTCATCCACAGCAGCGTCGGCACGTTAACGATGGCGCCAGCCGAGCCGCGGCCCGCGATCAGTCCTCCCTCGAATGGGATGCCGCCGCTGATGCGGCCGCGATAATGCAGCACCTGGTTGTTGAAGTAGAGGCCCTCTGGCCCCACCAAAGCAGCGCCGGCAGCACGCAGGCCGAGTACATAGGCGCCGGAACCGCCCTCTGCTCCCCGCACAGCGCTGGCCCCAGCGCTCATTAGCAATGCAGCCAGGATGCTGATCCCAATGCGGCGGGTGGCTCGAACCGGGCGCGATGAGCAGCTTCGGAGCATCGATCTTTTGTCCTGTTGAGACGGGCGTCCGGTAGACCCGCATCGCCTTTATGCTGCGGTTGGCAATGCCCGAACCTCGGACCTTATCCCAACGGCATCCTGAGACATTCCTGATGATTTATAATTTATAGATCGTAGTTGTGCTTGGCAACCTGCTTGACGGCAGTAGTGTACGATGGGGAGCGAGAGTGTGACGCGACCAGGGGTGGATTCGGGCGAGGCAATGCCGTTGCTGCCGAAGTCGCATCGAGCCTGTACCGACGGCATTGCGGCAGGCGCGGAGTCGCCACCGGCCGAGCCGGGGGCTGCAAACATTGGGAAGGTGAGGATGGTCGCGGCCGTACCGGGCCGAGCGGTGGGATCAGCTCAGCTGTGTTGGCACCTGCACAGTGGTATCGCCGACAGCGCGCTCCGCGTCGTCAAAGAAGGTGAGGATGATGCGGCCGCCACGCTCGATATCGCGCTCGATCGCCTCGCGCGCAGCCGGTCCGTCTCTCAGGCGCATGGCGTCGAGCAGGTTCACATGCTCTTCCGCGCCCGCGTAATCTTCCGCCGGTCGATTGTAATACAGGTTGAAGATCGGGCCCATGGCGACCCACAGGTTCTCGATCTGGCTGACGAGCAGCGGCATCCGGCAGAGCCTGTAAAGGGCGAAATGGAACTCGTTGTTGAGCCGGCGTGCTTCGTCGCGAAGGCCTGTGCTTTCTGCCGCCACAAATGCCTCGTGAAGAGTGGCCAACACCTGGATGTCAGCGTCGCCAGCCTTGCCGACCGCCAGTTCCGTCGCCAGGCCTTCCAGGGCCAGGCGGATGAGGCGAATCTGCCAATAGCGGGATCGCGAGAGTGCCGGCACCGTCACGAAGCGCCCGGACTGGAGTTCGAGCGCCTGTTCGCTGACAAGGCGTAGACAGGCCTCACGAACGGGCGTGATGCTGGTGCCGAGTCTCCCAGCGAGCTCTTGCATGAGCAGGCGTTCGCCCGGGCGGAAACTGCCGCGAATCAGCGCCAATCTCAAGGCATCGTAGGTCCGGTGCGAAAGCGACCCTTTAGCGACTTCAATCATTTTCGCGTGCTTGGAATCCGTGGGAGTCGAGGAGCAAAATCACGTGCAGGCCCGCTCCAGGAACTTATAAATTATATGACGTACCGTTCGATGTCAAAGCATCGCCTGCGTCCCAGCGTGGAATGCAACAGTTCTGTGACGGAGCGCCACTGCGCGCGAGGCTTGACCAGCCTGCGTTGGGCACAGGCCTTCGCGAGGAAAACAGTCACCATCGGCAAGCGCTGTCGCCGATCAGCGCCGCGCCTTCAGATCATTGGCGATCTGGCGTGAGAAATCCGGCAGGTCGCTCTTCATCCCTGTCGAGAACCAGACTACGACAAGATCGTTCCGAGGCGAGACGTAGAGGCCCTGTCCGTAGACGCCGCCCTTGTAGAAGTCGCCGTCATCCCAAACGCCATCCCACTGCCACGTATTGGCATTGGGTGGGTCACTCGGAAAATAAACGGTTTTCATCGCTTCGCCGATCTCGCCGCCATTGAAGATGGCTTTGCGGCCGCTGGTCTGGATCGTGCGCACGAAATCGCCCGACACGATTCGCTCGCGCGCCGCCTTGTTCCAGCTTGGCGTATACAGCATGCCATAGCGCGCCAGATCGCGTAGGCGCGAAGCAACCAGCCCGTGCGCTTGCGGCGTCGTGTCCGGTGCCAGCGCCACGAGCGCATCACCCTCGGCTGTCATCCTAGACCAGACGAGATCGTGGAAAATGTCATTCCAGCGCTTGTTCTCGACAGTTTCGGCCAGCAGCGCCAGCATCGTGGTGTTTACGGACGAGTAATCGAAACTCTGACCGGCGGAGCGCATGCGCGGCGCGGTCCGGATTACCTCGAATTGGCTTTCCTTGACGCCATCGGCATTGGCATCGCCACTCGCCGCCAGATTATAGCGGGTGATGAAGGACCGGGGGTTCTCGCGGTTTGTCTGCGTCTCCACCACATCCATACCGGAGGCCATGTCGAGAACGTCCTGCACCGATGTGCCTTGCCAGTTGGTGCCCTTCAGGGTCGGCATGTAAGTGTCGATCGGCTGCTTCACATCGATGCGGCCACGCTCGGCGAGCAGCCGCACAACCAGCGATGTGGTCGTCTTGGCCGTGGACATCCACACATGGCTGTCGGTCTCACGCATGCCCGGATATTGCTCCAGCACGATGCGCCCGCGATGGACAACCACCATTCCCTGCGCGCGGGAGGCTGGCGACGCGAGATACTCCGACAGCGTGGGGCCGGCCCCCTTGATGCGCGTTGCCGCAATCAGGGAATCAGCCGCAATCTCTAGCGGCACAACGGGTCCGGAGCGTGCGATCGTCGCGGTCGGCAGCCAGACGTTCAGATTCAGAGAGTGAAACAGCGAGACGTTGCCGGCGGAAATTACCTGCGTGTAGCTGTAGCGGCTGCGGACGTCCCGGACCTGCTCGGGTGTAAAGCCATCCCGCGAAACGGAAACGGGCCAGGGCGTCTGCGCTTGCGCTTGCGCATTGACTGGGAGCGTCCACATGAGTGTGGCCAGAGCCGAAAGCCGCAAAGCTAAATAAATTCGCGCCCGCATATCAATGGCCTCCAGCACTACCGCCTTCGTCTGTCTTAAGAGTGCGCTGTTATCGACACAAGCGGGGCCGCTCAAGCTTGCAGGGCTCTTGCATTTGGCCGATGATGGAACGTGCGAAGTCTCTGACCATCCTGCGCGCTTTCGTTTTCAGCTGATGGGGAGCTTTGGTCTGGCGGTTCGCAGAACATTGAGGGCGAGGCGTCGGCGGATGGCGAGGTTTTCCGGTCCGTTGTCGGCGCGGTTGCGCACTGCGTCCACGTCAAAGGTGACGTCTAGAACCCAGTGCAGCGAGTTCTCGATGGCCTAATGGGCCTGACGGCCTTGGCGAAGCGTTCCGGGGTGAGGCGCGCGGAACAGAGGTAGTAGAGGGTGGATGGGGACCCGTCGTCGCGCCGGGCGGTAACGCAGTTCAGGCGCGCAAGACCCGGCACGCGGCGCGCTCTAGGCTCCGCGCGGTCGCCGCACGATCGAAGGAGCAGCGCAGCGTCTTGCCGTCGATGGCCAGAACACCGGCCCCGTCCGCGCCCAGATCGACCAGGAACGCATCGAACGCCCGCCCGAAGGCCTCCGGATCGAGCAGTTGGAACACCCGGGAGAACGTGTCGTGACTCGGCGGCCCGTTCTCAAGGACTGGAAACTCCCGCAGCAAACGCTCCCGGTCCTCCGCGAGCTCGCCAACATCCACGCAGCTTTCCGCCCCGCACATCGAGGCCACCACTCCTACAGGGGTTCCCAATACGTATCCATCAAGTACACCGAGCGGCTGGCGGAGGCTGGCATCGAGCCATCAGTCGGCAGTGTCGGAGATTCCTATGACAATGCTTTCGCCGAGACCATCAACGGGCTTTACAAGGCCGAGGTGATTCACCGGCGTGGGCCTTGGAAGTCTTTCGAGGCCGTCGAGTTCGCAACTCTCGAAAGGGTCGAATGGTTCAACCACCGCAGGCTGATGGGACCAATCGGCGATATACCGCCTGCAGAAGCCGAGGAGCGCTACTACGCCATGCCGGACGAGCCAGCCATGGCCGCATAACTCAAACTAAACAGCCTCCGACAAACCCGGGGCATCATACGATGCCGGCCGGAGGGGGCATCCACCCCATCAGTTCAATCGGCAGATCAGCGACCGTGCTGCGATGCTTCCATTTCGCGACGGTCTTCTGGTTCACGCCGTAGCGCTTCCTTCCATTCTGCCGAAAGGATCGCACCATCAAACCCCAGGATCAAACAACAGTTCTCCACCGGCTTGCTATTGCGCGATGTGTGCTCCGGATAAATGCACAAGCCGCCCTGCGCTGATCGTGGCAACGATACTTGGTGGCAGCGGCGCGCGATCCTCGACCAGCACCAGGTCGGCCCGGAGGCCTGGCGCGATGCGTCCGCGGTCGGTCAGGCCAAGTGCGCGGGCGGGGCCATCGGAAACGAGACCCCAGGTCTTGGCCAGATCGAGCCCGTACCGGGCGGAAAGATGGAAAGGAGCGAGCGGCAGGGACGGATAGTAATAATCGGAAGCTAGCACCGAACACAGTCCGCGCTCCACCATCTCGGCCGCGGATGGGCAACCGGTATGAGAGCCGCCGCGCATCACGTTGGGCGCTCCGAAGACGATCGGGTCCCCCGCGTCCGCTGCTGCCAGCGCGGTCTCCTCATTGATCGGAAATTCCGCGATCGTGACACCCATGGCCCGGTACCAGTCGCGCATGCCGGGTGACATGTCGTCATGCGACAGCATTGGCAGGCCAGCCGCGCGGGCCGCATCCGCCAGACGGCTGATCGCGGCAGGAACCTCATCGGCACGCGCGTAGGTGCGCTCGATCAGGGCATGGAACGCGTGCTCCGAGAGGCCAGACCGGCTGATCATCGCCGCCATTTTGTCCGGGCGATTTCGCTGCTTGATGGTTCCGGCCATATGGTCGTTGAAAGCAAGGCAGTGGATTCGGCCCCTCGTTATCCACGCGAGGATCGCGGGCTCGGCGTCCAGATTGTAGGTCTCATGCCTGAGATGATAGCGCGTATCGGTGGCTAGGAATGGCCTGAGCAGTGCCACCGCATCCATTACGGCGCCCGCCGCCTCGGCCCCGCGCGCGCCGCCTTCCCACGACCAGGTGACGGAATGATACGCCGTGGTCACGCCATTGGCGGCGAACTGGCGGTCTGCCTCCAGCAAGGCGACATCGACGGGAACCGTCACTCCCGGACGCGGCAGGATCAACCGTTCGAAGCCATCGCCATGGATGTCAACGATACCCGGCATGACGTAGAGCCCCTTGGCATCCAGCCGGAGTGCGCCCGCGGGCCTGCGCGCGTCCGTGCCGATCAGACCATGTTCGCAGGCCACCTCCGTTGCGACGAAGGCCCCGTCCACCAAAACCTTGCCCCCGTCGATGACGATCGGCCTAGCCAGCTCCGGCTGGAGTGGCGCGAGGATGCTCGTGGGTGTCTGCACCGGGACTATCATGGTGATGGATCTCATCGGCTGTATTGCGAAACGTCGATTTGAACCACGCCCGTGACGCCGGTCGGTGACATGTGGATGACATGCAGATGTCATCAGTGCGTCACCTGCCAGTGTTGTGAGCTCGGAGGTCGTTAGTTGCCTCGAAACGCTGGAGTGCCATCCATGAACCGCCGTGACATCCTCGCCTCAGCAGCCGTCTTCGCGGCGGTGTCCGCAGCACCCGCATGGGCGCAGACGCGCCAGCGCCTGCGCTTTGCCGTAACCGATGTGGATGGCGCCGAGAACCTGCAACGCGAATTCGGCCCGTTCAAGGCTGCTTTCGAGCGCCTCGTACCGAATGTTGAGGTGGCATTGTTCCCGGTTTCGGGCCGCACTGCGGCGGTCGAGGCGATGAACGCCAACCAGGTCGACCTGGTGCTGACCGGCCCGGCCGAGTATGTCGTGTTCAAGGCCCGGATGCCTGCCGTGCAGCCTGTGGTGGTCTGGCAGCGGCCCGACTATTTCTCTCAGCTCGTCGTGCTGGCCGAGGGCCCGGTCAAGCAGATTGCCGACCTCAAGGGCAAGAAGATCTCCTTTGGTGAAATCGGGTCGACATCGCAGCATCTCGGACCGGCTCAGATCCTCGCCGATAATGGCCTTACCTACGGGCGCGACTATGAAGCGCTGTTCCTGCGCCGCAATGTCGCCATCGAAGCCTTGCGCCGCGGTGATCTGGCCGCGATCGGCATGAATCTGACCCATATCCAGCAGATTCGCCGGGCCGTGCCTGACGTCAAGCTGAGCGTAATCGGCCGGGGCCGCGATCTGCCGGATGACCTGATCATTGCGGCGCCGTCACTCTCGGCCGAGGTGGTGGGACAGGTGCGCAAGGCCTTCATCGATCACGCTGCCCCGCTTTTGCAGGCTATCCTGCAGGTCGAGGCAAATGCGCGCTGGGCCGGCGGCACTTTCCTGCCGAACGTCGCTGACCGCGACTATGATGGCGTGCGCCAGATGTATCGCTCGGTCGGCATTAACGAATTCACTCGCTTTATCGGTCAGTGACCGAACGGTGAACCTCACAGAGCGTGACAGGGTCGCGGTTCCGCGCACGACCCTCGCAATCGAGACAAACCCATCCGTCATATCCGTGCGCGACCTCGAAAAGCGGTTCGGCGCGGGCAATGCCGTGATCTCGGGGCTTGATCTCGACATCGCGCGGGGTTCGAGCGTCGCCATCATCGGAGCCAATGGCACCGGCAAGTCCACGCTGATACGCATGCTGGTGCGGTTGGTCGAGCCCACCGCTGGCTCGATCACCACGCTCGGACATGATGTGGTCGGGCTGGAGCCTAAAGCTCTGAAGCAGCTACGCGCGAAGGTGGGCTTTGTCTTCCAGCGCCATAATCTGGTGATGCGGTTGTCTGCGCTGAGCAATGTCGTGCATGGTGTGCAAAGCCGGATGAGCGGCCCGCGAAGCTGGGCGCAGTCCCTCGCACCCGGGCCTGTCCGGGCTGAAGCGATGCACTGCCTCGCGCGGGTTGGCCTCGCCGATAAGGCCATGGCGCGCGTCGACACGCTGTCGGGCGGGCAATCACAGCGTGTCGCCGTGGCCCGCATGCTCATGCAGCGGCCTTCGCTGGTAATTGCCGATGAACCGGATGCCAGTCTTGATCCCAAATCGGGCGAAGAGGTGATGGCGATCCTTGCCGCGCTGGCAGCCGAGCAGGACGCGACCTTGATCTTCGTCTCGCACAGGATGGAAAACGCGCTGCGCTTCTCGGGCCGGATTGTCGGACTGGGCGGCGGGCGCATCATGCTCGACAAACCCTCGTCAAGCGCATCAGCCTTGGAGCTTACACGGTTCTTCCATCATGCATGATGCGCCACTCGCCGGAGGAGTGCCGCCGCGCCTCGAGCGGATCAATCCGATCAGCTTCACGCTGACCTTTGCCGTAGCGGCCTTCATCGTATGGTCGCTGACGTCGGCGGGCCCCTCCATCGAGCAATTGGCGCGAGGCCTGCCCAATATCGGCAATATTCTCGGGCGCATGTTTCCGCCCGATCTAAGCCGTATCGACCGAATTCTGCTATCCTTGTTTCAGACTTTCCAAATGGCGGTGGCGGGTTGTGCTCTGGGGTTGCTGCTGTCTGTGCCGTTGGGCATTCTGGCAGCCGAGGGTCTGTCGCCACACCCGGCATTGCGGACAACGGCGCGTTCGCTCATCGCCGTGTTCCGCACCATCCCCGATCTGGTCTGGGCCCTGATCTTCGTGATCGCCGTCGGACTCGGCTCCCCCGCCGGTGTCCTGGCCATCGCGATCGACGTGATGGGCTTTGCCGCCCGCTTCTTCGCCGAGGCGATGGAAGAAACCGACAAGGGTCCGCGCGAAGCGCTGTCCGCCCTGGGCGCCAACCGGCTTGGAATGATTGTCTGCGCGGTTCTACCGGCAGCTGCGCCTTCGATGATCGCGACTTCGCTTTATTGCCTGGAAAAGGCCACCCGCGCCTCCGTCGTTCTGGGCCTGGTCGGGGCCGGTGGCATCGGTGTGGAACTGAAGGTTGCGTTTGATCTGTTTGCTTATCAGACGGCGGCAACGATCATTCTGGTGGTCCTCGCACTGGTTATCACGGTCGAGCAGGTTGGCGGTTGGCTCAGACGAAAAATCATCTGATACGCATCAGCACCGGCACGGCGCATTTTTGCATATTACTCAATTTATGAAAGAATTCTTGTCATATAAATTCATTAGAGGCGTTATATGCGCGCATTAGCGGTGCTGAATTCAGAATGGATTGCCTCCCGCCCGAAACATTGTCGAGCTGCCGCGCAAGATCCCTCGTCATATCCTCATACCCAACGGAAACCCCGATCATGACAACCAATGCCGCTTTGCCCATTCTCGGCGTCGCCTTGCCGCTCGCCGGGCTGCGCATGCATCGCGACTGGATCTTCGAGAAGCAGCGCGATCTCGAAGTGCAGGACTTCTTCTGGCCTGACGTGCTGAATGGCGACTGGAAACCACTCGCCGCAGAAATCAAACGCGAACTGGACGGTTTCACGGGGCGTCTTGGCATTCATGGTCCGTTCTGGGGTTTCAACATCGCAACGCACGACCCCGATGTGCGCGCCGTGGTGAGCAGGCGCCTGATGCAGGGGCTCGATGTCTGCGCCGCCCTCGGCGCAACCCAGATGGTGATCCATTCGCCCTACACCACCTGGGACCATAACAATCTCGACTACAATCCCGGCAGCCGCGAGGGCGTGATCGAACGGGTTCATGCCAGCATCGGCGCGGCGGTCAAGCGCGCCGAGGATATGGGCTGCGTCCTCGTCATCGAAAACATCGAGGATGTCGATGCCCACATCCGCGTGAATCTGGCCAAGTCATTCGACAGCGCCGCCGTGCGCGTGTCGATCGACACAGGTCACGCCAACTACGCATACGGCTCAACGGGCGGCCCGCCGGTCGACTATTACGTCCATGCCGCCGGCGATATGCTGCACCATATCCACTTGCAGGACACTGATGGTCACGCCGACCGCCATTGGAACCCTGGCGAAGGCAACATCGCCTGGCGTGAGGTGTTTCGCGCGCTTGGCCGCCTTCGCAGCAACCCCCGCCTGATACTCGAAGTCCGCAACAAGGACACAATGCGCGCTGGCGCGGATTACCTGACCGAACTTGGTGTGGCGCAGTAAACCCTGCGCCACCTCACCAGGAAAGAACATTGAACATGCAAACCGCCTCGCGCGCTGTCGTCGTGGTCTTCGACGGGCTGCGGCCCGACATGGTCACGCCGGAGTTGATGCCCCATCTGCACGGCTTCGCTGTCAAGGGCCTCTGGTATCGCGAAGCACGTTCGGTGTTTCCATCCATGACTCGCGTGGCCACATCGTCGATTTCCACGGGCGCTCCGCCGCAGGTCCACGGCATCGTCGGCAACAGTTTCTACTATCCAGAAGTAACGCGCGACTTCGTACTCGACACCTCGCTTGCCCAGGATCTTGAGTTGGCGGAAACCCGGCTGTCCGGGTCGCTGATCGGTTCCGAAACGCTTGGCGACCGATTGGGCGCCCATGGCCGTAGCCTGGCTGTCGTGCATTCTGGCTCGGCGGGGTCCGCTTATGCGATCAACCCACGTGTCGTCGCCAACGGTCATTGGACCTTCTCGGTGATGGGCGGCGCACACACACGCACGCCCCATGCCGTGGATGAGGTTGTCGAGCGTTTTGGTCCCCTGCCACCCCGGACGCTGCCGCGCTTCGAGGAAACCGATTATGTCACCCGCGTTTTCATCGAGCATGTACTGACGAACATGAACCCGGATGTCGCGCTGATCTGGTTCAACGAGCCGGATACTTCCTTCCACTACAAGTTCCTTGGCTCGCCGGAAACCCGGCAGATCATGGCGGTGGTCGATGCCGCGTTCGGCCGCATCCTCAAGGCTATCGCCGATAGGCCAGACGCGGCCGAAATCGCCATCATCGCGGCCTCCGACCATGGTCAGATTTCCAGCTCCGGCATCGCCGATATTGCCGATTTGCTGACATCGGCCGGGCATCCCGCCGCCAAGGCCGCCGCCCGTCAGATGAAGGACGCAAAGATTGCCGTCACCGGTGGCAACATGGGCGAAATCCGGATGCTTGACGATGATCTGGATCGCCGCGATGCCATCGCCCGCTGGCTGATGCACCGCGACGAGATCGGCATGGTGTTCACGCCATCGGATGATCCGGTGCGGGGACAAGTCGAGGGCACGTTTTCGCTGGCACTGGTTGGTCTCGATCATCCGCGAGGACCTGAACTGGTCTATGTGCTGCGTTCGGGCACCGAAGCAGACCCCCACGGCTTGCCCGGACTCGGCCTGATCACCGGCGGAGTGCCGGTGGGCGGAGGCATGCATGGCGGTCTCAACCGGCATGAACTCAATACCGTGTTGATTCTTGGTGGCGCGGCCTCGCCGGGAGCGGCGTTGCTGTCGCATGCGCCTGCGGGCATCGTCGACATCGCGCCGACCATCCTTGATCTTCTGGGTCTTGAGGCGCCGGTATCGATGCTTGGGACAAGCCTCGCTTCGGCTGAAACCCCCCACATCACACCCGCCCCTGAGACGCATCAGGTCGGTTTCGGTGCGTTCAGCCAGCGGATGTCGATCTGTCGGCGTGGCCCCCACCTCTTCCCGATCCATGGTGGCCGCCACGGCTGATCATGCCTGATCGACCACGCGTGGACGCTCGTTCGGGAGTACAAGGCCACATGATAGCCTAGACGCCAATAGGCGCACCGATCAGCTTTAAGTTTGCATTTAGCCGCATGACAGTTACCTCCGGCTGATCCCAAACACCTCTCATCTTCTGATCACGACAAGCCACTGGCCAAAACCGCCAATGCGTCTGCATGAAGCCGTGCATGTGATGATGCGATCATGTTGTCCGCATGGAGAGCCGGGTCCCAACTCGGAATCGAAACGACCAATCACCAACTTGTAGACGCCGGTGCGCATTGTCATCGCGCGACGCCACGAATGCGCGGTCAATCTCGATCAGAAACTGCGCCGCATCCTGCAAATAGGGCGTAACGTGGGAAATGCCCGGCAGGAATGGCCCAGCCTTGCGTCCAGGTCCGCGATTTTCAGCGAGAGCGCTCCATGGCCGTGTCCATGATACGAGCCTTCGAATGCGATGACGCCAGCCTTTCCGGTCGCGATGCGACACAAGCGCATGGCGATCTCGATCGCGTCGGAGCCGCCTGTCGCGAACAGCACCCGTGACGTCGTGTTTCACAGGCTCGTATCGGTGGCTTGGATCAATGGCTCGGATTCGGTCTGGGATACTGTCCAGTATGACCCGCCCATCCGGCAGTGCAACCACTCGGCCCGCAGGGCTGCACGTGTGATCTGGACAATGAGGAAAGGGCCAAGCCGTCGCTTTTTCCCATCGTTTCCGCGATTCTTAATACTCTTTCATCAGCAGCGTTATAATGACATATGAGTTTTATTTATTACGAAGTGCAGTGATTCTGACACGTGGCTTTGAATCATGCAGATCCCGGGATCAGCCAGATGACACAAATCGATGCCAAGCTGGCCTCGGACAGACCATGCCAAGCAGTGATGGCTCTTACGGACTCCGTTCCGGCCGCGCTGCTGGTCGATCTTGATGGGACCCTGATCCGCGGCGGTGAGGTGATCGACGGTGCCATCAGCTTCGTTGCCCGCCATCGCGACCGCATCGTGCTCGTATCGAACAATTCGACCGACACGCCACAGACGATGGTGAGCAAGCTCACGCGCCTTGGTCTCCACATTCCGCAGAGGCGAATCTTCCTTGCCGGGTTTATCGCAGTCAACCATCTCGCGGCCATTCACCCAGGAGTGCGGGCGATGATCGTCGCTTCGCCGGATATTCGCGCCCATGCCGCCACGCGTGGGCTATTGCTGGTGGACGACACTCCAGACATTGTCTTGATCGCCCGCGACGAAAGTTTCGATTACGCACGGCTGGCGGTGGCGGCCAACGCCGTTGCTGGTGGCGCCAAGTTCTACGTCAGCAACAACGATGTCGCCCATCCGGGGGCTGGGCGCTGGCGCGTGCCGGAAACGGGCAGCCTGATGCTCGCGGTGATGGCGGTTTCGGGCCGCTCGCCTGATCGTGTATTCGGTAAGCCGGATGGTCACATGCTGCGCGAGGCATTGAGGACAGTGCATGTTTGCGCCAGCCGCGCCGTGATGATCGGTGACAATCCGGCAACGGATGGGCTTGCCGCCCAGGACGCACTCGTACGTTTCATCGAGGTTGGCGACCGGGTGGGCCGCACCGTGGCCAATATGTCATTCGATGCCGGTGCACTACTCTAAGGCTCCGTCAGTCCTCTTTGTCGACAGAATGTCATAAGAGCGCTTGATGGCATCGAGCGATTGCGGCCAACGCTCGGTCGCGAGCCTGGCATAAAGCACATCGATCACCACCATCTGGGCAATGCGGCTCGACAAGGCCTCCATCCGGTACTTGGTTTCCTGCGCCGCCGTGTAAAGCACCACATCGCAATGTTGCTGCAAGGGCGATTTCCCGTAATTGGTGATGCAGATGGTACGAGCACCAGCTTCACGCGCGATACGTGTCGAGGCGATGGTTTCGCGGGTGCGGCCTGAATGGCTGATGGTGATGGTGGCGACGTTCGGCCCGGTGAAGGCCGCACTGACAGCCTGGGTGTGGGAGTCGGTGACACACTTGGTCGGGATGCCGAGCCTGAGGAACCTGTAGGCAGCATCCTCGGCGATCGGTGCAGCCGTGCCGATGCCGAAGAATTCCAGGCGGCTGGCTGCTGCCATATGGGCAACCGCCCGATCGACCGCCGCCGGATCGAGCACCTTGATCGTATCCTCGATGGCCAGCGTATGACTCGAGCCGATCTTGCGTGCAATGGTCGCGGCATCATCCGTTGCCACAACATCCTCGTGTAGCAGCGATTGCCCCGCGGCGATCTCCTGGGCGATGGCGATCTTGAGCTCGGGGAAACCCTTGCCGATCAGTTGCTGGCACAGGCCGATGACACTGCCCTCACTGACCTCGGCAACCGTCGCCAGTTCGCTGACCGACATGCGGATCACCTTTTCGGGCGAGGCAGTCATCACCTTGGCGATCCGCTGTGCCGCAGGCGGCAGATCCAACAGCGAGGCCTTCAGCCTGGCGAGGACAACATCCATGTCCAAATCTCCTTCGCCGTGACTTAACGCTTTGGGCGCTCATCCGCCATGGCCATCGGAATTCGACATGGCGAACTGTGCGCCGCATCCACAGCCAATTCCGAAGGAACAGTTGGCTGAGCTTAATTCAAAATATCCAGTTACACGCTGATGAAACGTCACCAAGACGTCATGAGGGCAGACTAGCCTCTCTCGTGTCAGACCGCGCCCTGCCAGCTTCAGGCGCATCTGCCCTTCAAGGAGCCGCGACGATGGCGGGGTATCTGGTTGGCCGGTTCGCACGCATGCTGATCACCCTGTGGGTGATCGTGACAGTGGTATTCCTCGCCACGCGCATTTCCGGCAACCCGATCGATTTCCTGATGCCTGAAGGGCTTGATGCACAGTCGCGTGCCGCGATGATTGCCTACTTCGGACTCGATCGGCCGCTGTGGACGCAATATCGCAGTTTCTGGACATCACTGATCGACGGCGAGTTCGGCCTGGGCCTGATGGAGAGGCGCTCTGTTGCCGTCATTTTTGGCGAGCGGGTCTGGCGCAGCGTCTCGCTGCTCGCCGCGACGCTCGCGGTTACCGTCTGCATCGGCGTGCCGCTGGGGGTTATCGCCGCCGTCTGGCGCAAGTCGGCGCTTGGCGCGATGGTGCTGCTGGTCGCCTTCCTAGGCTATGCCATCCCCAATTTCGTGCTGGCGATCCTGTTGCTGCTAGGCTTCTCCTTCACCTTGCAATGGTTGCCCAGTTCCGGCTCCGCGACGCTGGCGCATTATGTGATGCCGGTGGCGGCGCTCTCGGCGTTCTTCATCGCCTCGCTGGTGCGCTACACCCGCAATTCCATGCTCGACGTCCTGTCGCAGGACTACATGCGCACCGCGCGGGCCAAAGGCTTGTCGGAAAGCGTCGTGATTCTGCGTCATGGCCTGCGCAACGCGCTGATCCCGGTGATCACCGTGATCGGCCTGCAGATGACGACGCTGGTGTCGGGTGCAGTGGTGGTCGAGACTGTCTTCTCCTGGAACGGCATCGGTGATCTTCTCGTTGGCGCCACCTTGCGACGGGATTATCCCGTGCTCCAATTCGGTGTTCTTGTCGTTGCCTGCGCGGTGGTCCTGATCAATGTGCTGATTGATCTGATCTACAGCGCCGTCGATCCGCGCGTCAGGCTGGGCGGAGCTTCGGTATGAGCGAGGCTGTCGAACCACAGGCGCGCTCGAACCGGGGCATCGGTTCCTGGGAGCGCGTCCGCTTTGATCCGGTGTTCGCGCTTGCGGCGCTGATGGCGACCGTACTTGTCCTGGCTGCGGTTCTGGCTCCCGTGATCGCGCCATTCGATCCGGATGCCCAACGGCTGCTGGCGCGACTGCGCCCCCCGATCGGCTTCGAGCGCGCCGACCCGCGGTATCTGCTGGGCTCCGACCAGCTTGGCCGGGACATGCTGTCGCGCTGTCTTTACGGTTTGAGACTGACATTGCTGATCGCCCTGTTCGGCGCAGCGTTCGGGCTTTTGCTTGGGGCCCTGGCCGGGCTTGTCTCCGGAATGGCTGGCGGTGTGGTCGATGCGCTGATCATGGGGGTGTGCGATGTCATGATCGCCGTCCCCTTCACGCTCGTGGCACTTCTGGTGATCGCGCTGGCTGGAGCCTCCACCGGCGTCCTGGTGGCGGTCCTGAGCCTCGCCTACTGGGCACAATTCGCCCGCCTGATCCGGGCGCAGGTGCTGACCATCCGCGAAATGCCCTACATCGAGGCGGCTCGCGCGGCCGGTGCCACGCGTCTTCGCATCGCGCTTCGCCATGTGCTGCCCAACATTATTTCACCGGTCATCGTCATGTTCACGCTGAACATCTCGAACCTGATCCTCCTTGAAAGTGCCCTGTCCTTTCTTGGCCTTGGCGTGCAGCCCCCGACCGCGACACTCGGCTCAATGGTTGGGCTCGGTCGCGACTACATGTCGACCGCGCCCTGGATCGTCACCGCGCCGGCCATTCTGATCATGCTGGTTTCGCTCACCGTCATGCTGCTGGGTGACTGGCTGCGCGATCATCTCGACGTCCGCCTGCGGGAGCGCTGAGCGATGCCTGCCCCCGTTCAACCCCTATCTCGACGGAGCTTTAAAATGGCAAGACCCATGAAAACGGCCCTTTGCGGCACGGCAGCACTTCTGGCGCTGACTGTCACCGCGCAGGCGCAGGAGCTGAAAGTCGGCGTGCAGAACATGGCGCCCTACCTCGACCCTGGCCGCGATTTCTCCAATGTTGGCTCGCAGCATTATTTCAACAGCTTCGATCCCCTGATCGGCAAGGACCACACGAAGGCGGAAAGCGTCTGGCAGGCGACCGGCATCGCCGCGTCATGGAGCCAGGTTTCGCCCACCGTCATGGAACTGAAAATCCGCCAGGGCGTGAAATTCCACAATGGCGCGACCATGACAGTCGAAGACGTTGTCTTCTCGCTTGATCGCATTATCAATTTCACCTTCCCGCCCTATGGCATCCGCAAGCGCGACACGCTGCCCAACATCGTCAAGGTCGAGGCGGTGAATGCCGAAACCATCCGCATCACCGCCGAGAAGCCGGAGCCGCTGTTCGAGACGCTGCTCAACGCGCAGCAGACGATGATCGTGCCGAAAGCCTATGTGATGGGCCTGTCCGGCGATCCGGCAAAACTGGAAGATTCCGATTATGAGGCCTTCAGTCTCAAGCCCGTCGGCACCGGCCCCTACAGGATCACCGAATTCGTGCCGAACCAGCGGATCGTCTACGAGCGTTTCGACGATTTCTGGGGCGAGAAGGCCCCGTTCCGCAAGGTCATCGTAACCCGCATCCCCGAACTCACAAGCCGTATCACGGCCCTGAAGAACGGGGAGGTCGACATCATCACCAATATCCCACCGGATCAGATCAACGTCATTGCGTCGGACACAAAGCTGAAGGTGGAAAGCTCGGTCACGCCACTGTTCCACGTCGTGATCTTCAACACCAAGAACCCGAAGATGACACCGAAGCTGCGCCAGGCACTGTCCTACGCCATCGACCGCAAGACGATGAACGAGGCATTGTGGGGCGGCAAGGCCGTGGTTCCGAACAGTCACACCTATGCCCAGTTCGGGCCGCTTTACATGCCCGAACTCAACACCTTCGAATATAATCCGGCAAAGGCCAGGGAGTTGCTGAAAGAGGCCGGCTATGACGGCTTCGAACTGCGCTACGATACCGGTTCGGCCTATTACACCAATGCCCTGCTCGCGGCCCAGGCGATCAAGGAAATGTGGGCCGATGTCGGCGTGAAAATGCGCATAAACGTCGATGAGGCCTGGACCGGCAACAAGCCGGAGATGATGACCCGCAACTGGTCGAACCCGATGTATTATCCGGATCCGGCAGGCTCGTTCGGCACCATGTGGTCGCCGACTGGCAACGCCGTCTCGGAAGGTCGCTGGGACCCGGACGACAGTTTCAAGGCGTCCTGGGAGAAATTCCGCTTTTCGACCGATCTCACCGTGCGCAAGCAGGCCTATGCGGATCTGATGGCCTACATCAAGAATGACCCGCCGGTCTTCGTGCTCTGGCAGCCTTATGAATCCTACGGCCTGAAGAAGTCCGTGAACTGGAAGCCGCTACCAGGCCACATTCCCTATGTGCTGGACTTCAGGGCCGGTCGCGCCAGCGTCGCCAGCAACTGAGGCTGGAACAGCAACGGACCTGCGCCGCGAATGCGGCGTGGGTTGTCGTCTCGTTCTCGAAAGGTCACGTCATGAGCCTGAAGATCGCCATCGTCACCGACATCCACCATGGCAAGGATTCCGAAGCCAAGAAGGGGGCCAGCGCGCTCCAGCTCATGGACGGTTTCGCGGCCTTCGTGGAAGAGGCCAGGCCCGATCTCGTCCTTGACCTCGGCGACCGCATTTCCGACGAGGACCCCGACACCGATGTGCGGCTTCAAACCGAGGTCAGCGCCGCGTTCGCGCCAGTCCGCGAGATAGCCCCGTTGCGTCATGTCTGCGGCAACCATGACCGCGACTTTCTCAGCGTCGCGCAGAATGAGCGGATCCTCGGCCAGTCATTGGGCCACGAGACGCTGGACCTCGGCGGCTGGCGCGTGGTGCTGTGGCGGGCCGAGACGCTGATCCGCAGGCCAGGCGGCTTCGTTTGTTTACCGGGCGATATCGAATGGCTGGCGGAGACGATCGCGGCGGCGGATCGTCCCTTGCTGATTGCGAGCCACGTGCCGGTCTCGGGTCACTCTCAGGTCGGCAACTACTATTTTCAGCGCAACCCCGCCTCAGCGACCTATCCCGTGCAAGGCGAACATATCCGTGACGTGCTGCGCACCAGCAAGATGCCGACCATCTGCCTTGCCGGACATGTTCACTGGAACACGGTGACCACCGTGGACGGCATTGTCCATCTCACCCAGCAATCGCTCACCGAGAGCTTTGTCATGTCGGCGGAAAACGGCGCGGGAGAGGCCTGCGGTGCCTATGGCCTGATTACCCTCGACGATCAGCGGGCCGACTGGCAGGTGTTCGGGCAAGACACTTTCCGCGCCATCATACCGGTCGCGCAGACCGCGCGGCGCTGGTATCGCCCGCTGGAAAATTTCGCCACCTTGGAGAGCCATTCGGAGCGGGAGGCGCGCATCGCCGCATTCCATGCCCGGGCCGAGGCTGCCGAATGAGCACCGGGCCGCTACTCGCCATCCGAGACCTGAACGTCGCCTTCGGGACGCGCGAGGGGCGGGTCACCGCCGTGCGCAAACTTGATCTCGATCTGTCAGCCGGGGAGACGCTGGCGATTGTCGGCGAATCCGGCTCTGGTAAATCGGTCACGGCACTCGCCATCATGCGCCTGATCGAGCGCGAAGGCGGCCGACTGTCGGGGCGCATGCTGCTCACCCGTCGCAGCGGCGCAACCATTGACCTCGCCACCGCCGATGATCGCACCTTGCGCCAGATTCGCGGCAACGAGATATCCATGGTCTTTCAAGAGCCGATGACCTCGCTCAACCCGGTGCTGACCATCGGCCGTCAACTGGCCGAGGTTCTGGTGCTCCACCGCAATTGTTCGCCACGCGTCGCGATCGAAGAGGCGCGTGGACTGATGGAGCGCGTGCGTATCCCCGATCCTGCCCGGCGCCTGAACCAGTTTCCGCATGAATTGTCTGGCGGCATGCGCCAGCGCGCGATGATCGCCATGGCGCTGGCCTGCGAGCCTCGCCTGCTGATCGCCGACGAGCCGACCACCGCGCTCGACGTCACCGTGCAGGCCGAAATCCTGGCGCTGATCAGAAAGCTTCAGGACGAGATCGGCATGGCGATGATCTTCATCACCCATGACATGGGCGTGGTCGCCGAGATCGCAGACCGCGTCATCGTGATGCGCCATGGCGAAAAGGTCGAGGAGAATGCGCTTCTTCCGCTCTTCGCCAGTCCGCGCCATAGCTACACGCAAGCGCTGCTCGCCGCGGTGCCGCGCCTTGGCGACGGCTCGCCCGAGCCGCTCAAGGCAGAGGCCGAGCCGGTGCTGGCTGTCTCCGGCCTCGTCAAGCGGTTTGCCTTCAAGGCCGGGCTGATCAAGCGTACGGTCGCTTTCGTGCATGCGGTTGATGATGTCTCGTTTTCCTTGCGGGAAGGCGAAACCCTTGGATTGGTGGGTGAATCTGGATGCGGAAAATCGACCACAGGGCGTGCCCTGATGCGGCTCATCGAACCAAACGCTGGGTCGATCAGGATCGCCGGGCAAGACCTTGTCGGTCTGGGCAAGGACGAGTTGCGCTTGGCGCGGCGCGACATCCAGATGATTTTTCAGGACCCTTACGCCTCGCTCAATCCGAGGCTGTCGATCGAGGCTTCGGTCACCGAACCGCTGGCCATCCATCGTCCGGAACTGGGCACCGCCCAAAGACGCGAGATTGCGGCGGGGCTTCTCGAGCGGGTAGGCCTCAAGGCCGATTACCTCAAGCGATTCCCGCACCAGTTCTCCGGCGGGCAGCGCCAGCGGCTCGCCATCGCCCGGGCCCTGGCTCTCAAGCCGAAGATCATCGTCGCCGATGAGCCCGTCTCGGCGCTCGATGTGTCGATCAGGGCGCAGGTGATCGAATTGCTCAAGGAACTGCAGCGCGACCTTGGCGTGGCGTACCTGTTCATCTCCCATGACATGGCCGTGGTCGAGCAGGTCAGCCACAGGGTAGCCGTCATGCACATGGGCCAGATCGTCGAGATTGGCCCAAGTGCCGAGGTATTGCTCAGCCCGCGTCACGCATATACGCGGCGGCTTCTGACGTCGGTTCCCGTACCCGATCCAGCCCGGCGGCGACCACAAGTGATCGATCTGGCGCGCGAGATCAGGAGCCCGCTTCACCCCGTCGGGCAGGCACCAACGCGCTTGCCACTTCTCGAGGTCGGCATAGGCCATTTCGTGCAGGCTGAGGCTGCCTGAATCCCGAAACCCCGGCCTGCTATCGCAGGGTTGGGTCGAGCCTGTCGCGCAGCCAGTCGCCGAGGATCGAGACAGCCAGCGTTGTCAGCACGATGGTCAGCGCTGGCGCCAACATGATCCAGGGAGCACGCGTGATATACTCGCGGCCATAACCGACCATGTTTCCGAGGCTGGTCATCGGTGGCTGCACGCCAAGCCCGAGGAACGACAGCCCGCTCTCGAGGAGAATGACTTCTGGAAACACCAGCGTCATCGAGACGATCAGCGTCGACGCGATGTTCGGCAGGATATGACGCATGTAGACGCGCATCGGCGATGCGCCCAGTTGCCGGCAGGCCGACGCGTAACCCTGCGCGCTGGCGGAAACGGCAAGCCCGCGCGAAATGCGCGCATAGCGCTCCCAGCCGAACAGGCCCATCAGGCCAATGAGAAGCACGAGCGAGTTGCCGAAGAAGGCGAGCACCGAAAGCGCCAGGATCAGGAATGGCATCGACGCCTGAAAGTCCGCCAGCATCAGCACGATCTGATCGACAATGCCGCGGAAGTAAGCCGCCAGGAAGCCAAGGGTCGTGCCCAGCACGGCCGAGATGATCGAGGCACCGAACGCGATCAGCAGGGATATCCGGATCGAGATCAGCAGTCGTGACAACACATCGCGGCCAAGCTCATCGGTGCCCAGGACATGCGGCAGCGTGCCCGGTGGCACCAACCGGTTGCGCAGGTTGGGCGAGGTGTAGCTGAACGGCGTCAGCAAGGGCGCGAAAACCGCCACGATGATCATGCCGATCAGGCAAAGAAGCGCGATCTTGACCAGAAGCGGCATCCCGTCGCCGGGCCGCCGGTCAACGCGCAAAACGGGCGTGGGTTGATGTTCGGCCACAACCTGATCAGTCATGCTCCTGCCCTCGTTCCAGCCCCGCCCTGTCTGAGACGCGGATCGAGAAAACCGTAAAGGAAATCAACGATGAGATTTGATGTTACCATGGTGGCGGCGACAAGCAGCAGGATGCACTGCACCACCGCCAGATCGCGGTTGGCGACGGCGACGACCAGCAGGCGCCCGACACCCGGCCAGGAAAACACGCTTTCCACCACCACCGCCCCGGCGATCAGCGTCCCGATCATGAACCCAACGATTGTCACCGTCGGAATCGCTGCATTCGGCAGCGCATGCCCGACGATGACAGCGCGCCAGGGCACGCCCTTGGCGCTGGCCGTACGGATGAAAGGCTGGCCCAGGATTTCCAGCATGGCGCTGCGGGTGAACCGCGCCAGCACCGCCGCGCCGCCGATACCAAGCGTCAGCACCGGCAGGATCGCATGCTGCCAGCTGTCCTGGCCGCCGGACGGCAGCCAGCCGAGCTTGACCGCGAAGACCAGCACCAACGTCAGTCCCAGCACGAAACTGGGAATCGTGAAGCCGGCGACGGACAGCATCATGACGAGCCGGTCGGCGAGGCTGCCACGCCGCAGGGCGGCGTAGATTCCCGCCGGAATGCCGATGCCGATCTTGATCAGGAAGGCCGGCAGGGTGAGTGCGAGCGTCACCGGGATGCGCTCAGTGACCAGTTCGATGGCCGAGCGCCCATCACGCATGGAGCGGCCCAATTCGCCCTGCGCAATTGCACCGAAATAGTGGAAGTATTGCAGCCAGAGCGGATCGTCGAGACCCCACGCGGCACGGAAGGCCGCAACGGCCTCGGGCGGCGCCTCCGGCCCCAGGATGATCTGCGCCGGATCACCGGAAAGGCGAAGCACGATGAAGGCGAAGGTGACCACCAGGGCGATGGTCAGCAGCGCGCGGCCAAAGCGAATGGCGAGAAAACGCAGCATCAGGCGACCTGGGTCGTGGGCGCTGTCGTGGCAGCCACCAGATGGCAGGCAACCCGGCGCGCCGCCACGCCCTCGACCGGTTTCAAGGCTGGCACCTCGCTCAGGCACCGCTCGATCGCGACCGGGCAACGCGGATGAAAGCTACAGCCCGATGGTCGGTTTGCCGGATTGGGCGGCTCGCCTACCAGCACGATTCGTTCCTGTTTGCCGGTGCGGGTCGTGACGGGCGCAGCCGAAACCAGCGCACGCGAGTAGGGATGAAGCGGCGCGGCGAAAAGATCATCAGCCTCACCTTCCTCCACGAAATCACCGAGATACATCACCGCCACACGGTTGCTGACCTGGCGCACGACACGCAGATCATGGCTGATGAACAGCATCGCCAACCCCAACTCGGCTTGAAGCTCGGCGAGAAGATTGACGACCTGAGCCTGGATCGAGACGTCGAGCGCCGAGACCGGCTCGTCGCAAACCAGAAAATCGGGCTTGGTCATCAGCGCCCGGGCCAGCACCACGCGTTGCCGCTGTCCGCCGGACAGTTCATGCGGATAGCGGCCGGCCTGCTCGGTGGAGAGCCCGACTCGGGAGAGAACCTCCATCGCGCGGCGATTGCGGCCTTGGTCATCGCCAATCTCATGGATGTCGAGCGGCTCGCGCACTTGGCTTAGAATTGGCAGGCGGCGGTCGAGCGCGCCGAGCGGATCCTGATAGATCATCTGCATGCGGGCCCGCTGGGCGCGCCATGGCTTCGATCCTGGCGGCGGAAGAGCCATGCCGATGAAGCGGACCTCGCCTTCGTCGGGGACTTCGAGGCCAAGCGCCATGCGGCCCATGGTCGATTTGCCGGACCCGGACTCACCGACGATGCCGAGTGTCTCTCCGGCAGCGACATCAAAGCTGACGCGGTTGACGGCGCGCACCTCAGACACCGCGCCGAACAGCCCGCGGCGCGAACTGTAAGTGCGCGACAGATCGCGTGCGCTGATCAGCGCAGCGCTCATGCGGCCTCGAAGGCGCGTGATGCCGGGTCCCGCGCGACACGTCCGCCAAGCACGCAGGCCAGCTCGCGTCCGGTCTCGATCGTCGTCAAAGGCGGAGGGCTCTCAAGACAAGCGTTCCGGACATGATGACACCGGGGCGCAAAAGCGCAGCCGGGCGGCAGATTACGGGGATCAGGCACTACACCTGGAATGGACACGAGCTTGCGCCGGGGTCCGGCAAGCGGTGGCAGCGATGACAGCAGGCCTTGCGCGTAGGGATGGAACGGGGCCTGGAACAGCGCCCTAGCCGAGGCCTGTTCCACAATCCGGCCCGCATACATTACCGCCACCCTGTCGCAGGTTTCGGCGATCACGCCCAGATCATGGCTGATCAGCACCAGCGCCATGCCCATCTCGCGGCGTACCGTGTTGATCAGTTCGAGAATCTGAGCCTGGATCGTGACATCCAGGGCAGTCGTGGGCTCGTCGGCGACCAGAACGTCAGGCTCGCCTGCCAGCGCCATGGCGATCATGACGCGTTGGTTCTGGCCGCCTGAAAACTCATGCGGATAGGCGGAAAGACGCCGCTTCGCATCGGGAATGCCGACCAGGTCGAACAGCCGCTTCGCCTCGTACGCGAGCGAAGCGCCCGACATGCCACGATGCAAGGCCAATGCCTCGGCGATCTGCTTGCCGGCCTTGAGCACCGGATTGAGCGCGCTGGTCGGATCCTGGAAGATCATGGCGATGCGGCCGCCGCGGACCCTGTCCAGGATTTCCGGCCTGGCCCCAACCAGTTCGGTGCCGTCCAGCCGCGCGCTACCGCTGACCCTGGCCTTGCCAGGCAAAAGCCCGAGCGCAGCCAGCCATGTCACGGATTTGCCTGAACCCGACTCGCCCACCAGGCCAAGCGCCTCGCCCTTGCCGATGGCGAGATCGACGCCGTGCAGCACCGTCACACCATCGAAATCGACCTTCAGACCGGAGAGGGTCAGGAACTTCGTTTCAGGCTGCAAGGCCGCGCCCTCAGACATAGTTGCCAGGCCGGAAGTCCATGGCAAAGGCCGGAGAGGCCTTCCAGCGAATCGATTTGAGTTTGGCTGTGAAGGTCGCGTTCTGATGCAGCACGGTGTAGGCTGGATCCTCGCGCTCGCAGATCTCCAGCATGCGGCGGAACGCCGCCTTGCGCCGTGCGCGGTCCGTCGATGTCTCCAGAAACTCGCAGAGCTGGTTCATCTCGTCGTTCCGCCATTCGCCGATCTGCTGCTGCTGCCCGTTCGGGCCATGCTGGTTGACGATCGACGAAACGGGATCGCTGAATGGCGCCGAGTTGGACCAGTCGCGGATGGCGCGGGCCTCATTACGCTGCATGATCTGCGTCCAGTTCTCGACCGTATTGATCTGGACGTTGACGCCGACGTCGCGCCACATCTCGACCAGGATCTGAGCGGTGGCGTTCTGGTTGGTGTAATAGTTGTTGAGCAACCGGTAGGGGATCGGATCGCCCTTGTAGCCGGCCTGCTTCAGCAGATCGCGAGCCAGGGCCGGATTGAATTCGGGCACTTTCCAGTCGGCGTGGAACATGTCGCCATAATATTCCCACTGCAGGCCCGCCGGAACGCGCGTGCGCCCGGCCCACAGCGAGTCGACGATGGCCTGACGGTCGATGGCGTGGGTCAGGGCTCGCCGTACCAGAGGGTTCTGAAGCTGGGCGTGGTTCTTGTCGAATACGGTCAGGCGGTGGTTGAGGATGGTGCCACCCTGCACCTCGAAGGCTGCGTTCTTCTCGATGTCGGCGATCTGGTCCGGTGGAATATCGCATGCAAACTGGTATTGACCGGACAACAGGCCGGCGATGCGGCTCGGAACCTCGGGCACCTCGACAAAGCGGATGCGACGGATCGGCGGCCGGCCGCCCCAGTACTCGTCATGCGCTTCCAGCACCAGCATGTTGTCGGGGCGGAATTCGATGACCTTGTAAGGTCCGGTCGTAACGGGTTTGCGGGCCCAGTCCAGATAGCTGGCGGCATCCTCCCAGCCCTTACGGCTCATGATATCGGAGCCATAGCGGGCAAGGCGGCCTTCAAGCGTGACATCCGGTGTCGCGTTGTAGAACCGCACGGTGTGTTTATCCATGGCCTCGACGCGCAACAGATCAGGCCAGGCGCGCCTTGACGTGGCAGGGACCTCCGGCGGCAACTCCTTGCCAGGCCTGGGCTGGGGAATGCGCTCGAATGCGGCGATGGTGGAACGGTTCTTGGCTTCCGTATTGGCGAACATGCGCTCGCGCGAGAACGAGAAAACCACGTCTGCCGACGTCATCTCGTCGCCGTTGTGAAACTTGACGCCCTGACGCAGCTTCAGCTCGACCGTCTGGTCGTCAATCCGCCGCCACTCGGTGGCGAGGCCGGGACGCGGGCCGAGATTACCAAGCCATTCGCGACTGATCAGGCCTTCCCAGATCGAGGTGAAGAAGACGCGCTCGCCGACGTTCGACTGCTCGCGCAAGACATCGAGCGTGTTGGAATTCGAGATCTTCTGTACGGCAATGGTGATCGAGGGGCGGCTGTCAGCCTGCCCGATGGCAAACTGCGGCAGGGCAGATGTGCCCAGGGCGGCTGTTGCCAGCTGAAGCGCATGGCGGCGGGACATTGCGACCATCGAAATCTCCGCAGTGTGATTGATCGGATTTGCCTGCGAGGGCGCCTGCCCATCGCCGATCCATTGAATAATATTCAGTGTCCAAGACGCCTGTATGACGATGGACGAAAATCAAACGCCGGTCGGCTACCTCTCGACTGTCACAGGATTGACACCTCTGGCTCTTAGCGGAGACCGCCCGGCGAGGAGTGACGAGCTGGCAAGGAGTGATCCCGCGGGGACATTTCGTGATCTGAGCGACAACCGTGATCTGGATTTCATGATCAACTTCATCGTGAGGCGCACCCTGCACGCTGCTGACGCTGGCAATCTGCGTGACGGCGGTGTTCATCGTGCTCAGATTGGCGGGCGATCCGAGGGCTTCAAGATCGAGCTGATCGCATCGCCCGGCTAATGGCAGGGCTCGGGCTGGAAGTCGTGATGTGCGGCAAGGTGGTCAGGACGAGTGTTCCGGACAAGGCGGCAGCCTGCCCGTTCGATCTGGTCAACCGCCAGTTCCATGCTCCGGCACCGAACATGCTGTGGGTCTCGGACTTCACTTATGTGAGCACCTGGGCAGGCATGGTCTACATGGCTCTTGTGATAGACGTTTTCGCCAGACGGATCGTCGCTGGCGGGTCAGTCACAACCCGACAGCAGCGTTCGTTCTTGATGCCCTAGAGCAGGCCCTGCATGCCCGTCGGCCGAACGAGAGCCTGATCCACCATAACAACCGCGGATCGCAATACGTCAGCCTCCGCTCCACAGAGCGTCTGGCAGAGGCAGGAATGGAGCCGTCCGTCGGCAGCGTAGGCGACAGCTACGACTGTGAATGTGGTATCGCAGAAACGATCAACAGCCTCTACAAAGCAGAGGTTATCCATCGAAGAGGACCACGGCCCGGCTTTGAAGCCGTCGAGTTCGCGACGCTGGAATGAGGGGGCTGGTTCAACAATCGCCGGCTGCTGAAGCCTATCGGCAACATCCCGCCCGCCGAGGCGGAAGCGAACGACCACGCAGCCCTTGAGGGCTTCAAAATGGCCGCGTAGGACGCGAGCGATCCACCCTCCGTCAAACCCAGTGCGGTTCGAAGTGAAGCTCTACCGCATCCCACTCAAAGTCCGTCAGGTCGCAAGGGTCCATCTCGAAGCTTCCGAAAAGAGGCGTGAATCGTGAACACCACCTTGAGAAAATCCCGCGCTGTCGTTTATGCGTTGGAAGGCTGAATTCCGAAACGGATATCAAACGACATCGCCTTCCCAACACCGCTTTCGGCCTTGGCGAGCAGGATCGGAGATCGTGCCATCGACTATGATCGCGATATTCTCCCAGCGGACCGGGCGCTGCAACTGCGCTACCATTATGTCGAGTTCCTGACAGAGCACCTTTCCGACTGCTGCCGGGTGTTTGACGGTGATTTGGCCGAGATGCTCGTGCTCGCCGTGATGGGCCAGGTTCACCTGCGAGCCGTGCTCGACGCAGCTCCGGATGGCGCGGTAACGCAGCGAGCGATCCGCGGTTCCGCCGGCATCAGCGCCTCCAGGATTTCCGATGTGACGGGCATCCCGCGGCAGACGGTGCGCCGCAAGCTTATCAGACTGCAGGGTCGTGGCTGGATCGTGCCGCAGGCATCCGGCCTGTGGATGCTGGCCTTTCGCGACGGTGTGGCAGTGGCTCGCGAGGGAGAAAATGGCCTCGAAGCCCTCGACGCCCGCTCCATGGAGAGGGTCCTGCGCCTAGCTCGCCGGATGGCGCGGATCGTAACGGGAACATAGTGCTCAATTTGAGCAACCGGGGGATTGCGGCCCGCGCTTGGCCCGTCGAGGGTAATGTCAGGGGGCCATCATGTACGATCCATCACGCTTTCGTCTCGACGGGGACGTCGTCCTTGTCACGGGGGCGGGCGCCGGCATCGGGCGCGCCATCGCGCTGAACTTCGCGGCGGCCGGTGCTGCCGTCGCTGTGACGGACAGGACAGAGGCCGATGCACGCGAGGTTGCGGAGGAGATCAGGGCTTCGGGCGGGCGGGCGCTAGCCCTGGCTTGCGACGTAACCCGGTCGGATCAACTCGAAGCCGCCGTCACGGCGACAGTCAAAGCCTTCTCGCGCCTCACCATACTCGTCAACAACGCCGGCGGCGGTGGTCCAAAGCCATTCGACATGCCCATGGACGACTTCCGCTGGGCTTACGACCTCAATGTCTTCTCGATCTTCCAGCTGACACAGTTGGCCGCTCCCCACATGGAAGCCGCGGGCGGGGGATCGGTCCTCAATATCTCTTCCATGGCCGGTGAAAATCGCAACCAGCGAATGGCATCCTATGGCTCCTCCAAGGCGGCGGTCAACCATCTGACTCGCAACATCGCGTTCGATCTCGGCCCGCGAGGCATCCGCGTCAACGCCATCGCCCCGGGCGCGATCCGCACCCAGGCCCTGGCATCGGTTCTGACGCCCGCGGTGGAGACGGCGATGCTCCGGCACACGCCGCTCGGGCGCCTGGGCGAGGCCGACGATATCGCCAACGCCGCGCTGTTCCTGTGTTCGCAGGCGGCGAGCTGGATCAGCGGACAGGTGCTAACCGTTAGTGGCGGCGGCGCGCAGGAACTCGACTGACCTACGCTTGCGGATCACACAGGAGAATAGACATGGGCTTCGATGCCTTTGCCGGATTCAGGATGGCGGGTCATTCGGCCATCGTTACAGGCGGCGCCCAGAATATCGGGGCGGCTATTGCCCGTAGCCTGGCGGGAGCCGGCGCGCGGGTGATGATCGCTGATCTCGACGGCGATAAGGCGGCGGCGACGGCAACATCCATCGCCGCCGAAACGGGCATGGATTGCCGCGGCCAAGCCTGTGACGTGACGAAGGCCGATCAGATCGAGGCCGTCGTTGCAGCCACCGCCACCGCCTTTGGAGGCATCTCGACACTGGTCAATAATGTCGGCTGGGGCGGCAGGCAGAAGGATCCGGCCGCGATCGCCGACGAGGAGTTTGTTGCGTCCTATCGCCTGAACACAATTAGCGCCTATCGCATGAGCATGGCTTGCCTGCCGCATCTGCAGAGGGCGACAAACGCCACGATCACCAATTCGGGATCTTTTTCCTCCGCCGTGCCGGCCTATGACATCATGCCTTATGCCACGGCGAAGGCGGCACTCAATCAGATGATGGTATCGATCGCGCATCTCCTGGCTCGCAAGGTCCGGGTCAATTCCGTCCTCATTGGAACCGTTCTCACCGCTGGCTATGCCGATGCGGGGATCGACGAGGCCGTCCAGCAGCGCATGAAAAACCCCGACACCCTCACCGGCCGTCCCGGCACCCCCGAGGACGTCGCCAATGCCATACTTTGGCTCTGCTCGCCCGGAAGCGGCTGGGTAAGCGGCCAGACGATCAACGTGCATGGCGGCGGCGGCGTAGTGCGTCTCTTTGGAAGCTGACGCCGGTCAACAGGGCAGCCCCCGCCACGCACAGGAGACACGGGCATGAAAATGAGATTGGCGGCCGCGGTCATGTCAGCCACCCTCGGCATCGCTCCGGCGAGCCTGGCGCAGAACGTGGACGCTGCCAAACCCGTCAGCGATCGTCAGGTCGCGGTCATGATGTTCGTCGACTATGGCCGCTCCTATGGCTACCAAAGCATGGTGGCGGCGATCCAGATCGACGTGGTCAAAGCCCAGATTGCCCGCGACCAGGCCCTGCTGACGCAAAAGGAGGAGCTTTACCGCAAGAAGGTCATTCCCTTCATCGAACTGGACATCGCGCGACTGAAGAACCTTTGGAATCGCAAGCAATTGGTAGTGGCGGAGAAGAGCCTGGCAACGGTTTCCGCGCAATATGAGGCGATGGCGGACATGGCGCGGCACTTCGGCGGCGTGGACGTTCCCGCCAACGCGCTTTACGCCACGTTCCGCCGCGCCTGGGACGCAGGCTGCGAGAAGGGGCCGGATGAGTTGGAGGCCATGCAGGCATGGGCGCAGTTCGCGAGCAGATCGGCGGAGCGCGCCCGCCAGTTGAACCGGCTTGGCCGCGAGACGGCGTCGTCGCTGCTTGAGAAGCAGATGCAGTGGCACGTCGCCCGGGCGAATTACGAACATCGAGCGAGCCGGCTGGACCGTTGCAGGGCCGTCCTGTTCCCAGCCCTTGAGGAGATTCTCGCGGTCGGTCGGTGAGGCTTCACACGATATGGCGGCGGGGCTTATCGTGGCATCGTCCGGCGTGACGGCCAGCCGTCGCGGGCCGATCCGGCGTTCCAGATTCCCGCCCGATCGGCTGCCGCCATGTCGTCGTGAAGCCGGCACCCACGGCATCGCCTGGGTTTGCTCTCATTTCGGCGCGGTTGAGAAGGCCTCTCACGGCCCGCCTTGTCGGGACATAGTGCGGCACGGTCGGTTCATGGAAGATGAGCGCCATGACGCCTCTCCGCTGGGATGCCCATCATGCGCAAAGCTGGAGCGCGCAGGGTCTTGTTTACCATTGCCAACAGCCAGCATTCGATTCGTGCCGTTCTGGCGGTTATCGCACCCGTTTAGCCGTGTCGATGCGCGTTACCATGATACCCGGTCGCCAGCTCTTTGATTGGCGAATGTTGCGTGACATTCTAGCGCCCGCGTTGGCGAGCGGGCGCATGTCGCGCCCTGCCCGTCCGCCGTGGAGCAGCGTATGTTGCGTTTCGCCCTGAATCGGGTCGCGATGGCGGTGCCGACGCTGCTGATCGTGGCCATAGCGGTGTTCGTCCTGATCCGCCTAATCCCCGGCGACCCGGCGATGCTGATGCTTGGCGACCTCGCGACGCCGGCGAGTATGGCCGATCTGCGCGAAAGGCTCGGGCTCGACAAGAGCATCCTGGTGCAGTTCGGCATCTGGCTCGGCAATCTGCTCAGGGGCGATCTTGGCCAGTCGATCAATTCGCAGCAGGCGGTGCTGCCGCTCATTCTTGGCCGCTTCTGGGTAAGCGCGCAGATCGTGCTTGTCGCGGTGCTGTTCGCGAGCCTGGTGGCCGTCCCGGCCGGGGTCATCGCCGCCTGGCGCCAGGATTCGGTGCTGGATCTCGCGCTCGTCGCCATCGCGACGCTGCTGCTTTCGATCCCGACCTTCTGGCTCGGCCTGCTGCTGCTGCTATTCTTCGGCCTCAAGCTCGGCTGGTTGCCCGTCGTCGGCTATGTCTCGATCGGCGACGATGTCTGGGGAGGCATTCTGTACCTCGCGATGCCGATCCTGACACTGTTCCTGCACGAGATCGGCGTATTGATGCGCATGGCGCGGGCCTCGACGCTGGAGGTCCTGCGCCTCGATTACATCACCCACGCCCGTGCCAAGGGCCTTTCCGAGGGCGCCGTGCTCTGGCGGCACGCCTTCAAGAACGCCTTCGGCCCGACCTGGACCCTGATCGGGCTGGTTCTGGGCAACCTGCTTGGCGGCATCGCCGTGGTCGAGACCGTCTTCACCATTCCCGGCCTCGGGCGGCTGCTGGTCGACGCGATCTTCGCCCGGGATTATCCGATCATCCAAGGCTGCATGTTGTTCATCGCCTTCAGCTACGTGATGGTCAATCTCGTGATCGACCTGTGCTATCCGATCTTCGATCCGCGCGTGACCGCCGAATGAAGCCGCCTCCGCTCAATGCGCTGATCGGCGGTGGCCTCATCGGTACGCTTCTGTGCGCGGCCGGGCTCGGCGCCGTCTGGACGCCATATGATCCGATGCGCCTGTCCTTCCGCGCCAAGCTCGTGCCCCCCAGTGCAATGCATTGGCTCGGCACGGATGAATTCGGCCGCGATGTCTTGTCGCGGCTGATGGCGGGCGCCGCGACGTCGGTCTGGATCAGCCTGCTGACCGTGACTTTCGCCGTCGTGCTCGGCACGGTGATCGGGCTGTTCTCGGGCTATATCCGTGGCTGGACCGACCGCATCGTGATGTCCTTCAACGACGCGCTTCTGGCTTTTCCCGGTATCCTGCTCGCTCTGGGGCTGCTCGCGGTCGTCGGCGCGAACAAATACGGCATTATCCTGGCGCTTGGCATCGCGTACACGCCGACGGTCGCGCGCATTGTGCGCGGTACGGTGCTCTCCCTGCGGGAGCGCGAATTCGTTGCGGCATCGCGCGTCATGGGCAATTCCGAGGGCTTCACCATGGCCCGCCACATCCTGCCCAATTGCATGGGGCCGCTGACGGTGCTGGCGACGTCGATGTTCGGCTACGTGCTGCTGGCGGAAAGCTCGCTCTCGTTCCTGGGACTCGGCGTGCCGCCGCCGGCGCCGACCTGGGGCAACATGCTGGCGGGCTCGAGACCCCATATCGGTCAGGCGCCGTGGCTTGGAATCTTTCCCGGCCTGTGCATTTCGCTGACCCTGCTTGGCATCAATCTGCTCGGTGACGCGGTGCGCGACCGGCTCGATCCGCGCATGAGGGGCAGCCGGTGACGGGGGACGATATCGCGACGCCATCGCCGCTGCTCGCCGTCGATAGCCTGACCTTGGCGATCCGCGCCTCGGGCCGCGCCGTCGTCGATCGGGTCAGCTTCTCGATCTCGCCTGGCGAGATCGTCGGCATCGTCGGGGAATCGGGCTCGGGCAAGACCCTGGCCGCCCGGGCCATCATGGGCTTCGTTCCGCCCGCCGTTCAGCGTCTTTCCGGCAAGATCCATTTCGCGGGCGAGGACATCACCACGATGCCGCCCAGACGCCTGCGGGCGCTGCGCGGCGCGAGGATCGGCATGGTCTTCCAGGAGCCGATGACCTCGCTCAACCCGTCGATGACGATCGGCCGCCAGCTCGAGGAAGGGCTCGCGCTGCATCGCGATCTCGACGCCACCAGCCGGCATGCGCTGATCACCGACATGCTGCGCCGTGTCGGCCTGAGTGATCCAGAGGGCGCACTCTTGGCTTTTCCGCACCAGTTCTCGGGCGGCATGCGCCAGCGCATCATGCTGGCCTCGGTGATGCTGCTGAAACCGGCTTTGCTGCTGGCTGACGAGCCGACAACGGCGCTCGACGCCATCGTCCAGCGCGATGTGCTCAAACTCATGGTCGATCTGACGAAGGCCAACAACACGGCCGTTCTCATGATCTCGCATGATCTGGGCATGGTCGCGCGCTATTCCAGCCGCATTATCGTTATGTCACAGGGAGCCATGGTTGAGCAGGGCGCGACCGCCGACATCCTGGCGCGACCGCAGCACCCCTATACCCGCAAGCTTCTGGCCGCGATGCCGCTGCGCGGGCCGGTGCGGACCCTGCCGGCATCGGACACCGCAATCGTGGCTGTGCGCGACCTCGTCGTCGATTATCCCGGCCGCCAGCGCTTCCTCACGCGCTCGGCGCCAAAGCGAGCCCTTCACGGCATTACCCTGGAGGTTAGACCCGGCGAAGTCGTCGCGGTGGTCGGCGGATCGGGCTCCGGCAAGACCACGCTCGGCCAGGCAATCGCCGGATTGGTGAAGCCGAGCGGCGGCGACATTCTTTTCGAAGGACGGCCAATCTTTCGCAGTGAGACGGCCTACTGGGATTATCGGTTGAACTGCCAGATGGTCTTTCAGGACCCATATTCCTCCCTCGATCCGCGCATGACCGTAGAGCAACTGGTGGGCGAACCACTGCGGCTGGTGCCGGGGCTCGATGCGGCTGGAAAGCAGGCGCGGGTTGCCGAGGTTCTGGTGGAGGTCGGCCTGGCGGACGGATTCGCCAGTCGCTATCCCCACGAGCTTTCAGGCGGACAGCGCCAGCGCATCGCCATCGCCAGGGCTGTCGTGCGCCGCCCGCGCTTTGTCATCGCCGACGAGCCCGTCTCGGCGCTGGACGTCACCGTGCGTGCGCAGGTTCTTGAATTATTTGCGGAATTGCAGCGCAGGCACGGCTTTTCCTGCCTCTTCATCAGCCACGATCTCGGCGTCGTCGAGCAGGTCGCCGACCGTGTGATCGTGATGCAGGAGGGGCGGATCGTCGAGGAAGGTATGCGCGACACCATCTTCGACGCGCCCACCCATCCCTACACGCGCAAGCTGCTTTCCGCCGTGCCCGGCCTCGAAAGCACCAAGGATGGCGGCGTGCGCCTCTTCTGGCGTCTTGGCGAGGGCCAGGCGGCGACGAACGCCTCTCCCTGAAAGCGAGCGCCTATCGCAGTGTCACCGCCCAGAAGCGCGGCTGCTCGGTGACCCACGGCGTGAAGCTGGCGATACGCTGCCCCGTCGCACTGATGGCGTCGTTGTTGTAGAGCCAGATCGCCGGCACATCGGCGATCATCTGCTTGTGCAGGGCGTCGAATAGGGGCTGGCGTTTGGCTGCATCGGCCGTCGCGCCCGAAGCCTCGATCAACTTCTGCATCTCGGCATTGTCCCAGACCTTGCGCGGCTGGGTCGCCTTCGGCCCAGCGAACATGTCGAAGGACAACGTCGCGTCGTAGCGGGCGGAAAAGGCGAAATTCATCATCGTATAGTCGCCTTTGGTATAGCGATCGAGTTGCGTCGCCCAGTCGATCACCTCGAACTCGATCTTGATGCCCGCTTCCTGCGCCATCGCCTGAACGATGACCGCGGTGTCGAACATCGAGTTGTAGCGTTTGTTCGTCAGCAGCTTGATCGTCTCGCCCTTGTAGCCGGCTTCGGCCAGAAGCTTCTTCGCCGCCGCCAGGTCGCGCGCGTAGCCTTGCTTTTGCGCCGCGCCGTAGAAACTGGAGGCGGTTGGAATCGGCGAGGGGTTATAGACAGCGCCTTCACCGGCGACCGACTTGATCAGTTCCGGGTAATCCAGCGACAGGGCGAGCGCCCGGCGGATGCGGACATCCTTGAGGACGGGGTCAGTCGTCTGGATCAGGATGCCGACCGCGCCAAGCGTCGGCGTCGAGACGATTTTGATCCCGGGCTTTGCTTTCAGTTCCTGTGCGTCGGCATCGTCCACGTCGGCGAGGAGATCGATCGCGCCCGATTGCAGGGCGGCTTTCGCCGCCGCCGCATCCGGAATGATGATCAGGCGCACCCGGTCCGGCCCGCCGCCCTTACCGCCCGTCAACCCGTCCGGCGGGCCGGAGCGCGGCGCATAATCCTTGAACCGCGCCAGTTCCATGAACTGCCCCCGGCGCCATTCGGCCAGGGTATATGGCCCCGTGCCCACCGGCGCGTTCCAGGTGCCGTCGGCGTTGAGCGAGGCGCGATGCCAGATACCGGACTGGCCGCAATCGACCCGCGCCATGGACGCAAGGAAAAGTACCGCCGGCTTCTCGATCCGGAAAACGACCGTGCGGGGATCTGGCGTTTCGATCGCCGTCACCTTGGCAACGCCCCGGCCGTCGAATTCCGGAGCGCAGCGCCAGTTGGTTTCGCGCTTGAGATAACGGTCCCAGGCGAACTTCACGTCCGCCGAGGTCAGGGTCGCGCCGTTATGGAACTTAACCCCGGATCGCAGGGTGAAGGTATAGGCAAGGCCATCGGGCGAGACGTCGATCTTTTCCGCAAGCATTGGACCGATCGAGGTGTCCTGCTGGTAGGCGACCAGACCCTCGACCAGATGAGTCATGGCCATGTCGGTGTTGCCGTCGCGGTTTACGCCGGGGTCCGTGGAACGGACATCGGCGTTGAGCCGCACGCGCAGCCCCTCCTGCGCCACCGCCGGCAGCGCGGCACCCAGGGCGATCGCGACAAAGGCTGCGGCACGCAGAGGAATCATCCGGCTGAATCGGTTCATGGGGCAACTCTCCTTGGCTTTTGTTGCATCGCGGACGACGGAGGACGATGGCTGGCCACGCCTTCGTCCATCGCCAGATGATAGCGCGTGAAGCTGCGGTTCAGGGCCGGCAGCAGGGCGACGTCCATGATGCCGTCCTCGGGAACCATGACGATCATCGCGACGGTGGCGGACAGGTTGGACGACAGGTTGAGCCGCGGCGGCCGGCAGACCGACCAGGGCGTCTGGTAATCGTCGAACAGGGCAGCCTTGACCGTGCGCGTGTCGATTCGGCCCACATGGGGGGCGATGAGTTCGCGGACCCGCAGGTCGCGGTAAAGGCTGTCGGGCGTCGAGGCGATGCCCGTATCCAACAGTTTGGTCAACGCGACAGGACTTTGCCAGTGGTTGGCGTGAACGATCAGACCGTTCTCCGGATGCACCTGGAAACTTTCGTCGGGAGCGCATTCGAAATCGATGGCAATGCCGCCCGCCTGACTGATGATGATGTTGTTCGAGGCCGATTTCGGCGTCGAATAGGCGTTTCCCATGGCCAGCGCCAGCAGCGGCTGCTGTAGAATTTTCCGGCGGATCAGCGCCAGCGGCACGCCGATCCGGCGGTAGTCGCGCTCGCATTCAAGGTAGTTGGCAGTCACGGCGATGCCGGCGCTGTTCATGCCGCAGCGCGCGAGCTGGCCGGCCTCCGTGAACGTCAGGATGTCGGGCCCGTCATCGCGGCGGATATGCAGCACCACGGCCGTTTCGGCGCATTCGACCTTCCAATCCCAGTTCTGGGCATGAATCAGCTTGCCGTCGCCGGTCACGGACGGCATCGCCACCACACCGGTGCAGCCGTCCGGATCGTCCTCGACACCCTGGCCCTTCGCCTTTGCCGCCTTAGGCGCGAGTTTCAGAATCTCGGTGCGTGCGTTCAGCAGCACGATATCCTCGAGCGCCCGGTTCGCGCCGGCGGCGATGCCGCGCATCTCGGGCACATAGGTGGCATCGAATGCGTCGATACGTGGCAGGAAACCTTCAACCAGCCCCCTCAACTCGTCGCGGGTCAGCTTCGTCTTCGCCAGTTGCTCGGAATAGTGGTCGATGCCGGCGGCGATGCGCGCGCGCCCCGCCTCGCCATGGGCTCGGCCACGCGCCTCGGGCGAGCCCGAGACTTCGATCAGGGGGGCGTCGGCAATGACCCTCGGCGGTGCCGTTTGCATGCGGTCTCGCTTGCTTTTTGTCCGAATGAAATACAAAAGTTCTTTCATCCTCATGTCAACCGGTGTCGAGCAAGCCGATGCGTGTATCCGATGCGGCGAGCGAGACGCAGACGGCGCTCCAGCGTCGCCTTGCGGGCCAGATCATCGGCTGGATGAGGGATGAAGGTCTGGGGCCCGGCGAGCCCATCAACCAGTTGCGCCTGGCCGAACGTTTCGGCGTCTCGCGAACGCCCGTGAAGGCCGCCTTGCAATCCCTGTCCGAGCTTGGCGCGGTTCGGTTCGTAGCCCGCGGCGTCGAGGTCGCCGACCCCGCGATGCCGTCTCCAGCGGAGGTGGACACGCCCTCGCCCGTCGATCGATTGATCATACGGCTCGCCGCCGACCGTCATCGCGGCCACCTCCCGCAGGACATCAGCGAGGCGGATCTGATGCGCCGCTACGACGAACCGCGCGGCACGATCGTCGCCGCGCTGAGGCGATTGGCCGAGCTTGGCGTTGTCCTGCGCAAGCCGGGCTTCGGCTGGCGCTTCATCGCCGCCGAGACCATTGAGGAAAAGCGCGCCTCCTACAGCTTCCGCCTGGCGACCGAGCCGGCGGCCTTGCTGGAACCGGGCTATGCCGCCGATCCGGGCTGGATCGCGGAGATGAAAGCCCGTCATACGCATTTCCTGGACACCCCTTGGGATCGAAGCCGGTCGGTGGCGTTCTTCGAGATGAACGCCGAATTCCACCTCGGTCTGGTGGCGTTTTCGAACAACCGCTTCTTCATCCAGGCCACGGAGCAGCAGAACAGCCTGCGCCGGCTGCGGAACTACTCGTGGCGGCTGGGGCCCGACCGCGTGAGCGTCTCCTGCCGCGAGCATCTGGGAATCCTGACCGCGGTCGGCGACGGGCGGATGCGCGAGGCGGCAAGGTTGTTGAAGCGCCATCTGGTGGCGACATCGCGGCTGGTTGCGTCCGTGTCCGGCGACAGATCGTGACAGCCCGTCCGGGCAGTCTGTGGGAGGCGACCGCCGCGCCGGATGTCGTCGCGCCGATCCTGAAAGGGCGTCACGAGGCCGAAATCGTCATCGTCGGCGCGGGCTACACCGGATTGTCGACCGCCCTCCACTTGGCCGAGATGGGGCGCGACGTGGTGGTGGTCGAGGCCGGCGCGCCGGGCACGGGCGGCTCGGGGCGCAGCGGCGGCCAGATCATTCCCGGCATCCGGCATTTCACCGACGAGCTGGCCGCGAAATACGGTGACGATCTCGGCCGTCGTCTCCATGCCTTCGGCTCGGGCGACGCGGATTATACCTTCGCGCTGATCGAGCGGCTTGGGCTCAAATGCGACGCGACCCGCGCCGGCTGGATTCAGGCGGCCGAAAACGCGACCGAACTGGGTCTGGGCCGTCAACGCTGCGAAGCCTGGGCCAGGCGCGGCGCGCCAACGCGCAGGCTCGACCGGCAGGAACTGATCGATCTGACCGGAACGCCAGCCTATGTCGGCGGCTGGCTGGACGAGCGCGGCGGATCGGTGCAACCGCTCAGCTATGTGCGGGAACTGTCGCGGGCCGCGATGACGGCGGGCGCACGGCTTTTCGTCGACTCGCCCGTCGCGCGGCTCAGCCTGATCGCGGGAGGATGGACCGTCGAGACCGCCGAGGGCGCCATCCGCTGCAAGACGTTGCTTCTCGCCACCAATGCGCTGACCGGCAGCCTTCATGGCCCCGTCGCACGGTCGCAACTGGGGGTCTGGAGTTTCCAGATCGCCTCTCGGCCCCTGACGCCGGAGGAACAGGCGCGGATCATGCCGTCGCGCGTCATCGTCTCGGATACGCGCCGCGTGCTGCGCTATTTTCGGCTCGACCGGGACCGGCGCGTCGTCGTGGGCGGCAAGGGAACGGCAGGTCCGCCCCGCGACGCCGGCTCCTTCAGGCTGCAACTCGCCATGCTCGCGAAGCTCTATCCCGAACTCGCGCAAGCCGGTTTCGACTACGCCTGGGGAGGCCGGATCGGCCTGACGCTCGACCGACTGCCGCGCCTGTTCTCCATCGGCCAGAATGCGTGGGCCGTCTTGCAGGACAATGGCAAGGGCGTCGCCTGGTGCACCGCGATGGGCCAGCCGCTGGCGGAACTGCTGACGGGAACGGACCCGCGCACGCTGCCGCTGGTGCCCGTCACCGCGCCAGCGCCGATCCCGTTCCACATGCTGCGCAAGGCCTATGTCGCCGCCGGAAACACCTGGCTCCGGTTCCTCGACCTCACCGACCGCCTGCGCTGAAGCGGGGACGACGATTCAGCGCAGCAGCACCCGGCCCTCGATCCTGGCCTCGATCCTGCCGAGCTTGCGCGCGTGGCTCATGACGTCGCTGGCCATCAGGCGGCCCTGAAGATCGAGATCGCCATCGGGCTTGCCGGCCAGCGAGACATAGCCGTCGCCGCCCTTGAGCATGAAGTCGTTGGTCGCGACCTTGTAGACCTTGTCGTCTTGCAGCGGTCGGCCGTTGACCGTGACCTCGACGACCCGCGAGCCCACGGGGCGGCGCGTCTCCACGGTGACGACGAGCCCGGAGACATGGGGAAAGCGTCCCGCCCGCTGCTCGACCTGCGAGACGCCGTTTTCCAGCGCCGCCAGCACGTCGCGACCGGTCACTTGCGTCACCACGGCCCTGTTGCCGAAGGGCATTTCGGTGAGGACATCGCGGCGCGTCAGCCTGTGGCCGGCCGGATATTGCCGGTTGCCGCGAATGCCGCCGCCATTGGTGATGGCGATGTCCGCGCCGGTCTCCGACTTGATGGCATCGGCGATCAGATTGCCGATCGCCGTCTCGCCGGAACGCACGGAGGCCGAGCGCGAGTCAAGGTCCGTGGCCAAAGTCGCGACATCGACATCGAGCTCGCGCGACAATTGCTCCTCGTAGCGATTGACGATCGTCAGCATCACCGCATCTGGCGTCACCGAGCGGGAATCGTTGACGCGGAAGGTCGGGACCCAGGCCACCGTGCGGCTCGGTCCCTCGCCGGTGATCGAGACGGAAAGGTCGATGGCGGTGACGTAATTGCCCTCCTCGTTCGACTCCACCATCACTGTGCGCCCGTCATAGGCGATGGCGAGATCGTGGTCGTGGCCGCTGAGCACGATATCGGCAAGCCGCGAGCGCATGATCGCGAGGTCCGCCCGCCGGTCGGTATGGGTGACCGCGACGATGAGGTCGGCGCCAGCACTCTTGAGAGCGCGCGCCTGGGTCCGAAGCGTCTCGATCGCCGGCAGGAACTGGAGATCGCCCGGCATCGAAACCTGCGGCGTGATTTCCAGCACGAGGCCGACAACGCCGACCTTGATGCCGCCAAGCTCGAAAATCTGGCTGTCCCTGTGGCCGGGCAGCATCTTGCCCTCGGCGTCGCGCAGATTGGCGGCGAAGGTCGGGTAGGTCTGCTCCGCGACGCGCCTGGCATAGACCTCCTGCCCGAAATCGAACTCGTGATTGCCCGGCACGAACACGTCGAGACCCAGCGTATTCTGCATCTCGACGATATGCGCGCCCTGGTCGAAGCCCGACATCAGCGACGGCGAATAGCAATCCCCCGCGTGGCAGAACAGCAGCGGCACGCCCCGCGCCCGCTCGGCCTTGACGATGGAAGCGAGCCTCGCATAGCCGCCGCGGCCCTTGTCCTCGGCCATCTTGTAGATGTCGTTGACGAGCAGCAGCGTCAGCTTCGGCGCGGGCGCCTGCGCCCTGGCCGCGCCCGACGTGGCGGCGAGGGCTGCCGGAGCCGCAAGCGCACCAAGCGCCGCGCGGCGGGTGAGCGTTTCGATCCGGCCTGGAGTCTGAGGTGTCTTCGTCATGAGGGCGTCTCCGATGGCCGATGCCGATGACGGCGCCGGACGCTTCCGTGACGTTCGTCTGCGATTATTCTACGACGGTTGCGGCGTGTCGACGAGAGCCAACCTGCGATCCGCTGGAATATTTCGAAGCGCGATACCGGCGGAGCCGCGGCCCCTCCTGCGCTGGCGAGAAGTCCAAAGGCAACATGCGGCATTCATTGCACTGGACCTTGGCTGGAACATCTCTAAATGAGGCATATGGACATAACCGCATCATGAGCGTCGTCGTCGAGGATCGTGTCGCGAGCGCCGACGACGTGGAAAAACGTCCCGTCGGCCTGGGTGCCTATCCGCGCGTGCTGCGGCTTCCCGCCGACCATGTGCCCGTGCGGGCGGGTCGTGTCGGCGTGCTGTTGATGAACCTCGGCACGCCAGAAGGCACGAGCTACTGGCCGATGCGGCGCTACCTGAAGGAATTCCTCTCCGACCGCCGCGTGATCGAGACGCCGCGCCTGATCTGGTGGCTGGTTCTCAACCTTGTCATCCTGACGCTTCGCCCGTCGAAAAAAGGCAAGGATTACGCCTCGATCTGGAACAACGACCGCAACGAGGGCCCGCTCAAGACCATCACCCGCGGCCAGAGCGAGAAACTCGCGGCCCGGATCGTGCCCCGTCATGGCGACAGGATCGTGGTCGACTGGGCCATGCGATACGGTTTTCCGGCGGTGAAGGACCGGATTTCGGCGTTGCTCGAACAGGGCTGCGACCGGATTCTGCTGGTGCCGCTGTATCCGCAATACGCCGCGCCGACATCGGCCACCGCCTGCGACCATGCATTCCGGGCGCTGATGGAGATGCGCTGGCAGCCGGCTGTGCGCGTGGTGCCGCCCTATCACGACGATCCGGTCTATATCGCGGCCCTTGCCTCGTCGATGCGCGCCTCGCTGGCGAAGCTCGATTTCGAGCCGGAGGTCATCCTGTGCTCGTTTCACGGCATGCCCAAATCCTACCTGATGAAGGGCGATCCCTATCACTGCCAATGCGTCAAGACGGCCCGCCTGCTGCGCGAGGAACTGGGGCTGGGGCCGGATCGATTCATGACCACGTTCCAGTCGCGCTTCGGGCCGGAGGAATGGCTCCAGCCCTACACCGACCAGACGGTGGAGGCGCTGGCCAAGCGCGGCATCCGCAAGCTCGCCATCGTCTCGCCGGGCTTCTCGGCCGATTGCCTCGAGACCCTCGAGGAACTCGATGTCGAGAACCGCGAGATTTTCATGGAGCATGGCGGCGAGCAGTTCGCCTACCTGCCCTGCCTCAACGATTCCGAAGACGGCATGAACGTCATCGACGCCATCGTCGAACGCGAACTGATGGGCTGGGTCTGACGCTAAGTCAGGCCAAAGCCGGCTCGTTCTGCCGCGGCTCGGCGGCCACACGCGCGAAAACGGCGCGCGTCTCCTCGAAACTCGCGCGTTGCAGGGCCCCGGCGGCGATCTCGGCCTGGCTCCACATCCAGGAGCGGGCTGGATCGTCGCGCATGTCCCAGTCGGGAAACATCCGCGACTCGATATCATAGGCTCCGAGGCACATCACCTCGATATGCCGGTCATCGCGCAGGATGCGGTGGAAGGTGGCGGTGACGACATCGCGCGGGCCTTCGAGCATCTGCATGAACAGGTCCGCCCGGCAGATGAGGGCTCCAGTCACACCGTTGCGGCGATTGTTGCGCCGCGCCGAGAACAGGATCGCGGTCAGGGTCGACTCGTCGAATCCGAACGGCCGGGAGGCATAGATTAACTGGGTCAGCCGCATGGAATCATCCCCCGACCTGCGGTAAGGGCAAGCAGGCCAGCACTGTCGGACGGGCGGGCGCGGAGATCAAGCGCCGCCGTGCGAAATGCCGGCCACCGCTCCCGGCAGCCTGATTTACATACAAAGTCGCAGGGTGCGCCGGTCGACCGGTCTTTACAAACGCGCGGATACGCCCTTGAACAGTGGTGTCGTGGTTTTCGCGGGAACCACCACCAACGATGCCGGCACCAGGAGGCGAACCTCTTTGGCGCACAGGCACGATCAAAGACGGCCAACGTGCCGGAGGAATCGACAGGGAGGAGCAGGTTTGGCCGTATCGCCGACCGAGAACACGTTTCCGAAGTTGCTGGCGCGCAACGCCCGTATGCGCGGCGGTCGCGTTGCGTTCCGCCATAAGGACCTCGGAATCTGGCAATCCTGGACCTGGGGGCAGGTCCACGACAATGTGCGCGCCTATGCCGCAGGTCTGCGTGGACTCGGCCTGAAACACGGCGACAAGCTAGCGATCGTGGGTGGCAACCGCCCGAGGCTCTACTGGAGCATGCTCGCCGCGCAGTCGCTTGGAGCGATCCCGGTGCCGGTCTATGCCGATGCGGTCGCCGATGAGATGGCCTATGTGCTTCAGCACGCCGAGGCGACGATCGCGGCCGTGCAGAATCAGGAGCAGGTCGACAAGCTGCTGTCGATCGCCGGGCAATTGCCGGACCTCAAACACATTCTCTATGACGAAACGCGGGGTCTGCGCGACTACGACCACACGACGCTTCATCCCATCGATGCGATCATCGCTGACGGGCGCAAGGAACTGGCGGACGCGACGGTGGCGAAAGCCATCGACGACAGCATCGCCAATGGCTCTGGCGACGATGTCTCGATCTTTCTCTACACCTCCGGCACCACGGGCCGCTCCAAGGGCGTGATGCTGTCGGGCGCGCGTTCCATCGCCGCCGCCGCCGATACCGTCGCCTTCGACAAGCTCGACGAAACCGACGAGGTGCTGGCCTATCTGCCGCTCGCCTGGGTCGGCGATCATTACCTCAACTTCGCACAAGGGATGGTCTGCGGGTTCTGTACCGCCTGCCCGGAAAGCGACGAGACGGCGCAGGCCGATCTCAAGGAAATCGGCCCGACCTTCTATTTCGCCCCGCCGCGCGTCTTCGAGAACCTGCTGACGCGGGTGATGATCCGGATGGAGGATGCGAGCGCCCTGAAGCGCCGGATGTTCCACCACTATATCGCCGTCGCCAAAAACTGGGGCGAGAAAATTCTCAACGGCGAGAGCGTGCCGGTGGGTGCGCGCCTCTCCTACGGCATCGGCAATCTGCTGGTCTACGCGCCGCTCAAGAACGCGCTCGGCTTCTCGAAGATTCGCACGGCCTATACGGCGGGCGAGGCGATCGGCCCGGAGCTGTTCTCGTTCTACCGCTCGCTCGGAATGAACCTGAAGCAGCTTTATGGACAGACGGAAGCCTTCCTCTACGTGACGGCCCAGCCGGACGGGCAGATCCGCGCCGACACGGTGGGGCCGGCCTCGCCGAATGTGGAGATCAGGATCGATCCCGACACGCGCGAGGTGCTCTACAAGTCGCCGGGCCAGTTCCTGGGCTATTACAAGGACCCGGAAAAGACCGCCGAAACGATGACGACCGACGGTTTCGTCAAGACCGGCGACGCCGGCTTCTTCGAGAGCGGCACTGGCCACCTCAAGATCATCGACCGGGCGAAAGATGTCGCCAAACTCAACTCGGGTGATCTTTTCGCGCCGAAATACATCGAGAACCGGCTGAAATTCTATCCCAACATCAAGGAAGTCGTCGCCTTCGGTCAGGGCTACGACTACGTTACCGTGTTCCTCAACATCGATCTGGTCGCCGTCGGCAACTGGGCCGAGCGGAACAATGTGGTCTACGGCTCGTATCAGGAACTCGCCAACCACGATCTGGTCTATGAGATGATCGGCAAGCATGTCGACGAGGTGAACGCGTCCCTCGCCGCCGAGCCCGCCATGGCGGCGGCGCAGATCCGGCGCTTCCTGATCCTGCACAAGGAACTCGATGCCGACGACGGCGAACTGACCCGCACCCAGAAGGTGCGGCGCGGCTTCATCGCCGAGCGCTACCAGCCTCTGGTCGACGCGCTCTACAACGGCGCGAGGGAGGCCTCGATTTCCACGGAAGTCACCTTCGAGGACGGACGCAAGGGGATCATCTCCGGCACGGTCAAGGTCGCCGACGCCCGTATCCACGGCACGACCGCGCCAGCGAACCCGAACACGCGGGAGATGGCGGCATGAACGCGATTTCGCCCATACCCACCGCAGACCGGTCCACTCTCGAAAAGGGCGCGGTCCTGCTGTCGGTCGAGAACATCTCGCTGCGTTTTGGCGGCGTGAAGGCGATCACCGATGTCACCTTCGACATCCGCAAGGGCGAAGTCCGCGCCATCATCGGCCCGAACGGCGCGGGCAAGACCTCGATGCTGAACTGCATCAACGGCTTCTATCATCCGCAGGAAGGCCGTATCACCTACAAGGGCGTCGTGCGCACCAAGATGAGGCCGCATCAGGCCGCCGCCACCGGCATCGCCCGCACCTTCCAGAACGTCGCCTTGTTCAAGGGCATGACGACGCTCGACAACATCATGACCGGCCGCACACTGAAGATGAACCGCGGCTTCTTCTGGCAGGCCCTGCGCCACGGGCCGGCGATGGACGAGGAAATCCAGCACCGCCGCGTGGTCGAGGACATCATCGATTTCCTGCAGATCCAGCACATCCGCAAGGTGCCGGTCGGTAAACTCTCCTACGGTTTGCAGAAGCGCGTGGAACTGGCCCGCGCGCTCGCCATGGAGCCGGAACTGCTGCTGCTCGACGAGCCGATGGCCGGCATGAACCTGGAGGAGAAGGAGGACATGTGCCGCTTCATCCTCGACGTGAACAACGAATTCGGAACGACGATCGCGCTGATCGAGCATGACATGGGCGTGGTCATGGACCTCTCCGACCGGGTCGTGGTGCTCGAATACGGCCGCAAGATCGCCGACGGGACACCCGCCGTGGTCAAGAACGACCAGACGGTCATCGACGCCTATCTCGGCGTGGCGCATTAGGAGAGGGCACAGCACATGTCCGATGTCGCGACACGTCCCAGCCCCAGCCTGCTGACCAATGTCTGGCTGAAAACCCTTCTGGGCATTGCCGTCATCGTGGCGATCGCCTTCGCGGGCGTGCGGCTCGATGGCTCCGGCACGATCTACAAGGTGCTGGTCGACCCCTTCGTGCAGATGGGCGCGGCGCCCGACCTGCTGGCGCAGACGATCTGGGAGGGGCTGGTTTCCGGCGTGCTCTATGCGCTGATCGCGCTCGGTTTCGTGCTGATTTTCAAGGCCTCCGGCGTGTTCAATTTCGCGCAGGGCATCATGGTGGTGTTCGCGGCGCTGACGCTGGTCGGGCTTCACGAAAAGGGCGTACCGGCCTGGCTTGCCGTGGTGCTGACGCTCGGCGTCATGTTCGTGCTGGCGGTAACCATCGAGCGCGTGGTGCTGCGCCCGCTCGTCAACCAGCCCGACATCATCCTGTTCATGGCGACCTTCGGTATCACCTATTTCCTGATCGGTTTCGGAGAGTGGGTGTTTGGCGGCAACCCGAAGAAGATGATCACCGACGAACTGTTCCTGCCCCGCGGCGCGGTCGACCTCCAGATTCTCGGGGGACTGGTGTCGCTCCAGAAGATCGACATCGCGGCGGCCGTCATCGCCTCGGTGATGATCGCCGCGCTCGCCGTCTTCTTCCAGTACACCCGCATCGGCCGGGCGCTGCGCGCGGTCGCCGACAGCCACAAGGCGGCGCTTTCGGTAGGCATCTCGCTGAATCAGATCTGGGTCATCGTCTGGTTCACCGCCGGAATCGTCGCCCTGATCACCGGCATCATGTGGGGTGCGCGCTCGGACGTGTCGTTCGCGCTTGAGATCGTGGCGTTGAAGGCCCTGCCGGTGCTGATCCTCGGCGGTTTCACGTCCATTCCCGGCGCCATCGTCGGCGGACTGATTATCGGCATCGGCGAAAAGCTCGGCGAATTCTACTGGGGTCCGCTGCTGGGCGGCGGCATCGAAAGCTGGCTCGCCTATGTGATCGCGCTCGGCTTCCTGCTGTTCCGGCCGCAGGGTCTGTTCGGCGACAAGATCATCGAGAGGATCTGACCATGGCCCATAAGAGCAGACTGGGCTGTCTCGTGATCGACTGCAAGGCCGACGAGCTTGGGCCAGCCGCAGCATTCTGGAGCGGTGCCCTAGGGTACGACATCGAAATGCAGACCGATGATCCGCGTTACGCCATTCTGAAGACGCCCGAAGGCCAACCGAAAATGCTCCTTCAGGCGGTCAACCACGACAGTCGAATTCATCTCGATATCGAGACGGACGACAAGGCATCGGAAGTCGCGCGCCTTGAGGCGCTCGGAGCCCGGCAGGTCACGGCGCTCAAAGGCTGGATCGTGATGGAAGCCCCGACCGGACACCGGTTTTGCGTGGTCAAGCCACAGCGCGCCGATTTCGACATCCATGCCAGGAATTGGAACAACTGATGTTCTACCGCGAGGCCGGCCAGTTCAAGACCACCTATGCCGCCGACATGGCGGTGTTCCCGATCCGTCAGGACCGGATCGGCATTGCCATCATCCTGGCGCTGGCCTTCATCGGCGTGCCCCTGATCGGCAACGACTTCTTCACCTCGACGGTAATGATCCCGTTCCTGGTGTTCTCGCTGGCCGCCATCGGGCTGAACATCCTGACCGGCTACACCGGCCTGATCTCGCTCGGCACCGCCGCCTTCATGGGGGTCGGCGCCTATGCCTGCTACAAGATGACGACGCTGTTTCCGGGCATCAATATCATCGTGCTGATCCTGGTGTCCGGCCTGTTCTCGGCCGTGATCGGCGTGCTGTTCGGCCTGCCGTCGCTGCGCATCAAGGGTTTCTACCTCGCGGTTGCGACGCTGGCGGCGCAGTTTTTCCTGCAATGGGCTTTCGTGCGCGTGCCGTGGCTCTACAATTACAACGCCTCGGGCGCGATCGAGGTGCCGCTTCGCACCGTATTCGGCATTCCCGTCACCGGCGCCAGCGCCTCGCCGGAAACCCGTTATTTCGTGTGCCTCTGCCTCGTCGTCGTCCTGACTTGGTTCGCGTCGAACCTCGTCCACGGCCGGATCGGGCGCTCGTGGATGGCGGTGCGCGACATGGACATCGCCGCCGAACTCATGGGCATCAAGCTCCTGAACGCCAAGCTTCTCGCCTTCGCGGTCTCGTCCTTCTACGCCGGCGTCGCTGGCGCGATGATGATCTTCCTGTGGTATGGCGGCGGCGAGGCGGCGGACGTCTTCAACATCCGCCTGTCGTTCAACATCCTGTTCATGGTCATCATCGGCGGGCTGGGATCGCTGATCGGCTCGTTCTTCGGCGCGGCCTTCATCGCCAGCCTGCCGACGATCCTGAAATTCGGATTGCCGGCCATCGGCATTCCGCTGGCG